>Ga0265338_10000401_pt1 | contig 77602 bp, 83 predicted proteins | sample 42126metaG_FD_193579 | JGI IMG/M metagenome (GOLD analysis project Ga0265338, IMG submission 193579) | Rhizosphere microbial communities from Carex aquatilis grown in University of Washington, Seatle, WA, United States - 4-21-26 metaG | ecosystem: Host-associated > Plants > Roots > Rhizosphere...
CCGCGCGCACTGTTGCGCACGTAATCGACCATCGGGAGAAGTGCCTGCTTGCGGGCTTGATCCAAGAATAAGGTTTGAGTCGTGCGGATGGTGTATTGATTCGAGGTTAGATCTTCATCGCCCTCAGAAACTAGGTCATACGACTGGTCATGGCGGTACTGCAAACTGTAAGTCGACACCCAACTTTTGGTGTACACGATGCTTTCATCGAGCCCGACAAAGTACGACGCCATCTCTTCATGTTTCGTGCCGGTGTCGGTGGGGTCCATCCACAGCAGTTCATAGCCGGGCGTTAGCGTCAGCTTGGAGACCTTACCGCCGAGCGTACCTTTCCAACTCCATGGCGCCGCCAGGTCGTACAAAAACGGATCGCCAGGTGCCGAAGACGATTTCGCAGAATTGGTCAGGTTGGCGCTGAAGTGGGGAACGAATTCATACTTCTCTGTGAAGAGCGCGCGATAGGCGATGTCGCCGACCGTGAGCAGGCGGAAGTCGCCCTTGCCTGTCCCTTGCGCCTCGCTCGAAGAGTTATCGGGCGAGAGGAGAATATTCGAGTCGTACATCAGCCCGAGCGTGCCGGTGAAGGTCCAACGCTTCTCGCGCATCTTTTGGAACGCCATCGCCGAAGCGACGCGGTCGATGTAGGCTTCGGCTTGATCATCCAGCTTTGGATCTTTGGATGTGTCGATCACGTTTTCAAATTGCTTTTTCGCGGGATCGTATTTTTCCTGCGTATAGAGAATCACGCCGGCATAGAACATTCCCGACGGGCCCAAGTTCGGATCGTTCGACTTCGCCACATCTCCAAACTGCTGTAGACCGTTATCAAGTTCGCCCAAACGGTAGTAGACGAGACCCATAAAATATTTTTTTTCGTTTTCAATTTCCGGGCGGACATTGGCCATTTTTAGAGCCACGAGGGCGTCATTGAATTTTTGTAGACGATAGAGAGTGACGCCGTACTTGTAGTAGTAGTCCTTGCTCTCATGATCGAGCTCGACGGCTTTTTTGAAACGGCTCTCGGCCTCGCTGTATTCTCCCTTGTTGTAGAACTCGAGGGCTTCGGCGTTCAATGCCTCGGCTTGCTCGCGGCGTTTCGCGCGCTGCTCTTCGGTCATGCGCCGCTCAGCTTCGGCGCGTTCGGCGGCCTTTTGCTTTTCCAGTTGCTCGAGGCGGATGCGGTCTTGCTCGCGCTTCGCAGCTTCCAAAGCGGCCTTTTCGAGCTGCGCTTTGTGCTCCGCTTCGGCCGTAAGAGCCTTGATCTCTTTATCGCTCATAAGTTTTCTATGGCGAGCCTCTTGCTCCAGGCGTTGCGTTTCTTCGTAGGCTTTCAGAGCGGCTTCGGCTTGGTCGCGTGTATCGTACACGTCGAGGAGCGGTTGACCCTTCTCGTTGCGTGTCCAGATGACCGGTTTGCGTGGCAGTTTGCCCTCTTTGATCACTTCGAGAAGTTTGGCGTCGTTGTTCCTCAGATCTTTCGGCGGGATATAAATCTCAGGCGTAATCGTGCCTTGATTTGTCATGCTTACGCTGAAGCGGCCTTGAAACTGCGAAGAGTCGGGTTCTGTTTCTTCAAGCTGAATGCGCGCGATCTTACCGGTGGTCTTATCGCGCAAGATCAAAAAGGCCGAATCGATTTTCGTGCTATCGGCGTTCCACGACGGAGACGCATACGAAATGTGCAGCACTTTGCCGTATTCGACTTCTCTGTGGGCAGCTGATTTTTTGTCTTGAGCGTGGCCGATGAGCGGTAAGAGAACGAGAATAAAAGTCAGTGAGCGCAACACAACTGGACCCCTCTCAGAAGCGGAATTTGGCTTCCTTTAGGATGCCAAATTCCACTGCGGGAGAGAACCGGTTTCTACTTGGTCACGTGAACAAGAACTTTGGTATTGCCCTGCTGAATAATCTGATTGCACGTCGCGCACGGAGGTACGGGCGGCGGCATCGGTCCGCCGGGACCCCCTGGCGGTACTTGAGGCGGCGGTGGCCCTCCTGTCGGAGGAAGACCATTGGCAGGATTGTCGTCGGGCTTGGTCATTCCATCCTTAGGTCCAGTGATGCTCGAAGGCTGGCGATTGCCGGTGTTCTGACCATTGTTATTCTGACCTTCGGCCTTGGACTCATTGTCGATCTTAGCAAATTCACCCTTCGACATATGCGACGGCGCTGACGATTGTCCGCCCGCCACACTGTGCGATGTCATTCCCGGATTCACGAACACGCCGTTGCGGATCGTTCCGCCGGGGCCTGGCTGGCCGAATTCCACGGATCCGCGGAAAGTCACCACCTGGCTGCTTCTATCCGTGCGGTTGAAACTTGTCATAAAATCCGTACCGCGCACGCCGGCGACGGCGCTCGGAGTTTTGACTTGGAATTTGCTGGTTTTTCCGTCGTAGTGCTGTTCGACTTTGGCGCGCACTTTTCCATAAATCACATTTAGTAAAACGTCTTTTTTTCCGGCATTGGGATCAAACTGATAATGTTGAATCTCGATTTGCGATTCCGGTGAAATGTTAATTTCGTTATTATCGACCATTACGATTTTTGCGCGCGATTCTTTGCCTGTGATAATGACGTCTTGGGGATCGACCTGTTGCCCGATGCGGGCCTTGGTCGTCTGGCCGGTCTTAGCCGACTTAATTTGCACATCGCCCTTCACCACGCGCAAGACGCCGTGCGCCTCTTGTGCGTTCGCTAAGTGCGCGCCAAACAAAAGTATTCCACCCAGGATCAGCTTCGCAAAAACGTTCATAAGAACTCCAATTAAGGGAGTCGTATCCCCTATATGTTTCGGAAAAATGAGGCTGAAGGTAAAGCCGCCGTCCCAGAGCGGGAAAGTCTCGTTTTGAGAAGCCCTTGATATTGGTCGAGGTCATTCCGACAAGTAGCCCGGAGGTACTCAATGCCCAAAACGAAGCCCAAAGCTCCGACGAAGAAAGCCGCTCCCAAGTCTCAAGCTAAGAAACCGATGAAACCGGCGAAGAAGTCCCAGCCCACCAAAGCTGCGATGCCCATGAAGGCGATGCCGAAACATGAAGAAGGCAGTTTCATGTGGCGCCTCCTGAAGAAAAAACAAGCCGAGCGCGAAGCGCTGGCCAAGCAAAACACGAAGTCAAAATTCAATATGCACCCTACGAATGAGGCGACACCGAGCAAAGTGCAGAGCTTCGCCAAATTCCACGGGCCCCGGCGCAAAGCCGCGTAGCGTCCGGGAAAGTCAGTAACTACCTTCTTGCGATTATGTCGTGCGCGGCCAAAAGTAGATTGGCCGCGTGCACTTCGGGCGGCGCATAGTGTGAGCCATGTGGCGATTCCACGGTTCCAATCAGCGCTGACCGCATGCCTGCCCGGTGACCCGCTTCTACATCGGTCATCCGGTCGCCGATCATCCAACTCCGCGGCAAATCAAAGCCATACCAATTCGCCGCTTCCAGCAGCATTCCCGGATTTGGCTTACGCAAAAAGTGATCATTTTCAGTCATGTAAGGCGCGCTGTGAAACGACAGTAAGTCGACCCCCTCTGAAGCGAACTTCGCTCGAATCCGCCGGTGAATTTCTTCGAGATTGCGCACGTCCACCACGCCACGGGGCACGCCCGACTGATTCGTAGCGACCGCCATGCGGAAACCATTGTCGCGGAACAAGCGCAGCGCCTCGAAAACGGCCGGCAGATATACGATTTTGTCGGGATCGTTCAAATAAATCAGATCGACGATCAGCGTGCCGTCGCGATCCAGAATCACAGCCGGAGATTTACTCATGAACCGATGCTACTCGAAATTTTAGGGTTTTTTGAGCTTTGACGCCTGATATTGCGGCCCTGCCGATAAAGGATGATGCTTTTCCATCGCCCGCGCCAGGTGATCGAGGCTTAAGTGCGTATATTTCTGGGTGGCGGCTAAGCTGCGGTGGCCCAAGAGCTCCTGGAGTACGCGCAAGTCGGCGCCAGACGTGAGCAGGTGAGTCGCGTAGCTGTGGCGGAGGGCGTGGGGATGCAGTGGCCTTAACAGACCGGCCCGCGCCCCCCCGGTCCGCACCATCTCATAAGCCGCGCGGGTCGACAGCGGACGCTCGCCGCCTAATATATATGTAGCGCTTGATCCGCCTTGTGGAAGCGCGACAACCGCCTCCCACGCCAGATCGGGGAGAGCGACGACGCGCTCGCGCCCGCCCTTGCCCATGACCCGCAGCGATTTCGAGTCGCGCACTAAATCTTTCCAGCGCAAACCGCAGGCCTCGCTCACACGCAAGCCCCCGCCATACAGGAGCAGAACCAATGTCCGTTCGCGCCCGGGCGGCAAAGCCCTCAGTAAACTCAAAGCTTCATCGACTGAAATAAAGTGTGGAAGTTTTTGCGGGACTTTGCAGCTCACCAACCGGGTGCTCCAGTCCTCGTCAAAATGCTTTTCCGCAAACGCCCACTTCAAAAATCCACGGACGGCGGCCGCCTTGCGATTGCGGCTGGCGGGACTCATCGCCGACCAATTTTCTTGAGCGAGCCGGATCAATTCCAGAGGAGAAAATGATTCGGACACCGTTGATTCTTTCCACTGGATTTGAAACGACGACAGCCCACTCTCGAAGGTAGGCAAAATTTTTTCCACGCCCACGGGCGATAAGAATTGGCTCAAATCGTTGGCATAAGACTTGGATGTATGGTCGCTGGAAGTCCTTGTGCGTGACAGGTATTTCAGATACTTACACGCCAGATTTGCCAATAAATGGCGGTCTGTGGGTGACAATTGTTGGCTCTCCTTAAGGGGTTAGAGATCCTTCATGGTGCCCTGCAAAAAAGACTTGCACATTATTTCAGCATCTGTTAGAACACCGTGTCATAAGCCCTCTGAAAAGTGGGAGCCAGGCATGTTGTTCGGGGGAGAGACAGCGTGCTGATGACATCAAACGCAAAGGGGTTGCACGTATGTCGGGTATGGATAAATCGTCTCTCTTTCCTCCGGGCGAGAATACTTCTCTCCCTACGGCTAGCCAGAACACGCTTGGCAGCACTAGCCAAATTGTCTCTCAAACCAAGAAAATCGTCTACAAGTCGGAAGTCATGCGCCAACTTATGCGCATGGTGGATCGCGTAGCTCCGAGCAACGCGACTGTCTTGATTCTTGGTGAGTCGGGAACAGGAAAGGAATTGATCGCCAACGCTATTCACGAGCGTTCGAATCGCAAGAACAAGCCGTTCGTCGCGATCAACTGCGGTGCTCTCCGTGAAACGCTCCTCGAGAGCGAATTGTTTGGACATGAAAAAGGCGCGTTCACCGGCGCTTACTCGCGCAAAATCGGTTTGGCCGAAGTGGCGACGGGTGGAACTTTGTTCCTCGACGAAATCGGCGAGTTGTCTCCTGGCATTCAGGCGAAACTTCTCCGCTTCCTCCAGGAAGGTGAGATCTATCGCGTGGGCGGCAAAGACCCGATCCGCGTCGACATCCGCTTGATCAGCGCGACGAACAAAGAACTCGATAAAGAAGTTCTCCGCGGCAACTTCCGCGAAGACTTGTTCTATCGTATCAATACGATCATGGTGCATTCGCCGCCTCTCCGCCGCCGCAAAGAAGATATTCCTTCTTTGATCGAGCACTTCTTGACGACCAACATGAACGGTTTCTTGAACCGTGGCCGTCAGATGAGCGAAGACGCAATGAAGATCATCATGAAGTACGATTGGCCGGGTAACATCCGCGAACTGCAAAACGTTTGTGAACGTTTGCAGATCTTGTCGGAAGGCCATGTGATCATGCCGGGCGACTTGCCTGAGCACATCCGCAATCCCGACCACAAAGTCGTGATTGACGATTATGATCCCACGATGACTCTTCATGAGCTCGAGAAGCGCTATATCTTGAAAGCTCTGAACTACTTTGATGGAAACAAAACTCAGGCGGCTAACGCTTTGGGTATCACCATCAAGACGCTCTATAATAAATTGCACGAGTACGGTGAGTTCGAGAAATACGCCGTGCACTCGAAGCCGATGGTGGCTCCCGCCGCTAAAGGCTAAAAGGTACCTGGTTCTTTTTCCGGGTCACAGTGCGACAAATAAAAAAGGCTCCTCGCGGAGCCTTTTTTATTTTCGAAGAGTCTAGCTATGGGATTTAGAATGCGTAGCCCGCTCCCAAATGGAGCGCAAATGAGTTGGTGTCATTCTCTGCGGTATTACCCGAGGCGGTGCCTTTAACGACATCGTACTCAATACCACCATCGAGTTTCAACCCATGGACGTCGAAGCCCGTACCAACGGTAACGACGTGAGCGGGGCCGGGAGCGGTCGCCGTGGGCAGCGCGTAGCCTGAGTTTGTAACCTGGGTTCCAATGATATAACCGAAACGGAAAGGGACGCCCCAGCCTTTGTATTCTCCAGCGATTCGGAGCAGATGTTGATCGTGCATCTTCAAGACAATCGGAGTGCTCTTGCCCGCCGATTCGGTAGAGATGTTGTCAACTTCCGAGTAGGCGGTGTAATTGTACTCGAGATATGAATTCCAATTTTCAGTACAGGCGTGCTTAATACCGAGGGTCCACGAATCGGGAAAAGTCGTTCCTGCCGTTACATCGTTGCTCGAAAGCTGAGTTACGCTTCCTGTCGTATGGAGCGTCGTCACCTCCGTACCCTTGGCGCTAAAGTCGACCTTACTGCGATATAAGAATCCTAAACTCGTCTTGTCGCTCAATTTGTATTCCGCGCCAACTTTGAAACCTGTGAAATTCGTTTGTTTCAAATCCTTGAGTTCGACTTCGGCGAACTGCCCGGCGCCTATTTGTTGGAACTTCGACAAATTAGCATTCGCCATCAACACGCGATAGGCGACACCGACCTTGAGGTTATCCATAACTTTGTAGCCCACACCGACAGAGCCTTCGACAATTGATAAATCGGTCTTCGCTTCAAAGGTTCCTGCGATGCCCGGAATAGAGTAATTGTTAAAGTCGGAGTAATTTCCACCTGAGGTGAAAACGCCAACGCCCCAACCCAATTTGTCATTGATGTTCATCCCGTACATCACGCTGAACGGTACGGAGAGATGGCTGTTCGAGGTCTCCTGTACGGATGGATCCGCAAGGGGAGCCTTGAACGACGACATGGTCGGCGACAAGTTCACAGAGACATCCATTTTTGACGAATCGCTAATCAATCCCGCCGGATTGAAGTAAAGGGCTTGTGATCCTTCGATATAAGGAGTCGCAATTCCAGCCACGCCCGAAGTTTGGCCGCCGAACATAATGGATTTCTCGTAACCTGCTGCGAAGACCGTTTGGCTGAGTAGGAGAGCACTCGCCAGAAGAAGAGCATTTTTCATAACCACCTCATGATGTTTGCAATGATACTGCTGACCGGAAAATCTGACCACGCAGAGAGGGATTGGGCAATAAAAAAGGCCCCGTTGCCGGAGCCTCTTTTTTAATCAAAATGTCAGAGCAGTCTTAGAAGTAACCTTCGTCGTCATCGCCTTCTTCTTCGTCGAGATCGCTGTCATCGTCGAAGTTTTCCGATTCGCCTTCGGTGAAAGTGTCCTCTTCCACAGCGGTGGTGTCGTCGCCTTCCATAGACTCGGAAAGGGACTCGAACTCAACTTGTTCGTCATCACCTTCATGCTCGGTTTTGCCAAAGGGATTGCTGGCGATCGTGGCGCCGATAGCAGCTCCGGTAGCTCCCGCGATTCCAGCTTTCATCATGCCTTTAGACTTTGCAGCCTTGGGCGCAGCTTTCTTCGTTGCAGCTTTTTTAGGTGCGGCCTTCTTCGCTTTTTTCGCCGTTTTCTTCGTGGCTTTCTTGCCCGAAGCTTTCTTAGCGGCTTTTTTCGGAGCGGCCTTTTTTGTCGCTTTTTTAGCAGCTTTTTTAGTGGCTGCCTTTTTAGTCGCCTTCTTCTTTTTCGCCATTGTCGAGACTCCCATTTTTAGAACTATTTAAGCACAAAACAAAATCGTACTGACAAAACTAATTGTTGCCTAGATTTTTATGCCACGATTTTTTCGTTAGTCGAGGGGGAAAAGGGCTCTATTGCTTTGCATCAAAGGCGTGTAAAAAAAAGAAACCCGGCTGAGAGGAGCCGGGTTTCCAAGTAAATCAAGACCTAGATTGATCTGATCTCAATTAACCTTTGATCAAACTCAATGCGACGTTAGAGGACTGGTTGGCCTGAGCCAATGCAGCCGTTGAACCTTGCAACATGATGGTGTTGCGAGTCAGTTCCGAGGAAGCAGATGCAACATCAGTGTCACGGATACGGCTGTTTGCGGCAGACATATTCTCTTCAAACACGCCCAAGTTGTTCACAGTCGAGAGGAGGCGGTTTTGGAGAGCACCGAGGTTAGCGCGCATTCCGTTGACGTTGGTTTGAGCGGTATCCAACTGAGAAAGTGCCGATTGGGCGCCTTCCTTAGTGTGGTAGTCAAGACCAGAGAGTCCTAACGCGTCCAAAGTGGCCACGTTCTGGCTCGAGTCAAAGCTAATGCGGTCCTCAGCCTCATTATTGAAGATACCAACCTGGAAATCGAAGACGGGAGTCGATCCGTCCAGCAATTTCGTGTGGCCCCAAGTCGTCACGTTAGCGATACGATTCGCCTCCGACTTGAGCTGCTGGATCTCTTTATCGATAAAGCCGCGCTCAGTTTCACCCACGGTGTCAGAAGCGGCTTGGATGCCCAGCTCACGCATACGGACAACGATGTTACCGATCTCGTTCAAACCGCCCTCAGCAGTTTGCACCATGGAGATACCATCGTTTGCGTTGCGATTAGCTTGGCGAGTCGAACGGATGCCAGCTTTCATGTTTTCGCTGATTGCCAAACCTGCGGCGTCGTCAGCGGCTTTGTTGATGCGAGAACCTGACGAGAGTTTCGCCAAGCTATCTTGAATGTTCATTTGGCTGCCCGACAGATTTCTCTGTGCGTTGATTGCAGCGATATTTGTACTAACACGTAATCCCATTTGAAAACTCCTTTAAATAAATAAATTCATGTTCGGTTTACCTCCATGTGTAGTTTGTCCCTCATTCTGAGGGTGGCATCCATTGCCGTGATAAAAAAGGGTACTTCCTAAACTTACCTCTCTAAGTTTTTCCCTGTACGACGTCGTCGTCCTTGAGAGCCCTCCTTCTTTCATCGACCCGATTATCTATTCAAGGTCGGTTCGTGTTTATAAAATTCAAAAATCAAATCACTCTGGACAATGAACTGATCGGGATAGGGATCGGATTCTTGACACGACTTCAGCCTAATTCACTTGTTGTGACTGAAAACTTGGACTGAAGATGGATCGAGTCTTAGGGAGTTTAGTCGAGAATTATTCGGGATCAGACGCGAAGAAAGTCTGGATTTTCCCTGCACACCAGTCGGGGTCGTCCTCTTGTAAATGGTGCCCTCCGCCCTCGTGAATATGCGTCTCTTCCGCTGCCAGAGAGGCTTCCAGGGTCTTAAGCACCCGAATCGGCGTGACTTTATCCTCTGAACCCCACAGCACGATGACCCGAGTTTTGATATTTTTCAGATTCTGGCCTAGCCGTGGGTCGCGAATGCAATCGACCGCCGCCAAAAAACTGCGCACGGCCTCGCGATTCCCGCCGTAGGTCTGAAAACTTTCTTGCACGCGCTCATCATCAATCAGGTCGGGGCGGCTAACGGTGTGGCGATGGGCCCAGCGCAAGTACCGTTTGTTGACCGCATACGAGAGTGGTCCCGAAAGCCAGGTCAAAGGACGGACGCTGAAGGGCGCGAGGCCGCGTGAAGCCGCGGGCGAGATAACCGCGCACCCCTTGACCAGGGTCGGGTAGCGATAAGCCATCCAGAGGGCGATGTTTCCGCCCATGGAATTGCCCACTATATAAAATGAGTCGAAGCCGAGTTTCGCCATGAGCTCTTTCAGGCGCTCGGCCTGTTCGTCCAGTCCATAGGAGGCACCAGTAACTTTAGAACTGCGGCCAAAGCCCGGGAGATCGGGCATGACCACAGTGAAGTGCTTGCTTAAGAGGGCCGCCAGCGGGCGCCAGCAAAAGAGGTTAGCCCCAAGTCCGTGAACGAGGAGAATGGCAGGGCCCCGGCCGGACTTATGGTACCGGATGTCCCATATCCCCAGTTTGGCGACACTTAAAGATAGGCCGCTGTATAACCGGCCTCCGGTCAGGCCGCGATTTCTGGCAAAGCGTGCGCGCGCCCACAGGACATAGGCGGCGAACCCCAACCCCAAAAGACAGATTAGGCTGAGGAGGAACACGCCTAAGGGGCTCAATCAATCTCGCAGAAGCGGCAAAAGGCGACCTTGCCCAAGCGCTCGTAGTTCTCTTTTTGTTTGGCGGCTGTGTGATTGAAGGCTTCGTAACCGATCGTGCAGGTTTCGGTCGCCGGCGCGAAATGGCTGCAGTCCTCACAGCAGTGGATGATCTTAAATTCCCGGTAATCCCGGGGGTTAATAGGATCGAGTATAAGGGTCCGGCGGACGGGAACAGTTTTCTTAGGGGTCATTGACATTCCTCAAATCCACTCCAAATTGGATACCAGGAACACTGAGGTCAAGAGCATTTTATGAGTGAAATTGAGAAAATGACTCAAAAGAGCCAGGAGGCCATGCAGGCCGCGGCGGAGCTAGCGGAAACGCGTGGAAACCCAGCCGTGGAGCCCGAACATTTGGCTCTGGCGATCCTGACCCAAGAAGATGGAATTGTCCCCCGGATTTTAAGCCGCATGAACGTGCCGCTGGCCGGTTTGCTCAAAGACGTTGAGGGGCGGATCAAAGACTTTCCGACCGTTACGGGCGGAGGCGTCCGCGTCGTGCCGAGTTCGGCTCTGACTCGAATTTTTCAGGAAGCCGAGCGCCTCGCGAAGGGCCTGGGTGACAAGTTCATTTCGACGGAGCATTTTATTTTAGCGGCGTTGAAGCAGAGCGATGAGCTCGCCAAGCTTTTTGAACGCCACCGCGTCTCGCAGGCTGCTTTTAGCGCCGCGCTGACCGAACTGAGAGGAAACAATAAAGTGACTGATGACAGCCCCGAAACCAAATTTGACGTTTTAGCGAAATACGCCCGCGATCTGACCGAATTGGCCGGATCCGGCAAGCTCGATCCGGTGGTCGGACGCGAGGAAGAGATCCGCCGGGTGATCCAAGTGCTCGCGCGCCGGACCAAAAACAATCCCGTCTTAATCGGTGAACCCGGCGTCGGTAAAACGGCGATCGCCGAAGGTTTGGCTTTGCGGATTATGAACCGCGACGTGCCGGAAGTTTTACTCAATAAGAAATTGATGGCCCTCGATTTGGGCTCACTGGTCGCCGGCGCGAAATACCGCGGCGAATTCGAGGACCGTTTGAAAGCTGTCGTGAAGGAAGTCACGGCGGCCGAGGGCGGCATCATCTTGTTTATCGACGAAATCCATACGCTGGTCGGCGCCGGAAAATCCGAAGGCGCGATGGATGCCGGCCAAATATTAAAGCCGGCCTTGGCGCGCGGCGAGTTGCGCTGTATCGGCGCGACGACTCTCGACGAGTACCGCGAATACATCGAAAAGGACAAAGCGCTGGAGCGCCGCTTTCAAACCGTAGTTGTGGGCGAGCCGTCGGTTCCCGACGCGATCACTATCTTGCGCGGGTTGAAAGAGAAATACGAAGTGCACCATGGCGTCCGCATCACCGATGCGGCCATTGTGGCTGCCGTCAATCTCTCGAATCGCTATATCACCAACCGTTTCTTGCCCGACAAGGCCATCGACTTGATGGACGAAGCGGCGTCGCGCTTGAGCATTGAAGCCAACAGCGTGCCGTCGAACATCGACGAGATCCAACGCAAGGTCATGCAGTTGCAAATCGAACGTGAGGCTCTCCGCAAGGAAAAAGACACGCATGCGCGCGAGCGATTAACGGTTGTCGACCGTGAAATCGAGGAGCTGAATAAGAAGGTCTCCGTCTTACGCGCGCAGTGGGAAGACGAGAAGCGCGAAATTCAAGAATTGAAGAAAAACAAACAGGACATTGAAACCGCCCGCGTGGACATCGAACGCGCCGAGCGCGAAGGCAATTTGGGCCGGGCAGCTGAGTTGAAATACGGCCGTCTCCCTGAGTTGGAGCGTGCACTCTCAGTGATTAACGGCAAAATTCAAAAGCGCGAACACCGCATGCTCAAAGAGGAAGTCGGCCCTGAGGAAATCGCCCAAGTCGTGGCCAAGTGGACGGGCATTCCCGTCAGCCGCATGATGGAGAGCGAAACTCAGAAACTCCTCAGCCTAGAAAAGCATTTGCAGCAGCGGGTGAAGGGACAAGACCACGCCTTAACGGCGGTGGCCGACGCCATCCGCCGCGCGCGCGCCGAGATCAGCGATCCCAATCGCCCGATCGGCAGCTTTATTTTCCTCGGTCCGACGGGCGTCGGTAAAACCGAAACCGCTAAGGCTTTGGCTGAATTTTTATTCGACACCGAGCAGGCCGTGATCCGCATCGATATGTCAGAGTACATGGAAAAGCACTCGGTCTCGCGTTTGATCGGCGCGCCTCCGGGCTACGTCGGTTACGAAGAGGGCGGACAGCTCACCGAGCGCGTGCGCCGCCGTCCGTACAGCGTGGTTTTGCTCGACGAGATCGAAAAGGCGCATCCCGAAGTCTTCAATGTGTTGTTGCAGGTTTTAGATGACGGCCGCCTGACCGATGGTCAGGGCCGCACCGTCGATTTCAAAAACGTCGTCTTAATTATGACCTCGAACGTCGGATCTCAAGCCATCGTCGAGGAAGGCCTGTCGCCGGCGAAGCGCGAGGCCGCCGTGATGGAGGCCTTGCGCGCGCACTTCCGGCCCGAGTTCCTGAACCGGATCGACGAAACCGTGATTTTCAATGCCCTCGGACAAGAGCAGCTGGGCGAGATCGTGCTCGTGCAATTGCGCGACGTTGAAAAGCGTTTGGCGGAAAAACGCATCCGTCTGACCTTCGACAAATCGGCGGTGAAATGGCTCGGCGAGAAAGGTTTCGATCCGGTCTATGGCGCGCGGCCTTTGAAGCGCACGATCCAGAACGAGGTTTTGAATCCCCTGGCCAAGATTATCCTCGAACGCAAGGTGAATGCAGGCGATCAAGTGGCGGTGGGGCTCAAGGGTAAAGAGCTGAACTTTGAGGTTAAAGAGGGCTGACAGTCGCAGTAACCTATTTCTTGTCAGCGAGGGCCGCTAGGGCCCGAAGACTTGTTCGCACACGGGATCCAAAATATTCGGCGCATTTACAAATGGCGTAACAGAAGTTGAGTCATACGCCGCCGCCATACTTGGATCCGAACACGACAGAGCACTCAACGCTGAAACGCACGCCAAACCGGGATTCATATTCGCGGCGAGACTTCCGTCAGCCTCGCCGGCGATGATTATTGCCACAGTCGTCGTCGAGGTTAAACCTAAGCCGAGCTTCGCTCCGAAGGTCGTCATATTTTCAATCGCACTATCGCAGACATCGGCCGTCACTTCGGGATGGCAGCGCTGAATATTCATGCAGACATTAATAAACACGTCTCCGGACACCGAATTGGCGGGAACGGGCAGGGGTGTTGTACCACTTGCAGGCGTGGAATCCGAATACGGATTGCCTGTGCCTGTACCCTTCGCGCAGCCGACCACGAGCACAATCAAAAGCGCAAAATAAACCTTCATACTTCGTCCTCGCCCTTCCACTGGCTCAGCGGGAATAGCTGCATATTGATTTGGTAAACCGTATCGGGATTCCGGTCTTCGTTGGCGAGAATCAAAATTTCGCGGCGGAACTCTTGAATCATGGTCTTGATTTTCGCTGCCGCTTCTTTTGATAATGGCACACACGCCGCGGAAATCTCGCGGTTTTCGCGCGGTACGCGGTCAATGCTTTCGCTGGCCATCGACAACATGTCTTTGTGATAGCGCACGATTGCGGTCGAACTGACTTCGTTATCGGTGTTCAACGTTTTCTGCGCTTGGCGCAGCCGGCCTTCTTTATCGCGCACTAGTAGCCCGAGCTGCTCAAGGTCGCGCAGCGCGTGCGCCGCCTCCTCGGCGGTGATCGCCGGAAAGACCGCACGGCAGATCCACTCGGGGTTTTCTTGAAAATGTGATAGCAAAGTCAATTCGCGGACCGGAATGTAATACCAATTCGCATAATACGCGTACTCCGCCTGGCGCAGCGGATAAATTTCTTGAAAGCCCTTGCACTGAAGCATAAGCCGCGCGCTCTCGGCGCGTTGGGTGGGCGTCTTGCTTTGGTTGAATTGCACGAGGTGTCCGAAAAATTCGGCCTCTGAGCGGCTCAACTTTAGCGCCGTGCTAAAACGGGGAATGCTGTCGACGGAAACATTGCGTTTGCCTTCGATGACGAGTTTTAAAAAATTGGGCGAAGCAAATCCGGCGCGTTTGGAAAAGTAGCGGAACGAAAACTGATGAAAGCGCGCCTTCATGAACGCGTACATCTCGCCGAGAAAAACGCGATAGTCGCTGTATTCAAAAACGTTCGGCCGCGCCGGGAGTTGCAGAGCTTCCATGTGATATAAGTATCGGCAGAAGCTCAACTTTCCGGCGAGGCCTAATCGCTAAAAGTGTATTCTTAGAGTATTCTTTTTCTACAGAACTAGACTATCGTCCGGCGGGCATCGGGCCGGGAGGAACTGGAATCGGTCCAACAGTCACCGGCGCAATCGTCAACGATGGCGTGTACAGTTCGGCGCCGTTATTCACGTTCAGCGTTTCTCCCGTCACGGTCACAGTGTCGGTCACTCGTCCGAATTGGCCGAGATTAATTGTCACCGACGTGGGTTGCTGCGAACTCAAAGCCGGACCAGTGCTGGCTATGATCTGGTAGGTGACCTGTGCGTCGACTTTCGCATTCATAACGGGCGTCATAACCGTCTTGATCACGGTAATTGTGCTCGTGAAACTGAAGCCGTCCAAGTCTTGTGTGTCCGACCAAGTTCCGGAGCACGAGTAGTAGCCCATCGGTACGCCGGTGCAGTTATCGAGCGCGATATCGACTTCGGGACCGATGATTGTTGTCGATTGTCCACACGTGTCGGGTGTGCACTTGTTAACGAACGTGGCCGCACTGAGTGAGAAAACTTCCGGACCTTGTTGGGCCATGGCCGAGGCGCCGGCGAATCCGAGCAAGAGGCAGAGGGCGTATTTCATGATGTTCTCCTTTGGGTGATGTTTGGGGACTAATACCAAAACGGGCTGGTGCCTAAGATCCACCCTGAGTAGGGTTGTCTGAGCTGTTGATTGCATTCGTTGTCTTCATCTTCGAAAGGCGTGGAATGTATCACCGCGAACGCATTGGCCGGATCGCTGGCCTTCGCGCCGAACGGGGAGATGCTAATCAGGGCGCCGTTCACGGTGAGCAGGCGGCGAACATCGAAGCTCGGTGACGTGCCATTGAACAACGCGGTTAGGCAGTTGCCCGGCACCCACTCCGCATGTGAGACCGACCCGAGTTGTGTGAGGGGGGCGGTTGTCGCGTAAATTTTAGCGCCAGTGTTCGAGCCCAAATTTAGGGGGAGGGCGAAGTAACCGGCTTGGACATCGATGGCGCGAGGGTCCGCCAACCAGTCGCTGTTGCTTGTCGAACTTCCTAGCGCCGCGGTGTCGACAATGGCCGGCACTGACGGAGTGGCGATGTTGACGAGTGAAGCTTGAAGTTCGGCGCTGCCTGAGGCGGCAAGCGAAAACATCAGCGAATTGGAGACCGGCACGAGCGCGCCGGCGGACACGGCAAGATCGATGGAGTTAATTTGCGAGGGCGCGGCCGGCTGGCTCAAGTCCCACACTTTAAGGGAGTCACCGGCAACAACGGCCATGTCACCGATCCAGTTCACCGAATATCGATCGCCGGTCACTGGGACCACCGGACTGGTGCCGGCTTGCGCGAGTGTCGTGCCGTTTGGCGCCATCGTCCAAAATTGGTAAGCCTCCGCTCCGTCAGGAGTGGGGAGGTCGGTCAGTAAGGTAAAGGTTTGTTGATCGGCCGCCTCGTGAAACGAGTGCGTGTCCGCCGGATTTCCATAGAGAGTTCCGGCCGCCACGAAATTCGCGGTCGTGCCCAAATCGTAGCGGCTGAGGAAAAGCAGTTGATTGATTTTGCCGTCTGGGCGCGGATCCCAGGGAAACCAAATCTCGCCGGATTTTCCCAAGTACAGATGTCCGCCGCTCGTTAGATAAACCAGGTCGGTGTTGCCCCAAGCCGCGACGGTCGTGGCGGTGCCGCTGCCGTTGACGGGAATGCGCGCGATCAGTGTCAGACCTTGATCGAAATCATCGATGAGCGGTTTGCGGATCGACGAACACGCGACGGTGTGAAATTCGCCGTTCGCCGGCGTTTCAAAGCCCCACCAATACGTAAGGTCCTCGCTCACGATGGTGAGCACTCCGCCGCTCAAACGCGCGCCGACCAACTGTCCCCGCACCCGTTGTTCGGATTGCAAAAGGTAGTCGCTTCCGGCGCCTTGTTGATAAATTCTGACGATAACGGTGTTGACTGTTTCAGACTGGACATAGCCGTTTTCGGGGTCGTAGGGAACGTAAGCCGCGTTTGTGCCGATTACGTACAGTTGTCCGTTCGCGGCCATCACCTGCGGAAAACTGATGTCGTCAAAAGTTAGGGTTTGCAGGGAGTGCAAGTCGGCCGCGTCGAGAATTTCGACGGACTGCGAGCGCGCGGCGAAAATCCGCGAGTTGTCGCTGGCCACAATATCGGGCATCAAAACGCCCGAGCTGATTAAGTTCACCGGGCGATAGACTGTTTCCATCAAACGGCCTAGGGCGGGCGTCGATGCCGGCATGGTCACCGATGCCGGAACCGTCACCGGTCCGTTCCCGTCGCCGATCCACGACGTGTAGTAGTTGTACTGGCCCGACTTCTTCTGCAGCCACGCCGCTAACTCGTCGCAATCGGCGAAGTTGCCGGCACTCGCGGTAAACGTGGGCAAGGGAAGATCGACCTCCGGATGATGACCCCAGCCGCCATTATCGTTGCTCGAAGTTTCGAGGCAGCCGGTGAGTGCGAAAACGAGGACCAGCAAAAGTATTTTCATGTCCAAATGATCGACCCAACTCCGGCGTTCGGTAAGGCCCCCCACCTGCCTTTCCGTATTCCCGGAGTATTCTGTCTAATGAGGCGACAATTTCAAAAAAATTACCCTTTCTCAGCTCGCCTACAATTGAACTAATCACCTGAGATAACCAATACTTGACGCGAACTCAAAAGAAGCTTAGGTTCGCCGTGCTTTAGAGGTCAATAATATGTTCTCAGGAATCGTCGAAACTACCGCCCGGATCACCGATAGCCAAATCCGGGGTGAGATCGTCCGCATCGTTGTGGAAAGGCCCAAGTCTTTCGACGACTTACGGATTGGCGATTCCGTGTGCTGTGACGGTGTGTGCCTGACCGTCGAGGAATTCGACCAACACGCGATGCGCTTTGCGCTCGGACCGGAGACTTTAAAAGTAACCGGTTGGACACAGTCCAGTGTCTTAACCAAGTCCCTCAACCTCGAACGTTCTCTCCGCCTCCAAGACCGCATTCACGGACACTTAGTTACAGGGCATGTCGACATGACGGGAACGGTTTCCGAACTCGATCGGCAAAGCGACAGCCTCGGGATCACGGTCGAATATGCGAAAACGTTTTCGCCCTTTATTTGGGCGAAGGGCAGCGTGGCGATCAACGGCGTGAGCCTGACAATCAATCAAGCTACGGCGAGCACCTTCAACGTTGGCTTGATTCCCGAAACGCTCAAGCGCACGAACTTGGGCGGTTTGAAAGTGGGCGACAAAGTGAATTTAGAAATCGATAACATGGCCCGCGGCTTAGTGAACTGGGCGCGCCGGCAGGAGGACCTCAAGTGAAAGGTCTCGACTCAATTCCCGAACTGATTGAAGACATCAAAGCCGGCAAGGCCGTGATCCTCGTCGACGACGAAGACCGCGAGAACGAAGGCGATTTGATCATCGCCGCCGATTACATCACGCCCCAGATGATCAACTTCATGGCCACTGAGGCGCGCGGGCTTATCTGTCTCTCGCTGACCTCGGAGCAAATCGACCGCTTGAATTTGCCTTTGATGACGAAAGAAGAAACCAATCGTTCGCCGAACCGTACGGCGTTCACGGTGAGCATTGAAGCCGCGAAGGGCGTGACGACCGGGATCTCAGCCGCGGACCGCGCGCTGACGATCAAAGTTGCAGCGAATCCGTCCGCGCAGCCGCAAGACATTATCGTTCCCGGCCACGTGTTCCCGATCCGCGCGCAGGACGGCGGCGTTTTAAAGCGCGCCGGCCACACCGAAGCCAGCGTCGATCTCGTGCGCATGGCTGGCTTGAATCCTGCCGCCGTGATCTGTGAGATTATGAATCCCGACGGCACGATGGCGCGCCTTGGCTCGCTCGTTGAGTTCGCGCAGAAGCACGGCATCCGCATCGGCACGATTGAGTCGTTGATTAAATTCCGCATCCAGAACGAATCGTTCCTCGTCGAGCGCGCGCAGGCCATGTTGCCGTGCCGCTATGGCAAGGATTTCCACATTCACGTATTCGAGAACCTGCTCGACGGGAAAGAGCATATCGCGCTCGTGAAGGGCGATATCGATCCCGAAAAACCCGTCCTCGTCCGCGTGCATTCGGAAAACGTGATGGGCGATGTCTTTGGATCGCTGCGCACGCGCACGGGCGACTACTTGGACATGTCCATGCGCCGGATTGCGGAAGAAGGTGCGGGCGTGATGGTGTACCTGCGCCTGGAAGATATGGGCCAGCGTTTGCGCCAGCGCGTGCAGACCTACCACCAGATGGACCGCCACGAAGAGGTCACCGAAGAGTCGCGCAAAGTGTTCCGCTCCGACGACCGCGATTACGGCATCGGCGCCCAGATTTTGCGGGCTCTCGGCGCGCGTAAATTGCGTTTGATCACCAACAGCCACGCTAAACGCGTGGGTTTAAAGGGTTATGGCCTCGAGATCGTGGAAGAGATTCCGCTTCCCATTGAAACTGAACCGCTGATTGAGGTTTAATATGTTTATGCAAGGATCGCTGAAACCGCAGACGCATTGGAAGATCGGCATTGTCACCGCTCGTTTCAATTCTGAGATCACCGAGCCTCTCGAAACGGGGGCCTACGAGCGCCTCATCGAGCTGGGGCTTAAGCCTGAGCAAATCATCCGCGCGCGCGTCCCGGGCGCCGTTGAAATCCCGCTGACGGCGTCTTTGCTGCTCGACCGCGAGTGCGATGCGATTATCGCGCTCGGCGCCGTGATTCAGGGCGAGACCAAGCACTTCGATTATGTGTGTAACTCGGTGGAGCGCGGCTGCACGCAGGTGATGCTCGAAGCCAAGAAGCCCGTGATTTTCGGCGTGCTCACGACCAACGACGAGGCGCAGGCGCAAGACCGCATCGGCGGTAAACACGGGCACAAGGGCCGTGACTGTGCCGACACAGCTGTTGAAATGCTCAATTTGGCGGAATTGATTCTGTGAGCGAAGAAGATCTGCACGACCCCGTGGTCGAATCAAAAAGGCGTCATCGCGAGCTCGGCCTGGTGGTTGCGCTCGCTGCGCTCTTTTTAGTGTTGACCGCGATCGAGTTCAAGCTGTTCGGCATGAGCCAACAATTGCCGTTCGCGACCTCGATTTTCTTTTTGGGTCTGGTGAACTTCAACATCATCTTGTTCCTGCTCTTGTTCTTCCTGATCTTCCGCAACGTCGTGAAGGTCTTTGCCGAGCGCCAGACGGGCCTAACCGGCAAAACGCTGAAGGCCAAATTGATTGCCGCGTTCGTCGCGTTCAGCTTTATCCCGACCGCCCTGATGTTCACGGTCTCGGTGTTCTATATCAATAACTCGTTCGATAAATGGTTCTCAGAAAAAATGGCAGGCGTGTTGAAAAGCTCGCTCGAAGTGACGAACGCCTATTATCTGTCCGCCAAAAAGAAAAACTACCACTTCGCCGAACGCGTGGCTTCCGATCTGCGCCAAACGCCGCCGAGAGATTGGCCGAAGAAACTCGTCGACCTACGCAGCCGCTACAGTCTCGACGCCGTCGAATTTTATCCATCCCTGTTCGGTCAGCGCGTTATCAGTGAGAGCACGGAAGACGGCTTGCCCGAGATCCCGCCGCTCAACCTTGAGTTGCTCGAGCGCGGGATCGAGGACCGCAACGAAGCCTCGACGATCCACAAATTCGAGAGTGGAAACCTTGTCCGCGTGATTTTCCCGGTGGGGCGAACGAAGAATGAAGGCGCCGTCGTGGTGTCGACATTTATTCCGCTCTCGCTTATCAGCAAGATGGACGATATCGCGACGGCCTATGAGGATTTCCGCGACGTGAACCCGCTCGAGGCGCCGATTAAGAGCATTTACCTCATTATCCTCGTCTTAATGACTCTGACGATCCTGCTCGGCGCGACTTGGTTCGGTTTTTATCTCGCCAGGCAGTTGTCTGTTCCGCTGGAGGTGCTCGGCAAGGCCGCCTCGCGGATTGCCGACCGTGACTACAGCCAGATTACCCTCACTTCGGGCTCGCGCGAAATCAATGAGCTGGTCACGAGTTTCAATCAAATGACCACGAAGCTCGAGAGCTCCGAAACCGAAGTGCGCGAGACCAATACCAGTCTTCGCCAGACACTCTCGCGGCTCGACGAGCACTCGCGCTACATCGAAGTCGTTCTCTCCACGGTCAGCACGGGTGTGATCTCCGTCGATCCGGAAAACCATATCACGATGGTGAACCGCCACGCCGCAAAGCTTCTGCAAACTCCTCCCGGCCGCCTGGTCGGCAAGCATATCGGCCAAGTTTTGCAGAAAGACTACTATCAGATTCTCGACAACATGATTCAGCAGATGAAGGCCCATAGCGCCGAGAGCATTCAGCGCGAGGTGCGCATTCAAATCCGCGGCCGCTCGATACCGCTGCAAATGACGCTGTCTTTCCTGACCGATGAGAACAATGTCGAAATCGGAAAAGTGCTGGTGTTTGACGATCTGTCGCCGGTGCTTGGCGCGCAGCGTGCCGCCGCCTGGACCGAAGTCGCGCGCCGTATCGCGCACGAAATCAAGAACCCGCTGACGCCGATCAAGCTGTCGGCGGAGCGCCTGGAGAAGAAGTTCGGCAAGCAGATTCAGGATGAGGCCTTCCACGAATGCGTGCACCGCATCGTTGACCAGGTGGATAGCCTGAAAAACCTCGTGAACGAATTCAACCAGTTCGCGCGTCTCCCCAAATCTAATCCAATGACGGGCAACCTCAATCGCGTCATCGCGGAGTCGCTTGTCCTTTTCAGCACTGCAGAAAAGAACAGCGCGATTGAGTTCCAGCAGGACGAGAGTTTGCCGGCGTTTATTTTCGATCCGGACCAAATGCGCCGAATCATCAACAACCTGGTCGACAACGCGATTGCCGCCACCGCCGAAAAATCCGCAGCTAGCGGGAGTGGCCGTATTGTTATTCGCAGTCACTATGATAATGTTTTGAAAATCGCCCGAATTGAAGTGGAAGACAACGGCCCCGGGATCCCAGCCTCGATGATTGAGCGGATTTTTGAGCCGTATGTAACGACCAAGCAGCAGGGAACGGGACTTGGTTTGGCGATTGTGAAGAGAATGGTGGAAGATCACCACGGTTTCATCCGCGCTTTCTCCGACGGTGAAACCCATACGCGCTTTGTGATTGAATTGCCTGTGGTTGAAATTGTCGATAAGCAAAAAATCGTCCGGTCGAAAGATAAGGCCGGGGAGGGTTACGTATGAAGGATGCCGCCAAGATTTTAATCATTGATGACGAAAAAGCCATCGGCGAAGTGCTAGCCGCTTCATTGAAAGACGACGGTTTCGATGTAGCGACGGCATTCAGCGGCCGCGAAGGCCTCACCAAGATCCGCGAGTTCGCCCCTGAGGTCGTTCTCCTCGACATTTGGATGCCGGGAGACATGGACGGCTTACAAGTCCTGGAAGAAGTGAAAAAGGGCGGATATCCGGATTGCCAATTCGTGGTTATGTCGGGCCACGGTACGATCGAGACGGCCGTGCGCGCGGTGAAGAACGGCGCGTGGGATTTCGTCGAGAAGCCCTTGTCGATGGACAAAATCAATATTTTGATCTCCAACATTTTGAATTTCAAACGCGAGCAGACCGAAAAGAACGCTTTGTTGAACCGCCTGCGCAAGAATATCGCGCTGGTCGGTGAAAGCCCGGTCATGGTCAGCTTAAAGCAGATGATCGCGCGCGTAGCCTCGAGCAATGCGTGGATCTTGATTACCGGTGAAAACGGCACGGGCAAAGAACTCGTCGCCCAGAACATGCACTACTTGAGCAACCGCGCCGGCCGCCCGCTCGTCGAAGTGAACTGTGCGGCGATCCCGAAAGATCTGATCGAGAGCGAATTGTTCGGCTTTGAGAAAGGCGCGTTTACGGGCGCAGACAAAGCTAAGAAGGGCAAATTCGATTTCGCGAATGGTGGTACGCTCTTCCTCGACGAAATCGGCGATATGAGCCTCGAGGCGCAAGCGAAAATCCTGCGCATTCTTCAAGAGCGCAATTTCTACCGCGTCGGCGGGGATACGCCGATCGAAGTGGATGTGCGCGTGATCGCGGCGACCAATAAGAATCTCGAAGAAGAGATCAAGGCTGGCCGCTTCCGCGAAGACTTGTACTACCGTTTGAATGTCGTGCCGCTGCGGGTGGCCCCGCTCCGTCAGCGCCGCGAGGACATTCCGGTGCTGGCCGAATATTTCGGCGATTTATTCCTCCGCCACAACAGCTATCGCCGCAAGGTTTTCAGTGAGAAGGCCTTACAGGTCATGCAGGCTTACACTTGGCCCGGAAACGTGCGCGAACTGCGCAATTTCGTTGAGCGTGTCTACATTCTCACTCCCGGTGACTATGTCGATTTGCATGATCTGAAGTTCGCGGGCTTGAGTGATTCGGCCGACCAGCCGGGAATGGAAGGGCTGGCGACGTTCCGCGACGCCCGCGCGCATTTTGAAAAAGAATTTTTGATCCAAAAGATCACTGAGAATAACGGCAATATTTCGAAGACCGCCGAGATGATCGGTCTTGAGCGCAGCTACCTGCACCGCAAGATCAAGTCGTACGGCATCGAAGTTTAGTTAGAGCCGCAAGGGCGGCCCCTGCGGCGGAAAGAGATAGGCAGCTATGAAATGGTCAACCGGTTACTTATTCACTCTCAAAGAGGCGCCGGCCGACGCGGAGATCCCGAGTCACATTTTGATGGTGCGCGGAGGCTACATCCGCAAACTCGCGCCGGGAATTTTCACTTACGGGCCGCTCCTCCTGCGCAGCCTTAAGAAATTTGAAAACATCGTACGTGAGGAACTCGACAAGCGCGGGGCGATTGAGCTCCTGATGCCGGTCGTGCAACCGCGCGAGATCTGGGACGAAACCGGCCGCTGGAAGGCCATGGGCGACGGCTTGCAAAAAATGAAAAACCGGAACGGCCATGAATTCTGCCTGGGGGCCACTCACGAAGAAGTCATCACTGACTGGGTCCGCAAAGACGTAAAGAGCTATCGCGATTTGCCGTTCAATCTCTATCAGATTCAGACGAAGTTCCGCGACGAAATCCGCCCGCGCTTCGGCTTGATGCGCGGCCGTGAATTCATCATGAAGGATGCGTATAGCTTCGACGTCGATCGTGCGGGTGCGCAAAAGGCATACGAAAAAATGTTTGATGCCTATACGGCCGTCTTCAAGCGCCTCGGCGCCAACTTCCGCGTGGTGCAAGCCGATAGCGGCAACATCGGCGGCAATCAATCGCAGGAATTCCATATTCTCGCCGACGCCGGCGAAGATCAGCTGATGGTGTGTGAGGAGAGCGACTTCGCCGCAAACATCGAAGTGTGCCCGGCTCTCGACGCCAAACCGTATGTGTCGTCCGCCGAGTTGCTGCCGGTCGAGGAGTTCGCGACGCCGAAGCTGCGCACGATCGCCGATCTGTCGAAAGCCTTAAAGATTCCGGAGCACCATCTCGTCAAGACGATGTTCTTCTCGGCGAGCGACGATCCGAAAACCAATTTAAACCCGGTTGCCGTGCTCCTGCGCGGAAACGACGAAGTCAATCCGGTCAAGCTCAAGAACCATTTCGGCTTGAACAATCCGCCGCAAATGCTCAATGACGAAGAGGTCCGCCAAGTCACGGGCGGCGCTTCGCCGGGCAGTTGCGGTCCTGTTGGCCTTAAGATTCCGGTCATTCTGGATAAACCTGTGGAAGGCTTGCGCAACTATATTACGGGCGCCAATAAGGACGACTTCCATATTAAAAATGTGAACCACGGACGCGACTTCAAAGTGGCGGCCGTCGCCGACGTGCGCATGGCGAAGTCAGGTGACATGAGTCCCGACGGCAAGGGCAAGCTCAAGCCCTACCGCGGAATCGAAGTCGGACATATTTTTTACCTCGGCACGAAGTACTCGAAGTCCATGAGCGCAAATTATCTCGACACCGACAGCGTGTTGAAACCGATTGAAATGGGCTGTTACGGCATCGGCATCAGCCGGACCGTGCAGGCCGTGATCGAACAGAATCACGACAAAGACGGCATTGTGTGGCCGGTCAGTATCGCGCCGTATGCGGTGCACATTGCGCTCCTCGATCCGGATCAGCCTGAGGCACGCAAAGTTGCTGACGACCTCTACGACCGCTTAACGGCGTCAGGAATCGACACGCTTCTCGATGACCGCAATGAGCGTCCCGGCGTGAAATTCAAGGACGCCGACTTGCTCGGTATGCCGCTCAGAGTGAACATCGGCGCGCGCGGATTGGCGGCCGGTGAACTGGAATTGATTGAGCGCAAGTCGAAGGCGACCAGCAAAGTGGCTCCCGGCGCGATTTTTGAAAAGATTCAGACTTGGATGAAGGAGCATCGCGCTTGAACCGTTTAACGAATCCGATTTTTGTCGCGCTCGACGTCGATACGGCGGAAGAAGCGCTCAGTTTGGTGAAAGAAACCCGCGCCTTCGTCGGCGGCTTCAAAGTCGGTCCGCGCCTCGCGCTCCGCTACGGCGAGCCGCTGTTGAAAGAAGTTTCGCGGCACGGCTCGATGTTTATCGACAATAAGTACTTCGATATCCCTTCGACGATGGAGGCCGCGGTTCGTGCGAGCTTCGAGGTCGGCGCCAGCTTCTGCACGATTCACGCACAGTGCGGGAAGGAAGCTTTGAGCCGTATGGCTCAAGTCGAAGCCGAATTGAATAAGCAGCGCGCCTTTAAAATTCTCTCGGTCACCGTTTTGACCAGTTTTCGCCAGGACACGCTCTCACCGGTCGCGCAGCAGATGCCGATTGCGGATCAGGTGACAACGCTCGCGAAAGCGACGATCGAGGCTGGCCTCACAGGCCTCGTGTGCTCGCCTGACGAAGTGGCGAACCTGCGCGCTTTGTACCCCAACGCGTTTCTCGTCACGCCCGGTGTGCGGTTGAGCAATGAAGAGCGCGGCGATCAAAAGCGCGTCACGGATCCGCGCACGGCACTTCAGCGTGGCGCCTCGGCTCTTGTTGTTGGACGGCCGATTTGTGAATCTCTCGAACCCGCTTCTGCGGCGAAGATGTATTATGAAGAAATCCAGAAGGCATAGTGGCTTAGGGCATAAGGTAGCGGGCCGGGGACCGAGGCCCGAGAGCCGAGAGCCGAGAGCTGAAAAACGCGTGCCTGATGGCCGCGTAGTTGTCGGGATTCATGCCGTTGAAGAATTGCTAGCGGTTCGGCCTAAAGCCATCGCCCAATTTTGGATCCGCGACAAATTCATTGATCATCCTCAGTTGGCCGCGCTCCACGACCAAGCCAAGGATCTCGGTGTGCGCGTGCAAACCCAGGCGGCCGGCACTCTCGACAAAGTTGTTGGCTCCCATCAAGGCGTGATCGCATTCGCCAGCGAGGATCCTGAAATCAATTGGGCGGAAGTTGAAAATGCTGAGCGGGCGACGCTGATTGCGCTCGACGAAGTCGAAGATCCACATAATCTCGGCGCGGTTATGAGAACCGCATGGCTTCTCGGCGCCCAAGGCGTGCTGACGCCGGAGCGGCGCTCGGCGCAGCTCTCGCCTGCGGTGAGCAAAGTCGCGCAAGGGGCGGTCGAACATGTTCCCGTCGTCAGCGATATGGCGCTCCCGCAGCAGCTCGAAGCGCTCAAACAACATGGCTTCTGGATTCTCGGACTCTCGCATAAGGCGAAACAGGGTCTTTACTCTCTCGAAATTCCCGAAAAGGTCGTGTGGGTGCTTGGCTCGGAGAGCAGCGGCCTTAGAAAATCCGTTGAAGGCATGTGCGACGATTTGATTTCCATTCCTCAGCTCGCGCCGAATGCCAGCTACAACGTCTCCGTCGCCGCCGCGATGGCGTTAGGGGAGACCTACCGCCAACGCCAGCAAAAAAAGAATTAACGCTTCGGAAATTTCACCACCCGAGTGCGCAAACGCTCATTGCAATCAAAGAAAAAGAGCGTCGAGTACGCGGGTCGTGTTTCCGTTTCCAAATTCACGGGTGTGACAACGGGCGAATCGTCCCAGTCATGCCACTGGCCATTGCGGACTAACTCATAGAGATCGAAATCGTCGGGGCGGTACTCGATGCGGGTCACGAATCCTGGCCGCACATAATAGTCGGCGTAGTCGCCTTCGGGATTGACGGCAGGCATGGGGAGCTCTTGCCGCGCGATTGTCGGCGGGCGCTTTACAATTTCAATCGTGGCGATTTGGTCGAGGGGGAGCGCGCGGTAAAGACCCTGTTTATTGTAGCGCATGAAAGCACCCGGAAGCAGTTCGCGCAAAATCAGTTTGTCATTGGCCATACCTTCCACGCGGCCGCGGATAAATCCACCCCGCGTGGTCATGACGAGAATGGACTCGTAAGCGGGGATGCGGACACCTTCGATCTCATTACGCCGCCGGACATTCGAGGGCGGAAACACGATCTTGTCACCTGTCTGCAGCCCCCGCCAGGTGCGGAGTAGAAACTCAATCGAAGCGCCATTGCCGTAGCGCCCATTCCTCTTGATGCCCAGGTAATCGCCGAGTGACTCGCTGAAGTCCGCCCGCAGGACTGGGTTGGCGATATCGAGCCCCTCAAGGCGGTACTTATAAAATAGATCCTCCACTTTGACCCACTCGCGGCAGGCCCTGCGGATCAGCGGCGCTAACGTTTCAGCGACGGCTTCCGCGTCCTTCCTGCGGTGGGCTTCATACGCCCGCCGCAGTTTCGCAAACGCCTGGTCGGCGTCATCCACAGCGATCTCAAACTGGCTAAATTGGGCGGCGAGATCAGACAAGGCTTCGCGTTCTTCATCTAAAGAGTGGGGTGGAGCTGCAAAAGCCGACGAGATAAGGGTAAAAACCAGAACGAGCCGAGTCATGATTCACCGCTTTCTGCCCGAGCGGATAGGCCCAAGGGGGACGCCTGTCAAGTTAACGAAGGCCATCTCGGCGGCCTGTTCTGCGCCAGGTTTGATTTGAGGCACTTTCGCGAGTCCGATTCGGGGAATTCGGAGCGGCATGTCGGAAGGCCGGCTTGGGGAACAGCCAAGTCCCCGCAAACTCTGAATTTCTTCGGAAATACATTTTGACTGCAAAGACTGCGCTCAGCTAGAAGAGTGATTTGCATGTCACATTTATGGGGAGTTTTGCTTTTTGCAAAAGGCCTTCGTTTGTGTGAGTTGCTGGCTTAGCTCAATTGGTAGAGCAGCTGATTTGTAATCAGCAGGTTGCGGGTTCGAGTCCCATAGCCAGCTCCATCTAAGTATGGAGAGGTGCCCGAGTGGCTAAAGGGGACGGACTGTAAATCCGTTGGCTTACGTCTACGAAGGTTCGAATCCTTCCCTCTCCACCAACTTTTTGGTGCATGTGGAAGAAGATGAGCGGGAGTAGCTCAATTGGCTAGAGTATCAGCCTTCCAAGCTGAGGGTTGCGGGTTCGAGACCCGTCTCCCGCTCCAGGTTTTTTATTCCTGGATCCACGTATACCGGACGACTGGTATACCCGGATCCCGGAATGTAAAGCCCATGTGGCTCAGGGGTAGAGCACACCCTTGGTAAGGGTGAGGTCGTGAGTTCGAGTCTCACCATGGGCTCCAGGTTGTAGATGGTTTTTGTTTAGTATTAGAGTTTGCATTTTAATTAACGAGTGAATATGGAGGAGTTCTTAAAATGGCAAAAGAGACATTCAAGCGGGATAAGCCCCACGTAAACATCGGTACGATCGGTCACGTCGATCACGGTAAAACAACCTTGACGGCAGCGATCACGACGACGCTTGCGAAATCGGGCGGCGCAACAGCAATGGCCTACGATCAGATCGATAAGGCTCCGGAAGAAAAAGAGCGTGGTATCACGATCTCGACTTCACACGTTGAGTACGAAACTAAAAATCGTCACTACGCACACGTGGACTGCCCGGGACACGCGGATTATGTGAAAAACATGATCACGGGTGCCGCTCAGATGGACGGCGCGATTCTTGTCGTGTCGGCTGCCGACGGTCCCATGCCGCAAACTCGTGAGCACATCTTGCTCGCGCGTCAGGTCGGCGTTCCGGCAATCGTTGTGTTCATGAACAAAGTCGACATGGTCGACGACAAAGAACTCCTTGAGCTCGTTGAACTCGAAGTTCGCGAACTGCTCTCCAAATACGAATTCCCCGGCGACAGCATTCCGATCGTCAAGGGTTCGGCTTTGAAAGCTCTCGAAGGCGATAAGAGCGAAATCGGCGAAGGTTCCATCTTGAAATTGATGGAAGCTGTCGATGCTTATATCCCGGAGCCCAAGCGTGCGACGGACAAACCCTTCTTGATGCCGGTTGAGGACGTGTTCTCGATCTCGGGTCGTGGAACGGTTGTTACGGGCCGTATCGAGCGCGGTATCATCAAGGTCGGTGAAGAGGTTGAGATCGTCGGTCTCCGCCCCACTCAAAAAACGACTATCACTGGTATCGAAATGTTCCGCAAATTGTTGGATGAAGGCCGCGCTGGTGACAACGCCGGTCTCCTCCTCCGCGGTACGAAAAAAGAAGACGTTGAGCGCGGACAAGTCGTCGCTAAAACGGGATCGATCACTCCGCACAAAAAGTTCAAGTGCGAAGCGTACGTCCTGACGAAAGAAGAAGGCGGACGTCACACTCCGTTCTTCAACGGCTACCGTCCCCAGTTCTACTTCCGTACGACTGACGTAACGGGTGTTGTGACGTTGAAAGCCGGCACCGAGATGGTTATGCCCGGTGACCGCGTCGAAATGGACGTTGAGTTGATCGCGCCGATCGCCATGGAAAAAGAGCTGCGCTTCGCAATTCGCGAAGGTGGCCGTACCGTTGGCGCCGGCGTCGTGACTGCTATTGTTGAATAATCGCGTTTTTCGGAGCGCGAATTGAGCTGTTAAGGGACCTTTTTGAAGGGGTCCCTTTTCGGCTTTAAAGTGACTGTGTGTTTTGATCGGAGGGCAGTAGCTCTAATGGTAGAGCGAACGACTCCAAATCGTTAGGTTGTGGGTTCGAATCCCTCCTGCCCTGCCAAGCGTTTGCATGAATTGAAGAAGGTGACTGAGTCATGGATTCTGAAAAAGGTAACGAGAGTTTAGTGAATACCGCCTTTGCTGGGGCGGGCATCTTGGCTTACTTCATCGTTGCGATCGTACTCGAGGTCTTGGCTGGTACGTTCGGTGTGGTGGCGCGCTTCCGTAGTCAGGAAGTTGTCCAACACGGACTTCCGGTTGCATTCGGTATCGTGACGTTTGTGGTTTTGTTCATGAACAAGAAGATCCACACATGGGCCGATGAGTGCGTGACGGAAATCCGCAAAGTCGTTTGGCCGACTCAGAAAGACACGATGACAATGACAATTGTCGTGATCGTGACGGTGTTGGCGTGTGGTTTGATGCTGGGCATTTGGGATTTTCTCTCAAGCCAGTTGATTAAAATATTTTTGAATTAGTTGAAAGGTAGAGTGATAAGTGGACGCTCAAAATTCCGAAACTAAGCGCGATACCAGCAAGTTCAAATGGTACATCGTCAACACGCAGACCAGCTGCGAGGCGATCGCCAAGAACTCGATTGAAGAGCGCATTCGTTCCCTTCACTTGGAAGATAAATTCGGTGAGATTTTGATTCCGTCGGAAAACGTAGTCGAGCTCGTGAAAGGCAAAAAAGCCACGCGCGCCCGCAAGTTTTTCCCGGGCTATATCTTCGTGCAAATGCTGATGAGCGACGAAACGTGGCACATCGTGAAAAATGCGTCGAAGGTCACGGGCTTTGTCGGTGGCAAAGTGAAGCCGCCCGAAGTTCCGGAAGATGAAGTCATGCGTGTCACCAAACAGATGGCGATGGGCGCAGAAAAAGTGCAGCCCAAAGTCAAATTCACTGTGGGTGAGAGCGTGCAAGTTATTGATGGTCCTTTCAGCGGCTTCAATGGCGCTGTTGAGGAGATCAATCAGGAAAAAGGCAAAGTGAAAGTGCTCGTCAGCATTTTCGGCCGCCCGACGCCTGTTGAATTGGATTTCGTTCAGGTCGAAAAGGTCTAGGGTTCCTAGTTACTTTTTCGGACGCAACGCGAGGAAGCTGGCATGGGGCCAGCTGCCTCAAAACAAACCCCGAGGGCGAAAGCTCTCAAACTGTAAGGAGTGGGAATCATGGCTCGTAAAATTACCGGCATGATTAAACTTCAGATACCGGCAGGGAAAGCCAATCCGGCTCCGCCCGTTGGACCGGCGCTCGGACAGCATGGGGTAAACATTATGGAGTTCTGTAAGCAGTTTAATGCTCGCACTCAAAAAGAGGGCGACATGATCATTCCGGTGATCATTACTGTTTATTCGGACCGTTCGTTTACCTTCATCACCAAAACGCCTCCCGTGTCGATTCTGTTGAAGAAAGCAGCCAAGCTGGAAAGCGGATCTAAACAGCCGCAGAAAGATAAGGTCGGAAAAGTGACCATGGCGCAGATCACGGATATCGCAAAACTCAAGATGCCTGACTTAAATTGCATGGAGCTCGATAGCGCCATTCAACAAGTCATCGGCACATCCAAGTCCATGGGCTTGGAAATTAAATAGGGAGGGCGACAATGGGAAAACGTTTTAAAGCTGCATTGAAGAATGTCGACCGCAATACCCGCTATGGCGTCAAAGACGGTATTAAACTCGTCGTTGATACAGCCACCGCTAAGTTCGACGAAGCCGTCGACGTAGCCGTGGTGCTCGGCGTGGACCCCAAGCAGTCGGACCAACAGGTCCGCGGCGCGGTGGATCTGCCGCATGGTGCAGGTAAAACTGTACGTGTTATCGTGTTCGCCAAAGGTCCCAAAGAAGAAGAAGCCAAAGCGGCTGGTGCTGATTTTGTTGGCGCCGACGATCTCGTGGCGAAAATCAATGGCGGCTGGCTCGATTTCGATAAAGCCATTGCTACGCCGGACATGATGGCAACCGTCAGTAAAGTCGCTAAGGTGTTAGGTCCGAGAGGTCTCATGCCGAATCCGAAAGTGGGAACAGTGACCATGAATGTGGGCGCAGCTGTCACCGCTGAGAAAAAAGGTAAGTTGGATTTCCGTGTTGATAAAGCCGCTATCGTGCACGCCACGATTGGCCGTAAGAGCATGGGCGCCGACAAACTGAAAGACAACTTCGCCGCCTTTATGTCGGCGTTGATGAAAGCCAAACCGTCTACCAGCAAAGGTAACTATCTCCGCAGCGTGACCGTCAGTTCGACGATGGGTCCCGGTGTGAAGATGGATTTGACGGAATTGGCCGGAAGCGCTGATTAATATTGGGCCACAGGCGTAGCCTGTGTCCTTAGTTTTGTTTTATTAACCGTATCGCGGTCAGAGACAGTTAGGGGCCTTGGGATTGTCCGAGGCTTAATGAGAGGCCAAGTGAAAGGCCGAAGCCCTGCCGAGACTTGAAGCTGCGATCTTAACAGAAAGAGGAGGAAAACTTGCCGTTAAATACCCGCGAGGATAAGCAGCAAGAAGTCACTAGCCTCTCTGATAAGTTCGGACGCTCGAAAGCGGCCTTCCTTGTGGACTACAAGGGTATGGACGTCGAAAGCATCACGAAACTGCGTAAGCAGCTTCACCCGATCAAATCTGAGATGAAAGTGGTGCGCAACACTCTCGCAATCCGCGCCCTTGAATCGCATCCTGCGCTCAAGTCGGCTCTATCGGACAAATTTGTTGGTACAAACGCCATCATTTTTGCTTACGAAGATCCGAGTGCGTCGGCCAAAGCTCTCTCCAAGTTTGGAGAAGATGTCGAGGCCTTCGACTTGAAGACAGGTGTGATGGATGGAGCGGCTTTAGACAAAGCCAGTATCAAGTACTTGGCCACATTGCCGGGCAAAAACGAACTTCGCGCTCAAATGTTGGGTGTGTTGTCGGCCCCGATGACCAAGTTCCTTGGCACTCTCCAGGCCGTTCCTGGTGGATTTGTCCGAGTGTTAGCTGCGCATAAAGATAAACAGCCGCAAGGCTAAGCCTAATAATAGGCTAAATTTTTAACTAATTTTTTAGGAGATTTTAAAATGGCTACTGATTTCGCAGAAATTAAAAAGACGTTGTCCGCAATGCCCGTTATGGATTTGGCTAAGTTGATCAAAGAACTCGAAGAAGAGTGGGGTGTTTCGGCTGCCGCTCCTGTCGCTATGGCAATGGCTCCCGGAGCTGCTGCTGGTGGCGCACCGGCTGAAGAAAAAACCACTTTTGACGTCGTTCTCGCTGATGGTGGCGCGAACAAAATCAACGTCATTAAAGAAGTTCGTGCATTGACCGGTCTCGGCTTGAAAGAAGCTAAAGACCTCGTCGAAGGCGCGCCCAAAACTGTTAAAGAAGGCGTGAGCAAAGACGAAGCGGCCAAAATGAAAGACGTTTTGACCAAAGCTGGCGCGAAAGTCGACATTAAGTAGGAGGAGCGCCCCGCAGGCGCGTAGCGCCGAGGAGCGAGGCTCACCTACTCTACGATTTTTGTTAATATCTAATATAGAGGGGCCTGCCATCGTGTGGGCCACTTGTTGAGGGTAGGGCTCTTTTAACCTCTACCAAATATTAACGAGGGGAAACTCTCGTATCATAAAAAGTAGATGTAAAAATTTAAGGAGCATAGATGAAATCGATTCCAGTCACGGCGTCGAACCTGCGCATGCGCAGAAGTTTCGCCAAAACCCGGCATTTGATCGACATTCCCAATCTTATCGAATTGCAGAAAAAATCGTACGAAGCGTTCTTGCAAAAGGACATGGATCCCGATCGTCGTGGAGACGTCGGTCTGCAAGGAGTGTTCAAGTCGGTTTTCCCGATCTCGGATTTTAACAATACGGCGAGCCTTGAGTTCGTCAGTTTCACTTTGGAGCCCGCAAAATACGATGTGGACGAGTGCCGCCAGCGCGGTATGACGTTCGCGGCGCCGATCAAAGTGACCTTGCGTTTGATCGTTTTTGACGTGGATGAAGAAACGGAAGCCCGTTCCATCCGCGACGTTAAAGAACAAGAAGTTTACTTGGGCGAAATCCCGCTCATGACCTCGAACGGTTCGTTTATCATTAACGGAACCGAGCGCGTGGTCGTGTCGCAGCTTCACCGTTCACCCGGTGTGTTCTTCGACCATGATGGCGGTAAAAACAACGCCAGCGGCAAACTCATCTACTCGGCCCGCGTGATTCCATATCGCGGTTCGTGGCTCGATTTCGAGTTTGACCAAAAAGACCTTATATATGTGCGCATCGACCGCCGCCGTAAGTTCCCTGTAACGATCTTGCTCAAAGCTCTCGGTTATACGACCGAACAGCTCCTTGAACAGTTCTACCACCTCGACTTCGTCCGCATTAAGAAAGACGGAAAAGTCTACCGCTCGATCGATATCGAGCGCATGGCCGGTCAACGTGCCATGTCCGACATCGTCGATCCAAAAAGCGGTGAGGCGATCGTTAAAGCCGGCCGCCGTATCACGCGCGCCGCAGTGAAAAAAGTGAAGTCGATGAACCTCACCGAAATCGAAATTTCGCGTGATGATCTCGACGGAAAAGTGATTGCGAAACCCGTTATCGACGAGTCCACCGGTGAGATCATCGCCGACGTCAATAGCGAATTGAGCACGTCGATCCTCGACAAAGCCCGCGAAGCCGGCATCACCGAATTGACGGTGATCTTCTTCGACGGTTTGGCGGTGGGTCCCTTCCTCCGCAACACGTTGCTCGTCGATAAAGTGTCGACGAAAGAAGAAGCTTTGATCGAAATCTACAAGCGCCTCCGCCCGGGCGAGCCGCCCACTCTGGAAGCCGCGACGGGATTTTTCCATCGCTTATTCTTCGATCCTGAAACTTATGACCTGTCTGAAGTCGGCCGTTTGAAAATCAATCACCGCTTCAGCATCCCTTTCGAAGAAACTCCGGTCGAACACCGCACGTTGACTCAGAAAGATATCCTGTCGGTTGTGAAAACCCTTATCGACCTCAAAAACGGTCAGGGCCAGATCGACGATATCGATCACTTGGGTAACCGCCGCGTTCGTTCCGTCGGTGAACTTCTCGAGAACCAATACCGCATCGGTTTGGTGCGTATGGAACGCGCCATCCGCGAGCGCATGAGTCTCCAAGACGTTGAAACGATGATGCCGCACGATTTGGTGAACGCCAAACCGGTGAACGCCGTCGTGAAAGAGTTCTTCGGCTCTTCGCAGCTCTCGCAGTTTATGGACCAAACGAATCCGTTGTCGGAGATTACGCACAAGCGCCGTCTCTCGGCCCTCGGACCGGGCGGTTTGACTCGCGACCGCGCAGGTTTCGAAGTCCGCGACGTGCATCCGACTCACTACGGACGTATTTGCCCGATCGAAACGCCGGAGGGACCGAACATCGGTTTGATCGCGTCGCTTGCGACCTTCGCACGTATCAACCAATACGGCTTTATTGAAACTCCGTATCGTAAAGTCGACGAAGGCAAAGTCCGCGACGATATTTTGTATCTCTCGGCGCTTGAAGAGAGCGGACACCACATCGCTCAAGCCGGCAAAGACGTTGAAAAGAATCAGATCACGCAAAACAACGTGACCGTTCGTTTCAACGGTGAGTACGAGTTGATCGAAAAAGACAAAGTATCCTTGATGGACGTGTCGCCGTCACAGCTCGTGTCAATCGCCGCTTCATTGATTCCGTTCCTCGAGCACGATGACGCGAATCGCGCGTTGATGGGCTCGAACATGCAACGTCAGGCCGTTCCGCTGCTCAAATCGCGCGCGCCGCTTGTCGGTACGGGCGTTGAGCGCTTGGTCGCTCGCGACTCGGGAACTTCTGTCGTTTGCCAAAACGACGGTGTGGTTGAAGAAGTCGATGCGGCACGTATCGTTGTCCGCCGCTTCGCTAAGGGCGGTGAGCTCGGCGCGAACGTCGATATTTACAACTTGATCAAATATCAGCGTACGAACCAGAACACATGCTTCAACCAAAAGCCGATCGTCAATGTCGGTGACAAGGTTAAGAAGACTGACGTCATTGCTGACGGACCGTCGACCGAACTCGGTGAATTGGCTCTCGGCCAAAACATCCTGGTCGCGTTCACTCCGTGGCAAGGTTACAACTTCGAAGACTCGATCCTGATCAACGAACGCTTGCTCCGCGAAGACGTCTACACTTCGGTGCACATCGAAGAGTTTGAGTGCGTCGCGCGTGATACCAAACTTGGAAAAGAAGAGATCAGCCGCGATATCGCGAACGTCGGTGAAGAGGCCCTCAAAGACCTCGATAACTCGGGTATCATCCGCATTGGTGCGGAAGTTAAACCGGGCGACATCCTCGTCGGTAAAGTGACTCCGAAAGGTGAGACTCAGCTCTCGCCTGAAGAGAAACTGCTCCGCGCGATCTTCGGTGAGAAGGCCGGCGATGTCCGCGACACGTCTTTGCGTGTTCCGTCGGGCGTTTACGGTACCGTCATCGACGCTCAGGTGTACTCGCGCGAGAGCGCAGACCGCGACGAGCGCTTGCAGATCATCATCGAAGCGAAACGCAAGAAGCTTGAAAAGGACTTCGGCGTTGAACAGAACGTGATCAAGAACAACGCTCTCGATAAACTTAAAGAAGTGTTGATCGGCAAAACCACCACGGGCGTGTTGCTCAGTGAAGATGGTAGTGAAAAACTCTTGAGCAAAGGCCAGACGATCAAGGGCGAAGACCTTGAGACGATCCCGTTCGAGCTCTTGAGCTACGTGCCGCTCGACAGCGAACTCGAATTCCAGGTTCAGCGCATCGTCGATGGCGCGCGCAATCAGCTCGACGCCGTGAAAATGGTGTTCAACGAGAAGATTGACCGCCTGACCAAAGGTGATGAGTTGCCCCCGGGCGTGATCAAAATGGTGAAAGTTTACATCGCCATTAAGCGCAAAATGCAAGTCGGCGATAAATTCGCCGGCCGCCACGGAAATAAAGGTGTGATCTCGAAAGTGCTCCCGACGGAAGATATGCCGTATCTCGCCGACGGGACTGCGGTCGACATGGTCTTGAATCCGCTGGGCGTTCCTTCACGTATGAATATCGGTCAGATTCTCGAAGTGCACTTGGGTTGGGCCGCGCATGGTCTCGGCAAACAACTTGAGAAGTATGTCGAAGATTTCAAAGCCGATGCCGCCCGCAAAGAGGTCGCTGAAGTCTTCCAAGAAGATAAAGAGATCGTCGAAGCGGTAACGAATGCCGATGACGAGTCGCTCAGAAAGGTGATCCGCCGTATGAAAGACGGCGTGCACGTGGCCACTCCGGTGTTCGACGGTGCGAAAGAAAAAGACGTGAAAGACCTGCTCAAGCGCGCGAAGCTGCCGCTGTCCGGTCAGACCGTCTTGTTCGATGGCCGTTCGGGTGAACCGTTCCAGACGCCGGTCACGGTCGGTATCATGTACATGCTGAAGCTTCATCACCTTGTGGAAGAGAAGATTCACGCACGTTCAATCGGTCCGTATTCTCTCGTTTCGCAACAGCCCTTGGGCGGTAAAGCTCAATTCGGCGGTCAGCGCTTGGGAGAGATGGAAGTTTGGGCGATCGAAGCCTACGGTGCCGCGTACTCGCTGCAAGAGTTCCTTACGGTCAAGTCGGATGACGTGGCTGGAAGAACGCGCATGTACGAGAGCATCGTGAAGGGTGAGAACGTACTCGAACCGGGACTCCCTGAATCCTTCAACGTGTTGGTCAAAGAGCTGCAAAGCTTGGCGATGAACGTCGAATTAATGGAGTCGGATATCCTCACTGAGCCCGTCCACAATCCCGTGGAAGAGCAACCGCCGCAACATCAGTCGTAAGCGAGAGGTGAAATTTGAAAGACTTATTGAACTTTTTTGACAAGCCTAAAGATCCGCTCTCATTTGACGCCGTCCGTATTTCGTTGGCGTCGCCGGAAATGATCCGCGATTGGTCTTTTGGTGAAGTGAAGAAACCTGAGACTATTAACTACCGCACGTTCAAACCTGAGCGCGACGGATTGTTCTGCGCGAAGATCTTCGGTCCGATCAAGGATTACGAATGTCTTTGCGGCAAGTACAAGCGCATGAAATATCGCGGAGTGATCTGCGAAAAGTGCGGCGTCGAAGTGACTCAGACCAAAGTGCGCCGTGAACGCTTAGGCCATATCGAGCTCGCGACTCCGGTCGCGCACATTTGGTTCTTGCGCTCGCTCCCCAGCCGTATCGGTAATTTGCTCGACATGTCTTTGAAAGACGTTGAGCGCGTGCTGTACTGCGAAGCGTATATCGTGACCGATCCGATGGACACGACTTTGACCGAAGGACAAATTTTGCCAGAGGAAGCGTATCAAAACGCTCTCCAGGAATTTGGACCGAACTTCAAAGCCGCAATGGGCGGTGACGCCGTTCGCGACATCCTCCGCAAAGTCGACGTTGAGTTCCTCTCGCGCAAACTGCGCCTGGAACTCAAAGAGACCAAGTCGGAAGCGCAAACTAAGAAACTCACGAAGCGCTTGAAAGTCGTCGAGGCTTTCAAAAACTCCATCAATAAGCCGGAATGGATGATGATGGAAGTCGTGCCGGTGATTCCGCCTGACTTACGTCCGCTCGTGCCGCTCGATGGTGGCCGTTTCGCGACTTCGGATTTGAACGATCTCTATCGCCGCGTGATCAACCGTAACAACCGTTTGAAACGCCTCCAGGAGCTCAACGCCCCGGACATCATTATCCGCAACGAAAAACGCATGCTTCAAGAAGCTGTGGATGCGTTGTTGGATAACGGCCGCCGCGGTAAGACCTTCACCGGTCCGAACAAACGTCCTTTGCGTTCATTGAGCGATATGCTCAAAGGAAAACAAGGCCGTTTCCGTCAGAACTTGCTCGGTAAACGCGTCGACTACTCCGGCCGTTCCGTGATCGTTGTCGGTCCGAATCTGAAGCTGCACCAGTGCGGTCTGCCGAAGAAGATGGCCCTCGAGCTCTTCAAGCCGTTTGTGTACAACAAACTCGAAGAGAAAGGCTTTGCGACCACTATCAAGCAAGCCAAGAAATTGGTGGAAACTGAGAGCGTGGAAGTTTGGGATATTCTCTCGGATGTCGTGAAAGAGCACCCGGTCATGTTGAACCGCGCTCCGACGTTGCACCGTCTTGGTATCCAAGCGTTTGAGCCTATCCTCCACGAAGGAAAAGCCATCCAGTTGCATCCGCTCGTCTGTACGGCCTTTAACGCCGACTTCGACGGGGATCAAATGGCCGTCCACGTGCCGCTTTCTATCGAAGCGCAGGTGGAAGCGCGCGTCCTCATGATGTCGACAAACAACATCTTGAGCCCCGCGAACGGCAAACCGATTATCAATCCGACTCAAGATATCGTGCTCGGTATCTACTGGATGACCCGCGTTCGCCCCGGCGCCAAAGGCACTGGCCGCGTTTTCGGTAATATTCAAGAGATCCTTTACGCGTACGAAAACGGTCACGTCGATCTGCAAGCGGCAATTCGCTTCCGTCACAACAACAAGTTGGAGACGGGCAGCGTAGGCCGCGCGATCTTGCATGACATCGTTCCGAGCGAAGTTCCGTTCGAGACGGTCAACCGCGTGATGAACAAGAAGAGCTTGGCCGATTTGATCGACAAGACCTTCCGTTTGGCGGGTGCAAAATCGACGGTTATTTTGGCCGACAAGCTGATGGAACTTGGCTTCAAGTACTCCACTCAGGGTGGTGTTTCGATCTGCGTCGACGATCTTGTGATTCCGGCACAAAAAGTTCCGCTGTTGAAAGACGCGGAAAAACAAGTGCAAGAGATCCGCAATCAGTACGACGAAGGTTTGATCACCGACGGTGAACGCTACAACAAAGTGGTCGACATCTGGTCTCAGTGCGCCGACAAAGTCGCAAAAGAGATGATGAGCCAACTCGAGAAGCAGCAGTTCACGGTGGATGGAAAACCGGTTGAGAGCGCAAGCTTCAATCCGATCTTCATCATGGCCGATTCGGGCGCGCGGGGTTCCGCAGCTCAGATTCGTCAGCTGGCCGGTATGCGTGGTTTGATGGCGAAACCGTCTGGTGAAATCATCGAGACGCCGATTACGGCGAACTTCCGCGAAGGTCTCTCCGTGTTGGAATACTTCATCTCGACACACGGTGCGCGTAAAGGTTTGGCCGATACCGCACTCAAGACCGCGAACTCAGGTTACCTGACTCGCCGTCTGGTCGACGTGGCACAAGATATCGTGATCACGGAAACCGATTGCGGAACGACCGTTGGCATGGAAATCCGGCCGCTGATGGAAGGCGGCGAGATTATTCAGCCGCTTGGCGATCGTATCTTGGGCCGTACGGCTCTCGAAGACGTCGTCGATCTGGTCACCAACGAAGTCATCTGCAAAGCCGGTGAGGAGATCAACGAACGCGTTGTTAAAAAGAGCGAAGAATCCGGTCTTGATATGGTCAAGATCCGTTCGACACTGACTTGCAAAACCCGCCGCGGCGTTTGTGTGAAGTGTTACGGACGCGATCTCTCGCGCGGTAATACGGTCAACATGGGTGAGGCGGTTGGAATTATCGCCGCTCAGTCGATCGGTGAGCCGGGTACACAGCTGACGATGCGTACATTCCACTTGGGTGGTATGGCGTCGCGCGCGGTTGAGCAATCCGTTCACACCGCTCGTTATGACGGTAAATTGAAATTTGAAGGCGTGCAGTTCGTCACGAACAAGCAGGGTAAACTCACAGTCATGAACCGTAACGGTGACATGATCGTGTTTGATGCCAGCGGCCGTGAGCGCGATCGCATGAAACTTGTCTATGGCGCCGTCTTGAAATTCAAAGAGGGCGACGAGGTCAAGAAGGGTGATGTGTTGGCCGAGTGGGATCCTTACTCGAATCCGATCGTGGCCGATTTGACCGGTGTGGTTCAGTTCCAAGACATCGAAGAAGGTGTCACGATGACCGAGCAGGTCGACTCTGTGACCGGCTTCGCGACCAAAGTGATCACCGAGAGCAAAGGTGCGGATAATAAACCGACCGTGCTCATTACCGATGGCCAAGGCAAAACGCTCGACCTTCCGGGCCGTGCGGTTCCGTGCCGTTACGTCATTCCGGTGGGCGCACAGCTCTTGATCAGCGATGGTCAAGAAGTGTCAGCCGGTGACATCATCGCCAAGATCCACCGTGAGACGGGTAAAACCCGCGACATCACAGGCGGTCTCCCGCGTGTTGCTGAATTGTTCGAGGCTCGTAAGCCGAAAGAAGCCGCCATCATCTCTGAGATCGATGGTTATGTGACCTTCGGTAAAGACGTGAAAGGTAAACAGCGCGTGATCGTGACTCCCGAAGTCGGCGAACAGCGCGAATACCTGATTCCGAAAGGCAAGCACGTGGCGGTTCGCGAAGGCGAATTCGTCCGCAAGGGCGAAGCTTTGATGGATGGTCCGAGCAATCCGCACGATATCTTGCGCGTTCTAGGCGACCGCGCTCTGTCGGCTTACCTCGTAAACGAGATCCAAGAGGTCTATCGTCTGCAAGGTGTGGGCATCAACGACAAGCACATCGAAGTGATCGTACGCAACATGCTCCGTAAAGTTGAAGTTTCGGATCCGGGTGATACGCGTTTCCTCGCCGGCGAGCAAAGCGAACGCTTTGACTTCCTCGACGAGAACGACAAAGTGATTAAAGAGGGTGGACGCCCGGCGACGTATGAGCCGCTCCTCCTCGGTATCACCAAAGTATCGCTCAGCACCGACAGCTGGATCTCGGCGGCCTCCTTCCAAGAGACCACTAAGGTTCTTACGGAAGCGGCTGTGAACTCCAAAACTGATGGTCTCCGCGGTCTCAAAGAGAACATCATTATGGGTCGCTTGGTCCCGGCCGGAACGGGCTTGGGCGCGTATAAGCGTTGGAAGGTCATCGTTGAGGACGAACCGGCGAGCATGCCGAGCAGCTTCCTCCCGGGCGCCAGCGCTACGCTCAATTAATAGTTAGTGGGTCGAAAAGGGCTCGCAGAGCCCCGCTGTTTGAGGAAAAGGGCTCGCAGAGCCCCGCTGTTTGAGGAAAAGGGCTCGCAGAGCCCTTTTCCGGGAAATATAAGATTAAGTTGACGAATTAGGGAACGGCCCGGTAATTTCGGGCGTTCAAAAAACCGGATTGGTATGGAAAGGGATTATGCCAACAATTAATCAGTTGATTCGCAAGCAACGTCGCGCGAACAAGGACAAAACTAAATCTCCAGCGTTGACGGCTTGCCCGCAAAGACGTGGTGTTTGCACTCGCGTCTACACCACCACTCCAAAGAAGCCGAACTCGGCTCTCCGTAAAGTGGCAAAGGTTCGCCTTTCCAACGGTTTTGAAGTCATTTCGTACATTCCGGGCATTGGCCATAACCTCCAGGAACACAGTGTGGTCTTGATTCGTGGTGGCCGGGTAAAAGATCTTCCGGGTGTGCGTTATCATATCGTTCGCGGAGTTTTGGATACACAAGGAGTGGCAAATCGTTTGAACAGCCGCTCGAAATACGGCACGAAGAAGCCGAAGAAATAAGAAGGAATAGATAAATGTCTCGTCGTAAATCAGCCGCTAAACGTGAAATCCTTCCCGACCCCGTCTACAACGACCTTACTGTCGCGAAGTTTGTGAATAAAATGATGATCCAGGGCAAGAAGTCGCAAGCTTATGCAGCGATCTACTCAGCTCTCGATGAACTCCGCAATAAAGTCTCGGGTGAAGAGCCCCTGACCGTGTTCAAGAAAGCTCTTGAAAACTGCAAACCGAACCTCGAAGTCCGCAGCCGCCGCGTCGGTGGTGCGACTTACCAAGTTCCGGTCGATGTTCGTCCCTCGCGCCGTCTCGCTTTAGCGATGAAGTGGTTGATCGACTATTCCCGCGAGCGCGGTGAGAAGTCGATGTCGCTCCGTCTCGCCGGCGAACTCGCCGATGCTTACGCTAACCGCGGCAACGCGATCAAAAAGCGTGAAGACGTACACCGTATGGCAGAAGCCAACAAAGCGTTCTCGCACTACAACTGGTAGAGGGTACCTAGTTACTTTTCCGGACGCAAGGCACCACAAGAAAGCCGGCTGAAAGGTCGGCTTTTTGCTTTTAAGTGACGAATTTCGCCTGGCGAAGTTGTCGAAGCCACCGTCGATCACTTCATCAACGGAACAAGTGCTGCCGTAAAAAATATGTCCGATGGACGATCGACCGAGATCGTTTCGGTGGATTGGATTTTTCCGCTAAAGAAAGTCGACTCGTATTCCCTAACATCGGCGTTTTTGACGACGCAATGTTTAACCTGGTGCGCCCGTTGCAGTACAGTCCTCCATATTTCTAGTCCTCAAACAGGAGCGAACACGCAATGAAAAATCTGCGTATCTGTCTAGCTTTTGCAATTGCACTTTCCTCGACGGCCGCGCTGGCGGACGTCGCTTGTCCGGACATTTCCGAGCCCCAAGCGATGGAACTTTCGGCTGCCGATTTGACATCGATCGCTAAGGCTTGCGAGATGGAGGCCTTTGCTCAGTCCAGAAAGACTCACACTACCGACAATTGGACCACTACCGACGGATACATCTATGGACTTCGGGCGGCCATTCTTCTCGCCTACGCCAACAAGAAATCCTTCCCTTCTCATTGAAATCAGTGCAGAAACTTAAGGGATGAGCGCCTTAGATCCCCAAAAGTTAGAAGAACTGAAGTTCACCCGTAACATCGGGATCATGGCCCACATTGACGCCGGTAAGACCACAACGACCGAGCGCATTCTCTACTACACCGGCAAATCGCATCGCATGGGTGAAGTTCATGACGGCAACACCGTTATGGACTGGATGGAACAAGAGCAAGAGCGGGGCATCACGATTACCGCGGCCGCGACCACCGCCGCATGGAAAGATCATCGGATTAATATCATCGATACGCCTGGACACGTGGACTTCACCATCGAAGTGGAGCGTTCGCTCCGCGTTCTCGATGGCGCCGTTGCCGTGTTTGACGGCGTGAATGGTGTTGAGCCGCAGTCTGAAACCGTGTGGCGCCAGGCTAACAAATATAAAGTCCCGCGTATCTGCTTTATCAACAAAATGGACCGTGTCGGTGCCGACTTTGAAATGTCCGTCGAGACGATCCGCGAAAAGCTCGGCGCGCGCCCGATTCCCGTCCAATATCCGGTCGGGGCGGAAGACAATTTCCAAGGCGTGATCGACTTGATCACAATGAAAGCGCTCATCTGGAAAGACGATCTCGGCGAAAAGATCGATGAGCTACCCGTGCCCGGAGATCTCGAGCAAAGAGTGAATTACTTGCGCGAGCAAATGGTCGAAGCGGCCGCCGAATCCGACGACACCTTGATGAACAAATATCTCGGCGGCGAAGCGCTGACCGAAGCGGAGATCCGCCAAGGCCTGCGCAAAGCCACGCTCGCTATGACGATTAATCCCGTATTCTGCGGATCCGCGTTCAAAAAGAAGGGCGTGCAGCCCTTGCTCGACGGCGTGGTCAGTTATTTGCCGAGCCCCCTAGACGTTCCGCCCGTGGTGGGCCGCGATCCGAATAAAGAAGAGCGCGAAATTATCGCCAAAACGGATTTCACCGAGCCGACATCGGCACTGGCGTTTAAGATCGCCAACGACCCATTTGCCGGCAACCTCACTTTTATCAGAGTTTACTCAGGGATCGTGAAGGCCGGCGAGACCCTGCTCAATCCGCGTACGAATAAGCGCGAACGCATCCAGCGCCTCGTGCGTTTACATGCGAATTCGCGCCAAGAGATTCAAGAGTTGAAAGCCGGTGACATCGGCGCCGTTGTCGGTCTGAAATTTGTCGGGACAGGAGATACGCTGTGCGATCAGAAGCGGCCTATCGTCCTCGAGCGCATCGTCTTCCCTGAACCTGTGATCTCTGTGGCCATCGAAGCCAAATCGACCGCCGATCAAGACAAGATGGTCGCGGGTCTCGAACGTCTCCAACAGGAGGATCCGTCGAGCCGCGTCCGCATTGACACCGAAACCGGCCAAATGCTGCTCTCGGGAATGGGCGAGCTCCATGTCGAAATCCTCGTGGACCGCCTCCTGCGCGAACATAAGGTCAAAGCCAACGTCGGAAAACCTCAGGTTTCTTATCGTGAAACGATTACGGGGAGCGCACAGGGTCACGGCGCTTTCGATCGGGAAGTTGCGGGTGAGAAGCAGTACGCGGAAGTGACGCTTAAGATCGAACCTAAATCCTTGGACGGCGGGATTGTCTTTGAATCAAAGGCTCCGGCCGGACTCAATCCCGATCAGATGGCGGCTGTGAAAAGCGGCGCTTTAGAGGCAGCCGACGTCGGCGTACTCGCCGGCTATCCCTTGATGGGCGTGAAAGTCACCTTCATCAGCTACAAAGTTCGCGACAAAGAATCCACCGAGATGGCCTTCAAAGTGGCCACCAGCATGGCTCTCCGGGAAGCGCTTAAGTCCGTGAAATCGCAGCTCTTAGAGCCAATGTTCAAGCTCGAGATCTTCACACCGGAAGACTTTATGGGCACGGTAATCGGCGACTTGAACTCGCGTCGCGGCAAGGTCCATAGCATGACTCCCAAATCCGGTGGTCAAGTCATCCATGCGGAGGCGCCATTGGCCAGTTTATTCGGTTACGCGACCGATATTCGCTCTTTAAGCCAGGGCCGCGCCAGCTTTAGCATGGAGTTCCTGCAGTACGCGCCGGTCGCGCCAAGGGTCGAAGCCGAAATCCTCAACAAGATGGGTCGATAAGACCTTAAAAAATCATCAGATTTTTCTTTGACAATGCTCCTGCAGGGACAGCATATTAGCCGACTTGCAGCTCTATTCTTCGACCTAAATGTTTCCAAGTCGATAAAATCGCTCGATTTTGTTGAGACTGGACGCTGACGGCCGGTTAGAAAAGGGTCTGCTTTTGTCTCACGGTTGGTTCTACAAAGAGAAGGTCAGTATGCAGAGTCAAAAAATCCGTATCCGCCTAAGAGCATTCGATCACAAGTTGCTCGATCAATCGACGAAAGAAATCGTCGAAACTGCACGCCGCACTGGTGCGCGCGTTGCTGGTCCGATTCCGCTTCCTACGCGCATCAACCGTTACACCGTTTTGCGCTCTCCGCACGTTGATAAAAAATCGCGCGAGCAATTCGAAGTGCGCACGCACAAGCGTTTGCTCGACATCCTCGAACCCACACAACAGACCATCGACCAACTGATGAAGCTAGATCTCTCGGCTGGCGTTGACGTCGAAATCAAACTCTCGGTCGTTTAAGGAATTAAGCCATGAGTGAAACACAAGACAAAAAAGAAGAAGTAGCAGCACCGAGCCACGGAGGGGACCTTCAGTTGAATGGTCTTTTCGCGTTTAAAGTTGGCATGTCAGCTATCTTCAATGAAGAAGGCGAGCGCGTGCCGGTGACGGTTTTGAAATATGAACCGATGGTCGTCTCGCAAGTGAAGTCGGCAAGCACCGACGGTTACGAAGCTGTGCAAGTGGCTTTCCTTCCGGATCGCGCGTCGCAAACGAACGCTGCCGCGAAGAAGCACTTGGCGAAAACCGGTTTCGAGAACGGCGCGAAATTTATCCGTGAAGTCCGTTTGGAAAAGGCCATCGAAGGTGTCAGTGTCGGTCAGAAGGTCGCGCTCGACAGTTTGAAAAAAGGCGACATGGTGAAAGTGACCGGCCTCTCGCGCGGTCGCGGTTTCCAAGGTCCGGTCCGTCGTTGGAACTTCAACGGTGGTCCCGCAACTCACGGTTCCGGCTTCCACCGCAAACCGGGTTCTGTTGGTAACAGAACTTGGCCCGGTCGCGTAATGCCCGGTAAACGTATGGCCGGTCAGTGGGGTCACGAGACCGTCACGATCCATGGCCTCAAAATCGTCGATGTTATTCCTGAGGAAAATGTTCTTTTGGTGAGAGGTTCCGTTCCGGGAGCCCGCAACTCTTTGATCGGTTTGATGAAGGTGTAGTATGGCAAGTGTAGACGTAATTGGCTGGGACAAAAAGAAAGTTGGCAGCGTAGATCTCGACGCTTCGGTGTTCGATATCGTTGTCAAAAAAGAAATCCTGCAAACCGTTGTGCGCTGGCAACTCGCTTGCCGCCGTCAAGGTACGCACAAAGCTAAGAACCGCGGCGAAGTGAGCGGCGGCGGTAAGAAGCCGTTCAAACAAAAGGGTACTGGTAACGCCCGTCAGGGTTCTATCCGTTCTCCATTGATGCCCGGTGGCGGTGTTTCCTTCGGACCGGAGCCCCGCGATTATTCGTATGTTCTTCCGAAGAAAATGAAGCGTCTTGGTCTCCGTACCGCGCTCTCTTTCTTGAAAAAAGAAGGCCGTCTGATGGTCGTCGATTCGATGGCTTCCGAAGGTAAAACCAAAGACATCGCGAAACGTTTGAGCGGCCTCGGTGTTGCGAAAGCGGTTTTGATCGATGCCGAGACGGACGAGAAATTCAGCCGCGCAAGCCGCAACCTTGCCAAATACCGTTACTACGGCGTTGAAGGCATGAATGTTTACGATCTCCTTAAATATGACACCGCAATCATCACGAAAGACTCGGTGAAGAAAATCGTCGAGCGTTGCGGAGAGGTGAAATAATGTACTACGTGATCAAACGTCCGCTCGTGACGGAAAAAAACAGCGTGCTCGCCGAACAGGGCGTGTATGCATTCGAGGTCGAAAAAAAGGCCACGAAGACTGAGATCAAGCAAGCCGTCGAAAAATTCTTCCGCGTGAAAGTGGCGAGCGTGAACACAGCTATGTGCCGCGGCCGCGTGAAGCGCACGAACAAAGGTATCGTCCCGGCGGTTTCGTGGAAGAAGGCTATGGTTCGCTTGCGCAAAGGCGAAAAAATCAGCCTCTTTGAGGGAGCATAAGACATGGGTATCAAGATTTTTAAACCGAGAAGTCCTGGCCGTCGCGCAATGACGGGTTATGATTTCGCGGAAATCACAAAAGACACTCCGGAAAAGTCGCTGACCAGCTGGATCCACAGCAAAGCCGGCCGCAGCAACACCGGTATGAAGTCCATCCGCTACAAAGGCGGAGGCCATAAGCGTCTTTATCGCGAAATCGATTTCAAACGCGACAAGTTCAACGTTCCGGCCGAAGTGTTTTCGATCGAATACGATCCGAACCGCACGTGCCGTATCGCCCTCTTGCACTATGCAGACGGTGAAAAGCGCTACATCATGGCGCCGATCGGTTTGAACGTCGGTGACAAAGTTCTCTCTGGCGATCAAGCGGACATCAAACCCGGCAACAGCTTGCCGCTCGGTTTGATCCCGGCTGGTACCATCATTCATAACGTTGAAATGCGTCCGGGCAAAGGCGGCCAGATGGCTCGCGGTGCCGGCGCGGAAGCGACTCTCGTCGGTAAAGTTGGCAAATACTGCCAAGTTAAATTGCCCTCGGGCGAAGTCCGCAATGTTCTCTCGGTTTGCCGCGCGAGCATTGGCCAAGTCGGTAACACAGACAATGAAAACATCAGCTTGGGTAAAGCTGGACGCGCTCGTTGGCGCGGAATTCGTCCTTCGGTTCGCGGTCAAGCCATGAACCCGATTGACCACCCACTCGGCGGTGGTGAGGGCGTGGGTAAAGGTCACCACCCGGTGACTCCGTGGGGTCAGAACTGTAAAGGCCTCAAAACCCGTCACAATAAACGCACTAACAGCATGATCGTTAAACGTCGTGCGAAACGTAAGCAGAGGAAATAACGATGGGACGTTCAGTAAAAAAAGGTCCGTTTATCGACCATCACTTGTTGAAGAAAATCGACAACGCAAAAGCGAATGGCGACAAAAAAGTGATCAAAACTTGGTCGCGCCGTTCGACGGTATTGCCCGAAGCTGTGGGACTGACGTTCGCTGTGCATAACGGCCGTAAGTTCATTCCTGTTTATGCGACAGAAAACATGATCGGCCACAAGTTCGGTGAATTTGCGCCCACGCGTACATTCAACGGACACGCCGAGAAAAAAGCTACGACTGGACCGGCTCCTGCAGCAGCTCCGGCTAAGAAGTAAGGATAAGCCATGGAAGTGAAAGCCACTTTAAATTTCGCCCGCATCGGTTGCCAAAAGGCACGCCTGGTTGCGGACGTGATTCGCGGTAAAGATGTGAACGACGCGATCCGCTCGCTGACGTTCATGAAGCAAAAAGGTGCCGTCTTGATCAAGAAGTTGGTCGAGAGCGCAGTTGCCAATGCCGAGAACAAAAAAGTCATCGACGTCGACAATCTGTATGTGAAGCACATCTCGGTGGACATGGGCCCGGCGATCAAACGCTTCCGCCCGCGTGCACAGGGCCGCGCCTCGCAGATTAAGCGCAAGATTAGCCACATCAACGTCGTCTTGGACGAGAAGTAATAGGGAAGGCAAACGTGGGACAAAAGGTTAATCCATTAGGTTTCCGGTTAGGTGTGATCAGAACGTGGGATTCGCGCTGGTATGCTAAAGGCAAACAGTACGAAGTGAATTTCCGTGAAGATTACAAGCTCCGCAAATTCATTAAGGACAAATTGAAACACGCCGGCGTCGCGAAGATTGAAATCGAGCGCGCGGCTAATAAAGTCAAAATCATCATCTCGACCGCTCGTCCGGGCGTGGTGATCGGTAAAAAAGGCACTGGCATCGACGCTCTCAAAGCTGAGATCCAGGCTCTGACTACGAACGAAGTCTTTGTGAACATTCAAGAGGTCCGCAAACCTGACCTCGACGCTCAGTTGGTGGCCGAGAACATCGCGCTCCAGCTCGAGAAACGTATCTCGTGGCGCCGCGCTCTTAAAAAAGCCCTCGCTGCAGCTGTTAAAGGTGGCGTACGCGGAATCAAGATTCGCGTGAGCGGCCGTCTCGATGGCGCTGAGATCGCGCGTTCGGAATGGTACAACGAAAAGAGCGTTCCGCTGCACACTCTGCGCGCGGACATTGATTACGGCACTGCAGAAGCTCTGACCACTTATGGCCTGATCGGCCTCAAAGTGTGGATCTACCGCGGCGACGTCTACTCAGCTCGTGAAATTGAGGAGGCAAATCGTGTTAAGTCCTAAGCGTGTAAAATGGCGCCGCCAGCATCGCCCCAATTTCAAGGGCTTTGCGATTCGTGGCAGTACTTTGGCCTTCGGTGACTTTGGTTTGGCCGCTGTAGAATCGGGCCGTTTGTCGTCACGTCAGCTTGAGGCTGCGCGTATCGCAGTCAGCCGGTCGGTGAAGCGTGGCGGTAAAATGTGGCTTCGCGTTTTCCCTAACCTTCCTCTCACCAAGAAGCCGGCTGAGACGCGGATGGGATCCGGTAAAGGTAATCCAGAATTGTGGGTTGCGCAGATTTTGCCCGGCCGTATTTTGTTCGAAATGAATGGTGTGACGCGTGAACAGGCAGCTGATGCCTACCGTCTTGCGGCAGCGAAATTGCCGTTTAAGACGAAATTCGTGGCACGGGAGTAAACAGTTATGAAGTTTGAAGAAATCAAAGAAATGACCAGCTCTGAGTTGCGCAAGCGCATGAGCCAATTGAAGAACGAACTCTTCGAGGCGCGCATGAAGCACACTCTCGGCCAACTCGGAAGCCCGCTCGATATCCGTTTTAAACGCAAGGATATGGCGCGGTTGATGACGGCGCTCCATATGAAACTTGGAAAGAAGCAGGGTTAAGCCATGGCAAAAGTCACTCAGAAACAAGAACATCCGCGCGGACGCATGCAAGAAGTCGTCGGTGAAGTGGTCAGCAACAAAATGGATAAAACCATTTCGGTTCTGATTTTCCGCCGCGTCCGTCACGAAAAATACGGCAAATACCAGAAGAAAACTTCTGTGTTTAAAGCTCATGATGAAAAGAACGAAGCTAAGAAGGGCGACAAGGTCCGCATTCAGATGACCCGCCCTCTCAGCAAAACCAAGCGCTGGCGCCTGATGGAAATCATCGAAAAAGGCACCGCTGAGCTTGAGGGAGTGCAAGTATGATTCAGATGCAATCTCGCCTTCGTGTCGCTGACAATTCCGGCGCCCGCGAAGTTCAATGCATCAAGGTGTTAGGCGGCAGTAAGCGCCGTTACGCTTCTATCGGCGACATTATTGTCGTTTCGATTAAAGATGCTTTACCCAATTCGAAAGTGAAAAAAGGCGATGTGGCGAAAGCCGTGATCGTGCGTACGGTTCACAAGTTGCGCCGTCCCGATGGCAGCTACATTCGCTTCGACGACAATTCCGCTGTGTTGATTAACGCTGCGAAAGAGCCGGTTGGAACTCGTATCTTCGGACCCGTTGCGCGTGAACTGCGTGCGAAGTCGTTCGTGAAGATCGTCTCCTTGGCTCCAGAGGTGATTTAAAATGGCTGACGAAAAAGACGAACAGGCCGCGGCGAACGCAGCCAAAAAAGAAGAAGCTAAGGCGCGCAAAGAAGCCAAAGGCAAGCCTGTGCAGAAGCGCGAAAAGACGGTCTTCGAGCCGATTAAAATTCAGCTCCAAGAGCGTTACAAAAAAGAGATGGTTCCGGCTCTGATAAAAGAGCTCGGCGTTAAAGGCCGCATGGAAGTTCCCAATCTGACAAAGATTGTGATTAACCTGTCGACTGGCGAAGCCGTGAAGAATCCGAAAATTTTGAACACCGCTTTGGAAGAGATCACGGCGATCACTGGCCAAAAAGCTGTTATCACGAAGTCGAAGAAGTCGATCTCGAACTTCAAACTGCGTGAGAACATGCCGATCGGCGTGATGGTCACTCTCCGTAAAGAGAGAATGTGGTCATTTCTCGAGCGTCTGATTCACTTGTCACTTCCGCGCGTGCGCGACTTCCGTGGCCTTTCGCCGCGTGGATTCGACGGCCGTGGAAATTACAACATGGGATTGAAAGAGCAGATCATTTTTCCCGAGATCGATTACGACAAAGCGGAACAGGTCCGCGGGATGAACATCACGATCTGTACGTCGGCGAAAAACGACAATCAAGGACGGGCCCTGCTGGAGCAAATGGGCATGCCGTTTAGAAAGCGCTAAGGGAGCATTCGATGGATACTATCGGTGATTTCATTACAAGAGTTCGTAACGCGGGTGCCGCCCACCACGAAAAACTGGATATTCCGGCGTCGAATGTTCGCGTCGGTATCGCCAAGATTTTGTTGGAAAACGGTTACATCCGTTCCTTCAAAGTCGTGCGCGATGGCAAGCAAGGCGTGATGCGCGTCTATTTGAAGTACAATGACAAGGGTAAGCCGATCATCACTTCGATCGACCGCGTGAGCCGTCCCGGCCGCCGCGTGTACGTGAAGTCGACGGACATTCCCGAAGTGCGCAATGGTTTTGGAATTTCGATCCTGAGCACCAACCGAGGCGTGGTCGATGGCGACACCGCTAAAAAAGATAATCTCGGTGGCGAATTGCTCTGTAACATTTGGTAGGTAACTTATGTCGCGTATTGGACGAGCCCCAGTTTATTTCGATAAAGCAGTGACGGTCACCGCCACTCCTTCGAACGATGTTGTAGTCAAAGGTGCGAAGCACACGATGACAATCAAGATGCGTCCGGAGATCAAAGCGAAAGTCGAAGATGGCAAAGTCATTTTGACGAAAACGAATGAGTTGACGGCGACCCGGGCGTACCACGGTCTCTATCGCGCTCTGATCCAGAACGCAGTGACGGGCGTCACTAAAGGTTGGACCAAAGAACTCGAACTGAACGGCGTCGGTTATCGTGCGGCGGTCAGCGGTAAAAAACTTGAGATGAGCTTGGGATACAGCCACCCGGTTGTGTACATGATTCCCCAGGGCATCGAGATTACCGTCGACAAGCAGACGAAAATCGTTGTCAGCGGTCCGAGCCGCGAGCAGGTCGGTCAGGTAGCGGCTAAGGTCCGCAGTTTCCGTCCGCCCGAGCCCTACTTGGGCAAAGGTGTGAAGTATGCTGATGAACATATTAAACGCAAAGCCGGTAAGTCGGCTGCGAAGTAAGGTGAGGTCTTTGTGATTCGCATTAAACTGAAAAACAAAACCGCCCACAAGGCGACGAAGCGTTTGAAGAACCGCGCGCGCATCCGCAAGAAAGTGGATGGTCAAGCTGAGCGTCCCCGTCTTGCGGTTTTCCGCAGCGGCCGGCACATTTACGCGCAGATCATCGACGATGCGGCTGGAAAAACTCTGGCGGCGTATTCGACTCTTGAAGGCAACATCAAGACGAAAAACTTGGCTTCGGCTAAGCAAGTCGGTGCTGAAGTTGCGAAACGCGCCCTCGCTAAGAATATTAAAACGGTGGTCTTTGACCGCAGTGGTTACGTGTTTCATGGACGCATCAAAGCTGTAGCTGATGGTGCTCGCGAAGCCGGTTTGAGTTTCTAAAGGAGCAATGGAAGTGGAAAATCAGCAGCAGACGACTGAATTGCAAGAGCGGGTGGTCGCAATCAACCGCGTGGCCAAAGTGGTCAAAGGCGGACGCCGTTTCTCCTTCGCAGCCCTCGTGGTTTGTGGAAACGGAAACGGTGATGTGGGATTCGGAACCGGTAAAGCCGGTGAAGTTCCCGAAGCGATCGGTAAAGCTGGCCGCGCCGCTAAAAAAGGCGTGAAGAGCATGAAGATCAAAGAGAACCGCACGATTCACCATCAAGTGGTGGGACGATTCGGCGCGGCTAAAGTGATCTTGATTCCGGCATCTCCCGGTACTGGCGTTATCGCCGGCGGTCCGGTGCGTGCCGTTTTGGAAGCCGTTGGAATTAAAGACATCCTCACTAAGTGCGTAGGCACGACGAATCCGCACAATGCAGTTCGTGCGACGATGGATGGATTGTCACAGTTGATTGATAAGCGTCCTACGGTTGATTGATTCGCTAATTAAGAGGGATTTATGGCTACGACTAAAAGCTTCAAAGTGACTTTAAAACGCGGTTTGATCGGAACTACGCAAGACCAGCGCGATGCTGCTCGTTGCTTAGGTCTCCGCCGCATCCGTGACGTCAAAGTCATCAAAGACAATCCGGCCAACCGTGGCCAAATTTATAAGATCCAGCACCTCTTAGACGTGCAAGTGGAGAAGTAATGAGCGCCCTATCTTCGTTAAAAAAACATCGCGGTTCGACTCACAATAGCAAAGCCCTCGGCCGTGGCCGTGGCTCCGGCAAGGGTGGAACTTCCACCAAGGGCGGCAAAGGTCAAAAGGCGCGCAAAGGCGCTCCGATTCGCCGTGGTTTTGAGGGTGGACAAACGCCCTTGATTCGCCGCATGCCTAAGGTAGGATTTTCGAACACCGCGTTCCGCGTGGATCGCTGTGAAATTGTGAATTTAAACCAGCTTCAGGCTTTTTCCGGAACGGTTGGTCCCGAGGAAATGAAGAAAGCTGGACTCGTGCGCAAACAGGCTGCACGCGTGAAAGTCCTTGGCCGCGGCGACGCTCCCAAAGGATTGACCGTGCGCGCTCACCAGTTCAGTGAAAGTGCGAAAGCCGCGCTTGAAAAGGCCGGAGGAAAAATCGAGGTACTTTAAGTGGCAGCACCCAGTATTCCAGCAGAACTTCGTAAACGCGTCATCTTTACAATACTTGTTTTAGGTATCTACCGCTTGGGCGTTCACGTTCCGGTTCCGGGCGTGGATGCTTCGCGCATGATGGCCTTCTTTGAAGCCCAATCTGCCGGTATTTTTGGTTTGTTCAATACGTTCACCGGTGGAGCTCTTGAGCGCTTCTCCGTGTTCGCATTGGGAATCATGCCCTATATCTCGTCGTCCATTATCTTTCAGTTGTTGCAAACCGCGATTCCCTATCTTGAAGATTTGAAGAAGGAAGGGCAGGCGGGCCAGAAGAAAATCAATCAATACACTCGCTATGGAACGATTGTCCTGGCGATTGTCCAGGGTTACGCCATTACGAGCTTCCTCCAGCACTCGACGGACCCGCATGGTTTGCCGCTTGTGACGACTCAGTCGTTCGGTGGTTTTATGACCTTCCGTGTGGTGACCTTGATGACTCTCGTCTCGGGGACCTGCTTTGTGATGTGGCTCGGTGAAGAGATCACTGAGCGCGGAATTGGTAACGGTTCCAGCTTGATCATCTTTGCCGGTATCGCCGCCGCGCTTCCGGGTGGAACGATTCGTTTGTTCCGCATGGTCGGCTCGGGCGATCTCAACGGCGCAATCGCTCTCGGTATCGTTGCCGCAATGGCGGCACTGATCGCCATCATCGTATTCCTCGAAGTCGGCCAACGCCGGATCCCTATTCAGTATTCGCAGCGTTCGACGACCCGCGAGGGCATGTCTAACGCTCAGGCGAGCCACTTGCCGATGAAGATCAACTTCGCGAACGTGATCCCGCCGATCTTCGCATCGTCTTTGTTGATGTTCCCGGCGACAATGTCGCAGTTCGTGCAGAATCCCTACCTAAAAACGCTAGCGGAATCGCTGCATCCGAACCATCCGATGTACAACTTGCTCTTTGTGGCGCTGAACGTGTTCTTCTGCTTCTTCTATACAGAGATCGTGTTCAATCCGGTTGAAGTGTCAGACAACCTGAAAAAGTACGGCGGTTTTATTCCGGGTATCCGCGCAGGTAAGAGTACGTCCGACTATATCAAAAGAGTGCTCGACCGGTTGACGGTTTCGGGCGCGATTTACCTCAGCGCGATTTGTGTGATTCCGACGATCATGATCGGTCAATTTAAACTGCCGTTCTACTTCGGTGGAACCAGCTTGTTGATCTTGGTCGGTGTGGCTCTCGATACCGCTCAGCAGATTCAATCGCATATGATCACGGCCCGTTATGAGGGCATGCTCAAAGGCGTGAGAATGAAGAGCCGGAGGGTCAATTTTTGAACCTAATTTTGTTTGGGCCGCCGGGAGCGGGTAAGGGAACGCAGAGTGCACTTTTGATCGAGCGCTTGGGTATGCGCCAGATCAGCACGGGCGATCTTTTCCGCGCGGCGATTAAGAACCAGACAAAGCTCGGTCAGGAAGCCAAAGGCTATCTCGACGCGGGAAAGTTAGTTCCCGATTCGATCACCATTGGCTTGGTCGAAGAGGTGTTGTTGGATTTGAACGGTAAGAGCTTCATCTTGGACGGGTTTCCCCGCAATGTGACTCAAGCCGAAGCTTTGGAACAGTTACTCAAAGCGTTGAAGTTGAAAGTTGATAAGAGCGTGTTTTTGGAAGTTCCCATGAGCATGCTGCTCGGCCGGCTGACGGGCCGCCGGGTATGTAAGAACTGCGGGACGACTTACCACATTGAATCGAAACCGACTCATAAAGAGGGGGTTTGTGACGTGTGCGGTGGTCCTGTGATCCAGCGGCCGGATGACAAGGAAGACGTTATTCGCACCCGTCTCGAGACGTACGAGAACAGCACTCGTCCACTGAAGGACTATTACAAGGCAAAAGGTCCCTATGTTGAAATCGACGGCACGGGGACGAGTGAACAGGTGTTTGAGAGAATAACTAGAGCAATTCAAGTCAAGGCTTAAGTCGAGAAAGTGCTGGACTTGATAAAACGTGGATGTTAGCCTCACCGCTTGCATCTTTTATGCCCCTTTGAAACCGTGAAAAACGGAATAATTTCATAGGGTTGGGTATCGAGGTCGGTATGAAGGTCAGAGCTTCAGTAAAGCGTATTTGCAACAAATGTAAAGTGATCCGCCGTCGCGGCGTTTTGCGCGTCATTTGCGAAAACAAAAAGCATAAACAGAGACAAGGGTAAGGGTTAAAAAATGGCTCGTATTGCCGGCGTAGATTTGCCTAGAAACAAGCGGCTCGAAATCGCTCTTCAATATATTTATGGAATCGGAATCACTCGCGCTCGTGAAATCGTCGAAGAGTCGGGTTTTCCGAAATCGATGCGTACGGATGCACTTACTGACGAGCAAACTGCAAAATTGCGTTCGATCATTGAGAAGCAGTTCAAAGTGGAAGGTGATCTTCGCCGTGAAGTCGGCTTGAGCATCAAGCGACTGATGGATCTCGGTTGCTACCGCGGATCACGCCACAAAAAAGGTTTACCTGTCCGTGGTCAACGTACCCGCTCGAATGCACGTATCCGCAAAGGTCCGCGTAAGACAATCGCGAACAAGAAAAAACTGGTCTAAGGAGCAATAGCTAATGGCAGACGCAAAACCGGCAGCCGCAGAAAAAGCCGCCCCGAAGAAAAAGATTAAGCGCAACGTTCCTATCGGCCGTTGTTTCATTCAAGCTGGATTTGGCAACACCATCGTCACGTTTACGGATTTGAATGGCAATACCGTCGCGTGGTCGAGCGCGGGTATGCAAGGCTTTAAGGGCAGCCGTAAAGGCACTCCCTTCGCCGCACAAGTTGCAGCAGAAGATGCCGGCAAAAAAGCACTCGAAGCTGGAATGAAAACTTGCGATGTCGTTGTCCGTGGTCCCGGCGCTGGCCGTGAACCTGCGGTCCGCGCGCTGTCGGCACTCGGTCTCCGCGTCACGACTCTGAAAGATCTGACGCCGATTCCGCATAACGGCTGCCGTCCCCCGAAGCGCCGCCGTATCTAAACTTTTTGTTTAGTGCGGGCGTGGTTTATTGATTTGAATTTTTTTAAAGTTTTTTGATGGGAGTGATGATGGGACAATTGGCAATGCAACCGCACTATTACAAATTCTGGCGCGAACTCATTAAGCCGAAAGGCTTTGAGGTCGAAAAAGAGACTTTGACTTCCCGTTACGGCAAGTTCCACGTGCGTCCTTTGGAGCGCGGCTTTGGCGTGACCTTGGGCAACTCTCTCCGCCGGGTTTTGCTGAGCTCGATGATGGGTTCGGCGGTGTCGGCTGTGAAGTTCGAAGGCGTGCTCCATGAGTTCAGCACTCTTCCGGACGTTCTCGAAGACGTGACTGATATTATCTTGAACCTCAAAGAGGTTCGGTTCCGGCAATTCGATCCGGACACGAAAGTTCTCCGCATCTCGAAAACTGGCCCGGGCAAAGTGACTGCCGGTGACATCCAGTTGATCGAAGGTATCGAAGTTTTGAATCCTGACCAACACATCGCCACGCTCGGTAAAGACGCCCGTTTCGAGGCTGAAATCATCGTCTCGTTTGGCCGCGGTTATGTGGAAGCTGAAGGCAAGAGCAAAGACTTGCCGGTCGGTTACATCGCCGTTGACGCTCTTCACAGCCCGATCCGCCGCGTGAATTACGTGGTGAACGCCGCTCGTGTGGCTCAGCGCACGGACTACGATGCTCTCTCATTGGAAGTTTGGACAGATGGTTCGTTGAAGCCTGAAGAAGCTGTGGCGCTCGGTTCAAAAATCTTGAAAGAGCAGCTCCAGATTTTCCTCACTTTCGACGAAAACATGGAGCCGGTGGCTGAAGAAGAAGACAGCCGTTCGCCCCAGTTCAACGAAAACCTGTTCCGCTCGGTCGACGATCTGGAACTCTCGGTGCGTTCGGCGAACTGCTTGAAGAATGCGAACATCCGCTACATCGGTGAGCTCGTGAGCAAAACCGAAGCGGAGATGCTGAAGACGAAAAATTTCGGCCGCAAATCTTTGAATGAGATTAAAGAGATTCTTTCCAACATGGGATTATCGCTAGGAATGAAGGTCGATGGATGGCCGCCTCCCGGTTGGGATCCGAATAACCCGATTAAGCCGAGCGCTCCTGCCGCGGCTGCGGCTCCAGCTAGCCGTGGCAACGGTACGCCCCAGTAAGCTAAAATTAGAGGAAGTGATTTATGAGACATATGTCGAAACGCCACAATTTCCATCGCCGCCCGGGACCCCGTGTAGCCTTGATTCGTGGCTACGTATATTCGCTGGTTGAACATGGGCGTATTAAGACGACGGTTGTGCGTGCGAAGGAAGTTCGCCGCCACGTTGAGAAGGCCATCACTTTGGCTAAGAAAGATAATCTCAACAGCCGCCGCCTCTTGCTCGCGCGCTATCCGAACGAGAAGGTCGTGAAGATCTTGGCTGACGATCTGCAAAAGCGTTTTGCTAAACGCGAAGGCGGTTACACTCGCATCGTCCGTATTGGCGCCCGTGGCGGTGACCAGTCGGATATGGCGTTCCTCGAGTTCGTCGACTACGTTCCGAAGGCTAAAACCGACGAGACTACGGTTAAAGGCGATGCCGAGGCTACGACTCGCGCTAAAGCGAATCTCCGCGGCAAAGAGCGCCTGCGCAAGAATGTGCGCCGGGTCCAGAACACTTCGCGCCGCGAGGCTCGCGCGTAAGTGGCGGGGTTCCCCTCTTGAAGGGGTGAGAAATTGATTTACGAAAACCCGAAGGAAACTTCGGGTTTTTTATTTTCTGGAGTATACTTCTCGCATGTTGAGCTGGAAGGGACTTCTCGCAGTTGTAATCACGGCCGCTGTGCTGGCGGTGCCGATCTCCTACTTTTGGAGTTTTCTCACGCGCGGGATGCGCCCGACGCCGCAAACTCTGCGCCTCAATGAACTCGAGAAGAATGGCATTCCCGACTTCACTCTGCCGGGCCTTGACGGCAAACCCGTGTCGCTCTCGCAGTTCAAAGGTAAACCCGTTTTAATCAATTTATGGGCCTCCTGGTGCGCGCCGTGCGTGAAGGAGTTCCCGTCGCTCGAACGGCTCGTCGATCACTATAAGGGCGATATCGTCGTCTTAGCGGTGTCGCACGATCATAACCGCGACGATCTCGATTCGTTTATCAAAGCCTTTGGCGGCGTGCCTCCGCACTTTGTGATTGTCTGGGATAAGGACCGGATCACGAGTGAACTTCTCGGCACCGATCAGTTACCCGAGACTTATGTGTTGAGTAAGGACCTCAAGCTCGTGCGCAAGATCGCGGGCGAGCAGCGCTGGGATCAGCCGGGCGCGTTTCGCTTTTTTGACGACGTTATGGCCCGCTAGTGCCGGCAGGCGCCGGCTCTTCGTCGAGTGTCGATTCTTTAGTTAAAATTTCTGAGACAGCACGCCGATAGTTTGGTCATGAGATTCGTAAGTCTACTCATTCTATTGCTCGCGGTCGGTTGTTCGAACAGCGGTTCAATGACTTTGGAAAAATCGAGCCGCGTCGGCGGGTTGGGCGGAGGCGCGATTCCTTCCTCGGCACTGACTTCTATTTTGCCAAATGCGGGCGGATGTCCAGCCGGCTACAATTCGGGAACGGGCGCTGCGGATTTGTCGAAACTGTGCGTGCACACGTACGGCTCTAGTGCGGCGCAAGTGATTGAAGATGTGAAGTTGGTGACCGGCTCTTGCGCCGTGGACTACATGTTGATCAGTACTTTTGGTTCACAATCCTTCTGCGTGAAGACCGCGAATGCGGGACAGCAGACGGCTATCGTAACGATGCTCTACGAAGTGAACGGTCTCTGCGCAGCCGGCGATACTATGGTTGGCGCAGAAACCGCATCTCTCTCAATGTGTGAGGCACATTAGCTATTCAAAAACTGACGTCAGTATGCTGTAGCCGATCGGCTCTTGCGGCTTGCAGTTATTATCGCGCAAGACGGTTGCACAGATCAGGAGTCCGTTGTCATTGACTCGGCACTCTTGATAGGGGCCGCACAATTGTCCACTGAGAATCGGAGTCTGAACGCCGGTCGGCTCGGAGATGGCGACATTGTCAGGAATGCTGGTCGTCTTTCCGCCCTTTGTAATCGTGTTCGTACGCGTGAAGGTTGAATAGCCCTTCGAGTTTTTCTCAGTGCGGAGTTTGTAAGTGGTAATCAGATAGTATAGCTCTCCAGTTCGCGAATCATTTAGATGCCCGTCGTCGCTGTACTGGGCCGGCTTGCCGTCGTTCGTGGCGACACCAAGTTGAAGCCACTCTTTTGCAAGGCCCTGATCGGACGGCGGCTGAGCGCTGGCCCATTCCGTAGCCGCTTCCTGAAAGCTCCAGGTTGCGAAGTTTTCTGTGGCGTGAACTGTAAGACTTGTGATTGCAAACAATGCGAGTGTGAAGACTGTGCGCATGATTCCCCCCGTGTATACATTTGTGTTTAGTGGAGCGCGGGTTATTTCGCGAGGGGCGCCCGTACGATTGTATAGATTACGAAACTCTGTTTAAGAAGAGTAAAGAAAGCGACTCGTCCCGGGACGGGTCCCTAAGAAAAATTAGCGCGACAAATGCTCTACTGAGCCTTAGGAGCTTCACCGGGCGCCTTGCAGGTTCCAGCTTTTAAATCGGCGTCAGAGCAAGTCTGAGTGGCGGCAGGTGCATCCATTTCGCGGTGGCTGGCAGGTCCGCGGGTCGAAGGGCTCATCATGGCCGCTGCACAACCGGTCAAACTAAAGGCGAGGAGGGAAAGAGCAAGCATGTGTTTCATAAGAATTCTCCTATTCATAGATTCTATGAAATTCCGGCGACGGTAAAGTCCAGGCTTGGCTAGAGACCCAAGCCCTTCAACAATTTCTTGCCCTCTTCTTCGAGCTTTTTCTGACCGCCGCCCTTTTGACCGTTCAACTGGTTTTGCGCCTGCTGTACGATTTTGTCGGCGTCGCCTTTTTTGCCGTCGATGTCCTTGGTCAAACCGCCGGTCATCTTATCAAGATCGCTTTTGAGCTTATCGCGCTCGCCGCCGATGCGCTCATTCACCAATTTGTTCAACTGGCCTTTGGCTTCGTCGATCTTCGCCTGTAATTGCTTTTGGAAGCCCTTCGAAAGCTCATCGCCGAGATTCGAGTTGATGTGGACGTCGAAGTTGCTGAGCGAGCCTTTGACTTCGGCGTTGAGGCTGACTGTCGGAATACCTTTCAAGATCGAGTCGATCAAGTACTGCACTTGCTTGTTTTTGGCTTCGACATCGAACTTCGCATCGCCGAACGTATTCTTCATATCCATCGTGATCTCTTCATTCACGAAGGTTGCATTGATATTGCTCGCGCCACTGGCCTTTGCCAAGGCGAGCTTCACATCGGGGCTATCGGAGAGTTTGGTCTCACTCACGGGAAAGCGAGCGATGTTGATGACCATCGACTCTTTCGGAGTGTCCGTAGTGTGATCGAGCGTGATCTTGGAATCTAAGCCTTCGATTCCCTGTTTCGGGAAATCGCCTTTGAAACTGATGATGGCCGGCTTACCGATAAAAGCAGGATCCGTCGTCACATCTTTGATTTCGCCCTTCATGTTGGCGCCATATTCGCTGCTGCCGGCTTCCGAAGAAATTGCGGCATGTTTCAGCCAGAAGAGCGGGTAGCCGGTCGTGATCGGGAAGTGATAAGTGTGACCCGTTCCGCGCTTGGGCGGAAGCACGGCTGCCGCTTCGGCTTTGGCCTTGGCGTCGGCCTTTTGCTCTTTGGTCTGCTTTGCCGGCATATAATGGCGGGCGAGAGCGACATACTTGGCCATCGAGCCCAGTTTCTTCTCGAGCATGCCCATAAAAAGCTCTTGCGAGAATTCTTTGGCGTCGATGCTTGGAAGCTTCAACCGCTTCTGCAAGTCGCGCATGTCCTCTTGGATCATCTTGTCGATGTCCTTGTACGCCGCTTGCTCGGCCGCGAGATCGGCCTTGAGTTCCTTTTGCGTGTCGTCGATCAACTTCACTTTAGCTTGCGCTTCTTGAATGATCTTCTGTGCTTCCTGAAGGTTCTTCGCGAACTCGGCCGGGTTCTTGGTGTCGAACTTCAGCGCTTTGATACGGTCGTTGTATTGCTGCAGTTCTTTTTGTTGGGGGAGCGCTTTGATTTTGGCGTCCCACTTGACCTTCTTGTCATTGATATCTTTTTCGATCTCCTTGATTTTCGCGTCGGTCTTCAGGTTGCCCTGGATATCCTTGAGCTGATCTTTGTAATTGGTGCCGCCAAGGACGCCGGCGATGTCGCCGAGGAAATTGCCGTTGTACTGTTTCTGCGTTTGGCTCGTCACTTGTTTTTCAGCGTCGTCGAGGAGTCCCGGCTTGCCGTCTTTAGGTGTCGGCGGGGGCGGCGGGAGCACATGGCCCGGATGCGCGCGCTGGTTGAGGGCTTCGATGTCGAGAATCTCGGCCTCGTTTACAAGAATTTTCGCGCGGAGGAGAGCGTCCCACGACATGCCGAATTTAATCTTGCCGATCTGCACGAGATTGCGTTCGGGATGTTCTGTGTCGGTCACTTGAATGCGGTCGATCTCGAGGCTCGCGCCGAGAATGCTCGTGTGCACGCGTCCGACGTCGACTTCGGAGCCGTGAATACGTGTGCCCGCATATTCGATGCCGCTGCGGAGGATCATATCAAAGAAGAACGTGAAGAACACGCCGACGATGACGATCAGAATCACCGATGGGACAACGGCGCCCGTGCGGATCGGACCTTTTTTCTTTACCGGCTTCTGGGGAGTGGAATTATCCGAAGTATTTGTCATAGCTGTAATACCAGTTGTAAAATTTGGTGGCTTGAACGGCTTTCCAAAGCTTCGTGCTCTTGAAGCGTGCGACGACGGTCTCGCGGTATTTCTTAATCAAATAGAGGCTCAAAAAATAAATCACAGGGCTCAACAAAATCGCGATCACGCCCGCGCCCATCACGATGGAATTGTTAAACCGCGTGAGCGGAACGATCGGCATGTTGTACATCCTGGTCCACAGTCCCTGCAGAGAATCGGCTTCGAGCACCGAGCGTCCAAAGGCATCAAAAGCCGGATCGAAAATGTAGGCTATAAATTTAAAAAAGAACGCGGCCACAAAAGCGGCGCCCATCTGCACGCGGAATACAAAGATACATAGAAAGACGAGAAGGGCTTGCAGACTCAACGCTGGACTCATACCGAGAATAAATCCCGCCGCGATTCCTGCGGCTAAGGAATTATGACCGGTTTCAGAGTTCAGCATTTTTAAAAACGCGAACACCTGTTTTAGGATCAAAGCCATAGCTGGTTACCTCTTGGCGAAATGCTTCAACACACTTTCGATCACGTGATCTTGTTGATCATGGCTCATGTCAGGGAACAGTGGCAAGCTCACAACCACATCAGCCATTTTGCGGCTGACCGAAATGTCGTGAACGCGGCCAAGGTCCTTATACGCCGGCTGATCGGGCATAGTGCGCGGATAGTGCACGGCCGTCGGCACGCCGTTTTCCTGCATCGATTTTTGGAAAGCCTCGCGTTGTGGCACCTGCAGCGTGTACTGCGCCCAACTGCTTGTGCGATCAATCGCTAGATGCGGGACCACGACGCCTTTGCTTTCCAATTCTCTGAAGGCCTGATTGTACCGGGTTGCGACTTTTGTGCGCTGTTCAAGTTCCCACGGGAAGCGCTCAAGTTTCGGAATCAGAACCGCGCACTGGAGCGTGTCCAGGCGTCCGTTGATGCCGATGCGCGTGTGGTAGTAACGCTGCTTCATTCCGTGGACGCGGATCTCCTTCATCGCTTCGGCGAGTGCATCGTCGTTAGTGAAGGCGGCCCCGCCGTCGCCGTAGCAACCAAGCGGTTTAGCCGGGAAAAACGAAGTCACGCCGACGGTGCTCAAGTTGCCGCTGACTTTGCCTTTGTATTTCGCGCCGAAGCTCTGCGCGGCATCTTCGATCACCGGCAAATTGTGTTTCTTCGCGAGCGCATTGATTTCATCCATGTCGGCCGGTTGACCGTAAAGCGAAACCGGTTGGATTGCTTTCGTCTTCGGGGTGATGGCTTTTTCGAGTTGTTTCACATCGAGGTTGTACGTCTTAGGGTCAATATCGACGTACACGGGAGTGGCGCCGACTAACACAACGGTTTCAGCCGTTGCGATGAACGAGAACGCCGGCATAATCACTTCGTCGCCGGGACCCAGACCTAAGGCCATCATCGCTAGAACCGCCGCGTCGGTGCCGCTGGCGCAGGTGATGGCGTGCTTGGCGCCTGAGAACTGGCTTAAGTGGCGTTCGCACTCTTCGACTTCCGGCCCCATGATAAATTGGCCGTGCTCGAGTACGTTTTGGATGCGCTCATTGATTGGGCCCTTGAGGGCCTGGTATTGCGTTTTGAGATCGATAAATGGGATAGTTTTCATTCGAGATATTACCTTTCCGCTCAGTTTTGCATGAGGTAAAGTGAGATCGTCAACTTATATGCATAAAGGTAGATTTTCATGATTCCAGTGATTCTCTCGGGCGGCAGCGGCACACGATTGTGGCCCGTTTCACGGGCATCTTACCCGAAACAGTTCTGTGAGTTCTACGATGGGTCGTTTCTGGATAACACGATTCGCCGACTCAAAGCGCTAGGCGACGTCCACATTTTAACCACTCAAAACATGGACTCCCTGACTCAGAGGGCCGTAAAACGCGAGGGACTGAATCCTAAAAACATCATTCTCGAGCCTATGGGCAAAAATACGGGACCGGCTGTGGCGCTCCTTTGCCATATTCTCGAGAGCCGCGGCCAGACTGACCAAATCGTCGGAGTGTTTCCGTCAGATCACCTGATCGCCAATGAAGACGTTTTTCAAAAGGCCGTGAAGTTGGCCGAGAAAGTCGCCGCTGAAGGCGTGATCGTCACGCTCGGCGTACAGCCGCACGCGCCGTCGACCGGCTATGGTTACATCGAAGTGGGCGACAAGAGCATAGCCACGGCAGGCGAATTGAAAGCCGTCGAAGTGAAGGGCTTTCGCGAGAAGCCCAATTCTAAAGTGGCACGCGAGTATGTCGATTCGGGTAAGTACTTTTGGAATGCGGGAATGTTCGTATTTAAAGTCGGTCCGATGATAGAACACTTCAAGACTCTGCATCCCCAACTTTGGGAAAAGATCACTAAGATTGAGACCGACATGAAGAATGCCGAGTACAACTATGCCATGGTCGACAGCATCAGCCTCGACTATGCCATCATGGAAAGGGTCAAGCAGCAGGCTTGCGTCCCGTGTGACATGGGCTGGAGCGATGTTGGTTCGTGGGACGAAGTGGCGCGCCTCGCCGAGGACTCCGGCCAGATCCACACGCGTTCGAAGGCGCAAGTGTTCAATCAAGATTCTGAGAATAACTATGTGTTCACGGTTTCCGATAAAGTTGTGGGACTTGTCGATGTGACCGACGTCATTGTCGTCGACACACCGGACGCCTTACTGCTGGTGCATAAGAACTCTTCACAGAAGGTGAAAGAGCTTGTCGATTCGATGCGTGAAGCGGGGCAAACAGAGGCCACGGACCATCCTTTTGAAACGCGCCCGTGGGGACGGTTTGAAGTTCTCGCCGACGAGCGCGATTTCAAGTCGAAAAAGATCACCATCGATCCGGGTGCGCAGCTTTCGTATCAATCGCATGCCAAACGCGCGGAGCACTGGGTAATGATTTCGGGCCAAGCTGAAGTGACCTTGAACGAAAAGCAAATTCCTCTTCAGCCGGGACAGAGCATTCATATCCCGGTCGGCGCAAAGCATCGCATCCGCAACCCGGGTAAACAGCCCTTAATTTTCGTCGAGGTTCAAACCGGCAGTTATTTTGGAGAAGACGATATCGTTCGTTATTTAGATGACTACAATCGGGTCAACACCTAACCTGTTCACGTATGCTTGACCTTGATTCATTAGCTGAAAAACGAGCTACCATTTTGAATGAGAAGCAGGAGTCCTGGAGCCAGGCCGTCTGGACGCCTGATTTTCAGAAGGTTTCCGCCAACATGAGCGACGGTGAGGTCGAGACTTTGCTTGGTAGCTGCAAATCTTATCGTCAGCTTGAGGCCGTTGTTCGGTTTTTAGTTGCTAAGGCGGCGCACTCTTCGCCATATTCCACCCTGATTCAAGAGGCGAAAAAGTCCGGCCTGACATTGGCCGACTGGATCGCCAAACTTTAAAACAGGGAGGCTCCATGGAATTTCAAGGCTGGACCGAAGAGATCGAGGCCCAGGAAAAACGCGTGCGCGGGGAAACCGAAAAGCTCCTCGCGATGTACCGCAAACAAGCTCCGCAAAAAATCAAAGATTACACTCTGCAGACCTTGAATGGCCCGAAAACTCTCTCGTCAATGTTCGGCGAGAAAAAGGAACTGATCCTGTGGCACAATATGGGCACGAAATGTGTGTATTGTACGCTGTGGGGAGATGGCTTTAACGGTTTCACCGACCATATCCAGAGCCGTGCGGCGTTTGTCATGGTGAACGGTGACGACGTGGCGACACAGAACGAATTCGCCAAGAGCCGCGGATGGAGATTTCCGATGGCTTCGAGTCAGGGAACGACATTGGGCGCGGACTTGCACTTCTCTAAGCCCGGCGATTCGATGCACCATCCTGGCCTCAGCATTTTGACGAAGGATGCCAGCGGCCAAATGTATGTGAATACGGCGGCGCCTTTCGGTCCCGGAGATATTTATTGTTCGATCTTCAATGTGATCGGCATGCTGCCGTCCGATACCGACTGGGAACCCAAGTATAAGTACTAAATATGATGGTCGTGATTCTCGTCGCTGACTTTGGTCACGCTGAGTGATCCGTCGGCTTCGAGAATTGCGTTTTTGATCTCTTTGAAGTCATGAACCGATTGTTTGCGGAGCATCGTGCGCAACTCGACCGTGCTCAATTGCTCATGTTCGAGATTTTTCAGGAGGACCTTCCCGTTGTGAATCAGTAGGGTAGGAGTTCCTTCAAAGATCATGCTGCAGCGCTTTGAGCGAAAAGTCAGATACGAGATTAAGGCGCTTAAGAAGATCAAGGTCGTAGCCAAAACCAACCCGCCGCCGAGGGAATTGTCGCCGCCATTCATCGCATTTTGAACCGCGTTGCTGATCAACAGGATCGCCACGAATTCCGTCGCTCCCATTTGCCCGAGCTGTCGCTTTCCCGTAATGCGCAGAAGAATCAAAACGAAGAGGTAGACGACTACGCCGCGGATCACGAGTTCAGTCCACGGCAGATCGAGGTGCAGAAAGTTGTTCATCGCTTACTTCACCAGCTTCGACCAGATATCGGGTTTAAAGCCGACCGTGCCGCTATTTTCGGTTAGGAGAAAGGGGCGTTTGATCAACTTGCCGTTCTTGGCGAGAAGGCTGATCGCTTGCTCTTCGGTCATCCCATTTTTGATTTTTTCCGAAATATTGAGCTCGCGATATTGTTGGCCCGAGGTGTTGAACAGATTTTTGAACGTGCCGCCGTCGGCTTTAAGATAGCCGAGCATTTTTTTAAGCTCTGCGGCGGTGGGCGGTTGTTCCACAATGGGAATTCGCTCATAGGTCTTCTTTTTCGCGTCTAAAAACTTGAGCGCTTTCTGACACGTGCTGCAGTTTTTGTACTCGTATACCTTGTTTGCCATGTCCGAAGTCTGCCCCGCTAACAATAATCTGACAAGGACCTCTTTAGGGATCGCGCTGATGCGCCGTTGGTTTAGGACATGTTTGGCGTCAAACTCTGGCATTTAGCTCTTATTTTTATCCTCGCCGTGATCTGCGGATGGCAATTGAGCCGTCGAGCCGGCGCGAAACCGGCGGCGGTTCATTCTAGTCCGCTCGCGGAACAGTTTTCTCTCGAACAATGATCCATTGACAGCCCCTACCGTCTCACGTTCTGCTTTTGGGCAGGGGGGGTTCATGTTCAAATTCGTTCATCTTGCTTTGTGCAGCTTGCTCTTCGCATCAAACGCCTACGCCTACCATCTCGACGATCACGAGCGCATCATGCGCCAGGCGTACGCGGAGTTTACGAAATGCTTTCCGCAAGTCGCGCAAAAAATCTCGGTGGACGACCTGGTCCAGGGCGATCTCGATGAAGATCAGAATTTGATCGTGAAGGAACTGTTCTACTCGCACTTCTACAATCCTTTGAAAAAGATCAACCAGCGCTGGCGCAAAGGCTCCGATGGCCGCCTCACCGACCTGTCGCCGAAACTCCAACAGTGCCGCACAAGCGGAGGCGCGTGGGATGCCGATATGGCTCATAACTTGGGCTACGCCATTCATCACTTTCAAGATATGACGGTTCCCGCGCATGTGATTCCCGTGATGCACACGATGAATGATGGCTTTGAAGTCTACGCCTTGACGGAAGACATCTCGTCCGGCTGGAGCTGCGCGGATATTTCCTCAAGTTATATTGATGATCTCCTGGCCGTATTGAAATCGACCGCGCTGACCACAATGAGTGCCGTGGATGGCTATTCCGTGGAGGCCGCCACCGCGGGCGGGACGCAAGCCGTCGTCGTAAAGGGTGTGGATTTTTGGCGACAGTCGAACGATGACTCGTTCGGTTCGTACAGCGATCTCGGGAACGTCTTCGGCCAGGGAAATATCCAAATCAGCCAGGGTTCTGCGCAGGTGCAAGATCAGGCCTACCGCGACTTCAAGCATCAGCAAATGCAGTCGGCGGTGCGCGCCACGTTGCAGGGACTTGTCTGGGCGTTCCACTGAACCAGTTCCTAACAAAATCCTAAATTGTCGCGCCGAACTCCGCGGGGTACCAAATCAGCAGAAGGCCAAAATCCTGAACCTGGGAGTTCATAACAATGAAATTGTTAGCAACAAGTTTTCTTTGCGTCTTAGTGTCAACGTTCGCTTATGCCGATGATGCGCCAAAGCCGGGGCTCACATATAAAGGTGTGAACATCCAGCTCGGTGGATTCCTCGCTTCGGAGACCGTGTATCGCACGAACAACACGGCGTCTGATATCGGTACCAGTTATGCCAAGATTCCCTTCGCCAATAGCCCGGCGTACGGCATGTCTGAATTCCGCGGATCAGAAAGACAATCGCGCTTCTCGCTTCTCGCGCAAGGCGATGTCGATTCGGATACGCATGTCGCGGGCTACTACGAACTCGACTTCTTGGCTGCGGCGACGACTTCGAATTCCAACGAGAGCAACTCCTACGTGCCGCGCACGCGCCACGTCTACGGCACGATCGATTGGGACAATATCGGGTTCCACATCCTTGCCGGTCAAACCTGGTCGCTCGCGACGATGAACAGCAAGGGCATTACGCCGCGGAATGAAGTGATTCCGGGAACAATCGACGCACAGTACGCTGTGGGTTTCAACTGGGCCCGCCAATGGCAAATGCGCTTCGTGAAAGACTGGAACAAGACGATTTGGGCGGCGCTCTCTTTCGAGAACGCACAGACTGTGGGCCTTGGCGGCACGGCCGCTTCGGGCACGGGCAACAATTATCAAGTGAGTGCCGGCTCGCTGATGTCGGCCAATATGTCTTTCAATGCTTACCCGGATGTTATCGCTAAAGTCGCGGCAGAAACCGGTTTCGGTCATTACGAAGTGTACGGCCTCGCCCGTAACTTCCAAAGCCGTTACGGCGGCACCACGGTGGCTACTCAGACTTCGAAGCAGAGCGATTGGACCGAAGCTGTCGGTGCTGGCTTGACGCTTCCCGTGGTTCCGAAAATGCTCGACCTCACGGTCAGTGGTTTGTTCGGCAAAGGCATCGGCCGTTACGGCACTTCCACTTTGAGCGACGTGACTTACAATGCGGACGGCAGCCTCCATCCTCTGAGCGGCGCGCAGTACCTCGCGCAGGTGACTTTCCATGCGAGTCCGACGTTTGACGTCTACGCGGCTTACGGTCAAGAGAAGATCGATGGCTCGACGGGCGGCGGTTTCGGATACGGTGAAGGCATTGTCGCCTCCAACGCCGGTTGCGCGAATCTCGGCGGAACTTGCGCTCCGAACGTCAAGAGCGTCACGCAAGCTAACCTCGGTCTCTGGTGGAGCTTCTATAAAGGCGACTACGGCGCGGCTAAGCTGGGCGCGCAATACTCGCACACGACCTTGAACACGTATGCAGACGCTACCGGATTGGCTCCGACGACGAATATGGACATGGTGTTTAGCAGCCTTCGTTATTACCCGTTCTAGTTTGGTTTTGGGTTTATGTTGAATGCATTGAGGGCGTCGGAAACGGCGCCCTTTTTTTGGCGTGAATATTGAAGTCTTTCGCGCCTGAACTGCCTCTTTAAACAAAACCCTGCAACCAAAGCTCGGAAAGAGCCTTTGGCCGGCATCGATGACGATTTTCGTCTCCGGCCAGTGCGAAGGAGTATCTATGAAACTGTTCACGATGTTCGCGATTGCGGCAACTCTAGCCTCCGTAAGTGCGTGGGCTGACGTTGAGATTGAGTGCCGGGACACGGGTAGCTCATCGTATTATCTGGGTGCGAATCGTATCGACAGCCGAATCTCTGCGGCCAATGAGGGCTATAAGAAGCAAGGGTATAGGACCTATGGCGGCCTGTTTTGTGGCGTTGGTTCGGAGTTTGGTACCCCTAGGCTAAGCGTGTTGTTGGCCAATCAAACCAGGCATCTTTTATTGCGTGACACGAACCAGGCTTTTCCGGTGGGATTAAAACTTGTGATTCAAGGGATCAACGCGGATGAAATTCGCGCGGTGACTGAACCTCTTGTCATTCAGGGATATGCGCCTCTGTTGTCGGGTGCGAACGGCACTTTGAAGGCTCAAGTCTCGTCGGCACGTGTTGGGTTTGGTGACCAGGTTGCGATTGTGTTAGTTCCTTCGGAGGAGTAGTTCCATTTGACGGACAAGGATAAGCACTATTGGAAAATTCTCGACGCCGTCTTCCGGCTCGAGGTCTCCAAGGGACATCTGCGCTGGAAAATTTCCGATGTGTCCCGGCTCGCGGGCGTCCAGCGCACTTTGATCTACTACTATTTCGGTAAATCTAAAGAGGGCATTTTGAAGTCGGCAATGGCCATCATTGGCGATGAGTTTTTCGGACTCAGTCCAGACCGTTTGAAGATGTGGAGTGCGGGGCAAGTGCGGGAATCCATTCTGAGCACGCGCGAAATGGTCAAAAAAGCGCCGCATATGACTGAGTTCTTTTATCATTGGCGGCATCAGGATTCTGAAATCCGCAACGAGTTGGTCAGTCTCGAGAAGCGCTATATAAATAAGCTTAAGAAATTCTTCCCGCATTTAAATGAAGTGGACTGCAAGGCCGTTTTTGCCATCTTCTTTGGCCTTTGCAATTTTCCGGAGTTACCTGACGCGGTTCTAAATCGTATCCTCGAGAAAGTGCCAATCCTGGGCGCTGGCGGTTTGACGAAAAAGTAGATTTTCTGTCAACGGGTTCGCGGGCATTTCGTATCAACTTCGTTTATATTTTGTTCCACCCAGGGGCACAAGAGGGCCACTCGTCGGGTTGTTTCATCTTTCTTAGGGGAATTTGGGGAATGTCTGGACGGTCCCCGGCCTAACCAGCCGGGGGCTCATTTCTTAGCGAAGGATTGGGGAGCGTGCGGGGCTCGGCTATTCGCTGCCGAGCGATATCGGTTATGTGGACCGCATAGGAGTCTTAGGTTTTCACTCGTCGTTTCACCGCCATTTGAGCTCGCCGCTCTCGAGAATAAAGTCGCAGCCGTCTTTCCATTTCGACCAAATATATTGATGTACGGATTTCTGGACGTAACGTGTGCGGGTCTTCAAGCCCCGCGCGGGGCGTGGTGATGCGTCAAGCTTCGCGATTTCGTGAGTGGCGAGAATCGCGAGCCGCATCAAATAGGCTGCTGGCGGCTCTGGTGGAAACTAATCTTGTGTTGGCAAAAAACGAATCAAATAATAGTCAAACAAAATATATATACCCGGTAAGATTCGCAATCCGGACACGAGCCCCGCGCCGGGCTCGCAATCCCCAAGCCCCGCGCCGGGCTCCGGTCCCAATTAAAGCCCCAAACCCACGCGCCACCCAATCTTTCCCCTAGCCAACCAAAAACGATACCCGCAACAGCCGCAAACCTCCGTAGTCGGAAAAACCACAAAGAATCACAAAGCCTCAGCGACTCCGACTCCCCAAACTCCAAAACCGATCGACTCCCACTAAAAAAAGCGCTAGCCTGCAGACAATGTCATACGTTTTCCGTTCCTCGAATGCAGCCGAAGCCGGTTTTGTTGTAGCCTTCTTTCGCGAGAAAGGTTTCTCTGCAACCATAAACGCAAATGCAGCCATCTACGGCATGCAGGCCTACGACGTGGTCGTTCAAGAAGACGTGTCACAAGAGCTGGAAGGCGAACTCAAAGCGCGGCTCCAATCGATCGGCCATGTCGCCGCGATTCAGGACGAATCAACGGAGGCGATCACGGAGCCAGCACCCGACAGCTCAAAGGCGCCGCCATTTTCAATCGTCCAAATTCTAATAATCATGATCGTTGCGACGTTTGTTTTTCAAGGCATCTTTTTTAGCATGTGGAAGTTCTCGCGGAATCAATTGGGTGACATGTTCAATGGGGTCGGCCTCTCGATCATCGCCTACATAGTTATGGCTCTCTTTATTTTTGCCTATGTCCGCCGCAAGCTGGGTTCGGGCATTAAGGCCTTTTTTGGCTTGGACCGCGATGCGCTGCGCCCGATTTTGCTTTGGTCTGCGGTCAGCGTCGTATGGACGTGTAGCGATCTATTTTTGATGTCGAAGCTTTCAATTCCTCATCAGGCAACAGTCGCGTCGACTTGGCCGTTGCACTTGATCGTGATTCCAGTGTGCTATGGAATTTTTAATATTGGATTTCTCGCCAGGTCGCTGGAGCTACTTTGGGGAAGAGTGCCGGCCGTGATTCTTTCACCGGTTATCTTATTTATCCTCAGTTGGCTTCAGCATTTCAGTAGTGGATCCCCACTGAGGATCGTCACCTTGCTGATCTTAGTAACCGCGCGTTTGCAGAGCGGCTCCGCCTATCCTGCAGCCGTCATGATGGCTGTGGCGTGGCTTGTGCATTTCCCACTTCAATGAGCGCCGGTGGACCGCTACCCGAAGCGGCCCGTAATATATTCTTCAGTGAGTTTGTTCTTCGGATTCGTAAAAATCGTCGTCGTCTCGCCAAACTCCACCAGCTCGCCCATGTACATCAAGGCCGTGTAGTCAGAGATACGCGACGCCTGTTGCATATTGTGCGTGACGATTGAGACGCAGTAATCGGTCTTCAATTCATTGATCAGATCTTCAATATTGCCAGTAGAAATCGGATCCAACGCCGAAGTCGGCTCGTCCAACAACAAGACTTCGGGCCGCACCGCAATCGCGCGGGCAATGCACAGACGCTGCTGTTGACCGCCGGAAAGCGCCGCTCCCGTTAAACGCAATTTATCCTTCACTTCTTTCCACAGGTCGGCCTTCTGCAGCGCCCATTGCACGCGTTCTTCGAGTTCCAGAGAACTGAGAGACTCATACAAGCGAATACCGAAGGCCACATTGTCAAAGATCGACATCGGAAACGGCGTCGGGCGCTGGAATACCATGCCCACTTTCGCGCGCAACTTGGCGACATCTTGTTTGCGGTCCAAAATATTTTGACCGTTCATCAGGATCTCGCCCGTCACGCGTTGATTCGGATACAGCTCGAACATGCGGTTAAACGTGCGGAGCAAAGTCGACTTTCCGCAGCCCGACGGCCCGATGAACGCCGTGACCTTCTTGTCATAAATCTTCATGCTGACGGACTTTAAGGCGCGCGTTTCGCCATAGAAGAACTCGAGATCTTTCACTTCCAATTTGCACGCGCCGCTGGGCCGGGCGATCACAAGTTCCATAGCTTACCTTACCGTATTCCGGCGCACCATCAGGCGGGCCACAATGTTCAAGAACAAAACTCCAAGAGTCACAATCAAGGCGCCTGACCAGGCGAGGCGCTGCCAGTCTTTATAGGGACTCATCGCGAACTGAAAGATCACCACAGGCAAATTGGCGATTTCCTTCGATAGATTAGTGCTCCAAAATTGATTATTAAGCGCGGTGAACAGCAGCGGTGCGGTTTCACCGCTAATGCGCGCAATGCCCAACAACACTCCGGTCAAAATTCCGGCTTTGGCCGAGGGATAGATCACCATGATTGTCGTGCGCCACTTTGGCGCTCCGAGAGCCGCAGAGGCCTCGCGCAGATTATGGGGAACGAGCTTCAGCATGTTCTCCGTCGAACTTGTCACGATGGGAATCAAGATCATCGCCAACGCCAAAGTTCCGGCCCACGCGCTAAAGTGGCCGACGTGAGCTACAATAAAGGCGTAAATAAAAAAACCGATAACCACCGACGGCGCTGACAACAGAATGCTATTGATAAACCGGACTGCTGAGCCGAAGCCGCCCTTGCGCTCGGAATATTCCGACAGGTAGGTGCCGGCTAAAATGCCGATCGGGGTACCGATGAGGGTTCCGAGGGCCGTGAGGACAAAACTTCCGTAAATCGCGTTGAGTAAGCCCCCCTTATCGCCCGGTGGCGGAGTCATTTCGGTGAACGTTGTCAGATTGATCATGTGGATGCCGTTGCTCACAAGCGTCCACAGAATCATCATCAAGAACGTCAATCCCACCACCATGGCCAAGAAAGCCGCGGTCATCGCGAGAGCATTGGTGAGGCGGCGGCGCGCCTGTTTTGCGTCTGAGGCATTCATCGGCGGCCTCCGTTACTTTCAAGCCGCAGCAACAGAATTTTCGCCAGCGCGAGAACCGCGAACGTAATCAAACATAAAATCAAACCCAGCGCGATGAGAGACGAGGTATAGAGGTCGCCGACGGCCTCGTTAAATTCGTTGGCGAGAATTGACGAGATTGTGCTTCCCGGCAGCAGCAAGGATTTCCCCAGCTCATGTGAGTTGCCGATAATGAAAGTCACGGCCATCGTTTCGCCGAGCGCGCGGCCGAGGCCGAGCATAATGCCGGCGACGCAGCCGAGGCGGGATTCCGGCAAGACCACATTCCACACCACTTCCCAAGTTGTGGCGCCAAGACCGTAGGCGGACTCTTTGAGCATAGGCGGGACAAGATTGAACACATCGCGCATGATCGAGGAGATCAGAGGGATGATCATGACGGCGAGGATAATTCCTGCCGGCAGGATGCCGATGCCCATCGCCGGTCCCCCCAAGAAACCGCCGATGACGGGAATGGGTCCCAAGTAATGATTCATTGCAGGTTCAATGTATTTGGCGAAGAACGGCGCGAAGACAAAAAGTCCCCACATGCCGTAAATCACGCTGGGAATGGCGGCGAGCAGTTCGATTGCGACGCCGAGCGGACCTTTCAAGAAACGCGGGGAGAGTTCCGTTAGGAAAAGTGCGATTCCAAAACTCACCGGCACGCCGATAAAGAGCGCGAGAAACGATGTGATCAAAGTTCCATAGATGGGAACGAGCGCGCCGAACTCGTTCTTGACGGGATTCCAGCTGCTGCTCGTGAAAAAGCGAAACCCAAATGTCGAGAGCGCGGGCCAGGCGCCTTGTACCAATGTGACCAACACGGCCAACAGCATGAGCAAGATGCTCAGCGCTGCCGAGAACGTAACGCCACGGAAAATGGCGTCCATCCGTTGACCGGTTTTCAATTGTTTACGCACGAACTCCGTCGAAAATGTCGCCGACTTCTTGAGTGAGGGAACCTGCTCAAAATCGCCGGCGAAAAAGGACGTCGCTACGTCGTTGGGATCGCTGGAATCCATAAAGAATTACAGCGACTTGTTAAATTCCACGCCCTTGATTTCAGTCTTCCACTTCGACTCGATCGAAGCCGAGACTTTGGCGGGAATCGTTACGTAGTGCATCTCTTTTGCGGACGCCTCACCCTTGCTGTAAGCCCATTTGAAAAACTTGAGGGCTTCACGGCCTTGCTCAGCTTTGGTTTGGTTCTTCTGCATAAGAACGAACGTCGAACCGGCAATCGGCCAGCTCTTCGCGCCGTTAGCATCCGTCATGATGAGGTAATAGCCAGGAGCTTTACTCCAGTCGACACCCGAAGCGGCGGCCGCGAAACTCTTGTCATTCGGAGCCACGAATTTGCCCGAGTGGTTTTTCAATTCAGTGTAAGCCATCTCGTTTTGCACGGCATACGCGTACTCGACATAGCCGATTGAGCCATCGATTTGTTTCACGAAGTTGGCGACGCCTTCGTTGCCTTTACCGCCCACGCCGACCGGCCAGGTGACCGCGGTGCCTTCGCCGATTTTAGCTTTCCAATCGGCATCGACTTTCGAGAGGTAATTCGTGAAGATAAAGGTCGTTCCCGAGCCGTCGGAGCGGTGAACGACGCTGATGTCCTTGTCGGGAAGATTCACGCCCTTATTTAAGGACACGATGGCTTTGTCATTCCACTTCTTGATCGTGCCCATAAAGATGCCGGCGAGCGTTTTGCCGTCGAGCTTCAATTGACCGGCACTGATTCCTTCGACATGGACAACGGGAACGATCGCGCCGTTAATCAACGGGAATTGCACAAGTCCTTGTTTTTCGAGTTCTTCCGGTTTCAGCGGCATGTCTGTCGCGCCGAAATCCACGGTTTTAGCTTCGATTTGTTTGATGCCGCCGCCCGAACCGATCGACTGGTAATTCACGCTGGAGCCAGTTTCGGTTTTGTAGGCCGCGGCCCACTTCGACAAGATCGGGTAGACGAATGTTGAACCGGCGCCGGTGATTTCCGTTGCGCCAACTGCAGTCGAGACCAAGGCAATAAGAACGAGCGATAGTGCCGTTTTCATATGGGGGATCCTCCGGTTATGTGCCCCTTTTATAGGCCGGAGGGCGGGGGGGTTCAATCTGTGTGGAAGGTCCCAACAGAATCCTAACGAAGGGTTTGCTGCGTTTAGTTATTGGAGGTGGCGCTGCCGCCGACAGGAGCCATGTGGCCGCCAGAACCGCCTACGTTGGCCTGGCAGTAGGCGTTTGTGGCGCGGGCGATGTCATTGCGCTTATTGCTTTGCATATCGCGGAAAGGGCCGAAGTAGCGGGCCAGTCCGCGGGCGCCTGAGTCGCCTGAGCCGTGGCCCATGGTATGATCTTTGGCGAGGTTTTTAAGGGCAATGCAAGAGCCGCATTTTAAATTGGTCTTAGCATCGTATATAGATGAGCTGTTTATTCCAGAACAGTCCGAATCCTGGCCGCGGTCACTGACGCCGATTTGAAAGAGGCCCTTGCCTCCCATCTCATGACCGTTTTTAGACCACGACGGCTCCGTCGCGTGTGCATTCCAACCAGATTCCTTTGTGATTAGGCCCGAAAGCACCTGCATAAAGACCATCGAGCGCGCATTGCTATCCTGGAGCTGGCTGAAGTCGGAGCAATAGTGATTGAGATCGCCAATGCCCGATCCGTTCGAGCCTGCCTCGTCGAGAATGCGGTTCATTGCATGATTCGCGCACGAGCTCGGGTCGCGCAGAATTTCACTGAGCATTTGGCAGTAGCCGTTTTTGACCTGCGAGCGGCCGGAATTGTTCTCGGTGCAAAGTCCGTTACCGATATTTCCCGCACCTTTTTCGCCGGAGTTAAATTTATAGCCGTCGGGATACGAATAGTTTTTCCAATCTGTGTTGTCATCGGGTGCGCCTTCTTGATTATCAGGTTCCCCAGATTTGTCGCGCTGGCCGCCGCCGCCGCCATTGCCGAGCATCGACTGCATCATCTTCATCATGTCGGACGCGTTTTGCTGCTGTTGGTTTGGATCCTGTTGCGGATGCGCC
>Ga0265338_10000402_pt1 | contig 77555 bp, 54 predicted proteins | sample 42126metaG_FD_193579 | JGI IMG/M metagenome (GOLD analysis project Ga0265338, IMG submission 193579) | Rhizosphere microbial communities from Carex aquatilis grown in University of Washington, Seatle, WA, United States - 4-21-26 metaG | ecosystem: Host-associated > Plants > Roots > Rhizosphere...
TATTGCCGGCCGCGGTTCAACAGGATCGTGTCCTGCCAGCCGAGGAAGCGGCAGTGGCGGAATGCCGCGCGGTCGCCGTCCACGCGGATGGCCAAGGCCTGCCCGACGGCGCCGGCGGAATTTTCAAATGTAAGGTTCTCCGCCGTGAAATCGTCCGCATCGATCAGCGCCGAGGGGGTGCGGAAGGTGCCGATGGGTTTGCCGTCGAAGTTGGTGAGGTTGGCGGACAGATTGTAGGTGAGGATGGTGGTGGCCGGATCCTCGCCCACCAATTTGAAGAAGCACTTCTCGCGTTGAACGTAGATCAATTCCTTGTAGGTGCCCGGTTTGATGTGAATGATCACCGGATTGGTGCGACAGCCGGACGGGACGGACATGATGGCGGTCTGCACGTTGGTGAACTGGCCGCTGCCATCGGCCGCGACCACCAGGCTGACGGGTTTGACGGCGGCCGGGCTGGCCGCGGCCGACCGGCAGCCGAGATTGAGGGCGGGAAAAGCCAGGGCGCATACGCCGAGAAACAGCGCGGTCTCGGCCAGGTGAAGGATTCGTTTCATTTGGTGGTTGAGGGCCGCAGAATTTCGCCTGTTAACGAATGAAACCAAGGGAACGAATAAAAACTTCTTCGTTTCCCTGGCTTCGGTCCAAGCTGGCCTGAAGGCTTTCCAATGGCCACCCATTCCGTCCAGCGATTATCCGGCACGAGCTGGAAACTGGCAATCGCGCCGCGGATTGGCAAGCGCGAAGTGTGACTCGCTGATGCGGAGAGGCTGTATTCTGGCGGCAGGATGCCGCCACGCGGTGGAGGTAGCCATCCTGGCGGCCAGTTAATGCGCCTTCCAGCCTCGTGTTCCCAGGACAAATACCGTGTTGACTTGAACCGGCTGGCGGCAGAAACCAAATTTCCCTCTTTGAAGTCGCCGCGCGGAGTTGTTACGCTCCCGTCATGTCACGAAAGTCGTCGTCGGATTCAAAAAACGGTCTTGCCGATGTCATCGGCTTTGCGCTGCTGGTGTTGGTGGCGTTGCCGCTGCTGGTCGCCCAGTGTTCATTCGATCGCTATGATCTTTCGTTCATCCACATCCCGGTCAACAACCCGGTGCACAATTGGATCGGGACGTTCGGCGCCCATGTTGCCTATGCGTCGTTCTTCATTTTTGGCATCGGCGCCTATGCGTTCCCGCTGTTGGTCGCGGCGTTCGGGCTGGGTTACCTGTTTAATTTCTGGCCCCACCTGCGCGAACGGCGGCTATGGTTCGGCAGCTGGGGCCTGGTCCTCATGCTTTCGTTGACCGGCCTCTTGAACATGCTGGACGGGCTGTTCAAACCCTGGCGCGAGAGCCTGGACGCCCAGAGTGCGGGCGGCTGGATCGGGCAAACCCTGTTCCAGTTCAAGCTGTTTGGTTTCGATTGGGGGTTCTGGGCGCTCGGCTCGGTGGGCGCCACCATTGTGTACCTGGCGTTCTGTTTCATCAGCCTGCTGTTCCTGACCAATTTACGGCTCGGCGAATGGATCCGCGATTTCCTGGACCGCCAGCGGGTGGCCTCCCCCGCGGCCGAGACCGAGCCCAAATCCTCCGACGAGGCCGCGCTCGAACGCCGCGCGCGCGACCTCGAGCGACAGGCCAAAAAATTGCAGGAGGAAGTGGAACGCTCCGGCCTGGGCGCGGACATGCAGCCGGTGCCGGAACCGACCGTCCGCGATTTGAGCGTGCCGCAGGCTAAAACAACCTCCGCCCGGGTGCGCAAAACCACCTTGCCCGGCGGCGCCGCCCGGGAACCGGAAACCGCCACTCCGGTCGGACGCGACGAGCCGGCTCCGGCGCCTGCCGCCGCCGCGGCCACCACCGCGGATATTCTCGGCAAAAAACCGGAAGCTGAGGAAAAACCGGCCGAAGCCGAAACCGAAACCCCGGCGGCGGAAAAAAGTGAAACGGAACCAGCCGCCGGGGAAAAGGCGGAACCGGCGGTGCACATTGCGCCCGTTTCTGCCGCGCCGCCCGCCGCCCGGCCCAAGGCCGCGCCGCGAAAAAAGCGGCCGCTCACCGTGGCGTCTACACCCATGATCGGCAATTACCAGCTGCCGCCGCTGGATTTTCTCCAGCATCCGGACATGACCCTGAAGCCCACGGAGTCGAAGGAGGAATTGATGGCCAACGCGCGGCTCATGCAGCAGACGCTCGCGCAATTTGAGATTGAGGTTTCACTCGGCGACATCACCAAGGGCCCGACCATCACCCGCTACGAGCTGCATCCTGCGCCCGGCGTGAAGCTTGAAAAAATCACCGCCCTCTCGAACAACATCGCCGCGGTGCTCAAGGCCGAACGCATCCATATCCTGGCCCCCGTGCCCGGCAAAAGCTCCGTGGGCGTCGAGGTGCCCAATGCCGTCAAGTCCAAGGTCATCGTGCGGGACATGTTCGAATCCGACGAATGGCGCAACACCAAGGCCCGGATCCCCATCGCGCTGGGCAAGGACGTTTACGGCCATCCGATCATTGCCGATCTGGCCGAAATGCCGCACGTGCTCATCGCCGGCAGCACCGGCTCCGGCAAGTCGGTCTGCATCAACGCCATCATCACTTCGCTCCTGTACCGCTTCTCGCCGGACCAGCTCCGCTTCGTGATGATTGATCCCAAGGTCGTCGAGCTGCAGCAATACAACGCCCTGCCGCACCTCGTCGTGCCCGTCGTCACCGATCCCAAGAAGGTCATTCTCGCGCTCCGCTGGGTCGTCAATGAAATGGAAAAGCGCTACCAGATTTTCGCCCGCTGCGGCTGCCGCAACATCGCCTCGTTTAATTCACGGCCCAAAAACAAGCCGCTGCCCGAGACCGAGCCCGAGTTGCCGCTCACGGCCAAAAAGGAAAAAGTCGAGCCGGGCGCCGAGGGTTTCGCCGTCGAGGTGGACGAGGCAATCGTGGTGCCGCGCGAGGAGGACATCGTCATTCCCGAGAAACTGAGCTACATCGTCGTCATCATCGACGAGCTGGCCGACCTCATGCTCGTCGCGCCCGCCGACGTGGAAATGGCCATCGCCCGCATCACGCAGATGGCGCGCGCCGCCGGCATCCATTGCATCGTCGCCACCCAGCGGCCGAGCGTGGACGTCATCACCGGCGTCATCAAGGCGAATATCCCGGCGCGCATAGCGTTCCAGGTGGCGGCCAAGGTGGATTCGCGGACGATTCTCGACGCGATGGGCGCGGACAAACTGCTCGGCAAGGGCGACATGCTGTATCTGCCGCCCGGCTCCGCGAAATTGATCCGCGCCCAGGGCGCGCTCATCACCGACCAGGAGATCAACAGCATCGTCGAGTTCATCGCCAAGCAGGCCAAGCCGAGCTACGAGATGGACATCCACCAGCAGCTTTCCAAGCCGGCGAGCAGCTTTGAAAATGAAACCGGCATCGATGAGGACGAAGACCTCATCCAGCAGTGCATCGAGGTCATCCGCAGCGAGCAGAAGGCGAGCGTTTCGCTGATGCAGCGGCGCCTGCGCCTCGGCTACACCCGCGCCGCGCGCATCATGGATGAGCTGGAAAGCCGCGGCATCGTCGGCCCTGGCAAAGGCGCCGAGCCGCGCGATATCCTGATCGACCTCGATGGCGGCGGCGCCGATGGCGGCGGGCAAAGCGCGGTGTGAGGGGATCGCGGATGAAGAAAATAACAGAAGGAAACGAAGGGAACGAAGGAGAAAAGCTTGTTTCTTTGTTTCCTTCGCTATCTTCTGTTTACAATAATTATGCATCCCTTGTTTCAGAAAGCAGACCAGTTTAGCCACACTTCAATCGGCGCTGCCATTGAAGTTCATCGGCTCAAAGGCTCCGGTTTGATGGAAGGCATTTACGAAAAGTGCATGATGCATGTCTTCTGCTGGAATTGAAATCCGTGCAGGAAATTTTGCCCGTCCACAAGGCGCAACTATTCAGCTACATGAAACTGCTCGATGTTCCCGTAGGACTTATCATCAATTTCCACGAAGTAAAACTCGCCGACGGAATTGTTCGTATGATCCTTCCCGGTGCCAATCAATAATTTGAACAGAAGCCAAAAATTGGTTTCTTTTTCTTCGTTCCCTTCGTTTCCTTCTGTAAAAAACATGTTCGACCGATGACCATCGCCGTATGAAACGGTTTCTGACAACGTTGCCTCGCAACCTCCTCGGCTGTTTTAAGGGCCGGCGGATCATCTGGCATCTGGTTGCCATCCTGCTCACGGTTATCCTCGTCACCTCCGGTTTCGACTGGCGCTATTACCTCGCCACCCGCAATCCAACGCTGCGTTCCTGGATGTTTCCTGCCGTCGTGATTGGCGGACTGCTGCCCATCGCGCTGCCGCTGTTCCTGCTGGTGGTCGGCTTCATCATCCAGAGTGCCAGGATGATATTGACCGGTTGGGCTGTGGGTCAGGCGGCGCTGCTCGGCTCACTCATTTCTTCCGCCTACAAGGCATTTACCGGCCGCGCCCATCCTGCGCACGATGTCGGCGCAGACATCAGCCAGGTCTTCCATTTCGGTTTTCTGCGCGGCGGAATCTTCTGGGGCTGGCCGTCGTCGCACACCACCATCGCCTTCGCCATGGCCGTGACGGTGTTTACGCTCTGCCCGAAACAACGGTGGCTAGGTCTGGTGGCGATCATTTACGCCTGCTATGTCGGCCTTGGAATTTCCATGACCATCCATTGGTACTCCGATTTCGCGGCCGGGGCGATCATCGGCTCGGTTATCGGCTCGGTGGTGGGGAAAACATTCAACGCTCAACATTCAACGCCCAACGCCCAAGATGAGATCGCCAGGCCCTACGATTGAATGTTCGGAGTTGAGCGTTGAATGTTGAATGTTTCGGGGGTTCAATTCTTCCAGATCCAATCACCTTGCTTTGGGTCAGATAATATTCCCGGCACGCCACCATCATCCGTTTCATTCCAGCCGATGGAATAGAGCAAGAATTTCCCGCTTTCCGTGCGGCGATAGTGCAACGGCTGGCCGCCGATGATATCGTGCGGCAGTTTTTCGATGAATTGCGGTACGAGGGCATCGAGCGTTTCGGGAAAATTTCCATTTGCCAGATGAAATCGTTCGAGCGCGCAGACAATTTGGGCTTCGTTGGCCAACGTTTGATCGTAGGCGAGCGTTTGCGTGGCTCTGGCTGTATTGGGAATTGCAATCGCCGCCAAAAGCTTGAATGGTGATTTGTGTTCGAAAAATTGATTCAGGTCGCGCGCACCCGCATCGAAGATCCGCGGTGAAATGGTGGCATGTTCCAGATCAAAACCGTCCAAAGATTTCGCCTTGATCACGGCGCAATTGACTAGGTTTTGATACCACCAGCCGCGGGGGGCGAGTTTCAGGAACAGATACATGGGATTTTGGAGCCGTCGCCAAAAGGTGACGGTCTTCGTTTTGTGGTCGTCAGAAATCACCACAACCATTGAAAACAAGTCAGCGAGCTTTGGCGCTGGAGTTGTTTCGAAAGTATGGATTGAAGCTGCCTGTCCCTGCCTAAAAGCCGCCACCACGAGTGGCGGCAGGTTGATTGCCTTGCATTGTTCCTGGAGCGCGGCCATTTGCGGTTCCTGCCAGCTATGTAACTTGAAACCGTCGGCGACGGTGGCGACGTAAAGCCCGGAAATCGCCACGTTGATCATCGCCTCGACCAAAGTAATCGCCTTGCCGGTCGGCGGCCGTTCGAAAATCCGGCATATGTCGTGCATCAAGATCACTTCCCGCAACGCCTTTTCCGGCTGGCCAAGCAGCAGGTAGCACTGCGTCCGCTGTGCCAGGGTCTGCGCCAGGTTTCGCATCAGCACGAAGTTCGGAGTCGGCATCAGATACGACTGCGAGTAATCGCCGGGAATCACGGCGCACGGCCGTTTCAACGCCTCGCGGACTTCATCGAAGGCCGGGACAAACTGGTCGCTCCATTGCAGATAATCCGCCGCCGCTGTGATGCGTCCGGCAACGAGCTTCACCCGGAAAGTCTTGGAATCGGCCGCCGCCTCAATTGCCAGCCGGCCAATGTTGGTGATGAGGTCGGAGGGAATCAGGTTTTGCAAATCACCGATGGTCGGCGCGGCGTCCGCCAGCAAAACAATATTCACGGGCGCAAGATTGCTCAGTTGCAACTCGGAAAATTGAAAACCTTGCGAACCGTTTGCACTCCGGCCGGCCGCGGTTTGGATCAAATCTTGAAGCCGGCCGCACGCATCCGGGTCGTTGAGTTTGATGGTAAAATGGCTGTTTACGGAAGCCGGCGCGGCGTCGCCGGGCAAAAGCAGGGTTAATTCCGCCACGACCGGTGATTTGGTTTTGGCGAAGTCGAGCACGGGAAAGGAATTGGAGCTGGATAGCGAGAGGCGGAGCCAGGTCAGCTGCGATGCTGCCTCAGTTTGTGCCTGCGTCTGGGCTCGCACAAACCGCAGCATAATGTTGGTGCTGGCCATGAAAAAATTCTGGTCGTCCGGCACGGGCGGCGGGATGAATTTCTCCCAATCCAGCACCACGCCCTTGGCTTCCAGCTCGCGTTTGCAGTTTTCCCAGGCCCGTTTGCCGCGCCAATCCTCCTCGGTGTAAAAAATGGCAAACAAGGTGGCAACAATGGCCAGACCAATCAAAATCCGGCGCGTGATCCGCCGTCGCCGGCTTGTATTTTTTGGTGTTTCGTTCATGTCAAATTCACACGGTCAAATGTTCCATCCGCCTCTGGCTTCGGGGTTGCGGTAGAAATAATTTCGACGGTTCGGCGTTACGCGCCTCTCGCGGTCCGATCAGTTCAACAAGCAAGCGTTCTTGTTGTTGAAACGCTATGATCATTTCTGGCGACGATGGCGAAGATTTCATGGCCCTGGTTTGCGCATTGGCGCGCATCGAAAAATTCACCGCGAGAATCACCACCCAAACGACTGCCAGGCTCGCCCAGATGCGCCGGCAGGGCCAGATCATGTCCTGCCCCCATTCGAATAGGGCGTTTATCGGCGTGAGCCGCCGAACCGGTGCCGGCGCTGAGGCCGCTTCAATCGCTTTCGCCCAGTGCTGCCGGACAATTTGATCCGGCTCAATGTGCCGGAAGTTTTCTTCCCAGTTGGCCAGCGATACGGCCATTTTGCTCATTTCATCATGATATTTTCTGCAATCCGAACACGCGGCCAGGTGGTTTTCGACCTGGCTTCGCTCCGGTTCCGAAAGGGTGCCGCTGGCCAGGAGGCAAATGTTCTGGCGATAATGTCCGCAGCGGTTCGGAAACCATTTCATATCTATGAATCCCCTTTCGAGGCTGGAAGGTTCATTTTCATTTTGCGCAATTTTTCCAGGGCATGATGCAGGCGGGACTTTACCGTGCCCACCGAACAACCCAGCACCGTTGCCATGTCCGGCAGCGAGGCGTCTTCAAAGAAGCGCAGCAAAACCACCTGCCGATGTTTTGACGGCAGCTCCTCGACGCCCTGGCGCAGCGCAATGAACCATTCATGCCGGGTTGCCGCTTCGGCCGGTGAAATTTCGGTGGCGGGAATGTTTTCATGCCGGTCCTGCAGATTCCGCGTTTCGGCCAGCGGCAAACGGGCCAGGGAGACCGGCCGGGAACGCGCCCGCCGGGCGGATTTCTGGTAACGATGCAGCAGGATGGCATAAAGCCAGGTGGAAAGCCGGCAGGTTTCGTTGTAATGCGCCAAACTTTTCCAGGCTTCGACCAGGGTTTCGGAAACCAGGTCTTCGGCGGTGCTCACGTCGCCAGCCAGGGCCGTGGCTTGTCGCAACAGTCGGGTTTGAAAAGCTTCGATTAAAAGGCAGAACGCCCCGGTTTCTCCGGCGCGGGCGCGGGAGAGCAGGTCGGATTCGGTTGTCAACCAAGTGGGATCGTCCGTAATGACCATCTATCCATTAATCCCCGCCCCGAACGGAAAGGTTCAAAGTTTCCAATCGCCCGCGAGGAAACATGCCAATGACCACCACCGATCCTTTTCTTCACGCTCCCGGATATTGCCACACCCAATCACCTTCCTTTTCGTCGAACAAGGTCTTTCCTGGCACCCCGCCGTCGTCCTTTTCATTCCAGCCAACGGAATAGAGAACGAATTGTCCGTCCTCGGTGCGGCGGTATTTGTAAGGCTCGCCGGAAATCACGTCGTTGGGTAATGGGGAGACGAATGGCCCCAGGGTCGCCAGGTTTTTTGGAAATTGTCCGTTGACCAGCCGGAATCTTTCAAGCGCGCAGGCCAGGATCGCTTCGTCCACGGCCGTTTGGGCCATCGCCGCCTTGACGGGTACCTTGTTCAATGCCGGCAGCAGCATCACGGCCATGAGCTGGTGGCGGATGCAGATGGTGGTGACCGGGTTGCGCCCGGCAAATGCCTGGTCCATGGCCTTGGAATTCAGTTCAAGGCGCGCCGGGTAAACCATTTTTTTATTTCCCTCAAAGGCTCCTTCCAGCTGCAATTGAAAGAGCCGGCCATAACTCAATTGCTCCAGACGATACCAACCGCGCGGGACAATCCGGCCAAACAGATTGGCCGGGGTCCAGCCCAATTGGTTTGGGTCTCCCGCCAGATCGTTTAAGTGGTATTTTCCACCGGCCACAAGATCCGCGGTCAAAATTCCCGCCGCCCGTTCGCTGTCAAACGGTTCTTCCATGTCGGCCACAAAATTGTATCGCTGGAAACGCGTCTGAATTGCCTGGAGTTGGGCGTCGGACCACCTGTGTTCGGCCAGGCCTTCCCAAACCGGCTGGATGGCGATTTGCACGCAGGCGATGCGCACCAGATAAGAAATCAAAAAAGGTTCACTTCTTACCGAATCGGCCAGATCCAGCATCAGCGTCACGTCTGCCAGGGCATCGTCATTCCGGCCGGCGGCAAGTTCGGCGCAGGCCTTGAGCTGCAAACGCAGGCAAATCTGCTTCACATTGCGGAGGTGAGGCAGAAGAATTCCCCACGGGTTGTCCAGGTCGTAAACCACCGGATACCGCGAATACGGTCGTTGTGTGGCGTTGCGAAGTTCTGCAAAAACCATCTCATTGGTCGCCAATCCTGCCAGAACCAGCGGAACGGCGGCGGTGCGCGACGTCAAATCGAGTCTGCCAGATTCAGATTTCTGATCCGAATTCGTCCGGCCAGACTGGATGGCGTCAAAAGCCATTTCCCAGGCAACCAGATCCATGAAATGACGGTCGGCTCCCTCCTTGGTTTTGGAAATTCGGCCCAGGGCCGGTGCGAAATTGTCCTGCCATTGGTCGGGATAAATGCGCTCGCCGGTCAGCTGATTGGTGGTTCGAACAAACCATGATTTGACGAATGGCGTCGCCGCAAAGTTTTGCTCGTCAGGAACCGTTGCGGGGATGAACGCTGCCAGATCGAGCTGCGCGCCGCCCGCTTCGAGTTGCTGCCGGTAATTGTTCCACGCGTGCCAGCTACGCCAGTCCTCCTCGGCGTAAAATAGCGCAACCATTGTCATCATCCACGCGAGCAGGATCAGCATTCGCCGGACATTTCTGCCGCTGGACAGCCGGCTGAAAAAGCGGTGCAGCGAGGGCAAAAGGCCGGCCAAAAAAGTCACGCTAATCGCGGTGACCAAAACCACCAGCCATTCCCAGAGATGCCGCCTTGATTCTTCCGTTCCCTCCGGCAGGTTGAGTCTCCAGTCCTTGACCAACAGGGCGAATACGACCAGGGAAAGCGGAAACAGGATGAGAGTGATCCGCAATAGCCGGCGCCCTGCGGTGCGGGCTCCGGGCCAAACGGTTTTGCCGGGAGGTTTGGTTTCTTCGTTCGGGTTCATACGCGTCCGGCGCTCAGGCTTTCATAACGCCGTTGGCTTCGTGGTTGCGTCCGGATCAATTTTTGCGGCCCGGCGTCAGGCGGGTTGGGCGGCAGGATCATCAGCAAAAGTTCCCGGCGGTTCTCGCGCAGCGAGGCCAGGATGATTTGTGCGGAGGGAATTTGTTCCCGGGGAACCGCCGTCAACGGGCCGGGCGAATGGCCGGCGTTCAAGTTCAGGAATGCGACAACCAGCCAGATGGCGCTCATCCCGGCCAGATGCCAGCGAAGCGAAAGATTAAGTTGACGCAGAGAAAAGAAACCGGCTTCCCCCGGCCATTTTCGTTTTGGCGGCTCGGCCAGACCGGCGAGCGTTTTCTTCCGAATCGCGTCGAGGTCCGGCCCGGCGGCCTGGTGTCGCTTCAACAAGATTTCCCGCGGGGTTTTCATGGCATTTCCTCCAGCAGTTTGCGCAGGGCTTTTTTGGCGTAGTGCATCCGGGATTTCACGGTGCCGGGTTGGGCTCCCGTGATGCGGGCAATTTCTTCGAGTGAAAAATCCTCGACGAAATGCAGCAGCAACACCGAACGCTGCGGCAACGGCAATTGGTTCAGCAATTCCATGAACTCGGCCTCCTGTTCCTGCCGGATGAGCAGATCGTCCGGGCTGGTTTCAAAATCGTCCGGCGCGGCGGCGATTTCGTCAAGCAACAGTTCGTCCCGATTTTGTTTTCGCCAGCGCTGGATGCATTTCTGGTGCGCGATGCCGAACAGCCAGCTGCCAAATCTCGCGTCGTCACGCAGGCCGCTGATGTGCCGGACGGCGGCGATGAATGTTTCCTGCACGGCGTCGAGGCCGGCCTGTTCATCATGAAGCAGTTCAAAAACATAAACGTACAACGGCAGTTGGTAACGGCGGAACAGGGCGTCCCAGGCCGCCGGTTCTCCGGCCCGGGCCTGGGCGACGGGCAGTTGTTCGTGTTCAGCCACCACCAGCATTTACACAGAGAAGAATGCAAGACGCGAGAAAAGGTTCAATCGGCCCACGCGATTGGGAATGATGGCAAAAACTGGCCTGTTTTGTGCTATTTCGATTGCTAAATCGCCAAAAACCATAGAAAACTAAGCTTATGTCAACGGTCGCTGAACAACTTCGTACCGCCCGGGAAGCCCGGCAACTCACCATTGCGCAGGTCGCGGAAATGACGAAAATCCGCACCGACCACATCCGCGCGCTGGAGGAGGGGAATTTCAATGTGTTTTCGGCGCCGATTTACATCCGCGGCTCGGTGAAAAATTACGCCCTGCGGCTCAAACTCGATGTGCCGCAAATCATGGCGGCGCTGGATGCCGAACTGGGCCGGACGGAAAAGTACAGCGAGCCGCCGCCGCTCTCCGAGGAACCCGGCAAACCCATTGACCGCCTGATGTTTCTGCTCTCGAAGTTGAATTGGAAATTCGGAGCGGCCGGAGCCGCTGTCCTGGGTGTCGCCCTGGCCGTTTTCTTCGCCAGTTTTGCGTGGCGCCACCATAAACCCGGCAACGCGCTGGCCGGCCTGCAGCCGGCGGTCTATCAATCAGCGAATTCCGGCCAGACCCTGCCGCTGCCGTCGCACCGCTGAGGAATTTTCGGAGGAACGAACTCCGCAAGTCCCCAACTGTTTCACGAAAGTAGTCAGGGCGCGCTGGACTCGCCCGCCGGGGCTTGAAGCGTCACATGTCGCTCAGGTAAATCGCCCGGTTGCGCCACAGGTAAATCAGCCCGGACGCCGCGGTCAGCACCACCGTCACCCAAAGCATGAACACGGCAAACGGACTTATCCAGGGCCGAAAGAAATGTTGCAGCCAGGCCGGCCATTCCCCGCAGGCATCCACGACCAGCAAGGCGTTGACGACCACGATTTGCGAGACGGTTTTGTGTTTCCCGAAGCCTTCGGCGGCGAGCACGATGTTCTTTGACGCGGCCAGCAGCCGCAGGCCGGTGATCGCCAGTTCGCGGGCGACGATGATGATGACCATCCAGGCGGCGACCTTGACCGGTGCGTCCGGGTGCAGGTGGGTGCTTTCCACAAACGCGATGAAGGCCGAGCAGGTCATGACCTTGTCGGCCAGCGGATCCATCAAAATGCCGAAATTCGTGATGAGACCGCGGCTGCGCGCCAGGCGACCGTCGAGAAAATCCGTGATGCCTGCCGCGCCAAAAATAAACAGGGCGAGCGTGTTGCGGAATGGAATGGGCCAGGGCCAGAACAGCGCCCAGAGAAAAATCACCGTCAGCACAAAACGCGAGACAGTGAGCTTGTTCGGCAGATTCATGTTCAGGAGCGCGGGCGGTTCGTCCGCGCGCTTCGAAATGAAACATCCAACATCCAATTCTTGATGGCGCGTGAACCGTTGATCATTGAATGTCCGGCGTTGGGTTTTGGCGGTTGGCTGTTTCTCATTTCAGCGCTCCAGCACGCGGACCAGCTGCCCGCGCTCCGGTTTACGCCCCGAACTTGTCGAACATCTTTGCGTTGGCCTGCATCAGGCGGATGAGATATTTCGCCTCGAACACGCCGAGCGAGCCGCAGTTCGCGCCGGTTTCGGTGAACCGTTCGAGTTTGTCCGATCCGCTCACCGCCGAGTGCAGCAGCACCGGCTGCGGATGCCATGAGTGGCCCTTGACCGCGCACGGGGTCGAGTGATCGCCGGTGATGGCGAGCACGTCTGGCTTCTTCTTCAGCAGGATCGGCAGGGCGGCGTCGAAATCTTCAATCGCCTTCTTCTTCGCGGCAAAATTGCCGTCCTCACCCGCCTTGTCGGTGTATTTGTAGTGGATGAAAAAGAAGTCGAAGTTGGCGTATTCCTTGAGGTAACGCTCGAACTGCTCGGCGATGGTGGCCGGACCCTCGATCTTCTTCATGCCCACTAGCTGAGCCAGGCCCTTGTACATCGGATAAACCGCCAGGCACGCGGGCTTTAATTTGTAGCGCTCCTCGAACAGCGGAATGTGCGGCTGATGGGCGATGCCGCGCATGAGGAAACCGTTCGCCGGCTTTTCCTTGGCAATGATCGGCAGCGCGGCTTTGTAAAAATCAGCGATCAGTCCGGCCATCTTCTTCTGGCCGGCGTTGTTTTCGTCGCGCGGCTTCACGGTCGGAATCGCAAAGCCTTCCCGGTTCGGATCGGCGTCCGTCAGCGGCCCCTCCAGGCCCTTGCCGCGGAAGATGACGACAAAGCGATGTTCCTTGCCGGCCTTGATGAGGATGTCTGTGTCGCCGATCTTTTTGATCTTGGCGGCAAGCAGCGCGCAAAGTTTCTCGCACGTCTCGGTCGGGATGCGGCCGGCGCGGCGGTCGGTGACGATGCCCTTGGCGTCCAGCGTGGCAAAATTGGCCCGGGCGCAGACGTCGCCGGGCTTGAGTTCCATGCCCAGTCCCAGCGCCTCAATGACCCCGCGGCCGACCTGGAATTCCAGCGGGTCGTAGCCGAACAGGCCGAGATGGCCGGGGCCGCTGCCGGGTGTGATGCCGGGCGCGGCGGGAATCATGCGCCCTTGCGCGGAATCCTTGGCCAGCTTGTCAAGATTCGGCGTCGCGGCGGCTTCGAGCGGCGTGAGATAATTCTGTTCCTTCGTGGCGATGTCGCCGAGGCCGTCGAGCACGACCAGCGCTACTTTGACGTTGGGTTTGAGGGTCAGTTCGGAATAAAGGGCGTCCAAATTCATCCGCCCATTTTGCAGCAAAGACGCCGGAGTGCAATTCGATTCCGTCTGGCATCGGAGCGCAGGCAGCCTGCCCGCAAGTTAGGTTGGGTGATTCATGAAACACGCGGGCAGGGTGCCCGCGTTCCTGGAACGACGCGAAATTTTCTCGCCCGCAAATCATTTTGCCGGTTTAATCTCCGGGCGCATGAAACAAAAAGCTTACGCCGCCGCCGGCGTGGATATAGATCTCGGCAATAAAGTCAAAGCCACCCTGCCGCAACTGCTCGCCTCCACGCACCGCCGCGAGGTACTCGGCAAGGTCGGCGGCTTCGGCGGCCTGTTCGCCCTTGACCTGAAAAAATACCGCGAGCCGGTGCTCGTCTCGTCCGTTGACGGCGTCGGCACCAAGCTCAAGATCGCCTTCGCCCTGGACCGGCACGACACCATCGGCGCCGACCTGGTGAACCATTGCGTCAACGACATCGCCGTGCTGGGCGCCGAGCCGCTGTTTTTCCTCGATTACCTCGGCACCGGCAAGCTGGAGCCGCATGTTTTCACCGATATCATCAAGGGCTTCGCCCGCGCGTGCGCGGAAAATCATTGCGCGCTGATCGGCGGCGAGACGGCGCAGATGCCGGGCTTTTACCAGAAGGGCGAATATGACGTCAGCGGCACGATTGTCGGCGTGGTCGAAAAATCGAAGATGCTCAACGGGCAGAAGACCGTCCGGGCCGGAGACGCCGTCATTGGCATCGCCTCGAGCGGCCTGCATACCAACGGCTATTCGCTCGGCCGCAATATTTTCTTCGATAAATTGAAGCTCAAGCCGAACAGCCGCTTGCCCGGATTAAAAAACACCATCGGCGCCGAGCTGCTGAAAGAGCACATCAGTTACGGACCGCTCGTCCAGAAACTGATCAAACGTTTCAATCTCCCGTCACGGGTCACTCGTCACGTGTCACCGCCCGTCAGGGCTTTCGCCCACATCACCGGCGGCGGGTTTGTGGACAACATCCCGCGCGTGCTGCCGAAGACCCTGGACGTGGTCATCCGCAAAGGCTCCTGGGACATGCTGCCGATTTTCAAGCTGATCGAGGCCAGGGGCGGCGTGCCGGAGGAGGAATTGTACCAGGTCTTCAACATGGGCATCGGCATGGTTGCGATCGTGTCGGCGAACAAGGCGGACGCGGTGCTGAAGTTCATCCGGGCTCAGAAACACCGGGCGTGGTTGATCGGCAAAGTGGTAAAGGGTGCCGGCGAAGCGCGGGTGGAGTAAGATTTTGAACTGCGGTGGCAAGCGGAGTGCGACACCGCTTTGGGAAACGGATTGGACAATCAAACGCATCACACCATCGAAAGCACCGTCGTCGCTGCGTTGTGCCGGCGGAGCCAAATCCTAAAACCTCGTCCATCGTCCATCGCCAATCGTAAATCTTCAGTAGCTCATCCGGTCCAGCTTCACCTTGCCGCGGAAGATCCAGTAGATGCAGACGGTGTAGGCAATCACCACCGGCACGCCGATGCCGGCAATGACGAGCATGATGCCCAGCGTCTTCGACGACGAGGCGGCGTTGTAAATGGTCAGGCTGTTCTCCGGGTTCGGCTGGCTGAATACCATGTTCGGATAAATATCCACGGCGAACAGCGCCATCAGCGTGATCATCGCCGCGCACGACGACAGGAAGGCGCGCCAGTCGCGCCCGTGATGGAATTCGCGCGGGATGTTGGCGATCGACAGCATGTTCAGCAGCGCGATGCTGAAGAGCCAGGGATTTTCCCGCACCCGCGCGGACAGGTGCGGCACATACAGCAGCGTGGCCATGGTGAGCGTCACGGCGCAAATGACGAAAAAGATGATGCTCCGCATGGCCCAGACGCGCAGTTTATCGTGCAGCGCGCCCTCGGTCTTCATTGCCCCGTAAATCGCGCCGTGCATCATGAACAGCGCCACGGTCGTGACGCCGACCAGCAAGGGATACGGTGTCAGCAGGCCGAGGAAGGTGCCGGCAAATTCACCGTTCTCATCGATGGGGACGCCCCACGCGATGTTGCCCAGCGCCACGCCCAGGAGCAGGGCTGACAGAATGCTGCCGATGGAAAACCCGATGTCCCACATCTGCCGCCACCAGCGCATCGGCTGCTTGCTGCGAAATTCGATGGCCACCGCACGGAAAATCAAGGACGCCAGCAACAACATGAGCGCAAGGTAAAAACCGGAGAATACGGTGGCGTAGACGTTGGGGAACGCGGCAAATAGCGCGCCGCCGCCGGTCACGAGCCAGACTTCGTTGCCGTCCCAGACCGGTCCGATGGAATTGAGCATGACCCGGCGTTCCTGGTCGTCCCGCGTGAACAGGTGCAACGCGCCGATGCCCAGGTCGAAGCCGTCCAGCATCGCGTAACCGGTCAACAGCACACCGACGAGGATGAACCAGATGGTGTTGAGATCAAAATTCATGGAGAAATGGAGGTTAAGATCGGAGTTCCGCCTTCAGGCGGTTCGGAGGACAAACCGTGCCATCTGGCCGCCTGAAGGCGGAACTCCAAACCGATTCGTGTTTATTCATATCCATTCGTGGTTGGCTAAGGTTTTGTCGGCAACGCCAGTTTGCCCGCCGGTATCAAATCGGCATCATCCGGGCCGTGCTGGATTTTGTCGTTGAGCAGGTAGATGAACACCGCGAACAATAGAAAGTAAATCAGCGTGAACAGGATGAGCGAGCTGAGCACCGCGTTCGCCTTTAAGATCGCCGACAGGCCTTCCGGCGTGCGCATTACGTGATAAACGATCCAGGGCTGCCGACCGACTTCCGCGGCGAACCAGCCGAGCTGGTTGGCCAGTTGCGGGCCAAGCACGGAAAAAACGAGAATCCACAGCAGCCAGCGCCGCTCGTGCAGCGAACCATGGCGGAAATACAGAAAACCCAGCGCGGCAATGGCAATCATCGCAAAACCAATGGCCACCATGCCGTGGAAAAACTGGAAGGACGCCTGGACGGGCGGGCGGTCTTCGGGCGCGTAGGCATCCAATCCGGTCACGGTGGCATGCGTACTGTTGAACGCGAGAAAACTCAGCATGCCCGGGATTTCGACGTTAAACAGAAAACCTTCATTCTTCTCGTCCACCCACCCGAACAAGGACAGCGGGGCATTGGTGCGGGTGGCATAGCGGGCTTCAAATGCGGCGAGCTTTTCCGGCTGGTTTTTCGCCACGCCCTGCGCGCTCATGTGGCCGCTGACCAGTTGCAGTGACGAAGCCACTAGGGCCACACTCAATCCGACCCGCAGCGAAGCGCGCGCAAAATCCAGATGCTGCTTTTTCAACAGGTACCACGCGCTGACGCTGACGACCAGGAACGCGCCCGCCTGCCAGGCGCCGCACAGCGTGTGGAACAGCCGGTCCACCATGGATGGATTGAATACAACGGCCCAAAAATTGGTGACCTCGGCGCGTTCCACGCCGCCGTGGATGACCTTTGCGTAACCCGCCGGCGTCTGCATCCAGGAATTGGCCACGACGATCCAGATGGCGCTGAAATGCGCGCCGAGGCAGACCATGCACGTCGAGAAAAAGTGCATTTTGCGGCCCACGCGGTCCCAGCCGAACAGCAGCACGGCGAGAAAACCGGATTCCAGGAAAAAGGCAAAGATGCCCTCGGCGGCCAGCGCGCTGCCGAACACGTCGCCGACGAACCGCGAATAGGTCGCCCAGTTCGTGCCGAATTCAAATTCCATCACGATGCCCGTGGCCACGCCGATGGCAAACGTGAGCGCGAACACCTTGGTCCAGAACCGTGCCATCTGGTGATAAACCGGTTTCCGGGTTTTAAGCCATAACCCTTCCATGCAGACGAGCAGGATGCCCAGGCCGATGCTCAACGGCGGATACAGATAGTGAAACGCAATGGTGGCCCCGAACTGAATGCGCGATAGCATCAAAACATCCATAACAGAGTGTTTGATAACCTTTTGGCTAGCTCCGGTCAAATCCGGTTTCATCTCCTGGACGGAATCTTTCACCCAGACGCCGGAAATCTGCCGCCCGGGCAATGCAACCTTTTGTTGCATATGCAACAAAAGGTTGCATTGCCTTTTTTAGCCGTTCACGGCACATTCTGGCCATGCAACCGAGGACTGAGGAGTTCTTGAATTTCTTGCTTTGGTCTGCCGACGTGATTGCTCGTCCGAACTTGCGCAACTTGACCGATTCTTACGAAAGTTGGGCCTATCACAACGGATTTGGGCGGCAGATTGCCAAGCTGGAAAAACAAACATTTCTGGAGCGAGTCAGCGACGTTCCGGACGACCGGCTTTATCGGCTGACGGCGCAGGGACGGCTTCACGTTCTGGGCGGCCGGGACCCGGAACAGCGATGGGCAAGGCCTTGGGACGGAAAATGGCGCCTGGTTCTTTTTGATATCCCCACCGGACAAAATGCCCAGCGCGAGCGGCTGCGACGCTATCTGCGCGACAAAGGCTTCGGCTATGTGCAAAACAGTGTGTGGATTACGCCGGATCCACTTGAGGAAGAGCGGCAGATTTTCGGCGACGGCAAGATCAACGTGGAATCACTGCTCCTTTTGGAGGCGCGACCGTGCGCCGGGGAATCCGATGCTGAGATCGTCGCGGGCGCGTGGGACTTTGGGCTGATCAACCGGCACTATGTCCAGCATCTCAAACTCCTGGGGGAGCGGCCAGCCGGCGTGTTACGGGACGATGCGTCGGCGAAAGCGTTGCTGCGGTGGGCGGCGCGGGAGCGCCAAATTTGGTTGAATGCCGTCATGAGCGACCCGCTGCTGCCGGCTCGGGTTCTGCCGTCGGATTACCTGGGGCAGTCGGCGTGGCGGCGGCGGATGGAGGTGTTCCGGGACGCCAGCCGGCAACTGCACGCCTTCAAGCGTCCATAGCCGGGATGCAACCTTTTGTTGCATATGCAACAAAGAATGGGTTGGTTGAAATCGCGCTGGCCGGAGACGGAATTCAGTTTTCAAACCGGGCGATTCGCTTTAGCTTCGGGAAGTTTTATTCCACTTATGAAACGTTTGCTTTTCTTCACGCTGGGCGCCTGGCTGCTGAGCGTGTTCCTGCTCAAAGCGGCGGTGCTTACGGGAACGGTAATTGCGCCACCATCCGTCGAATCGGACTATTTCAAGCTGGGCGCCCATCGCAGCCCGGACGGTCACGAGCTCACCGTGAACAGCCGCGCCATGTTGCTCGACGGCAAACCGTGGTTTCCGGTCATGGGCGAATTCCATTACTCGCGCTATCCGGCCAACGAGTGGCGTCAGGAATTGCTCAAGCTGAAAGCCGGCGGCGTCGACATCGTTTCCACCTATGTTTTCTGGATCCATCACGAGGAAGTCGAGGGGCAGTTCGACTGGTCTGGCCAGCGCAACCTCCGTCAATTCGTCCAAATTTGCGGCGAACTCGGCTTGAAGGTTCTCGTCCGCTGCGGCCCCTGGGACCACGGCGAAGCGCGCAACGGCGGTTTTCCGGACTGGGTGCAGGCGCACAAGGACTGGAAGCTGCGCTCCACCGACACGAATTTTCTGGCTGCGGTCCAGGTTCTTTACGTCCAGATTGCGGCGCAATTGAAGGGACAGTTGTGGAAGGATGGCGGACCGGTCATCGGCATCCAGGTGGACAACGAATATCACGGCCCGGCCGCGTATCTCCTCGCTTTGAAGTCCATGGCCATCGAATCCGGCCTCGATGTGCCGCTGTACACGAAGACCGGCTGGCCGGCGACGACCACGCCGGTGCCGCTGGGGGAATTGCTGCCGCTGTTCGGCACCTACGCCGAAGGTTTTTGGGACCGGACGCTGACGCCGATGGACGGCAATAATTGGACCCATTTTGTTTTTTCAACCCTGCGCACCGACAACGCCATCGCCAACGACATTTTCGGCAACCGCAAGGCCGGCGATGAAACCAACACGGAAAAATATCCGCACCTGACCTGCGAAATCGGCGGCGGCATGGAGACGTCGTATCATCGCCGCATTCTGGAGGATCCGCGCGATGTTGAGGCCGTGGTGCTCACGCAACTTGGTTCCGGCAGCAGCTTGCTCGGTTATTATATGTATCATGGGGGACAGAATCCCGAAGGCCGGCTCACCACCCTCCAGGAATCGCAGGCCACCGGCTACGCCAACGATCTGCCGGTGAAGAATTATGATTTCCAGGCGCCGCTCGGCGAATACGGGCAGATCCGGCCGCAATACGACTGGATGCGCCGGCTGCACCTGTTCGTGCACGACTTTGGCGGCGGGCTGGCCGAAATGCCGGTGACGTTGTCCGATCTCCGGCCGACGACCAAGACCGACCTGGCGACCTTGCGCTGGGCGGTGCGTTCGGACGGCCGCAGCGGCTACGTCTTCGTGAACAACTACCAGCGCCTCCAGCCGATGCCCCCGAAGAAGGACGTTCAGTTCAAACTGGACCTGCCGGACGGTCCATTCGTGTTCCCGTCGAAACCGGTGACGATTCCGGCGGACGAATTTTTCTTCTGGCCGTTCAATTTCGATCTCGGCGGCGTGAAACTGGTTTACGCGACCGCGCAACCGGTTTGTCAGGTTGATGACGGAGGAATGAGGACAATTTTCTTCGCCGAAATTCCCGGCGTGCCTGCGGAATTTGCCTTCGACACCAACGCGGTTTCGGTCCAGGCAATTTCAGGAAAGCTCACGAAGTCCGACGGACAGTTTTTCGTTCGCACGGTCAAGCCGGGCCGGGATGTGGCCATCCGCGTCAAATCTGGATCCGGAGCCCCAATCCAGATCGTGCTGCTGAACGACAGTGATTCGCTCGCGTTATGGAAGGATAAATGGAACGGTCGCGAGCGCGTTTTTCTGACGCCGGCCGGGCTTTCCATGGAGGCTGCTGAATCAAGACTTGGCAGTGAAAATCCAAAAAATCTTGCCCTGGACATTTTTCCCGCGTCGGGAAAGATGATCCTGGCCGGGGTCGGGATTTCCGGGAAAGCCGACGGAATCTTCCGCCGTTTCAGCCCGCCCGTACCCCCGAAGATATCCACGCCGGTCACGGCTGAATTGATTCAACCGGCGGGACCGGCGCGTGAAATTCCGCTGAGCACCGGCAAAGCGCACATCGCCCTCGCGCCCACGGAATCCGATTTCACCAACGCGGCGGTCTGGAAAATCAAGCTGCCGGAGAACCTCGGCCCGGGCCTCGATCCGCGGTTGCGGATTCACTATGTCGGGGATGTCGCGCGGGTGACGCTGAACGGCAGGTTGATTGATGATAATTTTTACAATGGCACGGCGTTTGACCTCGGCTTGAAACGGTTTGCCCCGGAGATTTTGACCGGCGATTTGCGGCTGGAAATTCTGCCGTTGCCCAAGGGGGCGCCCATTTATCTCGCCGACGAGGCCAGGCCTGACTTCGGCAAGGCGGATCACGTGGCCCGGCTCGACCGCGTCGAAATCGTCAACCGTTACGAAGCGAATTTTACCACGTCGATTCCTTGAACCTGCCGGCTGGATTTGAACATGCCTCCTTCGGTCATGATCTGCTTCCGCGCCTGGTGCCTGTTGCTGGCTTCCGGCGTTCTGGCCTGGGCGCACGATCCGTTTGAGGGCACGGCCACGGTACGGCTGCGGACCAATTCCATCGACCTCGCCATCACCCTAAATGGTTCGACGGCCATGTCGCTGTGCGATGACGAGGATCTGAAGTCGGCGCGCTACGGTCCGGAAGTGTTTGAAAACAACCTGGCCGCATTTCGAAAAAGCGCGGGCAGCCTGTTTGAAATTTCTGTCGCCGGGAACCGGCTGGCCGCGTTTGAAACGAATGCGTTTCTTGGCAAGGAGAATGACGCGGAATATCGACTGCGCTATCCCCGGTTGCCGGGGGTGATCAACCTGAAGGCAGACTATTTGGGGCGGCTGCCGCGCGAAGGGTACGGCGCGATGCTGACCGTGCTGGACATGGAGAACAACGTCGTCGTCGGCCAGAAATTGCTGACGGGTGGCGATCTTGCCTTTGCCACACCTGAGCCGCCGGTATCGGCGTCGGGCAGCGCGGCGCCGGCCACAACAAACACTGCCCTGACCGCCCTGGCCGCAAGTGCGGCATCGGAGCCGTCGAAATCCGCATCCCGGCCAACGTTCGGGGATTTTCTGAAGCTGGGCATCGGGCATATTTTGACGGGCTACGACCATCTGCTGTTTCTCTGCGGGCTGCTGGTGGTGTGCCGTCGTGCCGGCAACATCGCCGTCATCGTCACCTGTTTTACGTTCGCCCATACGATCACCCTGGCGCTGGCGGCGCTGGAGGTTGTGGCCCTTCCCAATCGCATCGTGGAACCGGTCATCGCCGCCACCATTGTGTTTGTCGGGATTGAAAACCTGACCCGGCCGGACGGGCCGAAATACCGGTGGTTGCTGGCATCAGTTTTCGGGCTGGCTCATGGATTCGGGTTTGCCGGCGCGTTGAAGGCGGTCGGGTTCGGCACCAACGGCACGCCGCTGCTGATGCCGCTATTTTCCTTCAACCTCGGTGTTGAGATCGGGCAACTGGCGGTGGTTGCCGTGGTGATGCCCGTGCTGTGGCAGCTGGGAAGATGGGAGTGGTTTGGGCGTTATGGAACGAAGATCATTTCCCTCGCCGTTGCGGTGATGGGGTTGTACTGGCTGGGACATGGGCTTTTCAATCCCTGAAGGGCGGCAAATCAGAAAGCTTTACTTGAATTTTTTCAAGGATAAGGCAAATTAAATCCATCAGTCATGAACCCGCGCCCGCCTTATCTCCTCTTGCTTTGTGTTGCCCTGATCCTGGCCGGTAACGAAGCGTTCGCCCAACGGCAAATGGAAAAACTGGGCCGGGGCATCGTCGCGATACGCACCAGCAGCACCCAGGTTTATATCGGCTGGCGGATGCTCGGCTCCGACCCGGAAAGCATCGGCTTCAAGCTATACCGCGTCGCCTCGGGCGTCACCAACGTGCTCAACGGCGGCAATCTGCTGACGAACACCACGGATTTTGTGGACACGCCGCCGAGCCTCGCGGTCGCGAACACTTATTTTGTCCAGCCGATGACAAACGGGGTCGGGCAGGCTTTCAGCGGCATCTACACGCTGTTCGCAAACGCGCCGGCGCAACAATACCTTTCCATTCCGCTCACGCCGCCGGACGGCGGCACCGAGCCGGCGACCGCCGACGGCACGGACGCGGGCGGGCCCTACACCTACAACGCCAACGATTGCAGCGTGGGCGACGTGGACGGCGACGGTGAATATGAAATCATCCTGAAATGGGATCCGTCGAATTCGAAGGACAATTCCCAGAGCGGCTTCACCGGTGACACCTACCTGGATTGCTACAAGCTGAACGGCACGCGGCTTTGGCGGATTGATCTTGGTCCGAATGTCCGTTCCGGCGCGCATTACATGGATTTCATGGTTTTCGATTATGACGGCGACGGCAAAGCCGAGGTCATGTGCCGCACCGGTCCGGGGGCGAAGGACGGCTTGGGCAATTACGTCGGCGGCACGAGCAAATGGCAGAACGCCAACGGCCCGCGTCCGACGTTCAACGACACCGACGATTACCGGACCACCGGTCCGAACGGCGCCAATGGTTATGTCCTGGCCGGCCCGGAATTTCTCACGGTGTTCAACGGCCTGACCGGCGAGGAGCTGGCCACGGCGACGTTTTATCCCAAGCGCGATCAGGACAACAACGATGACAACCCGACGGCGGCGCGCATCAACACGATCTGGGGGGACAGCTACGGCAACCGGATCGACCGCTTCCTGGCGGGGGTCGCCTATGTTGACGGCAAGCAACCCAGCGGGATCTTCTGCCGCGGCTACTACACCCGCGCCTGCCTCGCGGCCTGGGACTGGCGCAACGGCCAGCTTACCCGGCGCTGGACCTTCGACAGCAATGACGGCAACCCCGCCAATCTTGCCTATCGCGGCCAGGGCGCGCACAGCCTGACCATCGGCGACGTGGACGGCGACGGCAAGGATGAGATCACCTACGGAGCCTGTGCGATCGACGACGACGGGAAGGGGCTTTACTCGACCGGGCTTGGCCATGGCGATGCATTACATATGTCCGACATGAACCCGAACCGGCCCGGCCAGGAAGTCTGGATGATTCATGAAAGCCCGGCGTCCTACGGCTCGGCCGGCCTGGAATTCCGCGATGCGAAAACCGGCGCGCTGATCTTTGGCGTGGACGGCCAGAACACGGACGTCGGGCGGGGGGTGGCGTACGACATTGACCCGCGCTATCCGGGATACGAAATGTGGGGCGCGCGCGGCGGCCTGATGAGTTCCACGGGCGTACAAATCCGGACCAGCCACCCTTCGCAGATGAATTTCTGCGTGTGGTGGGATGCGGATTTGCTGCGCGAGTCGCTCGACGGCACAACCATTTACAAGTGGGATTGGACGAACAACGCCAACAATTCCATCCTTTCGCCCGACGGCCTCGCGTCAAACAACGGCACCAAGTCCACGCCCTGCCTGAGCGCCGACATTCTCGGCGACTGGCGCGAGGAGGTCATCTGGCGTACCGAAGACAACACCGAGCTGCGCATCTACACCACCATCGTCCCGGCCACCAATCGTTTGTACACCCTGATGCACGACCCGCAATACCGCTGCGCCATCGCGTGGCAAAACACCGGGTACAACCAGCCGCCGCATCCCGGCTTCTTCCTTGGCCAGGACATGCGTCCGCCGCCGCTGGCGCCGATTTCGGAGGCCCGACGGCTCTGGCACGGCTCGGCCGCCGGCAACGCCTGGGACACTTCAACCGCCAACTGGCTGACCAACGGCATCTGGACAAGCAACAATCCGGCCACCACCTTCAGCTTCGGTGACAGCGTGTTGTTTGACCTCAGCGGTTCAAACCAGGTTCCCGTCAATTTTCCCGGCGCGGTTTCGCCCGGCAAAGTCACGGTCTTTTCGCCGAATGACTATGTTTTCAGCGGCAGCGGGTCGCTGGCGGGCGCCATGGCCCTGGTCAAAGCTGGTCCGGGCAGGCTCACCCTCAACACGACGAACAGCTATACCGGCCCCACGACCGTCAGCGGCGGTGTTCTCATTGTGAACGGCAGCCTCGACGGCAGTCCCGTCACGGTGGAACGGCGCGGTTCGCCCGAAGGCCTGGCGCGGTTGGGCGGCAACGGGCGGTTGGGCCAGGGCTTGACCCTCCAGAAAGACTGCGGCCTGATGGTCGGGCCTGACACCAACTCCGCCGGAACCCTCATTGTATCCAACAGCCTCATTGAACTCGGCAATGTGTTGAACCAGTTTGACCTTTCCAACGACCCGGCCGGGGTCGCCAAAACCAACGACCGCGTCAACATCATCGGCAACCTGGTGGTGACCGGTACCAATACGATTCAAATCAGCCAGCCGGACGGCTTTCTTGGCGGCGGAGTTTATCCGTTGCTGAGCTACTCCGGCGCCTTGACCGGCGGCCTGACCAATTTCGCCTTGAGCGGCACCTTCATCCAGCCGGCCGTTCTCACCAACCCGCCCGGCATGATCGCGTTGCTCGCCATCATTCCCGCTGCGCCGCCGGTGGCGCCGACCAGTCTCGGGGCCACGGCGATAGGCGCCTTCCAAATCAACCTGGCCTGGCGGGACAATTCTTCCGACGAAAATGCGTTCCTGATCGAGCGTTCAACCAACAATCTGACCTTCCGGCAAATCGCCTCGGTCAGCCCGAACACCACGAATTACGCGGACATCGGCCTGCTCGCCAACACGACCTATTATTACCGGGTGCGGGGAACCAATCTCGCCGGCGCCTCGGCTTATTCCAATACGACCAACGCGACCACCACGGCCACGCCACCGTCGCTGACCTGGCGGGGAGACAGCACCGCCAATGTCTGGGACATCGCCACGACCGCGAACTGGCTGAACGGCACGAACGTCACCTATTATGCCGACGGCTCGTTTGTCACGTTTGACGCCGCCGGCTCGAATTCCCTGGCGGTCAATTTGTCCACCGTGCTCCAGCCCGGCTCGCTCACCGTCGCGGCCACGAAGAACTATACGTTCAGCGGCAGCGGCTCCCTGGCGGGGGCGACGGCGCTGGTGAAGTCCGGCACCGGCACGCTGACTCTGGCCGCCACAAACACGTTCTCGGGCGGAATCGTCCTCAGCAACGGCACCGTGGCGCTGTCCGGCTCGTCGGTCGGCGCCTATACCGCGAACAGCTATGCCCCCGGTTTCGGTGCGGTCACGTTCCGCGGCGGCAAGCTCGCCCTTTACGGCGCCGGCCTGGCCGACAACTCCACCGGCTACGGCACCTTCACCAACGACCTGATCATTGCCTCGGGCCAGACTGGAACCCTGATGGCCGGACCGCGTCAGACCCTGGCCAGCAAGGTCGCCGGCGCTGGCACACTGAACCTGTTCGTGGATTACGTTCGCGGCGATGTGGGCGGGGACTGGTCCGCCTTTAACGGGATCCTTAACCTCACGCAAACCACCGGCACGCCGCCTTCCGGCACCACGGATGATTTCCGGGTGACGACGACCGGTGGATTTCCCAATGTCCGGTTGAACCTCGGCACCAATGTCATCATGTATTCGCGCGCCGCGGCAGGCAGTACTATTCCCATCGGCGAATTCTCCGGTGCTCCGGGAGCGACGATCAGCGCCAACGGCGGGAGCGGGGCGGGGGCTCAATATGTGGTGACTTGGCGTGTGGGCGGGCTGGGCACGGACGCCACCAACGCCGCGCTCATTCAGAGCGCGACTTCGCTGATCAAGGAAGGCGCCGGCAGGTGGGCGCTCACCGGCACCAATACCTACACCGGCACCACGACCGTCAATGCCGGAATGCTGCTCATCAACGGCGACCAGTCCGGTGCGACCGGCAGCTTCACGGTGGGGCCGGTCGGGGCGCTCGGCGGTTCGGGGATCATTGGCGGGAACACCACGGTCAATGGCATGCTATCGCCCGGCAATTCCCTCGGCACGCTCACTTTCAACAGCGACCTCACGTTGTCGGGAAGCGGCACCGCCTTTTTTGAATTGAGCCGCACGCCGTTGACCAACGATGTCGTCCGCGTGCTCGGCACCGTGGCTTACGGCGGCACCTTGAGTGCCATCAACCTCAATCCCGACGATTTTCAAGCCGGCGACAAATTCCGGCTGTTCAATGCGGCGGGCTATAGCGGCGCGTTCACCAGCCTGGACCTGCCGGATCTGAATGACGGCCTGGCCTGGAGCACCAACAAACTTGCCGTGGACGGCCGGTTGTGGGTGGTGAAAACGACCCCGCCGGAAATCGCCAAAACCATCCTGCCGGGCAGCAACCGCTTCATCCTCAAGGGCGGCGGCGGTACTCCGAACTGGGATTACTATGTGCTGGGTTCGACCAATCTGATGTTCCCCTTGTCGCAATGGGTTCGGGTCATGACGAATCAATTTGACGCCAGCGGCAGCTTCTCGGTCACGAATTCAATGGGCGCCAACGTGTCGCAGCAGTTTTATCTGCTGCAGTCGCCCTGATCCTCTGATGTGGCGGCAGGCTTCCCGGCCTGCCAGTGAGAGCGGCTTCCAGCCGCGTGTTTGCCGGGGACCTGGCGGCCAAGATGGCTGTCATTACATTTTCAGACGGGCTCCAGGCCCATTCGGCAATCCAAGCTGCTGCGGGCGGGAGGGCACTCGCGGTCCGTTGCCTTCGGGTCAGCCTGTCTTCGCATTGCTTCGGCCTGCGGTACTGCGTAATCTGCGGGCCGCAATCTAATGAGACTCCTGGTCATCGGTTCGGGCGGTCGCGAGCATGCGCTGGTTTGGAAGCTGGCGCAGTCGCCGCACGTCACGCAAATTTGGTGCGCGCCGGGTAATGCCGGCATCGCGCAGGAACGGCTCGCCAAAAATCAGGCGCCGGTCGAATGCCTCAATCTGGGCGCCGAGGCTTTGCCGCAGCTGCTCGCCTTCGCGCAGGAAAAGAAGGCCGATCTCACCGTCGTCGGCCCGGACAATCCGCTCGCGCTGGGCATCGTGGATTTGTTCCAGAAGAACGGCCTGCGCATCTGGGGGCCGAACCAGAAGGCGGCGCAGTTCGAGTCGTCCAAGGTCTTCGCGCAAAACTTCATGGAGAGATACGGCATCCCCACCGCGCGGGCCGGGACTTTTTCGGACGCGGCGGCGGCGAAGAAGTTTGCCGGATCGCTGGATGGCCGATGCGCGGTGAAGGCGGACGGTCTGGCGTTGGGCAAGGGGGTTTTGATTTGCAGCAGCGTTATCGAGGCTGGGAAGGCGGTTGATGAAATCCTGGTTGGCAAAGCCTTCGGGGCGGCCGGCGCGAAGATCGTCATTCAGGAATATCTCGAGGGCGTCGAGGTTTCGCTCCATGCGATGTGCGACGGCCGGACGGCGAAATTGTTTCCCACCGCGCAGGACCACAAGCGCGCGCTGGACGGCGATGCGGGCCTGAACACCGGCGGCATGGGGACGTATTCGCCCACGCCGTTCCTGACCGAAGCGCAGCTCGCCGACACCGGGCGCAAAATCATCGAGCCATTCCTGCGCGGCTGCGCGGCGGAGGGGATTGATTTTCACGGCATCCTGTATCCGGGCGTCATGCTCACGAAATCCGGCCCGAAGGTGCTGGAATTCAATGCCCGCTTTGGCGATCCGGAGACGCAGGTTTACCTGACGCGGATGGAAAACGACCTGCTGGAAGTGCTCGCCGCGAGCGTAAGCGGGACGCTGGGCGGCATTGAATTGAAGTGGAGCCCGCTGGCATCGGTCTGCGTGGTGATGGCCAGCGGCGGTTATCCGGGCAACTACCCGAAAGGCAAGGTCATCACCGGCCTCGAGGCGGCGAACGCGCTGCCGGACACAAAAGTTTTCCATGCCGGCACGGCTTCGAAGGATGGATCGGTGGTCACCAATGGCGGGCGCGTTCTGGGCGTCACTGCCTTGGGCCGGGATTTGAAGAGCGCACAGGCCGCCGCCTACGCCGCCGTGGAAAAAATCCGTTTCGAAGGCGCACATTTTCGTCGCGATATTGCCGCCAAGGCGTTAAGCTAAGCTTCAATATCGTGGCTGTGCGCATTCAAACCACTTCAGAATCCTCCTGGGAATTGAAAGTCCCGGAATACTTTAACTTTGCCAGCGATGTGATTGACCGCTGGGCGAAGGTGCAGCCGGACGCCTTGGGACTATGGTGTGTGGATGCGGCGACGGGTGCGGAACAAAAATTCACGTTTCAACAGCTTTCCGGGTTGAGCGCCCGGGCGGCCAATGTCTTCCAGTCGGCCGGAGTGGGGCGCGGGGATCGCGTGCTCATCATGCTGCCGCGCGTGCCGCAATGGTGGATCGCCATGCTGGGCCTCATCCGGCTGGGCGCGGTGCCGGTGCCCGGCACGTTGCTGCTCACGCCGCGTGATGTGGCTTACCGGATCCAAGCTGCCCGGATCAGCGCGGTGATTGCCAGCACGGAAGGTATCGCCAAGTTGGATGGATTTGACGGGGTGCGGCTGGCGGTCGGCGAACCTCCGTCGGGCTGGATCGATTTCGATGTGCGGATGCGCGCGGCGGACGCGGGGTTTGAAGCCGAGCCCACCCGCAGCGATGATCCGGGCATCATATATTTCACCAGCGCCACGACCGGCGAGCCGAAGATGGTGCTGCACACGCAGGCCAGTTACGGGCTCGGCCACCGGCTTACCGGGGGGTTGTGGCTGGATTGCCGGCCCGGCGAGTTGCATTGGAACATTTCCGATCTCGGCTGGGGCAAGGCGGCTTGGTCGAGCTTTTACGGTCCGTGGCAGATGGGTGCCTGTGTGTTTGCGCTGGATGTCCGGGGCAAGTTTGATCCCGTTCAGACCCTGAACACGTTGGCGCGTTTTCCCATCAACACCTGGTGTGCGCCACCCACGGCGCTTCGCCTGATCGTGCGGCAGGACCTTTCGCGCTGGAAATTTCCCCGCCTGCGCCACTGCGTCACCGCCGGTGAACCACTGAATCCCGAGGTGTTCAAGCTCTGGCAGGACGCCACCGGGTTGCTGCTCCATGAGGCTTACGGCCAGACGGAAACCGTGGTGCTGATCGGCAACTTCCGTTCCCTCGGCCGCGAAGTGCGCCCGGGTTCGATGGGCAAACCCACGCCTGGATTTGACGTGGCGCTGCTCGATGATGATTTGAATGAAGTGGCCGCCGGGCAGGAAGGGGAGATTGCCGTGCGGGTGAAACCGCATCGGCCGGTGGGGCTGTTCCGCGAATACTGGCTGAACCCGGGCGAGATGACGAAGCAGTTCTGCGGCGACTGGTACCTGACGGGCGATCGCGCCGTGCGGGATGCCGACGGCTATTTTTATTTTGTCGGCCGCAAGGACGACGTCATCAAGAGCTCGGGCTACCGCATCGGGCCGTTCGAAGTCGAGAGCGTGCTGCTCGAACATCCGGCCGTGCTGGACGCGGCGGTGGTGGGCAAACCGGACGAATTGCGCGGGCAGATTGTGAAGGCGTTTGTCATCCCGCGCCCGGAAGCGATGGCCGGTGAAGACTTGAAGCATGCGCTCCAGCAGCACTGCAAGCAGACCGCCGCGCCCTACAAATATCCGCGTGAAATCGAATTCGTGAAGGAGCTGCCCCAGACCATCAGCGGCAAGACCCGGCGGGTGGAATTGCGGAACCGTCCGGCGGCCAAAGCCCAGGTTTGACCACGAAACGCACGAAAGAGTTTAGCGCCAGCGGCGCGGCATATTTGTAGCTACTGGCATATCAAGGAAACCAAGCTCCGTCGGAGCGGCATCGGCCGGGAATGTGTCGCTCCTACGGAGCTTGTGATTCATTGTGCTGCGTCACTATAAAGATGTCGTGCCTACGGCGCTTTCGGCTTCAGCCCGTTCTCGTTATATTCATCAAGAAGTTTCCATTCACCGTCAATCTTCTTCAACACTTCCATCGAGGTGAATATGTTTGTTGCACCATTAACCAGCATCTCAACTTCCGTTGGCATGAGAACCTCATCATCAGCAAGCGGAATCTCATTAAGAATTCGGCCTCCCAGCCAATTGGTCGTTTGGTTGATCAGAAACTGGGATCGCTCCTCATCAGATTTGCCTTGGACATATTTGTTTTTTGCTCCGTCGGCCTCGTCGGGAGCCATGCTAGCCAGCCATGCTTTTTCATTTCCGACACGCTTGGCCCAAAGACCGGATTCAATCGCCGCTTCGGGAGTGGCGTATCCGGCAAACTGCAGGGATTCCATTGGAAAATAGTTCGTTGGACGAGCCGATGGATTTTGTTTTCCAGCGTTCTGCAAATCCCGGAGCAATTGTGCGAGATTGTTCGCTTTCTGACGCAACATTCCCACCTCACCGCGCAGTTTCAGCAGTTCGGCCAGATTCTGCCCGGATTTCAATCGCGCATTCTCCTCGTTCACCGCCGCCAGCCGGTTAGTCGCCTCGTCTCGTTCGCCTTGCAACTGCTGTATTTGTTTGGCCAGCGGGGCTTGCTGTTGTTGGAGGGATTGAACTTGAGTTCTCAACTTCGAGGCTTGGCGCGATTCATAGACTCCCGTGCCGACGGCGACAGCGATGGTGGCGGTGACAATGGTTTTTTGCAGGGTGGTCATGGCAATGGCTTTGGTTGCGGCAACGACGGTTGAAGTGGTGGCAACAGTTGTTCCGGCGAGAACGGCGGCGGTTGAAATCGTGACGGCCAATCCCACCGGTGCGGCCTGGACGGCGTTGGCGGAAATGACGGCAACCATTGCGCTGGCGCCGATCGTCACGTTGCGTTTCGAGAAAAAATCACGCAGACGTTCCACGGCCCGGCTGACGCGCTTTTGGGCGGCATCATCGGACGTGCCCAAACTTTCACCAACTTCACGCAGGTTTTTGTTTTCAAAATAGCGGAGCAAGACGGCGGCGCGGTCGGCGTCGTCGAGCGCGTCCATGGCTTCGTCGAGAACAGGTTCGAGGTGGGTCCAGTCGGCGGCGGTGGCGTTCATGGTGTTCATCTCCATGGCGGTTTGTTCGCGCAACTGGCGGCGGGACTCGCGACGCACGACATCGATCGCCGTCCGGCGGGCAACCTGGTAAAGCCACGCGGTCAAAATGGTGCCGGCCTTCAATTGACCGGCGTTGCGCGCAAGATCGGCAAAGACGGATTGCGCCACCTCCTCGGCTAGTTGCGGCGAACGCACCTGGCGCCGGGCCGCCGAATACACCAGGTTCAGATGGCGATTCACCAGCGCGGTGAAGGCATCCTGCGAGCGGTCGCGATTGAATTGCTCCAGCAACTCCAAATCAGTTGTCATCGTTGCAATTATATCGTCGCCACCGCCCTGGATCCGACAATTATTTTGGTCACCGGCCAGCCCGTTAAGAAAGTGGCAGCCGACGTAAGGAGGCTCAAAACGAATGACTGTTTCCGGGGAAATTTGAGCCTCGTTACCTCGGCTGCTACGAAAGAAGATGTTTTGATGGGCTGCTAGCACCTTTACTTTCAGGGATTGGTCGCGCATTTTGAGCGCAGCATGACTCGACGATTATCAGGTTATTTCATCTTTGCCCTGGCCGGTTTGCTGGCCTTGCGCGGCTCCTTGCGGGCGGACGCGACAAACCCGGCGCCGGATTTCAAGGAGGTCTATGAGCTGCTTCGCGCCAATCTACCGGGCGCGACGGACGGGACATTGAATCGCGCGGCGGTGGAAGGCCTGTTGTCGCAATTCCCCGGCAAGGTTTCGCTGGTCGCCGATACGGCGGACGGCGCGGCAGCGCCGGCCGGCGGGACGGCGCTGGGCAAATCCGCCGTCCTCGAAAACAACGTCGCTTATTTGCGCGTCAACCGGGTCACCGGCAGCCTCGCGGGTGAACTGGGGGCGGCTGGCCGGGCGCTGACGGCCACGAACAAGGTCGTCGGCGCCATCCTGGATCTGCGTTTTGCCGGCGGCGATGATTACACGGCGGCGCAGGAAATCGCCGGATTATGGACGACCAAAAAAGCCTCCCGTCCGATTCCCGGACCGCTGGTGGTATTGGTCAATGGCGGGACCAGCGGCACGGCCGAAGCGCTGGTCACGGCGTTGCGCACCGCCGGCGCGGCGTTGGTCCTTGGCAGTCCGACCGCCGGCGCGGCGATGATCTTCAAGGCCTTTGTCCTGAAAGACGGCGAGCGGCTGCTCATTGCGGCGCCGCTGGTGAAAACGGATGACAAAACCATTCCAGCCGGCGGTTTGAAGCCGGACATCGCCGTGGCTGTGAACGCGGACGATGAGCGCGTCTATTGGAAAAATCCGTACGGCCTGCCGGCGCCGGGCGGCAGTTATTCCAAGACGACCACCAACGCTTATTTGCCGTATATCGATCATACCAGCGAAGCGGATCTGGTGCGCGAACGGAAGAAGGACGGGAAACTTATCAACCCATCGGGCCCGGCGAGGCGCTCGACGCCCAGGGACAGCGACGACAACGACGGCGATGAGGATGCCACATTGTCGGCCGCCAGCCGGCCACAAAAGCCGGTGCTGCGCGATCCGGTCCTGGCGCGGGCGGTGGATCTGGTCAAAGGTTTGGCGGTGGTGCGGGAAGCGCGCCCCTGATTTCGGGTTGACGATGGGCGATTCAGAATTCAACTTGAATCTTTGCGCGGCATGAAGACCATTTTATTCATCTGCACCGGCAATGTCTGTCGCAGCCCGATGGCCGAGGCACTGTTCCGGCGGGCGGCGGCCGGACGCGGCGAGTTCCGCGTGTTATCGGCGGGGCTTGGCGCGATGGACGGCCAGCCACCGACGGCGCATTCGGTGACGGCGATGCGCGAGCTGGGGGTGGACATTTCCGGCCAGCGCAGCCGGATGCTGACGACGGAGCTGGTGCGGCAGGCGGATTATATTTTTGGCATGACGCACAGCCACGTGGACGCGATTGCGTTGCTGTATCCGCCGGCGGCCGAAAAGACCTTTTTGCTGCGCGAGTTTGACGACACGCTGGAAGATTTTGAGAAGGACATCAGCGACCCGATCGGCGGCTCCTACGAGGTGTATGAGGATTGCCGCGACCAGATCGAGCAGGGCATCGCGTCACTTTTAAATTTTATGGAACAACACCAAATAGTGTCGGTGGCGGCGGCGGCCAAACCGGCGGCGGCCGCGAACTTCGCGCTCGGCGCGGACCATGGCGGCTTTGAACTGAAGGAAGCGCTGAAGCTGCACCTGCAGCAGCGCGGATTGAGCGTCACGGACTTCGGCGCCAGGGCCAAGGACCCGGGCGATGACTATCCGGATTTTGCGCGGCCGGTGGCGCAGGCCGTGGCGGCGGGCCAGGCGGAGCTGGGCCTGCTGATTTGCACGAGCGGCGTGGGCGTGAGCATGGCCGCCAACAAGGTGCCGGGCGTGCGCGCGGCGCTGGTGGCCGACGAAACGACTGCGGCGCTGGTGCGACAGCACAACGACGCGAACGTGCTCTGCCTCAGCGGCAAGAATACCTCCCCGGAACTGGGCCGGAAGATTTTCGACGCTTTCTTCGGCGCCCGATTCGAGGGCGGACGCCATGGGCGCCGGGTCAACAAAATGGACGTCCGGTTGGCCGCGCCGCAGCTCCGCCTGCGCCAGGCGGACCCCGCCGTGGCCGAAGCCATCGAGCACGAGCGCGTGCGCCAGCAGGAAAACATTGAATTGATCGCGAGCGAAAATTTTGTCAGCCCGGCCATCCTGGAGGCGCAGGGTTCCGTGCTCACCAACAAATACGCCGAGGGCCTGCCGAAGAAACGCTGGTATGGCGGCTGCGAAAATGTGGACGTCGTCGAACAGCTGGCCATCGACCGCGCGAAAAAGCTGTTCGGCGCGGAACACGCCAACGTCCAGCCCCACTCCGGCAGCCAGGCCAACATGGCCGTCTATTTCGCCGTGCTCAAGCCCGGCGACAAGATGCTCACCATGGACCTGAGCCACGGCGGCCATCTGACGCACGGCAACAAGGCGAATTTCTCCGGCAAATTCTTTGAAATCGCTCACTATGGCGTGCGCCAGGACGATGAGCGGATTGATTACGACCAGCTCGCCAACCTGGCGCGCGAACACAGGCCGAAGATGATCACCGTCGGCGCCAGCGCCTATCCGCGCATCATCGACTTCAAACGCATGGGCGAAATTGCCCGTGAAGTCGGCGCGTTTCTGCTGGCGGATATCGCACACATCGCCGGGCTGGTGGCGGCCGGCATTCATCCGAGCCCGATTGAACACGCGGATTTTGTCACCACCACCACGCACAAGACGCTGCGCGGACCACGCGGCGGATTGATTTTGTGCCGCGAGAAGAACGCCAAGGAAATCGATTCCACCGTCTTTCCCGGCATCCAGGGCGGGCCGCTCGAACACGTCATCGCCGGCAAGGCGGTCTGCTTCCAGGAAGCGTTGCAGCCGTCGTTCAAGGCGTACCAGGAACAGATCGTGAAAAATTCGAAGGCGCTGGCCGAAGGCATGCGGCGCAACGGCTACCGCCTCGTCAGCGGCGGCACCGACAACCATTTGATGCTCGTGGACGTGGGCGCGAAGAACGTGACCGGCAAGGACTGCCAGATCGGGCTGGACGAGGCCGGCATCACCGTGAACAAGAACACCATTCCGTTCGAGACCCGCTCGCCGTTTCAGGCCAGCGGCATCCGGCTGGGCACGCCCGCCGTCACCACGCGCGGCATGAAGGAAGCCGAGATGGCGGCGATTGCCGACATGATCTCGGAGGTGCTGCTGGACGTCAAAAACGTCGAGGCGGCGCACAAGGTCCGCGCCCGCGTGCGGGAGCTGACGGCAAAATTTCCGCTGCCTTATTGACGGGAGTTGAACCGGTGTGCGGCGAAGGGTGGCCAGGAGTTTCCAAACATCCATGCAAGCCCATTTGAATGCGGACGCCCGGACGGCCAACCTGACGGGAAAACTGCGCTGGATTTTCTGGGTGGGATTTGTGGTGAGCGCGGTCCTGATGGCCGTCGCCAGCCGCGGGGACCTGGCCATCGATGAGGTCATCTCGCTGCAAAAGGCCGGGAGCGCCAAAACCTGGCTCGAAATTGTCACGCGGGATCAGAATGACAACAACCACCTGCTCAACACCTTTTTCCTCCGCGCGCTGGGCCGGCAGCAAAATCTTTTTGTCTACCGGATTCCTGCCGTCGTGTTCGGCATCGCCACCATCGCCGCCCTGGCGTTGACTGCCCGGCGCTGGGGAAGAATGGAATCCGTGTGGGTGGTCTATCTGGCGGGATGGTCCTGTCCGATGATTTTATACTGTTCGGAGGCGAGGGGTTACGCCCCGGCGATGTTCTTCGCCGCGGCTGCGTTTGAATGGCTGCAACGGTGTTGGGAACGCTGCACGCCGGCAAGACTGCTGCTGCTCTGGGCATTGCTTTGCCTGGGTTTTCTGGCGCACTTTTCATTTGCCCTCATTGGCGTGGCTCTCGGAATCTGGTCCTTGATTCATGAAAAGGCCGCCGGGGCTTCCGGGCGCGATTCGCTGGTCAAAGCGGCAAAATGCTTTGCGCTGCCTGCCGTTTTCATGGCCGGCGTTTATCTGGTTTACATCCGGTACATGATCATCCTGGGTGGACAGGAATTTACCCGGTGGGAAGTGGTCGGGGCCGCGACCTCGTCGGCGCTCGGTTTGGCCGACGTGGCGGGACTGTATTGGGTTGCTGTGCTGTTCGCCGCTGCCCTGGCCGGCTGCGGGCTGGTGGCGCTTTTCCGGCGCAAGCGGGATGAGTGGGCTTTTATGGCCCTGGTGCTGCTGCTGTTGCCGGCGCTGGTGGTGATGCTGCTGCATCCACGGTTTCTCTACTATCGCTATTTCATGGTGTGTTTCCCCTTCTTTTATCTGTTGCTGGCGGTGGTTTTTGCCGGGTGGTTTCGTGAGGGTCGGAAAATCATGAAGCTGGTGCCGGTGTTGCTGGTCGTTGCCATCACGGCTGGTCATCTGATCAAGGAGGCCAACCTGCTGCATTTCGGGCGCGGAAATTATCGGCGCGCGCTGCTGGACATGGCGGCGGCAACGCCCGGGCCGCTCATCCGGGTGGGCAGCGACAACGATTTCCGGAATGGAACCTTGCTCAACTTCTACGCCCGATTCCTGCCGCCAGCCAAAAAGCTGGAATATATTCCCGCCGAATCTCGCAATCGGGAACGGCCGGAGTGGATGATTACCACTTGTCTGGACCCGGCCTTCCCGGCCTATCCAGATCTGGAAGTGGGCACCATCGGCAAATACGATCTGTTTGGCGTCTATCCGTTTGGCGGTCAGTCCGGGCTGAGCTGGTTTGTCTATCAAAAACCTCCGGCCGTTGGTGCCGCCCGCCCGGACAAAAGCAATTAAGCGTCGCGTCAGGCGATGTAGCGCCAGTGCGGGCGTGAAATCCGTTTTCAGGTTTACCTGATAGCACCCGCCCCGGAAGAAATCGCACAAGAAGAATCCGGTTCTGGCGGCTTGACATGGCGGCGAAGGTGCGCCAACGTGTGCGTGAGTTGACTGCGAAATTCCCCTTGCCGTATTGAGGTGCTAATTGCCTTGAACGCTTGGCTGACAAATCCATTTTGAACTTTTCCGGTTGTCGGCCGTCCAATGCGTTAAGGACTTGCAAATCCGGGGATTGAATTCCAGCCAAACCAACCAATTACATTTGTACATTTGATTTATGGCACGAGTATCAACAAGAAAACCGAGGGAGCCCAAAGAGCCCAAAGAGCCCAAAGTGAAACCCGCGGTGGCAGCCCCCGTGGAATCGCCGGAACCGACCAATGGCGCGGTGGAAACCCCGGCGGCGCCCGAACCGTCCGGTTCGGCCGACTTGCGGCCGCCGTCCACCCCGGTCGAACTGGCCGAAGAGCCCAAGCTGGAAGAACCCCGGATGGAGGAACGCCGGGGTTCGCAACGCGACAAGATCGCCACCTCCCTGAACATCGCCAAGCTGCAGGCGATGCAGATGAGCGAGCTGAACCACATGGCGCGCGAACTGGGCGTGGAAAATTTCGGCACCATGCGCAAGCACGAGGTGATTTTCCACATTCTCCAGAAAAACGCCGAGCGCGCGGGCGTCCTGTTTTCCGAGGGCGTCCTGGAAGTCCTGCCGGAAGGCTTCGGCTTTTTGCGGTCGCAGAGCTTCAATTATCTGCCGTGCCCGGAGGACATTTACGTGTCGCCGTCGCAAATCCGCCGGTTCGATCTGCAGACTGGCAATCTCATCGCCGGCCAGATCCGGCCGCCCAAGGAAAAGGAAAAATTTTTCGCCCTGCTCAAGGTGGAAGGCGTGGACGGCGAAGAGCCGGACAAGGCGAAGGAAAAGACGCATTTCGACAACCTCACGCCGCTGTTCCCGAACCGGCGGTTCATCCTGGAAACCGCCGCCGACGAGCTGAACACCCGCGTGCTCGACCTGGTCTGCCCCATCGGCAAGGGCTCCCGCGGCCTCATCGTGGCGCCGCCGCGCACGGGCAAAACCGTGCTCATGCAGAAAATCGCCAACGCCATCCTCAAGAACAATCCGGAGACCTACCTGTTCATCCTGCTCATTGACGAGCGCCCCGAGGAAGTCACCGACATGGAACGCACCTGCAAAGGCGCGGAAGTCATCAGCTCCACATTCGACGAGCCGCCGGAGCGCCATGTGCAGGTGGCCGAAATGGTCATTGAGAAGGCCCGGCGCATGATCGAACACCGGCGCGACGTGGTGATCCTGCTCGATTCCATCACCCGTCTGGCCCGCGCCTACAACACCATCCAGCCGCACTCCGGCAAGATCCTGTCCGGCGGCGTGGACGCCAACGCGCTGCACAAGCCGAAGCGGTTTTTCGGCGCCGCGCGCAACATTGAGGAGGGCGGGTCGCTATCGATCATCGCCACCGCGCTGGTGGACACCGGCAGCCGCATGGACGAGGTCATTTTTGAAGAATTCAAGGGCACCGGCAACATGGAGGTGCACCTGGATCGCGGGCTGGTGGACCGCCGCATCTTCCCGTCGATCAACATCGAACATTCCGGCACGCGCAAGGAGGAGCTGCTCTACCATCCCGACGAGCTGAGCCGGATCGTCCTGCTGCGCCGCGCGCTGACCGGCGTGCCGCCGGTGGAAGCCATGGAATTGCTTTTAGGCAAGCTCAAGAAGACCAAGACCAACATCGAGTTCCTCCTGGGCATGGGGGTGGGTTAGAGAAAGGGTCCGAAAGGACAGCGCATCCAATTTTCAGCCAAGGAGGGGGGCAATTTCCCCCCTTCTTCCATTCTAACTGGGGTACTTGATTCAAACTCTACCTGTTCGACATTCAGTCCAACGGGGGCTGCGTCACTATCGAATTAGCTCAGCCGTCCCTGCGGGACTAGAAAAAATGGGCCGCGGAATCCCGGCGATGAATCGCCGGGCTATTATCACGGAGTCCCCTCCGGGGACATGTGCAATTGTGTGCGTAGCAAAGCTTCCCATTCGACCCTATTAAAGAGTTCGATTTGTCTGTAAATTTGAATCGGCAAACGCCCCATATTGGCACGGGTTTGCTTGCCATGACAGTTCAACGCTCATCCCATCCGGCTGCGGACGAAGACGAAATACAACACCAGCACCACAGCCAGCAGATAGGTCAGCCAGCCAACCTCGCGGCCGCGGCCGGCCAGCAGTTTGACGGCTGGGTAGCTGATGAGGCCAAGCGCCAGGCCGTCGGCGATGGAATAGGACAGCGGAATGCCGATCAGCGTCAGAAACGCCGGCACGGATTCCGTGGCGTCGTCCCAATCAATCTTCGTCACGTTCCGGATCATCATGGCGCCCACCATCACCAGCGCGGGCGCGGTGATGGGCGGGTAGCTGCCGACCATGGCTATCAGCGGGCTGAAGAACAGCGCCAGCAGGAACAGCGCGGCCACCACCAGCCCGGTCAACCCGGTGCGGCCGCCCTGTTCGACACCCGCGGCGCTTTCGATGAAGCTGGTCACCGTGCTGGTGCCCAGCGCCGCGCCGGCAACCGTCCCCACGGCATCCGACACCATCGCCTGTTTCGCGCGCGGCAGCCGGTTGTCACGCATGAAGCCGGCCTGTTCGCACACGCCGATGAGCGTGCCGATGGCGTCAAAGGTGAGCATGAACAGGAACACGAACACGAACGGCAGCAGCGCCGGCGACAATGCATGGAACAGGTCCATTTTCAAGAAGGTGGGCGCGAGGGACGGCGGCGCGGCCACGAGACCTTTGGCGAATTCAAACCGTTGCATGAGCAGCGAGCCGGTCACCGCTGGCGACGCGGCAACCGCCCCGGGCAGTTGCGGCAAAAGGAGCTTCAGCATGACCGTCAGCCCGGTGGCGGACGCAATGCCCCAGAGGATGGCACCGCGCACCCGCCGCGCGAACAGCGCCGCCGTGACCAGCAGGCCGGCAAAGAACACCAGCCGGTCCGGGGACGCGAAGTGCGCGTTCAGTTTCACCGCCGTGCCGGGATCCTTGACGATCAGGCCGGCGTTTTGCAGCCCGATGAAGGCGATGAACAGGCCGATGCCGGCCGCAATGCCGTTTTTCAGGCTGGGACTGACGGCATTGAAAATCAATTCGCGCAGGCCGACGAGCGAGAGAACCAGGAACAACGCGCCGGAAATGAACACCATGCCGAGGGCAATCTGCCAGCCGTTGGCGAATCCCGCGGCGGTGGCCGCCGGGATGGCCGAGAACACGAAGAAGAAGTTCTCCCCCATGCCGGGCGCCTGGGCAATGGGGTAGCGCGCGTACAACGCCATGATGGCGGTGGCCAGCGCGGCCGAGAGGCAGGTGGCGGTCATGACGGCCCCGAAATCCATGCCGGTGGGCTGGCCGAACATCGCGCCGGACAGAACGGCCGGCTGGACAACGATGATGTAGGCCATCGTGAGGAAGGTGGTGATGCCGGCCAGCAATTCCTTGCGTGCCGTGGTCTGGTTCTCCGAGAGGTGAAAAAATCGATCCAGCATGGCTTCTGCTGCGCCGAGCCTAGCATTGGGACAAGGTGGGGCGAATGAAAAAATTGGATGACCGGCCCTGCGGCGCGGTATGGCCGCGGTATATCCTTCAAGAATCTGCATTTTCCCTTGCATTGGCGCGGGTTTGTTTGGGCTTGACGGGTTGGGAATAACTTCTTAAGATTAACCTTCAAGAACGGTAAAGTTTGCTGGGTCAACCAGCGCGCGAAAGTCGGAAGATGCATATCTGCCGACTTTTTTGTTCGCCGGATACGACCGTGGCACCGAGCGTATGAATGCAGATTTTTTGGCGGTTTTGGAATTTTGGGAGCGCGAAAAGGGCATCAATCGTGATGTCCTGGTCGGTGCTGTCCAGGAGGCGTTGCTGTCCGCCGCCAAAAAGGCGGTCGGCCCGGCGCGGGAATTGCGCGTCGAAATTGACCAGAAAAACGGCGATATCAAGGCCTTTGCCAAGCTGATCGTCTCCGACAAGGTCATTTCCAAGCATGACCAGATTTCCGTGTTTGACGCGCGCCGCATCAAGGACGATGCGAAGATTGGCGATGAAATTGAGAAGGAAGTGACGCCGACCAACTTCGGCCGCATCGCGTCGCAATACGCCAAGCAGGCGCTCATGCAGAAGATCCGCCAGGCGGAGAAGGCGCTGATTTTCACCGAATTCAAGGATCGCGTCGGCGACATCGTCAGCGGCACGGTCCGGCGGTTCGAGCGTTCGGACGTGATTTTGGATCTGGGCAAATACGAGGCGCTGCTGCCGAACCGGGAGCGCGTGCCGACCGAGGAATACCAGGTGGGCGAGCGCATCCGCTGCTACGTCAAGGCGGTGGAGCAGGGCGCGCATGGCCCGGAAATCATCCTGTCCCGCGCCGACCCGCGGTTTGTCGTCAAACTGTTCCAGCTTGAAGTGTCGGAAATCAACGACGGCACGATTGAAATCAAGGGTGTGGCGCGCGAGCCGGGTTTCCGCACGAAGATGGCCGTTTATTCGCGGGACAGCAAGGTGGACCCCGTGGGCGCGTGCGTGGGCATGCGCGGCCAGCGGGTGAAAAACATCGTCCGCGAACTGAACAACGAGAAAGTGGACGTCATCCCGTGGTCATCCGACGTCAGGACGTTTGTCACCAACGCGCTGTCGCCCGCGAAGCTCAAGGGCTTTGAAATTGATGAGGTCCGCAAGCGGGTGAAAATCATGGTGGCGGAAGACCAGCTGTCGCTCGCCATCGGCAAGCGCGGCCAGAACGCGCGCCTGACGGCCAAGCTGACCGGGTGGGAAGTGGACATTAATGCCGAAGTCGTCGTCACCAAGGGCTTTGAGGAAAAGGTTGCCGAAGCCGTTGAATTGCTGGCGGCCATTCCGGGAGTTACGCCCGAGCAGGCCGACGCGCTGGTGCATGCCGGCCTGACGCGGCTTGAGGATTTGCTGTCGGCAGACGAAAGTGATTTGAGCAGCATTACGCAAATCGGGGAGAAGGCGGCGGAGATTTTGAAGGCGGCGCGTGCGGAAGCTGAAAGCCGGAAGATACAGTTGGGTGGAAATGAAACTGCTCCCGCGGTGGCCTGATGAATGCCGCCGGAAACAATTTGAGCCGGATCGATGACCGGCGCGGTTGGATGAACAACGAAATTTATGCCCGTTCGGATTTACGACATTTCAAAGAAACTTGGCCTGGACAACAAGGCGATTCTCGCCAAGGCCAAGTCCTTGGGCATTGCCGCGGCCAAGGTCCCGTCCAGTTCGCTCGATAAAATCAGCGCCGAGTATCTCGAAGAGGAACTCTGCAAAGACCACCCGGAACTCGCCGCCAAGCTCGCTCCGCCCCCGCCCCCGGCGCCCAAAGCCGCACCCAGCGAACCCATTGTCGTCATCAAACCGCCGCCGCCGCCGGAACCTCCAAAACCGGAGGTCGTTGAGGCGCCGGCAGTGGTTGAGGTGGCCGTCCCACCCCCGGCCGTGCTGATGGAGGCGCCACAACCGCCGCCACCCCCCGTCATCCCGGCGGGACCAAAGGTCGGTGAAAAGGTCGGGTTCATTCAATTGCCGGCACGTCCGCAGCCCCGGACCGGCGACAAGGTCGGATCGGTCAAGCTTCCCCCGCCGCGCCCGGGCGGGCCGCAACGAACGGATTCCCGGCACCCCTTTCAACGCGGCGGTGGCCGGCAGATGCCGCCGCCGCCGCGGGAAGCGGCAAAGCCATCCGCTCCCCAGCAGCCCAAGTTCGTCGCCCCCACCACCGGGGAAGTCATCATCATCAAACCGCCGATCGTCGTGCGCGAACTGGCCGGGCAGCTCAAGCAGAAGCCGTTCAAGATCATCGCCGATTTGATGGAGTTGGGCGTGTTTGCCAACGTGAACCAGGCGATTGATGAAAAAATCGCCCAGCAGCTGTGCGCCAAGTACGGATTCCGTTTTGAAGTGGAAAAACGCGAGCGCGGCGGCGGCGTGGTGCACGCGCCGGTCAAGAAGGTCGAGCTCGACATCGAGGACAAGCCGGAACAGCTCAAATCGCGCGCGCCGGTGGTCACCATCATGGGCCACGTTGACCACGGCAAAACGACGCTGCTTGACGTGATCCGCAAGGCGAATGTCGCCGCGGGCGAGGCCGGCGGCATCACGCAGCACATCGGCGCCTACACGATTTCCGTGCCGCACCCGGAACGCAAAAACGAGATGGCCCAGATCACGTTTCTCGACACCCCCGGCCACGCGGCGTTCAGCTCCATGCGCGCGCGCGGCGCCAACGTCACGGACATCGTCGTGCTCGTCGTCGCGGCCAACGACGGCGTCATGCCGCAGACCCTCGAGGCGCTCAGCCATGCGCGGGCGGCCAAAGTCCCGATCCTGGTCGCGGTCAACAAGTGCGATCATCCGAACGCGAACCCGATGAAGGTCCGCCAGCAGCTGCAGGACAAGGGGCTGGTGCCTGACGATTGGGGTGGCGACACCATTTTTGCGGACGTTTCCGCGCTCACCAAGCAGGGCGTCGACAAATTGCTGGAGTTGATCCTGCTCCAGGCCGAGTTGCTCGAGCTCAAGGCGAATCCCAACCGCCGCGCCAAGGGCAACGTCATTGAATCGGGCGTCGAACCGGGCGGGCCGACGGCGACGGTGCTGGTGCGCAAAGGCACGCTGCGCGTGGGCGACATCATCCTGTGCGACGAGTTTTACGGGCGCGTCCGGGCGCTCATCAACGAGGAAGGCGACCGTCTCAAGGAGGCCGGGCCGTCGGTGGCCGTGAAGGTGCTGGGTTTGAACGGGGTCCCGGATGCGGGCCTGGAATTCAGCGTGGTGGAGGACGAAAAGGCCGCGCGCGAGACCGCCGAACAGCGCGCCCACGAATCCAAGGCCCAGGACCTGGAAAACCGCTCGAAGGTCACCCTGGAAAACCTGTTTGCCTCCCTCGCCGCGGCACAGAGCAAGGTGCTTAAGGTGGTGGTCAAGGCCGACACGCAGGGATCGGTGGAGGCCATCGTCGAGGCGCTCAAGAAAATCGAGGCGGAAAAGGTCTCGCTCGAAATCATCCACAGCGATGTCGGCACGATCACCGAAAACGACGTCGCCCTGGCGTCCGCGTCCGCGGCCGTCATTCTCGGTTTTCACGCGCGGCTGGACAGCACCGCCGCCGAAAAGGCGAAGCATGAAGGCGTGCAGGTCAAGCTGTATGCGATCATCTACGAATTGATCGACCAGGTGAAGGAGGCCATGGCCGGGTTGCTCGAGCCGCTCGTCAAGGAAAGCATCCTCGGGTCGGCGGAAGTGCGGCAGATTTTTGAATTGTCCAAGGGGGTGCCGGTTGCCGGTTGCATGGTGTCCACCGGGCGCATCGTCAAGGGCAAGGTCCGGGTGCGCCGGCGCAAGGACGTCATTTACGAGGGCATCGCGCAATCGCTCCGCCGCTTCCAGGACGAGGTCAACGAGGTGCGCGCGGGCATGGAATGCGGCATCCGCATCGAAGGCTACAGCGACTTCCAGGTGGGCGACGCCATTGAATGTTACTCGACCGAAAAAATTGCGGCAAAATTATGACCGCGTGGAATCGTTGAACGGCCGCACCGTTCAACCGATTCAACGCTTTAACCGTTTAACGATTCAACCATATGGCAAGTCTCCGACTCCAGCGGGTGCGCGAACTGTTGAAGCGTGAAATCGGCGAGGCCATCCGCCGCGAATTTCACGTCAGCGAAGCCGGCCTGATCACGGTCAACGATGTGGATGTGGCCGGCGACCTCAAGTCGGCGACCGTCTTCATCAGCATCCTGGGCAATGCCGACCAGCAGAAGCGGGGCTTTCAGATGGTCAACGACCAGCGCGGCCGCATCCAGGGGCTCGTCGCCAAGGCCGTGGTTTTGAAATACACGCCGGCCCTGAGATTTGTTTTTGACGATTCCATCGTGCGGGGCAACCGCGTGTTGCAGATCATCGAGGAACTGGAAAAATCCCCGTCAACCACCCCGCCAGAGGACAAAACGATCAAGCCGTGAAGAGTTATCCGAAAGTCATCGACCGCATTCTCGACGCCATCCGCGGGAGCAAAACCTTTTGCGTCCTCGGTCACATCCGGCCCGACGGGGATTGTGTCGGTTCGCAGCTCGGCCTGACGCTCGCCCTGCGCAACGAAGGCAAAAAAGTCGTCTGCTGGAACGAGGATCCGATTCCGCAAAAATACAAATTTCTCGATCCCGAGGGCCTCTTTCAAAGGCCGAAACGCGGCATGAAGTTCGATTGCGTCATTGCCGCCGATTGCGCGAGCTTCGCGCGCCTCGGCCGGGCCGGCCAGGTTGTCGCGCACCGGAAAATATTCATCAACATCGACCATCACGAAAGCAACACGCGCTATGCGGACGTGAACTGGGTTTCCGCGCGCGAACCTTCCTGCGGCGAATTGATTTACCGCCTGCTCAAGGTCGCGCGCTGGCCGATCACCAAGCCGGTTGCCGACTGCCTGTTTGCCGCCATCTCGACGGACACCGGCTCGTTCCAGTATTCCACGACCCGGCCCGGCACCTTTCATGCCGCCGCGGAACTCGTCACGCGCGGGGCGAACCTGGCCAAAATCTGCCACGAAGTTTATCAATCGTATCCGCTCTCCCGCGTGCGGTTGCTCCGGCACGTTTACAGCAAGTTTCGCCTCACGGCCGGCGACCGCATTGCCTGGTTCTGGCTGAAGCAGGCCGATTTTGCCCGCACCGGGGCGGAAAGCGACGATACGGAGGGGCTGATTGATCACATTCGCGCCATCGAACCGGTGGTGGTCGCGTGCGTGTTCGAGGAACTTGGGCCGGATCTGGTCCGCATCAGCCTTCGCTCCAAGAGCGACCGGGTGAACGTGAATGAAATCGCCGCCCAATTCGGCGGCGGCGGCCATCCGGCGGCGGCCGGCGCGCGCATTCCGGGCAAACCGCTGTCGGTGCAGCGCAGGGTGATTGCCGCCGTCCGGCGCGCGCTGGATTCCACCAGGTAATCTTCATGCAAGAATTTTCTCCGCTCGATGGCGCCCTGCTGGTGGACAAGCCTTCCGGCCCGACGTCACACGACGTGGTGGACGTGATCCGCCGCCGGTTCGGCGTCAAAAAGGTCGGCCATTGCGGCACGCTGGACCCGAATGCCACCGGCCTGCTCATCATCGTGCTCGGTCGCGGCACGAAGCTTTCCGAAAAAATGATGTCGGATGACAAGGTTTATGAAGGCATCATGAAGTTCGGCGAGACGACCGACAGCTACGATTCCGACGGGGAGATCCTCTCGACCACGCCGGTGCCGCCGCTGACGCTTGACCAGCTGAACGAGGCCGCGGCCACGTTTGTGGGTGACCAGATGCAGCTGCCGCCGATGGTTTCGGCCATCAAAATAAAAGGGGTGCCGCTCTACAAACTCGCGCGCAAAGGCATCGAGGTGGCGCGCGAACCGCGGCTGATTCACATCTACAATTTCCGTTTTACTAACTATGAGCCTCCGCTGGGACAATTTAAAGTTGCCTGCACCAAAGGCACTTACGTCCGCAGCATGGCGCATGACCTCGGCCAGAAACTCGGCTGCGGCGCGCATCTGGCCGCGCTGCGCCGCAGCGTTTCCGGCAAATTTGACGTGGCGGAGGCGACGAAACTGGACGACCTGTTGAATTTGACGACGGCGGAATTGGAGAAGAGGGTGATACCGTTTCTTAAGCTTGCCGGCGGCTCGTGATCTCGTAGCGGCATCTCGGCAGAGCGCCGCCATTGAAAAAGTGCGGCACTCTGCCGAGATGCCGCTACACTGAATTGATGAAGCTGATCCATAACGCCAGTGACCTGAAGCCCGGCGGCAAATCCGTCTGCCTGGCCATCGGCTTCTTTGACGGCGTCCACCTCGGCCATCAGCAAATCATCCGCCAGACCATCGCCGACGCGCGCCAGCATGACGCCCTGGCCCTGGTGATCACGTTCGACCGGCACCCGAATGCCGTGGTTGCCCCCGACCGGGTGCCGGCATTGATCTATTCCCTGCCGCAAAAACTGGGCGCGATTGCCGCGCTGGGGGCGGACACGTTGCTGCAGATTCATTTCGACGAACCCTTCAGCCAGCAGCCGGGCGGGGAGTTTATCCGCAGCCTGGCGCGGAACGCCGGAAAAATCCAAAGCCTTTGTGTGGGGGCGGAATTTGTTTTCGGTTATCGACGCAGCGGCAACGTCGCCCTGCTTAAAAAACTTGGCGGCGAACTTGGCTTTACCGTGCATGGGCTCGCCGCCGTGTCGCTCGACGGTCAAATCGTCAGCAGCACGCGCATTCGCGAAGCCATCCGCGCCGGCCAGCTCGACTTCGTGAGCCAGATGCTCGGGCGGCCTTACGCGATCTCCGGCCGCGTCATCGAAGGCGACCGCATCGGCCAGCAGCTGGGTTTCCCCACCGCCAACCTGGAGGTGGCCGGTTTGATGTTGCCGCCCCGGGGCGTCTACGCCGGACGGACCAGCGTGGATAAAAAATCCCATCCCGTGGCGTTGAACATCGGCCTCCGTCCGACCGTGGTCTCGGCCATGCCCCAGCTCCGCGTCGAGGCGCACCTGCTTGATTTCACCGGCGATCTTTACGGCCGGGAACTGGAGATTGAAATCGGGGACCGCTTGCGGGATGAAAAAAAATTCGCTTCGGCGGCGGAGTTGCGTGAACAAATCGGGCGTGATATCGCGATGGTCCGCCGGGTTGGGCAATCCTGACGGCGGCCGGGCGGCTGGCGCCGGTCTAGTTGGATGCGCGTCCGTTGCCGATGACTTCATGCAGGATGCGGTTTAATTCCTCCGCCCGGTAAGGTTTGGGAATGACCCCGCAAAAACCGTAATCGCGGTAGTTGGCCATGACCGGATCGAGCGAGTATCCGCTGGAAGCGATTGCCCGGACCTGGGGGTCCAATTCCCGCAGCCGGCGGGTCGCTTCGCAGCCGCCCATGCCGTTGGGAATCGTCAGGTCCATGATGATGGCATCAAAAGGCGTGCCGCCGGACCGGGCGGCAAGGTAGCGGTCAATCGCCTCCCCGCCGTCGCCGGCGATTTCGACTTCATAACCGAATTTCCGCAACATGAATTCGAGCAATTTCTGGATGGCGGTTTCGTCGTCAACGACCAGGACGCGGCCATGGCCGGAGTGGTTTGCCGGCGTCGCCGGGGGCGGGACGGGTGACGCCGCTTTCTGCGAAGCGGGCAGGTAGATTTCAAAGGTGGTCCCTTTTCCCGGTTCCGAGACCACGTTGATCTGGCCGTCGTGTTTTCGGACGACCGAATAAACCGTGGCCAACCCGAGGCCGGTGCCGGCTTTTTTCGTGGTGAAATACGGTTCAAAAATTCGCGGCAGATGCTCGGGTTTGATGCCGGGCCCATGGTCGTGAATGGAGATTTTTACATATTTGCCCGGGGCCAGCGAGGGCATGGCGTGGGCTGACAGTTCGACATTTTCCGTGCGTATCTCGATTCTGCCGCCTTGCGGCATGGCCTGCCGGGCGTTGATCACCAGATTGTTCAGGATTTGCCGGATTTGTCCTTCATCCACCTCGACCGGCCAGGCGTTGTCGGCCAGCGAGTACTCACATTGCACATTGGAGCCGCGCAAGGCCAGCTGGCTCGCTTCGCGAACCAAGGCGGGGAGCAACATCGGTTTTCTGATCGGGGCCCCGCCCCTGGCGAAGGTCAGCAGTTGTTGGGTCAGATCTTTCGCCCCCAGGGCGGCCTTTTCGGCCTCGGCCAGCAATTGGGGCGTTTCTTCCGCGGAAAATTCCGGCATGCGCGCCAGCGAGAGGTTGCCGATGATGGTGGTGAGCATGTTGTTGAAATCATGGGCGATGCCGCCGGCCAGCAGGCCGACGGATTGCAGCTTGCTCTCCGTGAGCATCTGCGCCTCGGCCTTTTGCTTTTCCGTCACGTCGCGCAACACGAGCACCGCGCCCACGACGTCGCCACGGTTGTCCCGGATGGGCGCGGCGCTGACGGCGATGGCGCGCCGGGTCTCATCGCGGGCGATGAGCAAAACATGGTTGTCCATCTCGACGGTTGTGCGGGTGAAGAGGGCCTTCTCCACCGGATTGATGCAGGGCTCCTGGGTGTCATCCCGGATGATGCGAAAAACCTCGTTCAATATTTTGCCCTCCGCCTCCCGGCGCGGCCAGCCGATCAGGATTTCCACGGTTTTGTTGATGGAAATTATTTTTCCGGCGATATCGGTCGTGATGACACCGTCGGCAATCGAATTAACGGTGACGTCAAGCAGCTCCTTTTCGGCGGCAAGGGCGGCCTCGGAACGCTGCAATTCCCGGGAGTCATGTTCGGCCCGCAGGCGGGCGTTCACCTGCACCCAGGTGATGCCAAACAACAACACACTGACAATCAACCCGACGGACAAGGCCAGCCATTGCAGGCTGCTCTCCAATCCACCCTCGAATGGCGGGAGGGTGGACATCTGGATGGTCCACTGGCGATTCAGGACGGTGGCGCTGGTTTCCCGCGCCAGATAGGGTTGCGTGATGACTTTCGAATGTCCCGCGGCCGGCGCATTGTGCTCTTCGTAGAGCAATGCGTCCGGTTCCGCTTTGCCTCCGTCATAGATTTCAAAATCCGCCTGGTCTGCCGCACTGCCGAGCAAGCCCGCGAAGGCGGTCGCGGGCTTGATGGCCGCGTAAATCAATCCTTGCGCGGCCTGACGCCGCTGTTCGACGGTTTTGATTTCGGAACCTTTCCGATAGACTGGCAAATACAGGACAATGCCGGTATTGGTGTGCGTTCCCTCCGGGGCCAGAAAATCCACCTTTTCGGTGGCGAAGGGGTTGTTTTCATCGATGGCCCGCTCGATGATTTCCAACCGTTGGGGATGAACGCCATGGTCCAATCCCTCGTTCACCTTCACCACGCCGACGGGGCCAAAAATCGTGATATAGACCACCGGATAATACACCGGCCGGTCGCCTTCCGGATCGATGGCAAAGCTGGCGTTGATGATGGCGCGCTGCCGTTTCAGGAATTCGTCTTTGCCGGCCTCGGGCACCCGCTCGAGGTAGCCCAGTGAGCGGATTCCGAAATCCTCCTGCCGGAAGTTCATCGCCGCGATGTAAGTATCCCACTCCTGGCTCGTGATGGCGGTGGCGGCGGTCAACAGGGCCCGCATATTGTACATCTGATCCACGCAACGCAGGATCCGGCGATCAATGCCGGTTTGGGCCCGGGTAACCAGCCGCTCGAAGCGAAGCTGGTCATGCGCGCGGTTGGTTTCCCGCAGGCGGAGAAAAACGAGGGTGGTGGTGGCCAGGGTGATCAGGAGAACCAGATAGGCTATCCGCATCCGCCACAAGTGCTTCCATAAATGATTCAAAGCCGGGTGCACGGTTCCATTACAGCAATTTATGTGCTAGAACCTGACCCGGGTTTGAAAAAATTCGCTTGAACATTTCCGGGGATTTATGTGTCCATTTCGCATACCATCGCCAAAATAACGATGCCAACGAAGCCAAAATGAATACCGGAATCAACGCCATCAACGAAGCGGTCAAGGAAGCGGGCGCCTTCACGCGCCCGCTCTTCAACGAGCTCGGCAAGGTCATTGTCGGGCAAAACTACCTGGTCGAACGGCTGGTCATCGGCCTGCTCGCCAACGGCCATGTCCTCCTCGAAGGCGTGCCCGGCCTGGCCAAGACGCTCTCCGTCAAATCCCTGGCCGCCACGCTCAACGTCAAGTTTTCCCGCCTGCAGTTCACGCCCGACATGCTGCCCGCCGACGTCATCGGCACCCAGATCTACAACCCGCAATCCGGCGGGTTCACCACGCGCAAAGGCCCCATCTTCGCCCACCTCGTCCTCGCCGACGAAATCAACCGCGCGCCCGCCAAGGTCCAGAGCGCGCTGCTCGAAGCCATGCAGGAAAAACAGGTCACCATCGGCGAACAGACCTTCAAGCTCGAGGAACCGTTCCTGGTCCTGGCCACGCAAAATCCCATCGAGCAGGAAGGCACCTACCCGCTGCCTGAGGCCCAGGTGGACCGCTTCATGCTCAAATTGAAGATCGGCTACCCGTCGCGCGCCGAGGAGCGGCAGATCCTCGACCTGATGGCGCGCACGTCCGGCACCCCGGTCGCCGCCCAGGTCGTGGAGGCGCAACAGATTCTCAAGGCCCGCGAGGTCATCAACGACATTTACGTGGATGACAAGGTGAAGGATTACATCGTGGACCTCGTCTGCGCCACGCGCGAGCCGGACAAGTACAAGATCGCGGTCAAGGACTTCATCCAGCTCGGGGCGTCGCCGCGCGCGACCATCAACCTGACGCTCGCGGCCAAGGCGTATGCCTTCCTCAAGGGCCGCGGCTACGTCACGCCGCAGGACGTGAAAAGCATCGGCATGGACGTGCTGCGCCACCGGGTGGCCATCACCTACGAAGCCGAGGCGGAGGAAAAGACCAGCGAAACGGTGGTCCAGAAGATTTTTGACGAACTCCCGGTTCCATAAATGACACCTGGTCGCCCACTCTACCGCGAACCTGCGGACGCCGAATTGGTGGTCGTCGGCAGGTATCGGCAAACCGGTCGCGAGGTCAAAATGCGCGCGGATGCCGCGGCAGCGCTGCTGGACTTGATGGTTCAAGCCCGAGCGGACGGCGTGGCGGTCATGCCCATTTCCGGGTTTCGCACCGTCGCCTATCAGGAATCACTGTTTCAAAGGGCCTTGGCGAAATACGGTTCGGAAGACGCCGCTGTCCGGTGGGTAGGGCGCCCCGGCCATTCGGAACACCACAGCGGTCTGGTGGTGGATCTGGGTGAGGAAGCGAGCCCGGCCTGCGATGTGGAACCGCCCTTTGAGGCCACTCGCGCGTTTCATTGGCTGCAAACCAATGCGGCGCATTTCGGTTTCGAATTGTCGTACCCGCCGGGTAACCCGCGGGGCGTCCATTACGAGCCGTGGCATTGGCGGTTCATCGGCACGCCGGAAGCCAGACAAATTTTTCAAAGATGATTCCGCGAGAAATCCTCAAAAAAATCCGGCAGATCGAGATCCGCACGAACCGGCTCGTGAGCGAATCGCTCGCCGGCCAGTATCACTCCGTCTTCAAAGGGCAGGGGATGAACTTCGACGAGGTCCGCGAATACCAGCCCGGCGACGACGTGCGCGCCATTGACTGGAATGTCACCGCGCGGATGAACCATCCGTTCATCAAAAAATTCGTCGAGGAACGCGAGCTGACGGTCATGCTCGTCGTGGACGTGAGCGGTTCCGGACTGTTCGGCTCGCGCGCCCAATCCAAGCGCGAGCTCGCCGCCGAGATCGCTTCGGTGCTCGCGTTTTCCGCCATCCGCAATAGCGACAAGGTTGGGCTGCTGTTGTACACGGATGAGGTGGAAAAGTTTATTCCGCCGCGCAAGGGCCGCGGCCACGTGCTGCGCGTCATCCGCGAGGTCCTGTTCTTTGAACCGAAGCGCCGCGGCACCGACCTGGTCCACGCGCTGGAATTCATGGGCCGGGTGCTGCCCCACCGGTCCATTGCGGTGGTGATATCGGATTTTATCTCGCCATCGGGCGGCGGCCGGTTGCCCCTGCCGATGCAAACCGCCTTGCGCATGGCCAATCGCCGGCACGATGTCGTGGCGGTGCACATTGCCGATCGTTACGAGATGGAACTGCCTGCGCTCGGCCGTCTGACCCTGGAAGACGCCGAGACCGGGGAAATTCTGGAACTCAACACCGGCCCGGCCGTCGGCCGCGATGCGTTTGCGTTGCGGCAGCAGAAACAGATCGAGGACCTGGCGCGACAGTTCCGGTCGTCCGGCATCGACACGATCCAATTGCGCACGGACGAGGCTTATTCGGCGGCGCTGGGACGGTTTTTCGAGAACCGCGAGAAGCGGAGGATGAGAGGATGAATATATCGTCCAGCAGGAAAAAGTTGAACGACCGCCCTCACCCTGACCCTCTCCCCCGGGGAGAGGGAACAGCAACCGCACGGTGTGCTTTGAGCTGGAAGTCGTCCGGCAAATTCAGTCGCTGGTCTTTGGTGAGACAGCGGATGATTCTCCCTCTCCCGGGGGAGAGGGCTGGGGTGAGGGCGAGCGTAACCATCGATTCATGATTACAAACGCGACATCCCAGGCCGCTGCAGTGAGCGTCAGCGACATTCGCGACATCAAACCGCCGGTGGCGATTCCCACCGGCTGGGAATGGGTTTGGTGGGCGCTCGTCGCGCTGGCGGTCCTGGCGGCCCTGTTTTTCGCCTGGCAATGGTGGCAAAGGCGGCGTTCACAGGTTCCGGTCGTGCCACTGGTGCCGGCGCATGTGCGCGCCCGGCAAAAACTGGCGGAGGCCCTCGCGCTCATCGCCCAGCCGAAGTCATTCTGCGTCCTGGTGTCCGACACCATCCGCATCTACCTGGAAGAGCGGTTCAATTTCCATGCGCCGGAACGCACGACCGAGGAATTCCTGCATGAGCTGCAGGCCACGGACCTGCTGGCGGCGGAGCAGAAGGAAAAGCTCGGTGAATTCCTTGAGCGCTGCGACCTGGTGAAATTTGCCAAATATGAACCGGGGGAAAAGGAGTTGCGCGAGTTGCATTCCTCCGCGCTAAGGCTCGTGGAAGAGACCGAACCACACGAAGTTCAAAGTCCGGAGTCCAAAGTCCAAAGTCAAATGGTGTCCGCATGATCTTTGCGCATCCCTATTTTCTGCTTCTGCTTCTGCTTTTGCCACCGCTGGCGTGGCTGAAGGGAAGACGCGGCCAGCCGCCGGCGTTTCTGTATTCGTCGGTGCGATTGGTGGAAGGGCTGACCCGGACCCGGCGTTCCCGGGCGGGGGCCATTCTGGCGGCGTTCCGCTGGCTGACGCTGGCGACGTTCATCGTTGCGCTGGCGCAACCGCGTTTGATGAAAAGCCAGACCACGGTCAAGGCCAGCGGCATTGATATTGTCGTGGCCATTGACCTGTCGGGCAGCATGGAACTGCCGGATTTTGTGGTGCGCAACCAGCGCGTCAACCGGCTGGACATGGCGAAATCCGTGCTGAGCGGGTTCATTGACCAGCGCCCCAGCGATCGCATCGGATTGGTGGCTTTTGGCGGCCGGGCCTACATCGCCGCACCGCCCACGCTGGACCATGATTTCCTCCAGCAGAACGTCGACCGCCTGCATCTGCACATGATCGAGGACAATACCGCCATCGGCGATGCCCTGGCCACGGCGGTGAACCGCCTGCGCACCCTCCAGTCCAAAAGCAAAATTGTCATCCTGATGACCGACGGCCAGAACAACGCGGGCAAGGTGGCGCCGCTCACGGCCGCGCAGGCCGCGCAGGCGCTCGGGGTGAAGGTCTATACCATCGGCGTCGGCAATGACGAAGTGGCGTCCCAGATGCGCCGTCCGGACCTCCTGCCCGACGAGGACACGCTCCAAAAAATCGCGGCCATGACCGGCGGGAAATACTACCGCGCCGACAATGCGGAGCGGTTCCGGCAGATTTACGCGGAGATTGACAAGCTGGAAAAGACCGAGGCGGTCATCCACAAATTCGCCCTTTACCAGGAATTGTTCCCCTGGCTGGTGTCGTGCGGATTGGTGCTGCTGCTGATCGAAGTGGCGCTGGGCCAAACCGTGTTTCGGAGGCTGCCGTGAAAATAAAATCGTCAAAACGTTACACGGTTGAACCGTTGAACCGGCACCTCCGAACGCGCGACGATTTAGCGATTCAACGATTCAACGATTCAACCGAATAAACAAATGCGGTTCGAGTATCCAAATCTGCTCTGGCTGTTGCTGGTGGTGCCGCCGGCGCTGGCGCTGTTTTTCCGGCTGGCCGACCGCGCCCGGCAAAAACGGCTCGAACAGTTCGTCCAGGCGCGGTTGCTTCCGGCCCTGACCGTCGGCATCTCGCCCGCGCGCCGGAAAATCCGGTTTGCCCTGCTGATCCTGGCGGTCGCGCTGTTGATCGTCACACTCGCCCGGCCGCAGCACGGGTTTGATCTGCAGGAGGTGGAGCAGCGCGGGCTGGACGTGGTGGTGGCGGTGGACACGTCCAAAAGCATGCTGGCCACTGACATCGCCCCGGACCGCCTTACCCGCGCCAAACTGGCCGCCCTGGAGCTGATGCAAAAGGCCGGGACCGACCGGCTGGGCCTGGTCGCGTTCGCCGGCGAGGCGTTTTTGGAATGTCCGCTGACGGTGGACAACACGGCGTTTCAGCAATGCGTCCAGGCCCTGGATGTGAATGCGATTCCCCAGGGCGGCACCGCCATCGCCGCCGCCGTCAACACCGCGCTGGCCGCGTTCAAGGAGGATACCCATCACAAGGTGCTTGTGCTGTTCACCGACGGCGAAGACAACGACACCGGCGCGCTCGAAGCGGCGCAGAACGCGGCCAAAGCCGGGCTGAAGATCTTCACCATCGGCATCGGCACGGAGAAGGGCGAACTGGTGCGCGTCACGGATGCCAATGGCAATGCGGATTACGTCCGCGATCCGGAGGGCAATGTGGTAAAATCGCATCTGAACGAGAAATTGCTCCAGGACATCGCCACAGCCACGGGAGGGTTTTACCTGGCGCTGCGCGGGGCCAACACGATGGACACGCTTTACGAACGCGGCCTGGCACCATTGCCAAAGGCGGAGGGCAAGGAACGGCTGATCCGGCGCTATCACGAGCAATTTCAATGGCCGCTGGCGGCGGCGATCGTGCTGTTGCTGGTCGAACTGTTTTTGCCGGAGCGCCGGGCTCCGTCCCGGCGCAAGGTGGGAAACGGAACCAAGCCGGCCGGGGCGGTGCCCGGCGCTCCCGCCGCCGTGATCCTGCTCCTGGTGCTGTTGGGCCTGCCGGCCACGGCGCCGGCTTCGCCCTCCGGCGCGCTGCGCGAATACAACACGGGCAATTACACGAACGCGCTGCGGGAGTTTTCGCGGCTGGCCTTGATCCACACGAACGATCTGCGGCTGAATTTCAATGCGGGCGTGGCGGCCTACCGCGCCACGAATTTTGACGAGGCGATAAGATGTTTTACCCTGGCGACGCTGTCGCCGGATTTGAAGCTGCAGCAAAAGGCGTTTTACAACCTGGGCAACACTCAGTTTCAAATGGGAAAGAACGCGAAGGATCTGGACGGCCTGCAGGCGGCATGGGAGACGGCGATCAAAACTTATGAACGGGCGGTGGATCTGGACAAGGCCGACACGGACGCCGCGTTCAATCTGGCATTTGCGAAAAACGGCGTGGAACAGATCAAGCAGTTTCGCGAGGCGATCCGCCGGGCGAAGAGCGAGGCCGACCTGGCCGTCCGGCAGGCGGAATTTCACCGGGCGCTGGAAATCATGGCGCCGCTGCAAAAGACATTCGCCGCGAAGCAGTTTGAAGATTTCACCAAAAAACTGAAGGACATTGATGACATTGCGACTCCTCATCAGCCTTAACCTGCTGTTGTTGGCCGGGCTGGCAGCCCGCGCGCAGACCGCCGAAGAGTTTTTCAACGGCGGTGCGCAGCTTTACATTTCCAACAACATCCCCTCCGCCTTGCAGAAAGTTGAAAGCGGGCGAAAACTATACCCCGATGACGTGAAATTGAAAAGGCTGGAGGAGTTGCTGAAACAGCAGCAACAGCAACAGCAACAGCAACAGCAACAGCAACAACAGCAACAACAGCAGCAACAGCAACAACAGCAGCAACAGCAGCAAAAACAATCCGACCAGCAGAAGGATCAGCCGCCGCCGGGGCAGCAGCAACCGCAGCCGGCCAACGACCAAAAAGGAGAAAAATCAGAAGAAAAGGAAGCGCAAGCCCAGGCTTCAAAGACCCGGGAAATGACGCCGGAAGAGGCAAAGCGGCTTTTGGACGCGCAAAAGGGCGACGAGCAAATTCTCCAATTCAAGCCGCAAGAACCGCCGAAAAGCCAAAATAAACCAATAAAAGACTGGTAATCAGAGCATCTAATTAACGCAAGTAGTTGGTTTTCAATGTTTTGAAACTTCGTTGTGGCAACGGTTTCTTCTTGAATTTCGCCCAAAAGGGGCTAACATGAAGCCGCGTCGGTCTTCTGGTGTGGGCGCTCTCCCAAAGTTTAATGGGCGGGTGGTCATTTATCTACAGAGTCGGCGAGGTTCGCCAAGCAAAGGTTAGGTTGAGTTTTTCTGAACCAAAAAGAGCCGAAGTTGGTCTAATTATAATTATGTTGAAGCGAAAAAAGACGGCGCGGGGTAGTGACGCGCACAATCACCGAAATGGCAGCCGACGCAGCGCGGCGGCAAAACCGGCGCCGCTGCGCCGGCGTTTTGTCATTTCCAGTGCGCGCAAGGATGCCGCGAAGCCGCAGAAACACGGGAATGGCCCGGTGGCGGCCTCGGAAAAGGCACCGCAAAACGGCCATGCGACCGTCGCCGCCGGCGGGCCCAGCCAGCCGACCGTGGATTTGACGGAGACCGTCCGGACGCTTCTCCATCTGGCGCAGGAGCACGGCTACATCACTTACGACGACGTCAACGACGTTCTCCCGGACAATCTCAGCCCTGAAGACCTCGACGCGTTGCTGACCAAGCTGCGGAGTCTGGACGTGGAAATCGTCATGGACCAGGCCGAGGCCGAACGTGCCAAACAGCCGGAACCCGCGCAACCGCAGGAAGAGCAGGACGAGGACGCCCGGCTGGAAATCCTGGATGACCCGGTCCGGATGTACATGAACCAGATGGGCAAGGTTCCCTTGCTCACCCGCGAACAGGAAGTGGAGATTTGCAAGCGCATCGAGGAAGCCGAGATGGAGATGAAGCGCATTGTGTACAGCCTTGGTTTCACTGCGAAGGAGCACATTGCCATCTCGGAAAAATTGCTGTCCGAACCGCCGAAGGAACGCTTTGACCGGGTGATCGTGGATAAAAAGATCACCAATCGCGAGGGGCATTTGCGCGATTTGCGCAAGCTCATTAAAAAAGTCCGCGCGTTCGATCAAAAGGTGGACGTGAAGTATGCCAACTGGCAGAAGTCCGTGCAAAAGAGCCGCAAGGAAAAAATGCAGCGCGAGCTGAAGAAGCTTAGCTTCAAGCTGCAGGAAATCTTCCCCCGCTTCTTTTACAAGCAAAAAGTCGTCGAGGAAATGATCGTGGTGGCCGGCAACATCTACGAAAAATTCCAGGCCAGCTTGCGGCACATCCAGGAACTCGAGGGGCTGCGCACCACCGCGGAGCGCCGGCAGACCATCGAGGCCGAACGCGCCAAGATCCAGACGCTCGAACAATTCGTGCGGATGCCGCGCGAGGAGTTTTTCGCCGTATTCAAGGAATTGAAGGCCGCCGCCGACCGCGGGCTCAAGGCCAAGACGCACATGGCCGAGGCCAACCTGCGCCTCGTCGTGTCCGTCGCCAAAAAATACACCAACCGCGGGCAGTCGTTCCTCGATCTCATCCAGGAAGGCAACATTGGCTTGATGAAGGGCGTCGAGAAATTCGAGTATCGCCGCGGCTACAAGTTTTCCACCTACGCCATCTGGTGGATCCGTCAGGCCATCACGCGCTCCATCGCCGACCAGGCCCGCACCATCCGCATTCCGGTGCACATGATCGAAATCATGAACAAGCTCTGGCGCGCGCAGAAGCAGCTTACCCAGGAGCTGGGCCGCGAGCCCACGCCGGAGGAGCTGGCCGATGAGATGCACATGCCGGTGTCGCGCATCCATGCGCTGCTCAAGATGGCGCAGCAGCCGGTGTCGCTCCATGCGCCCGTCGGCGACGACGGCGACGTGAGTGTCGGCGATTTCATCGAGGACAAGACGGCCGAAAATCCTTCGGAAGTGACCAGCTACAGCCTGCTCCGGGAAAAATTGAGCGATGTGCTGACGACGTTGACCGAGCGCGAACGCAAGATCCTGGAAATGCGCTTCGGCCTGCTGGACGGCTACGAGCGCACGCTGGAGGAAATCGGCAAGATGTACAATGTTACGCGCGAACGCATCCGCCAGATCGAGGCGAAGGCGCTGCGCAAGCTGCGCCATCCGACGCGCGTTCGCCATCTGCAGGGCTTCCTCGAAACCGCCGAGCCGGCGTAGGCGCGGGTGGAAGACAATTGACCCGGGGTCGGCCTCGCAAAGTGGGAACGGCCCCGGGTTGAATCTTTTTAAGACCTCATTCACCTAGCCGGAGTGGTGGAAATTTCCAGTGCCAAAAATTTCCGCCGGGTTGATTCCCTTGCCCGGGTGCATCTTGATACTGATCTTAAATTTCATGTTGGCCACTACACCCCTTGCCCTGGACAGGCGGGACGCCTTTCCCGACGGTTAGAAAAGTTTCAAGAAACGCGCCCATTGCTCCGCCCGGCGGGGAGAGACTTGCCAGCGACTGCGAAATAACTAATCTGCCGCCATGAAAGTTGATGGGTTGAAGTTGCTGCTTCTTTTGCTGTTGATGGTCAGCCTGAAATCGCCTGTCACATCTTCGGCGGAATCCGAGACAAACGATGTAACCGCCAACAACCAAATCGAAGAATTAAAAACCAAAGCGGAAAAAGGCGATGCGATTGCCCAATGGTGCCTGGGCAATGCTTACCACGAAGGCGAAGGCGTGATGAAGGATGACGTGGCGGCAACAAAGTGGTTGCGTAAAGCGGCGGAGCAGAATTGCGCCCCGGCCCAGCGCACCCTGGGCGTCTGTTACCACAAGGGCCAGGGTGTGGCAAAGGACTATGAAGAAGCGGCAAGGTGGTATCGCAAGGCTGCCGAGCAGAATGACGCCGCTGGTCAATACAATCTGGGTGTCTGTTACTACGAGGGCCAGGGTGCGGCAAAGGATGATGTGGAAGCGGAAAAGTGGTTTCGCAAAGCCGCCGAACAAAATTTTGCTGCCGCTCAATACGATCTGGGCGTTTGTTACCACGAGGGCCAGGGTGTGGCAAAGAATGATGTGGAAGCGGCAAAGTGGTATCGCAAGGCTGCCGAGCAAAATTTTGCTGCCGCTCAATCCAATCTGGGCATCTGTTACCACGAGGGCCAGGGCGTGGCGAAAGATTGCGTGGAAGCGGCAAAGTGGTGGCGTAAAGCAGCCGAACAAAATGATGCTGCCGCTCAATACAGTCTGGGCGTTGCTTACCACGTGGGCCAAGGCATGGCAAAGGATGATGTGGAAGCGGGAAAGTGGTTTCGCAAAGCCGCCGAGCAAAATTTTGCTGCCGCTCAATCCAATCTGGGGGTCTGCTACTTGAAAGGTCTGGGTATGGCAAAGGATGCAGCAGAAGCGGTTAAATGGCTCCGTAAAGCTGCCGATCAAAACGATGTTGACGCTCAATGCAAGCTTGGCGTCTGCTACCATGAAGGAACTGGAGTGGCGAAGGATGCGGCGGAAGCGGTGCAGTGGTTTCGCCTGGCTGCCGGGCAGAACGACGCGGCTGGCCAATTTAATTTGGGGGTTTGCTATCAAGATGGTGCTGGTGTGACCAAGGATGAAGTGGAAGCGATAAGATTGTTCCGCAAAGCCGCCGGACAAAATTACGCCGATGCTCAATACAATCTCGGATATTGCTACTTAAAAGGTCTGGGTGCGGCAAAGGATGAGGCAGAAGCGGTTAAATGGTTCCGTAAAGCCGCTGATCAAAACAGCCCAGGCGCTCAATACGGTTTGGGCCTCTGCTACCATGAAGGAACTGGAGTGGCGAAGGATGCGGCCGAAGCGGTTAAATGGCTCCGTAAAGCTGCTGATCAAAACGACGTCGACGCTCAATGCAAGCTGGGGGAATGCTACGCCAAAGGTGACGGCGTAGCCAAGAGTGGGGTGGAAGAGATAAAGTGGTATCGTAAGGCTGCTGAACAGCATGACGCTGTGGCTCAATATAACCTGGGCATCTGCTATTACGTGGGCAAAGGCGTGGCGAAGGACGATGTGGAAGCGGTGAAGTGGTTTCGTAAAGCCGCCGAACAGAACGACGCCGAGGCTCAACATAACCTGGGCGCCTGCTACGCCGCCGGCGCAGGAGTGGCCAAGAATTACCTCGAGGCTCACAAGTGGTTTTACCTGGCGGCGGCTCAGGGCAATAAGGAAGCAAAGAAGAATTTGCGGTCGCTTGATCGGAACATGGCGCCGGAACAAATTGAACAGGGGCAGCAATTGGTGCGCGAGTTCAAACCCCGCAAAGAATAGCATTGCTGCAATTCCATCATTCCCAGACCTCAATCCCTCACACCTGGATGGGCAGGATGAGCATGGGCCAGCCGTGCTGATAGAGCCGGCGTTGCAGTTCAAAGACGGTTGAGTTGTGGAGCCAGCGCGTCAATATGCTTTCATCCTTGAACACCAGTTGTCCGGCGAAAAACTGTGCCGAGGGGAAGCGTTGTACCACGGTCTCGCACAGCTTCGTCGCCTCGTCCACCACGTCTGTGCCCAGGGCGAAATGCGCTTCGGCATAAAAGCCCTCCTGCCGCATGTAGGCCACGTAGCGGTCCACTTCCCGCCGTGAATGTTCGCGCAGGTTCTCCATTTCCGCCGCGCCCTTGAAACTGCCCGCGTCCACCACGCCGACCTGGAGAAAAATGAAATTTTGATAGATTTTGGGAAACATCCGGACCACGGCCAGCAGCGTATGCAGACCCAGGCCATTGAAGCCGTTGACGAGAAACACCGCCGTGCGCGCCTGGGGGTTGCAGACGGGCGCGGGCAAGCCGGTGTTTTTGATGCTGTCGGCGTCAATGCCGGTGGCGGCGACGAGTTCGTTGAGCCGCTGCAATTGACGTTGGGTTTGCCGGTAATGGTTTTTTACCCAAAACGCCGCGGCAACCAGAACCCCCGTGACGAGCAGGGTTACCCAGCCGCCTTCGGAAAATTTCACCACGCAGAGCGAAATCAGAATGCCGCTCGTCAGCAACAGGCCGAAGCCGTTCACACACAGCTTCCGTTTCCAGGTCGGCGTCACCGCGCGCACCTGCCACCAGTGCCGCACCATGCCGAGTTGCGACAGGCTGAAGGTGATGAACACGTTGATGCTATAAAGCACGACCAGCACGCTCACCGTCGCCTGGGTGGACAGCACCGCCGCCAACACCGTCACCGCCACGGCCGCGAGGCCCATGAGGAGCACGCCGTTTTGCGTCACGAGCCGGTCGCTCAACGAGGCGAAGCGCGTGGGCATCCAGCGGTCCACCGCCATGTTCGCCAGAATGCGCGGCCCGCCGAAAAACCCGGTTTGCGCGGCGATGAACAGCAGCGCCGCCGAGGAGATCAACGCCGCGGCCACGAAAATTCTCGCCGCCGTGACCGGCCACGTCGCCGTCATTTCCTCGAACAGGACGGCGTTCAGCGTTTTACCCGGGGTGGGGGTGACGTGATAGAGCAGGTAGGCCAGCAGCAATCCGCCGACGACGAAGGACAGTGACACCGCCATGTAAAGCATCGTGCGTTTGCCGGTGGCCACGCGCGGCTCACGCAGCGCGTTCAAGCCGTTGCTGACGGCCTCGATGCCGGTGTAAGTGCCGGCGCCAAGGCTGTACGCCCGCAAAATCACGACCAGCATCGCCCACCAGCCGATTTGCGACGCCGACGCATGCACATCCGACGCCACGCCCTGGGCGATGCCCGGCAATTCGCCGGCGTGCGAGGCGATGCCATAAATAATCGCAAAGGTGTAGGTCAGGACGAACAGGAAGAACACCGGCACCCACAACAGCACCGATTCCTTGACGCCGCGCAGGTTCAGCAGCGTGAGAAAAATCACGATGCACACGGAAAACTTCACCTTCCACATCTGCCACTCCACCGGCAACAGGCTGAACAGCGCGTCGGTGCCGCTCGCCACGCTGAGGGCGATGGTCAGCACATAATCGCCAATCAGGGCGCAGCCGGATACCACCCCCGCCGTCGGCGACAGCAATTTGCTGGCCACGAGGTAACCGCCGCCGCCGCTGGGAAAGGCCTCGATGATTTGCGAATAGCTCGTGCAAATGACGATAATCGTCAGGATGGTGGCCACCGCGACGAACAGGCTCAAAAAGGTGTGACCCTTTAACGCCAGGAACGCCGCCTCCGGGCCATAACAGGACGACGACAACCCATCCGCGCCCAGCCCGACCCAGGCGAACAAGGCGATCAGCGAAGTCTGCTGGAACAGTTTTAGATCGGAAAGATTCCGCGCCCGGCCGATAAAGACATTCTTTGCCAGAATTACCAGTTCGCGCAAATTCATAAAGGGTGCCGCAAATCCGCCGTATTCCGACCGGATTTTGCCGGGGGTTGTGTCACAAGGTGCTGATTCAAACAGAAACGCCGCACATTTGCAGCTTAAAACCGCAGGGCAGGGAAGTGCGGGGGCAAATCCTGAGGGCGTGTTGCCCAAATGGACGGAGCGCGGGTCTGCGACCCGCAGCTGCCAGGATTGCTGAATGCCCGAGTAAAATTCGGCCGGTTTTGGATGATGGATCGTGCTGCGGCCACAGAGCCGCGCTCCGTCGTTGCCGAGATTGATTTGGGCAACACGCCCCCTGACATTGCCCCGGTGTCCCCTCGTGAGCCTGTTGCCTGGTGAGATTGGTGCACCCGTCCTTCGTGGCAGTACTGCGGAGGGTGGACAGCGCCAGCACTACACTGCCTCGTCAGCAGACTCGCCCCCAAGCCATGCCTCCGTTATTTTTATGATTTTTTTACGCCCCGCGGGATTCTTTTGATTACCCGGCGCGCTTGGCGGCGTTCATATTTGACCCGTGAAAACAAACGCCGGCTCGCCGGTAAAACGAAACCAACATGACTGATTTCATCTACCTCGCCGTCATCGCGCTCTTTTTTATCGCGAGCGGGCTCTATGCCCGCTGGTGCGAAAAACTTTAGGGCTATTTATGGAAAACCTCATCATCGGTCTGATTGCCCTCGCGTTGTTTGCCTACCTGTTCATCGCGATGGTTCGTCCTGAAAAATTTTAACCTAACGTCCATGCAAACCTCCGGCTGGCTCCAACTCGCCCTCTACGTCGTCGCCCTCGCAGCGATCACGAAACCCATGGGCCTTTACCTCACGCAGGTGCTCGACGCCCGCGGTCGCACCTGGTTCGACCCCGTGCTCAAGCCGCTCGAACGCCTCACCTACCGCCTCATGGGCGTGCACGCCGACCAGGAACAGGACTGGCGCCAATATACCTGGGCCATGCTGCTGTTCAGCCTCGTCAGTTGCGCGTTCACCTACGCCATCCTGCGCCTGCAAAGTATCCTGCCGCTCCAGTCGTTGCTGAACCCGCAGGGACTCGGCGCGCTCACGCCGCATCTTGCGTTCAACACCGCCGTCAGCTTCACCACCAACACCAACTGGCAGAGCTACGGCGGCGAATCCACCATGTCCTACCTCTCACAGATGGTCGCGCTGGCCATCCACAACTTCACCTCCGCCGCCACCGGGATTGCGCTCGCCGCGGCCCTCGTGCGTGGCATCGCCCGGCATTCCACAAAGCTGCTCGGCAATTTCTGGGTGGATTTCGTGCGCGTCACCTACTACCTGCTGCTGCCCATCTGTCTGGTATTCGCCGTCTTCCTCGTGTCGCAGGGCATCATCCAGAATTTCAAGCCGTACACGAAGGCGAGGCTGCTCGAGCCGATGAAAATTTCCGTCGCCAAGGTGGATGCAAAAGGGGCGCCGGTCCTTGATGCGAATGGCAAGCAGGTCATGGAGGAACAAACCGTTACCGACCAAACCATCGTTCAAGGACCGGTGGCTTCCCAGATCGCGATCAAGATGCTCGGCACCAACGGCGGCGGCTACGTCAACGCCAACGCCGCGCATCCGTTCGAGAATCCCACGCCGCTCTCCAATTTCATCCAGATGCTCTCCATCTTCGCCATTGGCAGCGGCCTGACGTACTACCTCGGACGCATGACGAAAAACCAGGCGCACGGCTGGTCGGTCTGGGGAGCGATGATGACGTTATTCCTCGCCGGCGTAATGCTATGCTGGTGGGCCGAGGCCCGAGGCAATCCCATTCACCAGCAACTCGGCATTGCCGCCGCGGACGGCAACATGGAAGGCAAGGAGGTCCGCTTCGGCATCTTCAATTCCGCCCTGTTCGCCACCATCACCACTGACGCCTCGTGCGGCGCGGTCAATTCCATGCACGATTCATTCACGCCGCTCGGCGGGTTTGTGCCGCTGTTCAACATCCAGCTCGGCGAAATCATCATCGGCGGAGTCGGCGCCGGCCTTTACGGCATGCTCGTATTCGTCGTGCTTGCGGTGTTCATCGCCGGCCTCATGGTCGGGCGCACCCCGGAATATCTCGGCAAAAAAATCCAAAGCTTCGAGGTGAAGATGGCCATGCTCTCGCTGTTGATCCTCTGCCTGACCATCCTCGGTTTTTCGGCTTGGGCAGCTGTGAGCCAATGGGGGTTGGCCGGATTGAACAACCAGGGCCCGCATGGTCTCAGTGAAATGCTCTACGCCTATTCATCCGCCGTCGGCAACAACGGCAGCGCCTTTGCCGGCCTCAATGCCAACACTCCCTGGTATGACACCACCCTGGGCATCGCCATGCTCTTCGGCCGTTTTCTGATGATCGTGCCCATCATGGCGATGGCTGGATCGCTGGCGCAAAAGAAACTCGTCCCCGCCAGCACCGGCACCTTCCCCGTGTCCGGCGGCACGTTCATCATTTTGTTGCTCGGCACGATCTTGCTGGTCGGCGCGCTCAATTTCCTACCCGTCCTGACCCTCGGGCCGATTGTGGAGCATTTCCTGATGCTCCAGGGCAAACTGTTTTGATTTCATGTCACCTGCCACCCGTCACTTGTCACGCACCCTATGACTTCCAAAGCTCCATCTTTATTCGACTGGTCCATCGCCGTGCCGGCGATCGGTGACGCTTTCAAAAAGCTCGACCCGCGCCTGATGCTCAAAAATCCCGTCATGTTCGTGACGATGGTCGGTGCGGTGCTCACCACCGTCGGGATCTTTACCGCCCACACCGACCGCGGCTTCATCGCCCAGCTCGCCCTCTGGCTCTGGTTCACCGTACTCTTCGCCAACTTCGCCGAGGCCGTTGCTGAAGGCCGGGGCAAGGCCCAGGCCAAGGCTCTGCGCGGCGCCCGCGTCAAAACCATCGCCCATCGCCTTGCCAAAAACGGTCAGACCGAGGACATCAGCGCCAATGATCTTCGCAAGGGCGACATCGTTGTCGCGTGCGCGGGGGAAACCATTCCCGCCGACGGCGACGTCATCGAAGGCGCAGCCACCGTGGACGAATCGGCCATCACCGGCGAGTCCGCGCCCGTCATCCGCGAAAGCGGCGGTGACCGCAGCGCCGTCACCGGCGGCACCCGCGTGCTCTCGGACGAAATCAAAATCCGCGTGTCCATTAACCCCGGCGAAGGGTTCCTCGACCGCATGATCTCGCTCGTCGAAGGCGCCAAACGCCAGAAAACACCCAACGAAATCGCGCTCACCATCCTGCTCTCGGCGCTGACGCTCATCTTTCTGCTGGTCTGTGTGACGTTGAAGCCCTTCGGCATCTATTCCGCCACGGTGTTCTCCGTGCCGGTCCTCATCGCTCTGCTGGTCTGCTTGATTCCCACCACCATTGGCGGATTGCTGAGCGCTATTGGCATCGCCGGCATGGATCGCCTGCTTCAACACAACGTCCTCGCCATGAGCGGACGCGCGGTGGAAGCCTCCGGCGACGTTGACGTCCTGCTGCTCGACAAAACCGGCACCATCACGCTCGGCAACCGCCAGGCCACGGAGTTTATTCCCGCGCCGGGCATTGCCATCGAACGCCTGGCCGATGCTGCGCAACTCGCGTCGCTCGCCGACGAAACGCCCGAAGGCCGCAGCATCGCTGTGCTCGCGAAGGAAAAATTCAACCTGCGCGGTCGCGACATCGCCCAGCCCCACGCGCAATTCGTGCCCTTCACCGCCCAGACCCGCATGAGCGGTGTGGACTTTGCCGCCGTTGACGGCCAGCCGGCGCGCCGCATCCGCAAAGGTGCGGCGGAGGCCATGCGCGTGTTCGTGGACCGCGAAGGCGGCCTGTTTCCCAAGGCCGTCTCCGACACGGTGGACAACATCTCTCGCTCGGGCGGCACCCCGCTGGTGGTCGCCGACGGCCGGGAAGTACTGGGCGTGGTCCAGCTCAAGGACATCGTCAAGGGCGGCATCAAGGAACGGTTCGCCCAGCTTCGCAAGATGGGCATTCGCACCGTGATGATCACCGGCGACAACAAGCTCACCGCCGCCGCCATCGCCGCCGAGGCGGGCGTGGACGACTTTCTGGCCGAGGCCAAGCCTGAGGACAAACTCGCGCTCATCCGCCGGGAACAGGGCGGCGGCCGCATGGTGGCGATGATTGGCGACGGCACCAACGACGCCCCGGCGCTGGCCCAGGCCGACGTGGGCGTGGCCATGAACACCGGCACCCAGGCCGCCAAGGAAGCCGGCAACATGGTGGACCTCGACTCGAATCCGACGAAGCTCATCGAGATCATCGAAATCGGGAAGCAACTGCTCATCACGCGCGGTTCGCTCACCACCTTCAGCATCGCCAACGACGTGGCAAAATATTTTGCCATCATTCCGGCGATGCTCATGGCGACCTTTCCCGCCATTGCGCCGCTCAATATCATGGGCCTGCATAGCCCGGACAGCGCCATCCTGAGCGCCATCATCTTCAACGCCCTCATCATCATCGCGCTGATTCCGCTCGCGTTGCGCGGCGTGAAATTCAAACCCATTGGCGCGCTGGCCATATTGCAACGCAACCTGCTCATCTACGGCTTGGGCGGCGTCATCATCCCCTTTGTCGGCATCAAAGCCATCGATGTCCTGATCACCACCCTGAAACTCGTTTGATATGAAAACGTTCCCATAGGAGCCGAGGTGACGAGGCTCAAATTTAAATGAGACTCCTCACGTCGTCTCCTGCAAGAAAGCAAACTATGAAAAAGCATCTTACTGAACTTCGCAGCGCCGTGATGGTCACGCTGATCTTCGCCGTCGTGCTTTGCGGACTGTATCCGCTCGTGGTGTACGGCATCGGCCAGGTCTTGTTCCCCGACCGGGCCAACGGCAGTCTCATCGTGGACAAGGACGGCACCGTGCACGGCTCCAAACTGATTGGCCAGCAATTCACCGCCGACAAATACTTTCAGTCGCGCCCCTCCGCGGCGGGCAACGGTTACGATGCCGCCAATTCGAGCGGCAGCAACCTCGGCCCGACCTCGACGAACCTGGCCGCCACCATCGCCCAGCGCATCACCGATTACCGCACACAAAATGATTTGAGCACCAACGCCCCGGTTCCCGCCGACGCAGTGACTGCCTCCGGCAGCGGACTCGATCCCCATATCGGTCTTAAAAACGCCGAATTGCAGGCGCCGCGCGTCGCCAAAGCCCGCAACTTGGAAGTGGAAAAAGTGCGCACCCTCATCAGGCAAAACACGGATTCGGCTGACTTGGGTGTTTTCGGGGAGCCTCGCGTGAACGTCCTGACGCTGAACCTGGCTCTTGAGGCGGCAAAGTAAATTCGTCACGGAAATCACTTCTGGCTCCTGAATTTGCGTACAAGGCCAGGCCTCCTGCGACAGGCCTTTGAAGAGTTCATTAGCCTACGGGCGACGGCAATGCTGGCGAGGAATGAATGGGGTTATGGCACCGTCGGCCTTTCTGGATGAGGTTCAACCGTGGCTTAAAATGGCGGAGAAATCAGCCTGCAGCACCTTGGTTTTGTCAAAAGCGCTGAAAATCATCCCCCGGACAATTGCGGCGTGATACGCCCGCCCGTTTTGGGCGCGGCCCGCAAGATTGGCTGGAGGAGCAATGGTTGTTTCGCGCCGGGCGGCTGCTGAATAAAGTTTGGGCGGTTGAATTTCTCGCGGGAATTCAAACTTCTCTGCGGCCTTTCCCCTTCTGGTTCTCCGGTCTGGAATGACCGGCGGAGAAATCTTCAGCTCCGGGAACAGCATGTCCGCGCCAGATAACAAATGTCCGGCTCAGATAATTTATTAACCTTGGGGTCCCGTTAAACCCCATGATACTTTTCGACGGTTCAAAGGAACAATCAGCAAATCAACCAAACAACCGCCCAAAGCAACAATCCTGTTGATGTCAGGCTTGGAGGCTTTAGGGCATAACAGGAAAGGAGAAGCCGTATGCCAAATCCAGTCAGTGTAAATGATCTGAAGGACTTCGTTGCCACCAGTAATCTGGCGCAACGGGAACATACCGCAGCTGTCACTGCGGTTCTCTCGCACGCCGCCTCGGTCGGGGTCGATAAAGCCATTGCCCAATTTGGCGGTTCACTCACCCCAAGCGAGCAGCAGCTCATCAAGTCTTTGAAGCCTGATGAGCTGAAGTCGCTCCAGTCCGTGCAAGGAAAACTCGGCGGTCTCATCCGCAACGCGGCGTCGGATAATAACAACAACCTCTGATTGTCTTTTTCAAGCCCGAGACGAGATCCCGGAAGAGGTGGACACGACTTTTGTTGCTTCACCTTCACCGTCGTTGTCCACCTCCAAAGGGGTTGCCGCCTCCAAGCCAACCGGACGCCTGGTACGTTTGATCATGTCTTATGACAAGCCCATCGGATGTTGCTGACCGGAGGATTGTAAAATCTCTCTACGAACAACTGGTTCCCATCCGGGCGCTCGTTCACCTGGTAAGAAACCGGTTGATCAGGGAAAAGGGGGCGGCCGGTTGGCGCTCCTGTTATTTTCAGAACTACCATACCTCACGGGCAACCACTGCTTTTTTTGAACTTGTGGAGAGAGAAGCCAGCCGTCTGCCCGAGAAGCCGGTCAAGTTTCTTGAGTGGCTGCATCTCCATAAGTTGGAAGAAGCCGGTGAAGAAACCATGTTTCGGGAGGATTTGTTAACCCTCGGCTACCGCAATGAACAAATAGACTCCTCCTTGCCGGATGAAGTTATCCTGGATATGTTTGGCCGCCAAATGGCTCTGGTAGTCTGCAAACACCCGTTTGCCCTGCTGGGATTTCTTCTGGTGACAGAGTGCCTGCCGTCCAATATCAGTGCCGTGCAGAACGAGATCGCCAGTCTTGGCATATCACCAAGAGCCATAAGTACGATTCGTTACCATGCCAAAGAGGACATCCAGCACCGCGAACCGATATTCGACTTGATCGAACTTTACGCAAAGGACCAGCGCATTTACGAACTCGTCTATTTCGCGGCGGCAAGCACCCTTGTCGGATGGGGTCTTTTTTTTGACAAAGTGATTTCGAATCCTAAACCCCAGGCCGGCTGAACATGAAGGCGCCTTCAATGATTCGATTTCTTTTGATCAACCCGCCCTTGACCGATCCAACGTGTCCGTACCATTCCATACCTTATCTGGTCGGCGCAGCCTTGGACGCCGGATTTAAAAGCTATTCGTGTGCTGACGCGAATATTGACGCGTTGAACTGGCTTTCCTGTCCTGACAATGTCGACACCCTGCTTTCAAAGGGCAAGGATCTGCTTTCCCGGCTCAACTCAAAAGCCAGGCTGACTCGTAATGAACAACTCACCTACCGATATGCACTGCGAGCTGCCGGGTTTGATCCGTGCATGGTTCAGAAAGCCATCGCAACACTCAAACATCCTGAACGATTTTATCGTTACCCGGAATACAGGAAAGCCATGTTGGTGCTTATTCGTTGGATGGATCTGTTGTCGTTGGATGGATTTCCCGGTCAATTTGATGGGTTTTATCTCGACCCCAACGGGATATTCAATCTGCAGCGCATTGAAGATTTGCGATTAGGACCGTCGCTCTTGCAGCTGGTTGGGCCCTTTCGCAAATACCTGGATGGGCCCTTTGTGGCCAGGATTGCCCGGCAGGACGCCTACGAACTTATCGGCCTGAGCGTCAACTATGTCTCCCAACTCCCGTTTGCGGTGTACATGGCTGAGTTGTTGCGGAAGCAGCAACCATCTGCCTTGATCTGCATCGGGGGCACCGAGATCACCGATGTTTTCAAATACGCTAGGAATGCCAAAGTGGCTTGGGATCTGTTTCCAGGAACCGACGCTGCTGTGCTGGGAGAAGGCGAATCTGCGTTTGTGCAGATCCTTCAGTCACTTTCCAAGGGCACATGGCCGGCTGCAAATGTCAGGGGAGTGAAACTCAATCCCGTGAGGCATGCCGGCAGCGTTCAAAACCAGCCAATAACTCCAAACTACGAGAATATCTCATCTTTGGCGTCGCCTAATTACCAAGTATGGAATTGGGAGGATTACTGGGCGCCTGAGCCGGTGATATTGTATTCGCCCACGAGGGGGTGCTATTGGAACAAGTGCACATTTTGCGATTACGGCCTGAATTCAGACTCGCCCACATCGCCCGCCCGTGACCGAGAAATCACCAGGGTCGTTCAAGACCTGAGAATGCTGGGGAAATTGGGACGCACCTTTTACTTCGCGGTTGATGCCATGTCGCCTGTTTTCCTGAAAAAACTCTGTGCGGCAATCGCCTCGGAAGGAATCAAAATCCGGTGGGCCGCCGAACTGCGGCTGGAGAAGCAATTTCGCCACGAACTCGCCCTGGAACTGCGCAAGGGCGGTTGTGTCGCGATTTCTTTTGGCTATGAATCGGGCTCTCAAAGGATTTTGGATTTGATCAATAAAGGAGTCGACAATTCTCAGGTTCCAGAAATGCTCTCGGCGTTGAAACGGAATAACATTGGGGTTCAAATGATGGGATTCATAGGCTTTCCTTCAGAAAACCCAACCGATGCCGAGCAGACGTATCACCTCCTGTTGAATCACTCCGACTCCTGGGCAATTGCCGGCATTGGCGACTTCGTCCTCACACCCGGAGCCATCGTGGCGAAGCAACCTTCGCGCTTCGGCATATCAAAGGTTGAACCATTTGTTGGCGAAGATATCATCAGATCGCTGAGTTGGATCGACGGCGCGGGGAACCGCAAATGGCCGGGCGACCAACGTACTCCCCGCATCAAGGAACTGACTGCCGGGCTCAGGAAAACTATTGGGGATCGTCCATTTGTTGGCGGCATTGACAGCGCACATAGTCTGCTTTATTTCGCCCGCTTTGGCGCCGGCCTGGTTGAACCTGAAGCTGCAGGGGGCGAGGTCCGCATGCCGCCAGCGTCGACTCATGTCACCACGCCTTTTGCCAATGCCGAGATGTTTGCCGACAAGCAAGATATTTTTCAGTGCAACCAGGAAGCGCGCATGCGGGGAAGGTCGCTCGGCACGCGCGAGTTCGGGCAATGGCTTTCAGAAATGGATGCTGATGATCGTGCCATAAAGACTGAAAGGGAGAGCGTTTTGGAGGTGTTGCCGAGCGGACACTACCTCCAGGCAACGTGGCGTGATGGAACGGGAGCGAGCAATTTCAGCGAGGCTTTTGAAGTGCTTAAAAACCTGCTGGTTTGCGGACATGGCTTGAGTTGACCTTCGTATCGGAATCGTTCCACCGCCCAGCGTCGAACCATCTCGGCCTCGGGCCTCTTCCAATTTCCGGCGGCGGAAGGTCGGCAACGCGCTTAACGCGCGGGCGAATTATTGAGAGTTAAAGCCGTCGCCATTGCCCGGCGAGCCTGAACATTTTAATGCTGAACCTCGCCTTGGATTCGTTAAGATGAAGCCGTGAACGACGGCGACCGCCCCAATCCTGATGCGCTGTTGAGTTCCCTGCAACGCGAAGAGGCCGCCCAAAAACGCGGCCGGCTCAAGGTCTTTCTTGGCATGTCCCCGGGCGTCGGTAAGACCTACGCCATGCTCGAGGCCGCCCGGCGCGAACTCGCCGCCGGTCGCGACGTGGTCATCGGCTACGTCGAGACCCACGGTCGCAAAGAAACTGACGCGCTCACCACCGGCCTGCCCGTGGTCCCCCGCAAAACCGTCGAGCATCGCGGCCTCACCCTCACCGAAATGGACCTCGACGCAGTGCTCGCGCGCCATCCACAACTCGCCCTCGTGGACGAGCTGGCGCATACGAACGCACCTGGTTCACGGCATCCCAAACGTTACCACGACGTGCGCGAACTGCTCGACGCGGGCATCGACGTGTTCACCACGCTCAATGTCCAGCACGTCGGTAGCCGGGCGGAGATCGTCCGCGAGTTCACCGGCGCCACCATCCAGGAAACCGTGCCGGATTCGGTGCTCGACGAGGCGGAAATCGAGCTGGTGGATTTGCCGCCGGGCGAACTGCTCAAGCGCCTGGCCGAGGGACGGGTTTATGTGCCCGACCGCGCGCAGGCCGCCGCTCAGAATTTTTTCCGCGAAGGCAACCTGATTGCGCTGCGCGAACTCGCCTTGCGCGTCGCCGCCGAACACGTCGGGCAAAACGTGCGCGATTACCTCGCCGCCCGCCATCTTGCCGGTCCCGTGAAGTCCGGACAACGGCTGCTGGTCGCCCTCAGCCCCAGTCCCCTCTCGGAATCCATGGCGCGCTGGACGCGCCGGCTCGCGGACAATCTGCAGGCCCCCTGGCTCGCGGTCTTCGTGGACACCGGCCGCCCTCTTTCCGACGACGAACAGGCCCGACTCCAAAGGAATCTGGCGCTCGCGCGCGAACTTGGTGCGGAGGTCATCACCACCAGCGACACGGACCTGGTCGCAGGCATCCTTCGCGTCGCCCGGCAGCAGAACGTGACCCAGATTGTCGCCGGCAAACCGGCGGGTTTCCGGCTGCTGGATTTTCTGCGCGGCGGGTCGGTTTTGAGCCGGTTGATTCGCCACAGCGGCAACATCGACGTGTGTTGTGTCCGCGCCGAAACCGGCGAAGCGGTCGCGGCGCCGCGGCCGTTGCGGTGGCGGCCCACGTCTGCGCCCCGGCAATATCTCGCCGCGCTCGCCGTCGTGGCCGGCGTGACGGCATTGAATTTTGCGCTGCAAAACTGGACCGGGCCTTACGCGTTGTCGCTGGTCTATCTGATTGCCGTGGTTACCCTGGCACTCTTTGTCGGCCGGGGCCCGATTTATCTCGCGGCCACAGCCGGCGCGTTGATGTGGAATTATTATTTCCTGCCGCCGTTGTACACCTTGTACATCACGAGCTTTCAGGACGCGCTGATGTTCATCATGTTTTTCGTGGTGGCGCTGGCGATGGGCCACCTGACCGGGCGGCTGCGGGCGCAGCAATCGGCGGAGCGGGAACGCGAGGAGCGCGCCACCGCGCTGTACCTGCTGACGCGCGAACTGGCCGGCGGCAAGGATTTCACGGAACTGCTCGGCGTGGTCATCCGGCAGCTCGGCGAGGTGTTTCAGGCGGACGTCGCGGTGCTGCTGCCCGACACGGACCGCAAAGCGGAACTGGTGCCCTATCCGTTCGGCACGCTTGCTGTGTCAGAGAAGGAGACGGGTGTCGCGGCGTGGGCGTTCCGCAACGCCAAGCCGGCCGGCTGCGCCACCGACACGTTGCCCGCCGCTGACGCGTTGTATCTGCCGCTCGTGACACCCGGCGGCTGCGTCGGCGTCATCGGGTTGCGGTTGAAGAAAGGGCGGGAGCTCCCGTTGCAGCAGCGCAACCTGCTGGAAAATTTCATCCGCCAGATTGCGCTGGTGCTCGACCGCCAGCGGTTGAGCGACGCCGACCACACCGCGAAATTGCTGGAGGAATCGGAGCGGCTGAGCAAGGCGCTGCTGGATTCCATCTCCCACGAACTGCGCACACCCATCGCCGCCATCACCAGCGCCGCCAGCGGGCTGGAGGAACAGGGAGACACTCCTGAGCTGCGCCGCGCGCTCACCAGTGAAATCCGCGAGGCCAGCCGGCGGCTGAACCGCCTCGTGGGCAACCTGCTCGACATGACGCGGCTCGAATCCGGCCGCATGACGCCGCGGCTCGAATGGTGCGACGTGGGCGACCTCGTCGGCGTGGCCTTGCGGCAATTGAAAAAGGAACTGGCCAACCATCCGGTGACGACGAACCTGGCGCACGAACTGCCGCTGGTGAAAATGGATTTTGTGCTGATGGAACAGGCGCTGGCGAATCTGCTGCTCAATGCCGCGTTGCACACGCCGGCGGGAACGCGCATCCAAATCAGCGCGGCCGTCGAAAATGGCGAAATGCTGCTGTCCGTGGCGGACAACGGCCCGGGTATCCCGGCGGAAGCGCTGCCGCACTTGTTCGGCAAATTTTATCGCGCCTCCGGTGCGCCTGCGGGCGGCAGCGGTTTGGGACTGTCCATCGTCAAAGGTTTTGTGGAAGCCCACGGCGGACACGTGACGGCGGCGAATCGCGCAGGTGGCGGCGCGGAATTTGCCATCCGCCTGCCGCTGGGCCAGGCGCCGCCGCCACCGGAGGAACCCAAAGTATGAAAATAACGGTTCAATTTGATGGGGCGAGGCTGCTGGCGAGCCGTTTTGCATTTGTTGCGTCGAGCCTGTGGCTCGATGGGATTGGCACACAGCGCCAATGCTACGCCGGCTCGCGAGGACGCTCGCCTCACCCTTGAATTCAATCCAAAGCATGAACGAAACTAAGCCAACGATCGCACTGGTGATTGACGACGAAGTGCAAATCCGCCGCCTGCTCCGGCTCACCCTCGAGGCGAACGGCTACAAGGTCTATGAGGCGGCGACCGGGCAGGATGGCCTGCTCGAGGCCGCGCAGCGCCGGCCGGAAGTCGTCGTGCTCGACCTCGGCCTGCCCGATCTTGATGGCGTGACCGTCCTGAAACGGCTGCGCGAATGGAGCCGCGCACCAGTGCTGGTGTTGTCCGTGCGCGACCGTGATGAGGACAAAATCGCCGCGCTGGACAACGGCGCGGACGATTACGTGACGAAGCCATTTAGCACCGGCGAGCTGCTGGCGCGGCTGCGCGTGGCCCAACGTCATGTCCAACCGACGCCGGACACGGCGATCTTCCGCTCCGGCGATCTGCAGGTGGATTTGACCGCGCGGGTGGTGACCGTGAAAGGCCGGGACGTGAAATTGACCGCCACCGAATACGCGCTCGTGCGTATGTTTGTCCGGCACGCCGGGAAGGTCCTGACCCACCGGCAGATTCTCCGCGAAGTCTGGGGGCCCAACTCCGAGGAGCAGACGCATTATCTGCGCGTTTATCTCGGCCACTTGCGCGAGAAGCTGGAGGCCAACCCCGCGCAGCCCGAACATTTCATCACCGAACCCGGCGTGGGTTACCGGCTGATTGAAAAAGGCTAAAGGCTAAACGCTAAAGGCTAAAGTTTTTGGAAGAACAGATTCCACCCAATACCCATGTTCTGACTGCACTCAGCAGCCCTTCAGCCTTTAGTCTTCAGCCTTCAGCCTTTCCCATCACGCCTTTAACCTTGTCTTATCAGCGAGGCGGCGCTTTCAGTTCCGCGCGCACCAAACTGACAACTCGGGCGTGGGAGTCGTCTTCTCCGGAAGAGACCAGCGTCAGACGAACCGTGGTGCCCGCGGAACCTCGAATCAAAGCAATCGCCTGTACGAGCTGCTGGCCGTGAACCGGCACCGCCGGCCCGGTGTTCTGGGCCACGGCGATGATCCGGTCACCGACATGGATGTCCTTTTGAGCGGCTGCAGGCGAGTCCGGAACGATGCCGCCAATAGTGATGTTTTTTCCGCCCACGTCGAAAATGATCCCGATGCCGGCGCTCGCGGCTGGCGCTTCGAGGACATAGTGCTGGAGAATGGTCGCATTGTCGGCATCATGCGTTTGGTAAATCGTGCCTGGCGGCGGTCCGGAGGCGCCAAGGTTTCCGCTCGAATTGGTGGGCATGTTGTTTATGACCATTTTCATGTCAGTGTTCGCGGCAGTCTCAATGACCATCCCTAATTCCGGGTCGAACCAGGCCACACCCGAACCGGTGCCCTCCAAGCTGGAATCAGATGTTCCCGCCGGATTTGAATTTGGACCGGGTTTGGTTTTCATGGTGGATTGAAACTCCAGGCGGGCGCAGTTGCGCTTCCAGTGCTGTTCCCAATTTCGAAAAGTAACCGTATGATCAATGCTCGCCGTACCGAGGGGGCCCATGGCCATCTCCGTCTGAACCGGCCAGGTGTCGCCCGGTTGCACCTCCTTGGGCGGCAGGTAAAGGTGCAGCCCGCTCATCAGCTGCTTGAGATTACCCTCGCTAAACTGAATCTTGGAAAATGCGGAAGCATTCCCCGACGCGCCGGATGACAGCCGTTGCTCGAGTTCATCAACGCCTTCCACTCGCTCAACCCCATTGCTGGCATTCAGGAAATACCGGATTTTGGAGCCGATAACTTTTCCATATAGATCGGTCAGCGAATTCGTCCTGGACGCCGATGGTTTCTGGGTCGAATCGTAATCCAGCATCGTATTGCCTCCCAGGGCAATCCGATCCCGGATGCTGAGGAACTCCAGTTCCACTTCATGTCCGCCTCCGTGGGTTGCCTGCAACACCGTCAATCCGTATTTCTTTGCCAGGGTCACGTCCTCCTGCTGTCGATCGGGCTGGCCCGGGTAGAGATACTCGCCGTTTCTTTTTATTTCCACGTCTAGCACCACGCGCTCGCCCACCGGCGGCCATTTCAATTTTAATTCCACCGGGCCGGCCGGCGGCGTGACCGTGGAGGGTTGACTGAGGTTTTCCCGGGTTGCCTGATCGACGACGGCTGTGCTGACGAGACTCTGGCTGTCGGCGACGGCTTTTTCCTGGCGCAAGACCTCCGCTTCGCCGCGCAGTTTTAACCCTTTGGCACGAACCGTCAGATTGGAAAATACGCCATCGCAGGGATATTTCGGATCACCATAGACGCGCAGGCCAACATAGCCGGAGGCGAAGGTCGTGTCATTGGTGCTCAATATGACGACATCGTTCAGGCGAACTTCGAGC
>Ga0265338_10000403_pt1 | contig 77459 bp, 65 predicted proteins | sample 42126metaG_FD_193579 | JGI IMG/M metagenome (GOLD analysis project Ga0265338, IMG submission 193579) | Rhizosphere microbial communities from Carex aquatilis grown in University of Washington, Seatle, WA, United States - 4-21-26 metaG | ecosystem: Host-associated > Plants > Roots > Rhizosphere...
GCGGTCACGACTGGCCCGGCGACACGCTCCGCGCGGCCTACCGCGAGTACCAGTCGACCTTCTCGGGCGCGCTACGCGAGTGGTTCCGCAAGCAGTGACGTAGCCTCGGCCGGTGAGCAGAAAGAGCGCCGCCGCGTTCGTTGCCAGCGACCTCCTCGCCGACGCGAGCCGCGTGCTGCCCGACGCGATCGAGCTCCGCCGCACGATCCATCATCACCCGGAGCTCGGCCTCGTGCTGCCGCGCACGCAGGCTGCGATCGTCGAGGCGCTGCGCGAGCTCGATCTCGACGTTCGCACCGGCGACACCGTGTCTTCCGTCGTCGCGGATCTCCACGGCGAGCAAGCCGGCGCCGACAACGGTGTGATCCTCCTGCGGGCCGACATGGACGCGCTGCCCATGCCGGAGGACACCGGCCTTCCGTACACGAGCGAGATCGACGGCGCGATGCACGCGTGCGGCCACGACGCGCACGTCGCGATGCTGGTGGGCGCGGCTCGTCTGCTGGCGGAACGACGCTCGGAGCTGCCGGGAACGGTGCGGTTCATGTTCCAACCCGGCGAGGAAGGGTTTCACGGCGCGCGGCACATGATCGATGCCGGCTTGCTCGACTCGCCTCGCGTCGACGCGGCGTTCGCGCTCCACGTCGCGCCGAACCTGCCTTCGGGATCGATCTCGACGCGCGGTGGTGCGCTGATGGCGTCGGCCGACGTGATCGACATCGTCGTGACCGGCAAAGGCGGGCACGCGTCCACGCCTTATCTCGCCAACGATCCGATGCCCGTTGCCGCGGAGATCGTGCAGGCGCTGCAAGTGATGGTGACGCGCCGCATCAACGCCTTCGACCCGGTGGTGGTGTCGATCACGAAGATGACGGCGGGCACCACCAGCAACGTGATCCCCGAGTCGGTGCACTTGCTCGGCACGTTGCGCGCGGTGTCGGAGGCGGGCCGCACGCTCGCCACCGCCGGCATCGAACGCGTCGCCCATTCGATCGCGCAGGCCCACGAGATGCAGGCCGAGGTCGCGGTGATCCCCGGCTACCCGGTGACCGTGAACGACGACGGGTTCGCGAGCTTCGCGATCGGCGTCGGGCGCGACCTCGTGGGCAAGAGCCTGGTGCTCGACATGCCGACGCCGGCGATGGGTGCCGAGGATTTCTCGTACGTGTTGCAGCAGCGGCCGGGAGCTCTCGCCTTCCTCGGTGTGTGCCCGCCGGGGGAGCGGCCGAAGCGAGCGCACTCGTGCCACTCGAATCGCATGATCATCGACGAGAACGGCATGCAGACCGGCATCGCGATGCACGCAGCGGTCGCGCTGTCGTTCCTCGTCCGGTATGCGTCCGGCGGAGCCGAGGCCGCGGTCGACTAATCTGCAAGCTTCCCGGGGCGGTTAGCTCAGACGGCTAGAGCGCATCCTTCACACGGATGAGGTCGGAGGTTCGAGTCCTCTACCGCCCACCGTAAAAGTCCTGGCCGGAGCGTTGCTTCGACTGGCGGGAATCTCGCTTTGGGCGCTGGGTACACACCTGGTACGCAAGCGGTACACGCGCCGTTCGATTTCGGCGTGGCCGGCATGGAGAAGGCGACTCCGGGGCGGCAAGACCGTCTACCTGGTGCGCTGGCGCGATCCGAACGGCGGCCAACGCTCCAAGCAGTTCGCGGCGAAGCGCGACGCACCATCTCACCGGGGTCACGAGCGATATTCAGACCGGTGCCTATGTCGATCCTCGGGTCGGCGGCGTGACGGTTGCCGAATGGTGGGACGAGTGGTGGCCCTCCAACGTGCACCTCGCCAAGAACTCGCGCGACCGTGACGGTCGTGCGTTCAAGAACCAGGTCAAGCCCGCCTTCGGAACATCAGCCGCAGTGTCTTTTGTTCGGGGCTGTGCCTTTGGCGGGTATGAAGATTGCCTGGATTTCAGCAGGGCCGTCGAAGTTCCATGGAAACGTTGGTGATGCCACCTTTGAAAGGTGGCTCACCAGGCCGGATTTGCTCGCCGCGTCGAGCGCGTTGATCGGTTTGACGGCCTTGTAGGCGTGTGGTCTGCTTGAAAGCGCGTGGGGTCGCAGCGTTTTGTTCGGGGGCGACGGAGCGGTAGTCGATGGCGTTGACTCTTTGGAGTGCTGCTCGGGGGCGCAGTGACGGCGGCCCGGGCGTAGCTGCGTCGCAGGCGCGTCGTCGTCGCGGCAGGCGTTGGGTCCCCGCGGCAATGGTCGTGTTAACGACGGTTGGCTCAGCCATCGGAGTTGCGTCACCGGCGGGTACCGCGTCGCCAACATGGAAGATCGTGCCCACTCCGAACCCGGCCGGCTCGATTGATGCCAAGTTCGAGGCAGTGTCGTGTACGAGCCCGACGAACTGCTTCGCCGTCGGCGAATATGCGACCAGCACGAGCGGGAACCTGACCCTGGTGGAGCGATGGAACGGCACGAAATGGTCGATCGTTGCAAGCCCGAATCCCGTCAACTCAACCGACGACCGACTCTCTTCGGTGTCGTGCACGAGCACGACCAGTTGTTTTGCGGTCGGTCGTTACGGCTCGAACAGTTTGGGCGTTTTCAGAGGGCTGATCGAGCGATGGAACGGCGCGAAATGGTCGATCGTCCCGAGCCCCAATGAAGGAACCAGCGAGATGTATCTGTCCGGTGTGTCGTGCGCGACCGCGACGAGTTGCTTCGCCGTCGGCTACTACAACGGGTTTCCTGGTGGGGGCGTGTTCGAGCGGTGGGCGGGATCGCGTTGGTCGCTCACGGCTCCCATGCAGGTCGACCCGACCGGCGTGTCGTGCGCAGGCCCGACGTTCTGCATCGCGGTCGGCGCTCAAGGGCTGCTCTTCCCGTGGATCGACCGGTGGGATGGGTCGACCTGGTCAACGGTCACCGTCCCGAGCCTCACCGAGAGGTCTGGCGACCTGCTCGGGGTGTCTTGCTCCAGCGCGACGAACTGCATTGCCGTCGGCCAAACCGACCTGTCAGCGGGACACGCTCCCACGCTAACTGTGCGCTGGAACGGCAAGCGCTGGTCGGTCGTCGCTAGCCCGAACCCTGCGGAAAGCTTCCTGTTAGGGGTTTCGTGTACTAGCGCAGCCAGTTGTATCGCTACGGGCGGCTTTTTGGAGCGATGGAACGGCACGCGCTGGTCGATCCTCGCATATCCCGACGTTCCCCCCGGCACGAGCCCCTGGGCGTCGGGAGCCGTGTCGTGCACGAGCGCGACGTTCTGCATGACAGTCAGCTATCAGAACAGCGGAAGGCTGCTGACAACGCTCGCCGCACGGTATGCATAGAGCGACACCAGATGGGCGAGCTAAGGCTTCGTCTCCTACTCGTACTCTCGTTGCTCGTGTCAGACTGGATAAGGGTGTGACAGCGACTTTCGGGTCGGTGTCGGGGGGGCAATGGGAATCGAACGTAGGTATCGGCGATCTCGACCTACGGGTCGGATCCTGGCGACGATTGCCGTGTTGGTAGGTGGGGTCTTCAGCCCGAGTGTCAGCCTTGGCGCGAGCGCCGGAACATTGCCGGCGGTGGCGACGTCAAGTGCGACGCTGTATGTCGTCGAGACCACAGGCAAACTGCTGCCGATCGACACTGCCACGAACGCTGCGCGTTTCCCGATCGCCGACGTCTCCGGTGGGTCTCTTGCAATCGGTCCGGACGGCGGGAGCGCGTTTGTCGTCGACGGTTTCGGCTACCTCTTGCATCCCGTGTCGTTACCGCGCGGGCCGGTTGGTCAAGACATTTTCACCGGTGTCGCGTTCGATTCTGAATCGACCGGACCGGATGAAAGCGTCGCGATCGCGCCCGACGGCAAGACGGCCTACCTCGCGACGAAGGAGAACGGAACCCTCGTTCCGATCAGTCTCGCTTCGTATTCCGCGCTTCGACCAATCAAGATCGGAGGATGCCCGATTTCGGTTGCTATAACACCTGACGGTAGGACGGCGTACGTCGCTGACGATGACTCAGGCACGGTGATCCCGATCACGACTGCGACCAGCGCGCGCGGCGCCCCAATTCGTGTTGGTGTTGGTCCTCAGGCGATCGCGATTACGCCGGATGGGAAGACCGTGTACGTGGCCAACAGCTTCAGCAACACGGTAACGCCGATCAGTACGGTGACCAAGCAGCCCGGCGTGCCGATTCCGGTCGGTGCGGCACCGTTGGGTCTCGCCATCACGCCCGACGGCCACACCGTGTATGTGGCGAATTACAACGACGACACAGTGACTCCGATCGCAACCGCAACGAACACGCCCGGCACGCCGATTCCTGTCCCCGGTCCTGCCTTCGACATCACGGTCGCGCCGGACGGCAAGACCGCCTACGTCACCACGACAGTCCTGCAGACACAACCAACGCAAAAGCATTGCCTTGATGGACACACATTCCCCCAAGGCCTCGTCACGGCCGATACGGTGACTCCGATCACCACCGCGACAAACACTGCCGGGCTGCCTGTCTACACCGCCGCGAATAACGGACTGCCGTGCGAAGGGTGCCTCGGCCGGCTCGTGATCTCGCCAGATCAGGCACCCGTCGCGAAGTTGTCCGTGACGCCAGAGCCGGCGGGGTCCGCGACCCCGACACGTTTTGATGCGTCGAGATCGCTGGCACCGTCGAGTCCGATCGTCTCGTATCAATGGGATTTCGGTGACGGCCAGACCGTGACGACGACGGGTCCCGCCACGACTCATAGCTACGCCCGGGCGAACACTTACAAGGCGACGGTCACCGAGACCGACGCTGCGGGAACCTCCACGACGCAGGTGTTCACGGGGCACACGATGAGCCGAAACGGCAGCCCGTCGGCAGTCGCGGCAGGAAGCGTCGTGATCGTGAGCTGCACGAAGACGCAGACCTGCGCAGGCAGTGTCTCGGTACCGCAATCAGCGAACACGCCGGCGCAAACCGTCGGCTTCGCGGGCAAACCGACATCGTCCGTCGGGACCGTGCACCTCGCCGTTGCGCCCGCGTCCGTGGTGTGCCCGGCTGTCGACCAATCCGTCGCGCCGGTCTCCGAACTCACTGACACTGGCTTCAGTACCGCGGCACAACTTGCGATCACGACGACCCTGCACGGTACGGTCCGCGCCAGCAGCCATCACGTGTGTTACAGCTCGACGATCCCGTTTCGAAGTCAGACCAACCCGACCGTTCCGTCACCCGGAACCGCGTTACTCCTCGACTGCTCCAAGACCGCGAACGTTGCTCCGTGCGTTGTCTCGACGACGCAGGTCGGCCCTGACGTCATCGTACGCTTCGTTGTACCGGGAGGCGACCCACGTTTCTACGTCGTCGCGCCGAGACCACTCGGGTCGAAGATCCCGACAATTCCAAAGGGAATGCGCGGACTGCAATACAGCGCGCATTTCAGCACGGTTGGCGGAGTAGCGCCCGTGCAATGGAACCTTGCGTCAGGCAAGCTCCCGCCTGGACTCACACTCGACAAGAGATACGGCACCGTCACCGGCAAACCCACTACCAAGGGCCAGTTCATCTTCTCGGTGCAAGCCCGAGATGCCGAATCACCGCCTGAGACAGCGAGTCTTCCGTGCTCCATCTTCGTGACCTGAGAATCGCAGAAACGGCCGCGCAACACGCTGCCTCACCCCAACCGCGAATGCGAGGTTTCAGGACACCCAGTCGGCGTCGCGAACGGCCGGCGGGGTAGCGAGAACCGTACTGAGCTTCATGGAGTTCGGTGACGGCCTGGTTGTGCACGAGACGCAGTGCTTCGCGGATCGGTTCGAGGCTCCGGCGGCGCGGGCGCGACTCGCTCAGCGGCTCGCCCTCCGAAGCTGATCTGTCGTTCTCGGTTCGACGGACCGTGGCACCCGGCCGTCTCGTAACGTCCGCCATCAGTGCGGGCGCGCATCCTTCACTGGTTCCGCGGGTCGTCGCCGGGGTCGAGGTATTCGAGACCAAGTCGCCCGATGGCCGTCACCTGGGTGACGTAAGCACCAGACTTCGCCCAGTGGAAATGAGGCGTGCCGCCCGGGAGCACGATGACGGCACCGGGTGGGTACGCCTGCAGTTGCTCGTCGTCGAAATAGGACCGATTTGAAGACGGCCTGGTCCGGCTGGTGTGTCTGCATCGTTGTCGGACCTCCCGACTCGGCAACGGATTGACTCAGCGCCGCCACAGCTCGACGGGTGATGGTCCCGGCACGCTTGCGAGTTGGATCCTCAGTCGGCGACGGGATCACGCTACGCCCGGTGTCCGGTCCTCGACTTTCGGGGCTCAGGAACTCGCATGAGCGCGACGCCGATCGCGGATTACGCGCTCCTTTCGGATCGACACAGCGCGGCACTCGTGAGTCGCGACGGATCTGTCGACTGGTTGTGCTTCCCTCGTTTCGACAGTCCTTCGATCTTCGGTCGCCTCCTCGGTGACGCGGCCGGGCACTGGGCGATCCGGGCCGCGGGCGCGACACAGGTGACGCGCCGATACCTGGATCGCACCATGGTGTTGGAGACCACTTCCCGCACGCCGACGGGCGTGGTTGTCATTGTCGACGCGCTGGCCATGGGCGACGGCAACCGCGGCCATGAACTCGGCAAGGGTGCGCCGCATCTTCTGCTGCGGCGTGCGACGTGCACCGAAGGCGAGGTTGAGCTGCACCTGGAGTACGTCCCGCGCCCCGAGTACGGACTCTTGCATCCCCGTGTTGGATGCGGTCGACGGTGGGCTGATCGCGTCCGCGGGCGACGACGTACTGGTCATCTCCTCTCCCATGCTCCTGACCTTGGATCAGTCGTCGGTGTCGGGCCGACTCCAGCTCCACCACGGCGAGAGCGGGGGTTTCGCCCTTCACCACGCGACGCGGAGCGACGCGGGCACGGCCAGGATCTGGAACCGATCCGAGATCGGTGGTCGTTTGGACGACACGGTGTCGGCGTGGGAGTCGTGGTCGGAGCTCCACCAGGCGTACGTGGGTCCGTGGCAGGACATGGTGCACCACAGCGGACTGCCGGTCCGAAAAGGGGTGATGGTTCGACAAGGCTCGGGCGGCAGGTCACTATTGACGGCGTGCTGGTCATCGCGGCGGTGCTCGTAGTCGGGGCGTTCATCTGGGCGGCGGCGAACTCCAAGGGCACATAGCGCGTTTGCCGTCAGCCATCGGAAATGCGCGGGGCGCAGGGCATCGCTGACGCGAGACAGGTGCGCTGCGAACTTGACGGTGTCCAGAGAGGTCAGACAGCTTCGACGGCTACCGAAGAGCAGCCACGAACTGGTCGTGATGCTCGGCCCACCAGCGACGCCGCCGGTCGAACCGCTCGCCGCCTTCGGTCCGGTCCCACAGCGCCTTGGCGGTCGGGTCGCCGGCATCGACGCTGCGCCGGACGGCCGCCTCGATGCACGCGAAGGCAACATCCATCGTCGTGAGCAACTCGGCCCGGCCGTTCCGATCCAGTCCGTAGGCGTCAGCCACGAGCCGCAGCCGCGCTGGTAGGTCGGCTGGTCGGTAGCCGAGGCGCGCCCGGTCGACCTCTCCGTCCATCGGCACGCAGACCCGGGCCATCTGGGCGAGGTCGTAGACAGGCCGGCCGGGTGCAGCAAACTCGAAGTCGATGAACCCGACTGCGATGCCGTCGCATCCAGCGCACGGAGGAAGGCGTGAATGGATGCTGTGTGCCCGGTCGGCGGGCGAAGCACATGCTGACCGACCCGGACGACCTTGCCAACGTTCGCGATGCCACCGACCAGGGGCTGCGCTTCCATGTACCGACCTTACGGTCATCGAGTTCGGGAGAGCCCCTGTGGGGTTCGAGAGTGCGCGGATGTGCGAGCTGGCGGTCGGACTCCCGAGCCTGTCGCGCCCACCGCAAAAGGCCGGATAGCGACGGCCGTTATATGCATATATGCTGAGTTTTGTGTATTCGTGCGCATAGGCGGCCCAGATGCTTCCGATCCAGATGCACTCCCAGCACCGGTCGAGGTGGCCGACGAACCGCCCCGTGCGCGCGAGAAGCCTCATCGTTCGAGTTGGGCTTCTCGTCGCCATCGCTCTGCTGGGTATGGGTTGGTACCTCGAGAACCAGACCTCATCCCGTCCGGCCGATGCGATAGCACGGGCCGGGTGTTTCAAGGTCGACCCGATTCACCCTTACGAGACTCCGATCCCGGGTTTCGATCCGCGCACAGCTTCCGACAAGCAGCTTGCGGAAGTCGACTTCCCGCCTCGTCCGGGCCCCTCCGATCCTCACGGCTTGGCACAGTGGAACGGATATGTGGACTCCTACATGGCCGGCAAGGTGGTGCATTGCATTCCGGTCGACGTCCCCGTGCAGGACAGAACGTGGTACGACGGCCCGCCGGGGCAGTGAACGAGGGACGGTCGTCATCCGTGAGCGTCCCGCGTCAACCGCGCCGAGCCGGGGCCGCGCAGAACTCTTTGCCGTAGTCGGCTGGGAGGCGGGGCACTCCCAGCCGACTACTCGACTACGTCTTTCTTGGGATGCTTCCTTCGCGCGTCGGCGGCCGAGGGGGCGGGCGACTGGACACAGTGTGCGACCACGGAGGTTCCGGAACCATTGGTCGTTGTGACAGTTCGCAGAAAGTGCACGACCGAGCGCGCCAGGTGGATCGGGCGGTCAAGACGAATGCTCGGCGTCGTGCCACCGGCGTCGCTCCCGAATCGCTCACTCAGGAATCGGAGCGAGCCCGGCGCGCCCGTGGACGCCACAGTCGTGTGCCCGCCGAATCGGAACCGGCGGTAGGTCACGTCGACCCCTTCGCGTCGGTACTTCTCGACGAGCTTGTCGACGTCGGCAATGGCGGGATACTTGTCGTGCACGGCGTGGTACAGGTGCAACGAGGTCATGGGTGTGGCCTGGCCCAGCCGGAGCGCCTCGAAGACGGCACGCATCCCTGGAATCTCGAACACGCTTGGCACCGTGAGATAGTCGCTCCAGCGGACGAACGGAAAGCTCGCGACGAGCTGCTCCATGTTCATCTCGGCCGCCGCCGCCACCATTGCCTGACCCTGCGGGGTGAGAACGGATTGCAGATCGACGTCCGGGAAGCCGCGGCTGGCACCGATGATGCTGCCGAACGGTATGCCGCTCAAGAAGTTGCCGTCGTCGTACATCTGAGGCGACGAGGTCATGTCAACGCCCGCGCCGCCCGCGGCGGCGCCCACGATGTTCAGCTCCGGCGCGTAAGCAAGTTGTAGTTCGACCGCGAAAAGTGTGGCGAGGGCTCCGCCCGAGTAACCCCAAAGACCGATCGGCGTGGCGGTGTCGAAGCCGGCGGCCGGGAAGCCGATCGCGGCCCGAATGCCGTCGAGCACGAAGCGGGCAACCAGTGGGAACGCGCAGAAGGCGTGCTGCGGCCCGTTGTAGTCCGTGGTGACGACCGCCCACCCTCGACGGAGGGCCAGGGCGATGAGCGGAAGTTCCAACTGATCGCCGCGTCTCAGTGTGTACGACGGATCGGCGGTCGCCCCGAGGGCATCGATCGCGCACTGATAGGAGAGCAGTGGCCTGCTCGGTCCGTTGAAACGTCGCCGGGGAATCATCACCGTGGCGACTCCCGAAACCGCAGCACCGGTCGCATCGGTCGAGCGAAACTTCACCTGCCGCGCATCAGTCTTGATCCCGAGGCGAAACCCTCGGATCTCAACGGAACGACTTTCGAGTACGTCGCCCGGACGGAATGCCTCGAGGTTCTCGGGCACCCGATAGAAGGGGTCGTCGGTCGGAAGTGTGACTCCGGGGAGCAGCCGAGACTTCAGTCGCTCGTAGAGGTGCTCGCCGTGGACCGCGCCCTTCGCGACCAGGCGCTTGCGCGGGCTCGTGATGTCGGTCCGGGGCGGCAGGACTGCGCGCTGCCTCATGGCCGGGGGAGCGCAGATCGTGACATCTTCGAGACAACTCCTCGTGTAGTCGCGCCGGCAGCGTACGGCGGACTCGCGCAGCCGGCCGCGAGAAATGTCACGATCATCAGAACCCCGACGACGCCGAGCCGGCGCGAACCCATCAGGTCTCTATGACCCGGGCGTCGGTTGCCGGTCCGTCAGTTGACGACAACCGTGACGCTGAACTCGCCCTTGCCGCCCGTGCAACGCAGCGCCTCTCCGCATGAGGTGCGAGAAGCATTTACTGTCGACCTTCCCTTTCCGTGGGCCGTGAAGGTCTCACTCGCCGTCCCGCATCCACCGCCGGGTACGCAGACATTCCTCGAGGGCGTCGTCACCTGCTTGCCGGCGAGCAGCACGGTGGGCGAGCCGCCGAGGATCGTCCAGTAGGTGCTGGCGAGGACGACCTTCAGCCGGTCACCAACGTGGAGGGTCACCGTCTTGCCCTTGTCGCGATCGGTCACCGTCTTCGTGACGGTCTTCGGACGTGGGTGGGTCGACGGCGTGACGGTACCCGCGGCCGAGGCGCAACCGGCGGCGAGCGTGAGGGCGAACGCGACGATGAGGCAGTGACGGAACGGTTTCATGATGGATCTGACGCCGGCCGGCCGGAAACGGTTCCCCACGCGCCGGCGTTCATGTCCGGCCCGCGTCGCTGCTACACGTCGAAGACGAGTGCGGGGGCGGTCATCGAAGTCGGCTGGCCGTGCGGTCGGATGGCGGTGCCGATGCAGAAGAACTCGGTCGCGTGTTCGCCCCAAACATGGTTCGAGATCTTCATGTCCACACCCACGACGCCGCGCGCCTGGCACGCGTCGGCCTCTGCCTGCATGCGGCCCAAGGCGAGCTCGCGGGCGTCGTAGATCCCCTGCGTGAAGAGGTCCATCTCCTGGTTGCGGCCGATCTGACCGAGCGACTTGAGGATGCTCTGGTGCGCAATGTGGTACACGCAAGTGCCCAACACCATCGACACGGGCACGTACCCGGCCTGGTGGAGCAGGTAGAACTCGCGTGCCGACAGATCCGAGGTGAATGGCCATCCCGACGGCGCGCGCAAGGTCTGGGGCGCCGCGGTGAATCGCACCGCCGTACCGGTAGCGGAGAACTCGAGCACTTCCTGACCCCACGCGTACATGTTCAACTCCAGGCGCACTCCCGTCACGCCGTCGGCGTTCAGCGCGTGGGCTTCTTGGAGCATGCGCGCGATCGCGTTCGTGCGAGCCTCGTACATCGCCTGGGTGAGCACCGTCAGTTCCTGGTTCTGGTTCCAACGGCCGACCTGGATGCCCACGTGGTAGATGCTCGTGCCGACGGTGACGCCGAGCGGCTCGAAGCCGGCCTGTTCGAGCACGACGAACTCGTCGACCGACAACGTCGACGTGAACGCCTTGTCGGCTCCGCCGCCGGCAGTGTCGGCGAGTCGAGCTCCGGCGGCCGGGGGTATCGAGATCGACTCGCTCATATGGGTCTCCTGGCGTTCAAGGGTTCTGCTGGATGACGGTGTCGATCTCGTTGGTGATGCGCTGCACCCACTCCGGCCACGGCACCGACTGCGGGGTCAAACCAACGCCGCCGACCGCGTCGCCGATCTCGGTGCGGACCTGGCCACCGCGCAGCGAGACCCGGTAGCTGTGGTCGCCCACGACGAAGAGCGCGCTCTCGAGTCGGCCGAAGCCCCACAGGCCGCGACGAGCGACTCGGACCGAGCCCACGCCGAGATGCCCACGCAAGGTGCGAACGAGGTCCTCGAGCGCACGGCGTTGATCGCCTGAATCCTGTTGAAGGCGCTGCAACGCCCCCCGGAAATCGGCGCCAGCATCTGCGGCCACGACGCACAATCTAACCCTGGTCATCAGCTCATGAAGGCCGCTCGCGAGAGCGCGGGGACTGGCCAGGTATCGCGCCTCAGTTGGTCTTGAGTGACGTGAGGAGCTGTTGGTACCGCTCCGAGATCAGCTCCCAGCGGAACGGCGTGTAGTCGCGTTCGGCGTTCGCGACCAGCTCGGCGCGCTTCTCGGGATGCTGATACAGATCGACGATCGCCTCGGCGAAGCTGTCGACGTTCGACGGTTCGCACAGCACGATCGACTCCGGCCGGAACATCGACCGTATCGCCGGCGTGTCGGAGGCGATCATCGGGCGCCGCATGAACGCGAACTCGTACGCCTTCGTGGGAAGCACGAGATCCATGAATCCGTCCGAACGGTACGGGATGATGCCGACGTCGCCGTGGGACACGACGGCGCCGAGCTCCTCCGACGGGCACGGGTCGGAGAACACCACGTGATCGTCGACCGCCAGTTCGTGCGCGAGTCGTTCGAGCGCGGGCATACCTTCGCCGACACCTTTGATGTCGAACCGCAAATAGGGAACGGTTGCCCGCGCCTTCGCAAAGGCGCGCATCGCGGTATCGAGGCCGTTCCGCTCGGCGACGGTTCCGTGATACATGAGGATCAGTGGGCGCGCCTCGCTCACCGGACCCATGAACGGGTCGGTTCGCTGGTCGGGTCGGAAGATGCTCGGGTCGGCGCTGTTGATGATGTTCGTCAGCTTGCTCGCGGGCACGCCCCGCTCGAGGAGGAGCTCTTCGAACGGCCAGCCGACCGTGATCACGTGATCGGCAAACGCGGTGGAGATCTGCTCCTGCCACGTCGCGACGCGCACAACCGGGGCGCGTAACCGTCCGTGCGCCTTCGCCGCCATCAACTCCGGCGAGGTGTCCTGAACCTCCAGCACGATCTTCGCGCCGAAGAGCTTCGGGACGATCGTCGAGAAGACCAGGAAGTCCGGCATGTTGTGCACGTGGATGACGTCGAACTTCTGTTTGAAGTGGAGGCGAGTCACCTTCGCGCCGGCCCGCACCGTGAACGTGAACCACTCCAACAGCGTGAGCGGGAGCGCGCGGCCGTATCCCCGCTTCATCGGGACGCGGTGGACGTGCACCCCGTCGCAGACCTCGTACTTCGCCTGGCCGGGCTCCATCAGGCAGATGACGTGAGACTCGTAGCCGGCCTTGGCCGCCGACTCTGCCGTTCGGCGAACCAGAGCGTCGAACGGGTAGTAGTCATGAGCAATTGCACAAACGCGAAGCGCTGACACGGATCTCACGAACTCCCCACGACTCGACTGCGCGCGAAAGCTAGGAGGCACCCGCGGAGACTGTCAAAGCAGGCTCGCAACGTGCGCGTTCCGGCTGATCGCTCGCCGACAACCTACCGGTACACGAGGCAGCCATCGTCGAGGTCGGCGGCCGGCAACGTGTCCTTCTCGGTCCAGTAGTCCTGCGTGTGTTGCCACTCGGGCTTGTCGAGTCGCTTCGGCAGGAGGTGCACGCTGCGCATGAGGTAGCCCGGGTTGAAGTTCTGCGGATCGATCCACGGCAGGATGGGCAGGTCGGCGTCTTCGGGTCGGAGCGCGGGGGTCACGGTCGAGACGCCCAACTCGTCCATGTGGTGGAGCAACCGGCAGACGAAGTCGGCGATCAGGTCGGCGCGGAGCGTCCAGCTCGCCCGGAAGTATCCGAAGACCCACACCAGGTTGGGCACGCCGGTGAACATCATCCCTCGGTAATTGACGGTCTCCGAGAACACGAGTGGCGCGCCGTCGATGCTGAACGCGATGTCGCCCAGCACGCTCAGGTCGAAGCCGGTCGCGGTGATGACGATGTCGGCCTCGAGCTCGTTGCCGGACTTCAGCAGGATGCCCTTCTCCGTGAACGTGTCGATCTCGTCGGTGACCATCGACGCCTTGCCCGAGCTGATCCCGGCGAAGAGGTCACCATCGGGGATGAACGCGAGCCGCTGCCGCCACGGCCGGTACTTCGGCGTGAAGTGCGTCTCGACGTCGTAACCGGCCGGAAGACGCGCGCGCACGTCGTCGATGAGGGCCTGCGAGACGAATTCGGGCTGCTCGAACGACATCTGGGTCAGCGCCTGTTGGTCGTGCAGGATCTTGCGGCGCACGATCTCGTGTATCCACTCCTCGTCGATGTCCAACTCGCGCAACGTGTCGGCCAACTCGTTGCGGTTCGCGCCGGAGAAGAAGTAGGTCGGGGAGCGTTGCAGGACCGTCACGTGCTCGCAATCAGCCGCGATCGCGGGAACGAGCGTCGCGGCAGTCGCGCCGGAGCCGATCACGATGACGGTCTTGTCCTTGTAGTCCAGGTCGTCGGGCCAGGTCTGCGGGTGCACGATCCTGCCCTCGTAACGGTCCATCCCCGGCCAGGCGGGCGTGTAACCCTGCGAGTGGCGGTAGTACCCCTGGCACATCCAGAGGAACCCGGCCGTGAACCGCAGCGCCTCGCCGGTATCGGTCCGCGTCGCGTCGAGGGTCCAGCGGTTCGTGTCGCTCGACCAACTCGCGCTGACGATCTTGTGGCCGTAGCGGATGTACCGACCGAGATCGTTGTCGTCGATGACCTCACCCATGTACTTGCGGATCTCGGCGGCGGTCGCGATCGGCGCACCGGTCCACGGCTTGAACCGGTAACCGAACGTGTAGAGGTCGCTGTCGGAGCGGATTCCCGGATACCGATGCGTGAGCCAGGTCCCGCCGAAGCTCTCCATCGCCTCGAGCACGACGAAACTCTTGCCGGGGCACTCCTTGGTGAGGTGGTACGCGCCACCCACTCCGGAGATGCCCGCGCCGACGATCACGACGTCGAAGTGCTCCGATCTCACAGAGGCAGTGTCGGGCAACTGCGCGGTCTGGCTCACGCGCGGCCCGGTCGGCTGGCTGCTCCGGAGCGCGTCACGCGAGCGCGTCGCGCAGCGCCGACACCGTTTCCGCGGTGGCCTTCTTGGCCGAGTCGAACACGCTGTCGAGACCGTAGAAGCCGTGGATCATGCCGTCGTAACGCGAAGTCGTCACCGAGACGCCGGCCGCGCGCAATCGCTCGGCGTACGCCTCTCCCTCGTCGCGTAGCGGGTCGAACTCCGCGGTGAGCACGAAGGCCGGCGGCAAGCCGGAGAGATCCTCCACCAACAGCGGTGACGCGTCGGGCTGAAGCCGGTCGGCGTCGGCGAAGTAGTTGTCCATGAACCAGGTGATGGCGTCGGTGTCGAGCAGGTAGCCCGTGCCGTTCTCGGTGTGCGAAGGCAAGGTGCACCTCATGTCGGTGACCGGGTACACGAGGAGCTGGAAGGCGATCGGCGGCCCGCCGGCATCGCGGGCGCGACGCGCGACGACCGCGGAAAGGTTGCCGCCCGCGCTGTCGCCGGCCACGGCCAGTCGGGCGGGGTCGCCGCCGAGCTCGGAGGCGTGCGCCGCCACCCACGCGGTCGCGGCGTCACAATCAACGACTGCCGCCGGGAAGCGATGCTCGGGTGCGAGCCGGTAGTCGACACTCACGACAACGGCCGGAACCCCGGCCGCGAGGCGCTGGCACGTTGTGTCGTGCGTCGCAATGTCGCCGATCACGAAACCGCCGCCGTGGAAATACACGACGACGGGCAGCGGCGCGTCGGCTCGGGGGCGGTAGATGCGAACGGGAATGCCGCCCGCGGGGCCCGGCACCGTTCGGTCTTCGGTCGGCACCGGCTCCTCGGCGAGACCGGCGACCGCGGCGAGCATCACGAACCCGGCGCGCGCCTCCTCGGGAGTCCGCTCCGACATCGGCGGCGTGCCCGCCAGCTCGAGCTGATCGAGCAGGATGCGAGCTTGGGGATCCAGCGGCACGACGGCTCCTCACGGTTCACGGCCTGCACGCGAGGCCGCCGAACGGACCTGACAGCAACCAGCGGACTTTCCCGGCGAGCCTACGTACGGCTCACGCTCGTGTCACCCTGGCGCGTCCTGCCGCTCCGCCCGGCGGCGCGGGCAGATACACATCAACGATCGCTGGTGAGCAGCCGGTCCGTCTCTACGAGCCGCCGCGCGAGGACGCGCAACAGTCCGACACCGATGTGAGGGTCGGACTCGAGGAGCGTGCTGAAATCCTGACGGCTGATCGCGAAGCCCTCCACGTCGGTCGCCGCGCGCACGCGGGCGACGTGGTGGACGTCGTCGACGAGGAGGGAAAGCTCGCCGATGCATTCGCCGGCCTGGCAGTCGAGCGTCTGTCCGCCGAGCTCGACCGTTGCCCGGCCCGATGTGAGGATCAGGAGACCGCTGCCCGGCTGATTCGCCTGGATCAGGACCTGGCCCGCCGGGGCGTCGAAGTCGCTGGCGGTGCCGGCGAGACGCTCGAGCGCGTCGTCGGGAAGTGAAGCGAACATCGGAATGCTCTGGAGCTGGGCGAGCTTGGCGCGGTCAGCCATCTCGGAACATCTACCAGAGTGCCGCCGTCGCTGTCGAAGAGCGACGGCAGTGGCGTTCGCCGAACGCGGCGCGCTCGCATCCGGGTGCCTCCCTCTAGGCTGGTTGCCACGTTCCGGTTCGCGCGGGCCGCGCGGCGCCATGACCCGGGGGTGCGGATGACGAGGGCGGGCTTCATCGGTCTCGGCAGCCAGGGCTCCGGCATGGCCCGCCGGATCATTCAGCAAGGCGTGCCGACCGCGCTCTGGGCGCGACGCGAGCAATCGCTGGAGTCGTTTGCCGGCACGGCTGCGTTTGCCCGCGATCCGGTGGAGCTCGGGCGCGCCGGCGACGTCGTGGGGATCTGCGTCACCGACGGTGCCGCGGTTCGCGAGGTCACGCTCGCGCCGCTCGGCGTGTTGGCCGGGATGGCCGCGGGGAGTGTGCTCGCGCTGCACTCGACGATCGGGACCGACGAGTGCGCCGAGATCGCCGAAGCCGCCGCGGCGCGCGGTGTGCACGTGATCGACGCGCCGGTGAGCGGGGGCGGGGCGGCCGCCGCCGAGGGGCGGCTGACCGTGTACGTCGGCGGAACCGAAGCTGCCGTCGCGCGCGCCCGTCCGGTGCTCGAAACGTACGGCGATCCGATCTTCCACATGGGGCCGCTCGGAAGTGGTTTGCGCACGAAGCTCCTCAACAACGCGCTGAACGCGGCCCACTTCGCGCTGGCGCACGATGCGCTCGCGATCGGTGGGGCGCTCGGCCTCGACCCGGAGGCGCTCGGCGACGCGCTGCGGAGCGGCAGCGGTCGCAGCTTCTCGCTCGAGGTGTTCGTCGGGCTGCGCACCTTCGCCGGGATCGCCGATCACGTCGGACCGATCATGGCGAAGGACATCGCGCTGTTCGAGGTGGAGACCGGAGGTGCACCCGATCGCGCGGCGCTGCTCGATACGGCCGACCGGTTTCTCGCGCTCCTCGGGCATCCGCGCGACTTCGCGCGAGGCGGCGCCCGATGACCCGCACCGACGACGTCGCCCGTCCGAACGTCGACACTCGCACCCGTCCGGTCGGCACGCCGGCTCCCGTCGACCCCGTCAGGTTCTGGGAAGGTGAGTGGCGCGAGGCCCTCGCGCGCAATGGCGAACGCGCCGCCGACGACGCGGAACGCCTCGGGCTGCCGCCGCTCGTGATCGCGGTCGACGGCGACACGTGGACACTGCGTCGAGGGGAACGGACCATCGACGTGATCCCCGGCCGCGACGAGACGACGTTGCAGGTGGCGCTCGACCGCGAGGCGTTCGCCGATCTCGTGCGCGAACGCCGCACCGCGCTCGGTCTGTTGATCGGCGGGCGCGTCGAAGCCGACCCCGCGTCGAACGAGGCGTTCTGCGCGTGGGATCCGGTGCTTCGCTCCGCGCTCGACGGACGCGGCGTGTACCGCCCCGGCGACGTTCCACTGCGCGCCCTCGACGGCTCGCCCCTCGATCTCGACCGGCGTTTCCGCCCGGGAGCCGACCCGGGCGACGCGGCGCACTTCCTCGCCCAAGCCGGATTCCTCCTGCTGCAAGGGGTGTTCACCGACGACGAGATGGACGCGGTCGACGCCGACCTCGCGCGTGCGGTCGACGCGGCGCGCCCTGACGACGGCGAGTCGTGGTGGGCGGCCACCCGCGACGGCGAGCGGTACCCGTGCCGCATCCTCGAGTTCGCCCGCAAGTCGGAGTCGCTGCGCGCGTTGCTCGCCGATCCTCGCTTCCTCGCGATCGGGAGTCTCCTCGGGAGCGGCCATCGCCCGGGCGATCCGTTCGGCGAGCACTTCGCCGACGTGACCGCGGAGGGGCTCGTCAAGCGGGTGGGCTCCGTGGAGGGACTGGCCTGCCTGCCCTGGCACAAGGACTGCGAACGCGGCGGCCACTCGATGTTCTGCTCGGGGCTCACCGTGGGCATCTGCCTGACGCCGGTCGACGAAGCACACGGCGGGCTCGACGTCGTCGCCGGATCGCACCGGGCGAACATCGCGCGGGCGCAGCTCGACCGGGGGATCGATCTTCCCGCGGTCACGCTGCGAGCAGATCGCGGCGACCTGACCGTTCACATGTCGTGCGCCCTGCACCGTTCCACGCACCCGACCAGCCGGGAGCGGCGGGTTGCCTACACGGGCTTCGCGCTGCCGCCCCGGCCCGGCGACGCGCACGCCGAGGAAGCGCAGCCGCGTCTGCGCCGCGAGCGCGCGGCCATCGGCGATCCGAGCACACGTGCGCGACTGGTGCCGGAGTCCGAGCCGGGCGACCGCCGGCGATGACGACCGTGTCGGTCGCTACGGGCGCGGCCGGTGCGATGGGCTCCGCCTGCGCGAGTGCGTTGGCGCCGGGCGTCGACGTGTTGCTGCTCACCGACGTCGACGAGCACCGCCTCGCCGACGTCGCACACGGGATCGCGCGCGACTTCCCGACAAGAGTCTGCGTCGCGCCGGGCGACCTCGGCGATCCCGCGTTCGCCGCGGAGCTTGCGGGCCGCGCCCGCGCGCTCGGCGACTTGCGCTCCCTCGTCCAGACCGCCGGACTCTCGCCCTCGATGGCCGGGTGGCGGGAGATCCTCGGCGTCGACCTCGCGGCGCCGGCTCGGCTGCTCGACGCGTTCCTGCCGCAGGTCGTGCCGGGCACCGCGGCGGTGTGCGTGGCCTCGGTGTCGGGGCACATGGGCGCGTTCGAACCCGCGATGGACGACGTGCTCGCCGACCCACTCGCGGCCGATTTCGACGAGAAGTTTCGTTCACTGGCGGGCGCCGATCCCGACCCCGGCGCGACCTATCGCCTGGCGAAGCGCGGCGTCATTCGCTTGTGCGAGCGGATGGCGGTCGTGTGGGGCGCGCGCGGTGGACGCGTCGTCTCGCTCTCGCCCGGACTCGTCGACACCGAGATGGGCCGACTCGAGCTGCAGCACAACGAGATCAAGCACTGGATGGCCGGGATCACACCGGTCGGTGGCGACCGATCAGGATCCGACACAGTGCTCCCCGGACGCATCGACGACATCGCGGGCACGGTCGCGTTCCTCTGTTCGGATCAGGCGTCGTTCATCTCGGGGTGCGACGTGCGCGTCGACGGCGGACTGCTGGCCGCGATGAGTCACCAGCCGGGACCGGTGACTCATTTGTTGACAGCCGAAGGGAGGCAGCAGTGAACGACGAAGAACGTGAACGCGTGCGCGCCGAGATCGACGAGGAGCGCACCGAGACCGGGCGGCGCCGTTACCGCGAGGTCATGGTGTCGGACGCGCCGCCACCCGCGAGCCCGTACCTCGAGCATGGTGTGGTCGATTCCGTGTTCGGGGAGCTGTGGGACCGGCCCGGACTCTCCCGGCGTGATCGCCGCTTCGTCACGCTCGCGTGCGTGGCGGCCGCCGCGGTCGACGAGCCGATCCAGCAGCACGTGTACGCCGCGCTCGCGAGCGGCGACATCTCACGCGAGGAGTTCCAGGAGCTCGTGCTGCACTTCGCCTATTACGCCGGTTGGCCGCGCGCGTCGGCGCTCGAGATGGCGTTCTACCGCGCGGTTGCGCGTCTCGACGCGGAGGCAGCAGCTTCAGGCGCGGGCGGGGTGTGATGGCTGCGCCGCTCTCGGGCGAGAAGATCCTGATCACCGGGGCAACCGGCCAGGTTGCAAATCCGGTGGCGAAGGCGCTCGCAGGTGACAACGAGGTGTGGGCGGTGGCGCGTTTCGGCAACGCCCGGGCGCGCGAGGATCTCGAGGATTCCGGCGTGCAGTGCGCGGTGGTCGACCTTGCGCTCGGCGATTACTCGGGGGTGCCGAGCGACATCGCCTACGCCCTGCACTTCGCGCGCGCCGGAACCGGCGAGTGGGGCGCGGACCTCGACACCAACGTGGGCGGACTCGCATCGCTGATGGAGTTCTGCCGGAACGCGAAGGCATTCCTCCATTGCTCGTCGACGGCGGTGTACCAACCCAAGGGCAACACGCCCCGGTTCGAGGAGGACGATCCTCTCGGCGACAACCACCGTGTCTACGAGTCGTTCATGCCCGACATGCAGACGTACAGCATCACGAAGATCGCGGCGGAGGGCGTCGCGCGTTGGGGAGCGCGGCGGTTCGAGCTCCCCACGACGATCGCGCGCCTGAACGTGCCGTACGGCGGCGCGTTCAGCTGGCCGGCGTTCCACCTCGGGATGATGCTGCGCGATCAGGCGGTGCCGGTGTACGTCGAGGAGCCGTCGGAGTACAACCCGATCCACGACGACGACATCCTCGCGATGATCCCCGGACTGCTCGCCGGCGCGTCGGTTCCGGCGACCACGGTGAACTGGGGCGGGTCCGAAGTGGTGAGCATCCAAGAGTGGTGCGCCTACTTCGGTGAGCTCACCGGTATCGAGCCCAGGTTCTTCCCGACCGACCAGACGCTGGCCAGTGTCTCGATCGACACGACCCGCATGGAGGCGCTCGTCGGCAAGACCACGGTGCCCTGGAGGGTCGGGTTCCGCCGTATCGCCGAGGCCAAGTGTCCCGACCGGCTGCGGTGATGCGAACCGACGCCGGGGCTCGGACGGAGAGTCCGCCGGTGGGCTGAGGCTGCGGCGCGAATCTCGACCCAACGGGCCCGGATCGACTTCAGACGAATCCCGGCGGTGTCGATCTTGCGGGGGTGAGCGGAGCGGGGACAGGGACGGCGCCGGCAGAGCCGGTCGCGGGGCAGGTGGAGCGCCCGGCCGCGCCCGGCCCGGACAGCCCGTCTGCCGAACGCGCCGCCGGGGTGAGCCCGATGGTCCTTGCGTACGCCGTGGGACCGGTCGCGCTCGTGCTGCTCTTGGTGCTCCGGCACTTCGACCTGGTCGCCAAGGCGCCGGCATGGTCGTACGCCGCGGCCATCCTCGTGCCCCAAGTCGCGAGCCGCTCGCTCGAGCGCTGGCGCGACGCACAACCGGGGTCGTTCCGGCTGCATGTCCGAGTCGCCGTGCACGTGGCCGCGGTCACCTGGGTGATCTACCTGAGCGGTTGGGGCCCGGCGTTGGGGATGGCCTTCGCGTTCTCGGCGTTGGCGGATCTCCAACAGTCGGGCGCGCGCACGTGGCGGACCGCCCTCGGATGGTCGCTGACCGGTTGCGCAGTTGGCCAGCTGCTCGTCTACAAGGGCTGGATGCCGTCGTTCCTGGGCAACTCGCAGGCCCAGACGATCGGATTCCTCGGCGCGTTCGTGTTCGGCATCGCGATCCGCATGGCGGGCGCGGTCGGCGAGCAAAAGGAACGTGCCGACGCGCTGCTCGCCGAGCAGATGACGCAGGCCGCTCTCGCGCGCGACGACGCGCAGCGCAGCCGCGACGACGCGCGCCGCAGCGAGGCGCATCACCGCGCGGTGGTCGAGAACGCCGCGGAAGGGATCCTCACGGTCGGCCGCGACGGCCGGGTCGCGTCATTCAACGCCGCGGCCGAGGAGATGTTCGGATGGAGCGCCGCGGAGATCGTCGGCCAGCCGGTCACGAGACTGATCCCGCCGGATCTCCACGGCGCGCTCGTCGACTTCGGCTTGCGGATGCGCTCGGGCGGGCACACCGCCGCGCAGCGCCACGACGTGGAGGTCGCGGGCGTGCGGCGCGACGGGACCCAGTTCCCGATGATGGTGTCGACGAGCGCGGTCACGGTCGATGGCTCCGCGCCGATCGTCACGGGGATCCTGCGCGACCTCTCGGAGCAGAAGCGATTCGAAGCGCAACTCGCACATCAAGCGTTGCACGATCCGCTCACCGGCCTGCCGAACCGCATCATGCTCACCGACCGTCTCGACCAGGCCCTCGCGCGCGTGCGGCGTCACGACCGGATGTGTGGCGTCCTCTACGTCGACCTCGACCGGTTCAAAGCCGTCAACGACACACTCGGGCACGCGGTCGGCGACGATCTGCTGATCGAGGCCGCGGCCCGGATCCAGGCCGCGGTACGCGAGTCCGACACAGTCGCCCGGCTCGGTGGTGACGAGTTCGTGGTTCTCTGCGAGGACATCGAGGGCGTGCATCACGCGACCGATCTCGCCAAGCGCGTCATCGCGGCGTTGCAAGCGCCGTTTCGTCTCGGTGACGACGACCCTCACGTCAGCGCGAGCATCGGCATCGCCTTGTCGGCCGACGGCGTCGAGACCGCGGAGGCGATCCTGGCCAGCGCCGACATCGCGATGTATCGCGCCAAGGACAACGGGCGCAGCTGCTGCGAGCTCTTCGACGAGGCGATGCAGCAGTGGGTCACGACGCAGGTCGCGCTCGAGAGCGCGCTCCGGCAAGCGGTTCCGCGCAACGAGTTGCGGCTCTTCTGCCAGCCGGTCGTCGAGTCCGACAGTGCGGTCATCCGCGGGTTCGAGGCGCTCGTGCGATGGGAACGGCCGGGCTTCGGCCTCGTTGCGCCCGACACGTTCATCTCCACCGCGGAGGACACCGGACTGATCGTCGACATCGGCGCGTGGGTGCTCGACCAGGCGTGCCGCCATGCCGCGGGCTGGACGCGCCGCTGGCCCGACCGGCGCCTGCGGGTCGCGGTGAACGTCTCGAGCCGCCAACTGCTCACCGGCGACATCGTGGAGATCGTCACCGGGGCGCTCGCCCGGACCGGCCTCGATCCCGCGTTGCTCACGCTCGAGCTCACCGAGAGCGTCCTCGTCGACGACGCGGTGAGTGTCGAGCCGCTGCTGCGCGAGCTCCGAGGGTTGGGCGTGAACCTCGCGCTCGACGATTTCGGCACCGGCTACTCGTCGCTCACGTACCTCCGCGCGTTCCCGATCAACATCCTCAAGATCGACAAGTCGTTCATACGTGCGATCGGCACCGAACGCGAGGACACCGCGATCGTCGCGGCGGTCATCGCGCTGGCCCGGAACCTCGGGCTCACGGTCGTCGCGGAAGGCATCGAGACGCAGGAGCAACTCGCGGTGCTCCACCAACTCGGGTGCCCGTACATGCAGGGCTACCTCTTCTCGCACCCCACGCCGATCGACGCGGCGGTGCAGTTGCTCGAGCGGCCGACGCTTCGTCTCGCCGGCACGAACGACGCGACCGTCTGAGCTTCGGCGTCTGAGCTTCGGCGTCTGAGCGTCGGGCTCGCGCTCAGCCCGACTTGAGGTTGGCGACGCAGGTGCCGCCGTCGGCGTCGCTGTTGGTGCCGTCGGGACAGGTCGTGTGACCGAACGACGCGTTCGTGAGATTCGCGTTCGTGAAGTTCGCGTTGGTGAGCGTCGCGTTCGTGAAGTTGGCACCCGTGAAGTTGGAGCCGTTGACGGCCGCGCCGGTGAGGTTCGCTCCGGTCAGGGTGGCGCCGACGAAGTTCGAACCGCTGAGCGCGGCGCCGGTGAGGTTCGCACCGTTGAGATTTGCAGCCGGCCCGATCAGATACCCGGCGCGGAGCCGCCACGCGGTCGGCAACGCGGCCGGCGCGCCGGTGATCCCGCCCGACGAGACGCCGGCGAGCGTCGCGTTGGTGAGCGTCGTGCCGTCGAGGCTCGCGTTGGTGAGCGTCGCGTTGTTGAGAGCGGCGCCGGTGAGATCCGCACCGTCGAGCGTCGTGCCCGTGAGGTTGGCGCCGTTGAGCGCAGCGCCCGTGAGATCGACACCGGTGAGATCCGCGCTGGTGAGGTTGGCGCCCGGACCGATCAAGAAGCCGTTGATCAGCTGCCAGCTCGGCGGCAGCCCGGCCGGCCCGCCGGTGATCCCGCCCGACGAGACGCCGGTGAGCGTCGTGCCCGCGAGGTTGGTTCCCTCGATGATCGCGTTGTTGAGGTTCGCGCCGCTGAGGTCGGCTCCCTGCAGGTTGGATCCGGTGAGGTCCGCGCCGGTCAGCGTGGCCGCCTGGAGGTTCGTGTTCCGCAGGTCGGCGCTGGTGAGGATCGCGCCGTTGCCGACGAGGTATCCGTTCACGAGTCGCCAGCCGCTCGGCAACGAGGTGGGCGTGCCGACGATCGCACCCGACGTGACGCCGTCGAGAGTGGCGCCCGCGAGCAGGGCGCCGGTCAGGTTGACGCCGGTGAGATGCATACCGGTGAGATCGGCGCCCGTGAGCGTCGCGTTCGTGAGGTTGGCGCCGGGCCCGACGAGGAAGCGGCTCACGAGTTGCCAGTCGGTCGGCAGCGACGCGGGCGTCCCGTCGATCTTGCCGGACGATGCCCCCGTGAGGGTCGCCCCGGCGAGCGTCGTGTTCGTGAGGTTCGCGTCGCGGAACGCGGCGTTGGTGAGGTTCGCGTTCGCCAGGCTGGCGCCGGCCAGGTTTGCTCCCGTGAGCGTCGCGCCGGTGAGGTCTGCGCCGTTCAGCGCCGCGCTCTTGAGATTGGCGCCCGAGCCGACGAGGTAGCCCTTCGCGAGCAACCAGTGGAGGGGCAGCCGGGCCGGTGTGCCGATGATGCCGCCCGACGTGACGCCCGTGAGCGCGGCGCCGATGAGGTCGGCGCCGTTGAGGTCGGCGCCGTTGAGATGGACGTTCTTCAGGTTGGCGCCCTTGAGATTGGCGTTCTGCAAGTTGGCACGCGGCCCGACGAGGAATCCGTGCACCAGCTTGAAGCTCGCCGGCAGCTTCACCGGTGCGGTCAGCGTGATGACCATGCCCGACTGCACGCCGGTGAGCGTCGCGCCCGTGAGGTTCGCGCCGGTGAGCACCGCGCCGGTGAGCACCGCGTTGGTGAGGTTGGCGCCCGTGAGGTTGGCGCCCTTGAGGTCGGCGGCCGGACCGACGAGGTATCCCTTCGCGACCAACCAGCCGGTCGGCAACGATGCCGGCGTGCCCGTGATGCTGCCCGACGAGACGTTGGTGAGGTCGGCGCCGGTGAGCGCGGTGCCCGCGAGCTTCGCGCCGGTGAGCGTCGCGTTGATGAGCGTCGCGCCGGCGACGTTCGCGCCGCTGAGCGTCGCGTCGAGGAGGTCGGCGCCCCGGAGGTTGGCGCTCGGGAGGCTCGCACCCCTCAAGTTTGCGCCCGGGCCCATGAGGTAACCGTTCACGAGCTTCCAGTTGATCGGCAGCGAGCTGACCGTGCCGATGATCCCGCCCGACGACACGCCGGTGAGCGTCGCGCCGGCCAGGTTGGCGCCCTTCAGGTTGGCGTCGGCCAGCCGGGCGTTGGTGAGGTTCGCGCCCTTCAGATTGGCGCCGGAGAGATTGAGGTGCGTGAGGTTCGCGCCCTTGAGGTTGCAACCCGCGAGGTCGGCGCCCGGGCCCGGCTTCGAGCACGACGACGCGGCGCCCACCGGTGCGATCGATCCGAGCATCATCGAGACGCTCAGGATCCCGAAGGCAAGACCCCCCGCTTGCCGCAGCCCCACCACGCTTGCAGGGTACTGACGGAAGCGTGTCGGGACCAGCCCCACACTCGCGGGGTATGCGCGTGAGCTCGAGGTGGGCGAGCGCCGCGATTGGCTTCGGTCGATGCTTCGAATCGATCGCCTTCGACCTCCCCTTGCACCGGCTCCATGTCGTCGAGCACCGAAGCCGGCACGACCTTTTGCGGTCGCTCGGTTTCGTGGCGGCCGCCGACACGACCGTTCCCGGAGGTGGTCCTCGGGTATGGGGAATGCGGCGCACTTACCCGGTCTGACCTGGGCCGATAGTCGGTGACGCACGCGGCGGCGCGACCGGCTCGCTGTGTGCCGCGGCGGTCGGTCCGTCTAGAGTTCAGGGCTCTTCGTGAGATCTCGGGCAACGACGCTCGGATGCACCGTCGTGGAGGGCACGGACGTGACAAGTGATGTCCCGGTGCTCGGACTGAGCGGCCTGTTCGTCATGGTCTCGATCAAGGTCTTCCCGGCGTGGTGCAACAAGCACCGCGCGAACGAGGCGGCAACACGCGTCTTCTCGGTGCTGGCCTTGGTGGCGACGGTCGCAGCCACGGTTTGGCTCACCTGGGAGGTCGCGTCGCTCGGCGTACAACACTCGCCGACGCAGACGCACCCGTCGCTGTACGGCACGGTCTTCGGCATCCCGATCGTGCTGGTCCCGCTCGCGGTGCTGCTCGCGATCGTCGGTGTCACCGAGCTACGCGGCGCCGAACGGATCGCAATGCCGTCGCTGCGACTCGGCAAGCGCCGGGATGCGGACATGCTCGACTCGATCCGCGGTCAGATCTCCGGCGCGTCGAGCGACACCCGCACGGTTCTCGCCGAGGCAATCTCGCAGATCGAGTCGAGTGTGTCGGCGCGGATCGAGGAGCGGGCCCGACTCCAGGCCGAGACCGGTACCGCGGTCGAGACGCTGCAGAGCGCCGTCGCCGAGAGTGCGTCGGAAGTTTCGGACACGTTCGAACGCGTCGCGAGCCTGTGTGCTTCGGTCACCGCGCGGCTCGACGCGCAGCGACTCGAACCCGACCCGCTCGCCGCAGTCATCGCCCGTCTCGCCGCGGCGCCGGGCGCGCCGCTCCCAGTGCCGTCCGCGGGCATCGACGACATCGAGATCAACCTCGTTGACCTAGAAGATGACGACGACGAGCTTGCCGACGAAGAAGTCCCTCAACTCGTGACCACTCCCGCCGCCGCGGCGGTGCCGGAGATGTCGCCCACGCCGCCCCGCGCACCTGCCCAACCCGCGAGCGCGCCCTTGACGACGGTCGAGCGCCTGCGGCAGCGGGCGCAACGTGTGGGGCGTGAGGTCTGGACCCGGAGCAAAGCCCAACCGAGTCGCTCCGGCCGCCGCCACCGCGACTGAGGCCGGCGGAGCCGCCGACGTTTCCTTTTTCCGTTCCGGACGATTACCGTTCTTGGAGCGGAGTTGGTGCTCGGGAGAGCGAGCGGCCGTGGTCTGCGGGGTGCTCTCCGGGTGGTGAGGCGTCCTCATCTCGCTCGGCAATCGGGTCGGACGAGTCAACGGCGGGGGATCATGATGGGCGAGTCGAGTTCCCGGTTCCGGCCGCGTGCCTCGACGGCTTGGCTGTGTGGCGTGCTCATGGTCGGTGCCTTCGTGGGCGGTGTCTCCACGGGCGCGTCCGCCGGCACGACCAGCCTGGCAATCCCGGGCGCGCCGAAGATCACCGCGGTGACTCCCGAGGTGCGCAGTATCTCGATCGCGTTCTCGAAGCCGGCGTCCGACGGCGGGGCCCGCATCTCCAACTACCGCGGTGTCTGCACTTCGAGCAACGGCGGCCTCACGGGCACGCACCAAGGTTTCAGCTCGCCGTTGACGGTCGGCGGCCTCACTGCCGGCAAGACCTACACGTGCACGGTCGCCGCGATCAACAAGGTGAGCATCGGGCCCGCATCGAAGCCGTCGGCTTCGGTGGTCACGCTCCCGACCGTTCCGGCCGCGCCGTCGCTCACGAAGTTGACGCCCGGCTTCCACAACGTCTCGGTCTCGTTCAAAGCGAACAACTCGAACGGCGCGCCCATCACCAACTATCGGGTCACGTGCAAGGACGACGACGGCTGGCGCTCGCATCAAGGGTTCACCTCGCCGATCACGATCGCGTGCGTGAACGGCGCCGAGACGTACACGTGCACGGTCGCGGCCGAGAACCGGATCGGGTGGAGCCCGTCGTCGCCGACGTCGGCCGAGGCGATCTCGCTGCCCGTCACACCGGGGGCGCCTTCGATCGCGTCGGTCACGGCCGGGACCCGCAGCATCGCCGTGGCCGTGAACAAGCCGACCAACGACGGCGGTGTGCGGATCTCGAGCTACCGGGTCACGTGCACCTCGACCACCGGCGGGGCAACCGGCACGCGTCAGGCGTTCACGCCGACGATCACCGTCACCGGTCTGTCCGGTGGCGACACGTACACGTGCACGGCGCGAGCGATAAACCAGGTGAGCGTCGGCCCGCCGTCGAAGCCGTCGGCGCCGGTGGTGCCGCTCACTCCGTAGTTAGAACGGGACTCGGACGAAGCTCGAGATCGCGCCCGGTCCTTCGCCGCGATCGTTGATCGCGGTGAGGGTGCACGAGTAACGCCCACCCGGTGTTAGGCCGTTCACCATGAACGGGCTGCTGCGCTGGAACTGGCTCGCGGTGACGCCGCCGTTGGTCGACTTGCACAGCGCGTGGTAGCGAAGGATGAGGTTGCCGTTGTTGCTCGGAACGATGAACGACATCGTGGCGCCGCGTCCGTGCGCTGTCGTCGACGTGATCTTCGGGACTCCCGGCGTTCCGACCGTCGCCGTCATCGTTCCCGATCGCCCGCTCGTGCCACTCGCGCTGATCGCGATCACGTAGCACGTGTACGCCTTGCCGGTCGTCAGGCCGGGCACCATGATCGGCGTCCCCGTGCTCGTCGCGACGTGCGCGGTCCCGCCGGGCGCGACGGGAACGCACGTTGCGTGGTACGACGAGACCGCCGTGCCGTTGTTGTTTCCCGGCTTGAACGAGACGCCCAGCGGCCCGGTCGGGCCGGGCGCGCGTCCGGGGATGACCGAAAGAATCGTCGGCGGCGCCGGAGCAGTTCCCGGGATCGTCGAGGCCGACACCGGTGAGCGCGGGCCCGTGCCAACGGCGTTCGTGGCGGTCACGTAACACGTGTAGGTGCGGCCGTTCGTGAGCCCCGTCACGGTGATCGGCGAGCTCGGTCCCGCGTGCGTGCCGGTGACACCCACGTGACTCGACGTGCACGTGGCGGTGAAGTGCGTGATCGAAGCGCCGTTCTTGGGCGGCGCCGTGAACCTCACGACGATCTGGCCGACCCCGCGCGTGACCGTCGGGGTCCCGGGCGCGCCGGGAACCGCCGCGGGAACGACCTCGGCGGAGGCCGCCGAGTGCGGGCTCGTCCCGACGCTGTTCGTCGCCGTGACGGAACACGTGTACCGCACGCCGTTGGTGAGGCCCGTCACGACGATCGGTGAGTCCGGGCCCGATACCGACACGTGCGACGGAGCGTTCACCCCGGTGCAGGTCGCGGTGAAGCTGGTCGTCGGGCTGCCGTTGCTCGCGCGCGGGCTGAACGTGACGGTGATCCGGGCATTGCCGCGCGCGACCGTGGGCTTGGCCGGCGCGTCGGGAACCAGTGCCGGAATCGTGAGCGGCGCCGAATCGGCGGAGGCGGGGCCGGTGCCCGCCGCGTTCGACGCGGTCACGGTGCACGTGTACGTCGTGCCCCTGGTCAGGTTGGTGATGACGATCGGTGAAGCCGATCCGAACACCGAGACGGGATTGGGATCGCCGGTGCACGTTGCGCGGTAGACCGTGATCGGGCGCCCGCCGTCGTCGGCGGGCGGGGTGAAGCTCAGCGTGATCTGGGTGTCGTCGACGGCGCCGGTGGGCGCCGACGGCGCGCCGGGAACCGTCGCCGGAATCGCGGCAAGGGAGGAGGGGGACTCGGGGCTCGTGGCGGGGTCGCTGTTCGTCGCGTCGACCGTGCACGTGTACGACTTGCCGTTCGTGAGACCGCCGACGGTGATGGGCGCGACCGATCCGTCGTTGCTCGCGGAGTTGGCGACGCCGCCGTTCGAAGAGGTGCACGTCGCCGTGTACGCGGTGATCGCGCTCCCGCCGTCGTCGGGCGTTGCTGTGAACGTCACCACGATCTGCGCGTTCCCGGCGACTGCCGCAGGAGCGGCGGGCGCCGCGGGCGCGGCGGCCCACGCGGGCGACGCGGTCACGCCGACGGCGAGCAGCGCGCCGATGACGGCCGCGGCGGCGCGACGCTGGCGTCGACCCCTCATGTCACGCACGACCTTCACCTCACGAGCCCCACCTGGACCCGATACGCCAGTAAATCCCGCTCGGGGGTGCCGCGCAACCCTCTGCGGCGAAGGCGTCGAATCCGTGTGGGTGCCCGGGTACGTTCACGACTCGCCCGTGCGAGACGAGTCTGGCCAGCCCGACCCGGGCACCCGAACGTCGGGGTACCCGGCGCCAAGGCTCGTGATGCGCGGCCTCCCTCGCACGAGTGAGGGACGCGACCGTCGAGACGCGGAGCGGGCGCCGTGGAGACCAGTGCTCCGCGGCGCCCGTCCGAGTTGTCATCCCGTTCGCAGGCCTGGCTGCCGGCCTAGGCGGTGGTCCGGTTCGAAGCGGCCGCCGGGCCGTTGCCCCGCTTGTTGGTCGCAGTGATCGAGCAGACGTAGGTCTTGCCGACCGTTGCGCCGGTCACGACGATGTCTCGGGCACTTGTGTCCGTCGCGACTGCCGACCGGGTGCCGCCACCGTTGTGCGACACGCAGGTCGCGGTGTAGCGGGTGATCGGCGATCCGTTCCCGGACGCACCGCTGAACTGCACGACGAGTGCGCCCGCGATGTTCTTGCTCGGCGAGGCCTTCACGAACGACGGTGCAGTCGGCGCTCCGATCTTGACCGCCGGCGAGGCCGTCGAGGTCGGACCGGTGCCGAGTGCGTTGATCTGCGAAGCGCTCAACGAGTTCGGACCGGTGCCGAGCCGGTTCATGACGGCCACCTTGAACACGTAGCTGCGGCCGTTGGAAAGTCCGCCGATCACCTGGTGCTTCGCCGTCGAGTGGAACGTGTGCGACGGCAGTGCCGTGTGCCCGAGGTAGGGAGTCACGACGTAGCCGGTCACCGGCAGGCCACCGTGCAACACCGGTGCCTTCCACTTCACGGTCGCCTTCTTGTTGCCGGGCTGGGCGAGCACGCTGCTCGTCAACTCCGGTGCGGTCACGTGCAGCGTGAAGCTCTGGTGCGTGGTGCCCGCCGCCGACGACGCCGTGAGGGTCAACGGGTAGGTACCCGCGGCGTTCACGACACCCGACAGCTTGCCGGTCGCCGCATCGAACGTGACGCCCTTCGGCAGCTTGCCCGTGAGCGTCAGTGCCGGTGCGGGGAGGCCCGCCGTCTTGAAGCCGAAGTCGAGGTGCGTCTGGCGAGGAACAGTCGTGAGCTTCGCACTCGTGATCGCCGGCACAGCCCAGAACGGAACGGTCGTGGTCGAAGTGCCGTGCACGGCGGGTCCGCTCGGCGGGGTGCCGGTCGCGGTCGCGGAGTGCTTGATGCCTTTCGCCTTCACGTTCGCCGATGTCGTCTTGTAGCTCGCGGTGCACGTCTCCGTCGCAGCCGGTGCGAGCGTCGTGCTCGGGCAGCTGATCGCCGACAGGCCGGACAGCGGGTCGGACACGCCGACGCCGTGCAGGGTCACGTTCCCCGAGTTGGTCAGGAGGTAGTTGAACGTCACCGGTGTGCCCGCCCCGAAGAAGCTGCCGGGAGCGGTCGACGGTGCAACCGCGATCGCCGGGCCCTGGATCGCCGGGGTGGTCAGGTTCGACGTCGCGTGCACGACGGTTGTCGACGGTGCGGTGCCCGAGGCCGTGGCGGCCAGGTTGATGCCACCGGCGTCGACGTCGGTCTGGGTGACCACGTACGAAGCGGTGCAGGTCTCACTCGCACCGACGAGCAGTGTGGTGGCCGGGCACGAGATCGCCGGCGGAGGGAACAGCGGGTCGGTGACGCCGACACCCACGAGCGCGACGTTCCCCGTGTTGGTCACGAGGTAGCTCGCCGTCATCGGCGTTCCCGCCACCGCGAAGCTCGGCGGGTTGGTCGACGCAGCCACCGACAGCTTCGGCTCGGCGACGAACAACGAGAACTGCTGCGTTGCTCCCGGAGGGCCGGTGATGTTGGTCGCGTTGAACGTGATCGGGTAGGTACCGCCCGAACCGGCCTGCGGCGTGCCGCTGATGGTGGCAGTGCCCGCGACCGCGCCCGGCGTGTAGGTCAAGCCGGCCGGCATCGCTCCGGTCTCGGTCAGGGTCACCGGCGCGGTGCCCGAGGTCGTGACCGCGAACGTGAACGCCGATCCGACCTCGGCGTTGGCGGTAGCCAAGCTGGTGATCGCGGGCGGCGCCGCGCTGATCGTGATGTGCGCACCCGGTGCGATGGTCTCCCACGCCGAACGGGTCCCGCCGTACTGCGTGCCGAACGGCTGGGAACCGAGGATCGGGTCGACGATCGAGTAGCCGAGCGGCGAGGTCACGGGAACGGTCACCGCGGTGGCTCCGTTGTTCGTGATGGTGATGTCGCCACCCGTCTGCGAAGCCGCGACCGTGTTGGCCGTGCTCGCCGTGCCGGGCACCTGGTTGGCGGCCCACGCACTCTGCTCGTTCAGGATCGTGCCGATCTGCGCCATCGCCGGCTGCTGGTACGGCGCGAGTGCCGTGAAGTACAGGTGGTACTTCGCCAACAGCGGGTTGAGCACCGAGTAGAGGAGCCCGTCGCCGACAGCCGTTGACGTGGCGGGCGGCGTCGCGGGGATCGTCGCCGGTGCCGTACCCATGATGTTGGTCTGGTGCACGTAGGTCGGCCGCGGGTCGTTGTTGACCATGTTGGCGAACATGCCCGTGACGACGGAGCTGACGATGGTGCTGAAGGTCGCAGCCGTGGTCAGACACGTCGTGGTGGAGCTGTTGACGCACTTACCGCCGTGCGCGGTGTCCTCGTAGATCGTGTTGTACTCGTCGACAGCCTGCTTCTCGGTCGAGTTGTTGTAGAAGATGTTGATCGGGTGACGGGGCACGCCTTCGAAGTTCCCGTCGGGGAATGCAGCGTTCGCCGGGTACGTGGCACCCGCGTAGTTGACGCCGATCCCGAAGGCGGTCGAGGCCGGGTTCGGGTACGGCTTCGAGGCGTCCGTGCCGACCGAGGTCATCGCGAGCGCGTTCAAGGCGGTCACGAAGTTCGGGTTCTGCTCCCACGGCAGCTCGTGCGCGTTCTCGAGCGTGGGCGGTACCCAACCGGCCTGCGCGGTGCCCGCGGCGCCCGTGTCGAGGAACGTCTGCTCTTGCATCCCGCCGCCGGTCGTGACCGTGGTCGAGCCGCCGGTCGGGTCGGCAGTCACCGTGGCCGGCGGAGTCGCCGAAGCTCCAGGCGTGACTTGCCCGATCAACGACCAGTTGTTGGAGCCCGCGACCTCGCGGTACACGCGGTAGTTGGCCGCGTGGCAGACGCCCTCCCAGCTCAGCGTCACGGACTCGCCCGCGGTGATCGCGATGGGCGTGGTGACCGATGCCGAAGACTCGTCGCTGGTGATCGGGTCGGCGCCGTTGAACTGGTCGGTGAGCGCCCACTGATAGCTACCGGCGGCAAGGGTCCCGCCGGTGGGGTTCAGGACCTCGTCGTCGAGGCTCGGCGGGTCGACCGCGTCGTTCGCACCGAGGAGGAGGTTCGCAAAGCCGGAGTGGCCACCGGGCACGAGCGTGCTCGGGTTCTCGGTGCCGAACGGCGTGATCGTGGGATCGGTGCTCGACGTGAGCCCGAGGCCGCCGGTGCCCTTGGTGGCGCCGGGCGCCGCGGCGGCCCAGATCGAGTTCTGCTGCACTTCGGCTTCGACGTAGTTGGTGGTGGCACAGCCGACGTCGAGGTAGGCGTGGTCCCACGTGTGGTTCAGCCAGCCGAAGTCCTGCGTGTACGGCTTGCCCGTGGCCGGGTCGGTCTTCTGAAACTCGGCCAAGAGCGCGTCTGCGGTCGGCGTCTCGACGTTGTTCGTCGTCGAGTTGCCGCCGTTGAAGAGGTTGTCGAGGCGGTAGTTGTTTGCCTTCGACCAGACGGCCTCGTTGTCGACGTCGACCGGTCGCATGCGGAGCGCGGCCGCGGGGTCGTAGTCGTTGGCGTGGGTGGTCGTGTCCCACGTGTCGTCGGGTGTGAACACGTCGTCGACGTGGAGCGTCGAGTAGTTGCGGTACAGGCCGACGTGCGCGCCGCCCGTCACCCAGTCGATGAGGCCGGGGCCGAGGAGCAGCCACTGCGTCATGTTCAGGTTGTAGTTGAACCCGAGCGTGAGCTCCTGGACGTTCGCCTGCGTGTCACCCGTGGGCGGGTGCTGGTAGACGCCGATCAGCACGTTGCCGGCGGAGTCGCTCAGCAACGGAGTCTCGGTCGCTCCGGTCGGCAGTGAAGCTTGAACCGCGCCCGGTGCACCGAACGTGCCGGTGTCGAACGGGATCTGGCCGGCCAGCGCGGGGAACGCGGCGAGCCCGGCCGTGTTGAGCGTGGGCGTGGTGCCGCCGATGAGCGAGCCGCTGCTCGAGTCGGTGACGGGGTTCAACCCGAGCACGCCACCCGCGGGCGGCACGAAGTTGCCGTCGAGCTGGCGGACGCCGAACGTCGACTCGTAGGCGGACAGGCTGTCGAGCGCGTGCGCGACGAAGTCGCCGGGCTTGCCGGCTACCACGACGCCGTTGAAGAGGCCGTGCGTCGCCGACGACGTGAGCGCGGGCAACGTGATCGTCTCGGAGCCGAGGCTGCCGACACCGTCGACCTCCTTGTACGCCACTCCCTGGCTGGTGAGGCCGGCCGCCCAGGCGGCGGTGGTGGGATCGGCGACGCCCGACACAGCCGGGTTGCCGATCAGCAGCACCCGCAGGTCGACGGTCTGCCCCACGCCGAGCGCCTGCGCCGAGTGCGAGACCAGCGGCGCGGCCGCGGTTCCCATCAGCAGCGACGTGGCCAACAGCGACGTGAACCGCCGGATGCCGCGTCGCTTCCGGCGTTGCCCGTTCGCTCCCTCGGAACGTGCGCCGCCAGAGGTGGCAATTCCGTCATTCCGCCCGCGATGCATAACTCCCCCACAGAGGTAGATATCGAAACGCAATCCATGCCCGCCCGCACGCGTCGTACAAGTACGACGTTTGCGGTGGATACTTTTGCGTGGTTTCCGGGCGGTGTCAACCAAAGGAGGGGATTGACTCCCGAATTTCGACCACCTAGGTCATGCGACCTATCTACGGAATTGAGGCCCCTCGGACTGCTACCTGATGCGCGACTCCGCGGGAAGGTGACGTGTGTCACGAACCGGCGGTGCGGGGTTGACGCGCGTCGCGCCAACCGAGACCCCGCGCAGCACGCGCCCTTGCGGCGAGTGGCGGCGCCGGCAACGCGCGCGGGTCGGGGCGTTGGTCTCGATCCTTCCGATAACGCTGTATGGCGGTTGATCCTTTTGCTCAGCACATGCAATGCAGAAAACGGTTGCGGTGGCGGTCGCGAATCGGCGGATTTGTCGAAGCGGCACCGGGTCCGAATGGTCAGGAGGCGGAAGGTGAGCGCGGGCAACCCCGGATGGTCGGCGGTCCGCTGATCGCGTAGGCCACCGCACCTTCCGACGAGCGGAACGCGACGTGCGCGTTCGGATCGCTCCTTGTCCAACGAGACTCGGGCGGCTCGTCGGGCGGCTCGCCACCGGGGAGACCGACGCGCCACCGTGACAGGTCGATCCCGAGCCCGACGGCCGGCGCGCCCACCGGCACCACGACGTACTGCACGCGCGCGCGGCGTTCGTCGCGTCGCCATGCCGCACACGTGCGGGCCGGATGCCACGCACCGTCGGGACCGTGTTCGCCGATCATCTGCACCCGGTTCTGCAGGTGTGCGCCCCAGAGCGGGTACGAGAACACGAAGCCCGAGTAGCCGATGCTCGCGCCCGGGAGCGTGTTCGCCCATTGGGCGAGGTCGAGGTCGGCGTAACGGTGGCTCGCGTAGGTTCGCTGCGCGGGCCAGCCCAGCGTGATCGCGACGATCGCGACGACACCGATCGTGAGCCGGCTCGACGTGCCCCTCGGCAAGGGCAGGAGCGGTCGGCCCGACGTGAGCCTCACCATGCCGACGCCGGTGAGCACGCCCACGGCCAACGCGACGGGCACTTCGTGCGGCGCCCAGGTCTGGCGGCTCTGCGGCGCGAGTTGGGTCGCGGCCAGCGCGATCCCCAACGCGGCAGTGGCAATCGTCGAGCCGTGACGCCATCGCCGCGCGACCAGCGGCAGGATGACGAGCCCGATTGCCACCGCGGGGAGCAAGTAGCGGAGGTTGAAGGCAAAGAGGTTCGCGGTGATGAAACGGACGCCGGGCTCGGCGATCAGCTGCGGTGCCCAGACCGTGCCCGGCGTGATCAAGAACGCCCCGAACGCGATCACCCCCACTGCCGGCGCGACGAGGTCTCGCCCGCGCAGCGTGACGACGCCCAGCGCCATCGCCGCCGCGGCGACAACGGTGATGACCGGCCACGCGGAGCCGAAACCGGTTCGGAGGCCCGGGAGCAGCGCGTCGTGCCAGACCCGGCCGCTCCCGATGTTGCGCAACAGGTTCGCGCCGAACCCGTCCATCGAGGGTGTCGGCGGCCGCGGCAGATGCAGGTGACCGATCCCGATACCGAGGCCGGGAAGCGGGTTTCCGACCGCGAACAGGTTGCGGGCGTACCAGTAGCCGCCGGTCGCGAAGGCAGCGCCGGCCCACCTGAGCATCGTCGGGACGCGAGCGCCGGAAGCCGTGACGACGGCGAGGCACACTCCGACCGCGAGCACGGGCGCGACGAGCGTGAGCTTGCTGCCGATCGCGAGACCGGCCGCGAGACCGGCGTACACCGCGGTCGCGCGATTCAAGGTGCTCGCGTGACGCTCTCGCGCATCGCCGCGCGCGACGCCGGAGTGCATCACGAACGCGATGCACGCGAGCAAGCCGACGATGCCGAGCAGGTCGTCCTTGGCGGTGCCGGCTTCGGATGCGACGACCACCGGGATCGTGAGCGCGACGGCCACGCCGGCGAGGCTCGAGGGCCCCACGCGCGCCCGGGCCCCGATGCACCAACCGGCCAACAGCGCGACCGGCACGAGCGCGAGGTTGACGAACAGCGACACCGTGTCGGAACCCGTTGCCAGGATGCCCACCGCGTGGAGGACCGACGTGTTCGCGGGGTAGTACGTGACGAGCGCTTCGCCGTTGAGGTACTGCAGGCGCGACGTCCACCCGCTGTGGACGAACGCCGCCGCGAACGGCATGTGGTACCAGAGGCTGTCGCCGTTGCCCGGGCCGCCGCTGTTGCCGATCCCTCGCGTGAGACCGTGCGCAACGAGCGTCGACCACTGCGCGGCGACGAGCGCGGTCGAAGCCGATGCCACGATCACCTCGGTCGTGGGCAGTCCGGCCGTCGTGCCCGACGTTGGCGCTTCGCCTTGCGAAGCCGCCGCACGAGCCGGCGCCGGCGCGATCGGCTCGCGCCGTCTCGCATCGCGGGCGCACGACCACGCAGAGCCGACCCCGATCACGACCGCGCCGGCGATCATCGGACCGCGTCGGAATTGGCCGACGCTCCCGAGGATCTCGGCCAGCACGACGACGCCCGCCAGCGCGCCGACGAGGTCGGCCAGCGTGCCGAGCTCGCCGGGCCAGTCGGGCGCGATCCGGCGGCGCCAGGCCCGCGCCCCGATGAAGGCAGCCGCGCCGATGGCGATCAGGCGCGCGACGCCGAAGAGGTAGCCCGTCGCGGTCAGGGTCGGTCTCCCGATCTGCTCCGGGCTCGAAACGAGACGCCCTCTTGGCCCAATCCAGACGCCCTTTTGGCCGAATGCGGCTATAGGCTCGCCTTTGTAGCGACCTGCCCAGAAAGGCTAGCTTCGGGCCCGTCGTTCAGCCCCGCGAGCACGGCGTTTTGGGAGGAACAGTGAGTCTCGTCCGCGCATCAAAAGGGACGAAGCTGGGCAGCGCCCTCTTGAGTGGTCTCTTCCTGGGCGCGCTCGGCGCGGGCATGGGTCTGAACGCGTTGCTCGCGAATCCTTCGCCGCTGCTCGACTACTACGCGCCCGGATCGCCGACCGCTCCGTTGTCGGCGTCGGCCGCGCCGGGCAACGGGACCGCGACCCTGCACTGGCACATTCCGGCCAATAGCGGCAACGGACCCATCACGGGCTATGTCGTCACCCCGTACCGGTCGTTCGTTCCGCAGTCGCCTCGCACGTTCCCGGCTGCGCCGACCACGCAGGTGATCACCGGGCTGACGAACGGAGTGGCGTACTTCTTCAAGGTCGCGGCCATCAACTCGTCGGGGCTCGGTCCGCAATCGGCCGCGTCCAACTCGATCCACATCGGCGCGCCGGGTACACCGACCGGCGTCAAAGCCGTTCCCGGAAAGAACCAGGCGACCGTGAAGTGGGTCGCGCCCAAGACAACCAACGGTAAGCCGCTCACGGGCTACGTGATCACGCCGGTGTTGAGCGGAGTGCCGCAGACGATCCGCGTGTCCAACTCGCTCACCACGACGCACGTCGTGACCGGTCTGCTCAACGGACGCAGCTACACGTTCGGCGTCGCGGCCAAGAACGTGAACGGCACCGGTCTGCTCTCGAGCTTGTCGGTCGCCGTGCTCGTCGGGGGCGCGCCGGCACCGCCCACCAACGTGCAGGCCGCGCGAAACGGGTTCGGCAAGTTGCGCGTGACGTTCGTCCCCGGCTCCAACAACGGGCTCGCGATCACCGGGTTCACCGCGACGTGTACCTCGACCAACGGCGGCACGACGCGAGCGAAGCGGGGCACCACCAGCCCGATCACGGTCACCGATCTCGACGCGAGCTTTGCCTACAAGTGCAACGTCACTGCGACCAACGTGCGGGGAACGAGCACGCCGTCGACGAAGTCGCCCAAGGTCAACGCGTAGCGCGGGTGTGCTCGGCGGCGCTCGGCGCGCCGAGATGCCGGCGGCGTTGCGCGTGCCGGCGTTCGGCCGCGCACGCCTCCAGCCCGGCGAGCGCCCATCGTGCGAGCTCGTCCTCGTCGGGTCGACGCACCGGCGCGCGGCCGGGAGCACAGTCGGCGCCGGGATGCGCGTCGGCCGGCACGACGTCGAACGCGTACACCACCGAGTCGGTGAACAGTGCGAACCGGTCGAGTCCCGATTCGTCGGCGTGCACGATGAACTCCTCGTGCAGCTTCGCGAGGCGCGTGAGATCGCGCATGGTGTGCACGTTCACGATCGGTCGCCGGCCCGTCGGCGGCAACGAGCTGACGTTCACGACGAACGCGCGATAGCGCGCCGCAATCGCGCGAGCCGCGCCGCGCGACGAACGCAGGCGTTCGAACGCGAAGGCCGCCGCGGTCGCCGCGAGGGTCGCGACGACGAGCGCGATTGCGAGCCCGCGAGCGGCGGCGTCGGAGACTTGCAACCGCGACACTCCGAAGCGTCGGGGCCGAACGCTCGCGACCGCAACCGATCCGGTCTTCGTCATCGACGCATCCGGTGGTGCGAAGCCGGTGCTCGTGCCCGAGAGCGACGGGACGAGCTCGACTGGTGTGAGCTGGAAGTCGAGGTGGGGCGCGAGGCCGGCGCCGGCTTGCATCCCGTCGACGGTCGCTCCCGGATGGAGCAGCCACGTGACGCGCAGTGACGCATCGGGAGTGGTGAGGCCGGTCTCGCTGGTGAAGGCCTGCTGGATGAGGTGGAGCGCGGCGAGGTCGAGCGTCGCGGTCGCGTGCACGTGGCCGCCGATCAACGTTCGGTTCGGTCCGACCACGAGCGTGCGGTGCCAGCCGGTCGCGCTCGAGAAGTCGGCGACGACTCGCGAATCGCTGCGTACGCGGTCGCGCGCGTCCAGACCGGTGAGCGCGAAGTCAAGGTCGACGGTGACGTATCGCACCATGTTCGTGAACACCGGATCGCCGGTGTGGATCCGACCGGCGGGATACACCGCGCCCCGAGGAGCTGCGCCGGAGTATCCGATCGTCGCGACCTCTCGGTAGGGCCGGGCCGTCGTCGTCGCCTGCCGGGTGGGCGCGCTCCAGATTGCGACCGCGGCCAGCACTGCTCCGGTGGTCGCGAGCGCGCCGACGAGGAGCAACGTCATCCCGACCTGACCGACGTTCCGCGTGCGCGGCCGGTCACGGGCCGGCTTGCGGCGCGACTTCCGGGCTCTCGGCGCGAGGCCGGCGAACACCACGGCCAGGAGCGGGAAGAGCACGATCGGCCGGGCGAGCAAACCTCGGACCTCGCCGCCGCGCGCGATGCGAAAGCGGAGCTTGCCGACGATCTGCGCGGCGGTCGGGTGATCGGGATCGCGGAAGTCGTTGTTGTCACCCTTGAACGTGAAGTGCCCGTCGCGAATCGCGACGATGCGGTGCAGCACGATGGCTCCGTGCAACGTCGCGCTGCGGTAGGCCGCGATGTCGCCGACGCGGTAGGCGGCGACGGGCTGCACGATCGCGAGGTCGCCGGCGTGGAACCGCGGGATCATGCTCGTGCCGTGCGTCGTGACGTACGTCGTCCGGCCCCCGAGGTTCGCCGGCCACATCAGCGCGCACAGCGTCGCCACCGCGCCGAGCAGTATCAGCCACACCGACGTCTGCAAGAGGGCCATGGGTCGCATCGTCGTGGTTGCTCGCGGGCGGGGTAGGAGCCCGAGTGCCGGCTCCTACCCCGCTGGCGCGCTTCCCCCGGATCGCTAGTTCGTGACCGAGATGTCGGTGGCCTGGATCGTCGCAACGCTCTGCGCCAGGCTCGTGACGTCGCAGGTGAAGGTGGTCGAGGTGCTGCCGTCGTACACGCCGGTGCCGCAGTCGACCGCGGTTCCCGGTGTGCCGCCGACCGTGAAGCCCGCGAACGCGTGCTCCTTCGGCACGCCCTGCGTCAGGTCACCGTTGGCCACGATCGTCACCGTGTTCACCTGCGTGCCCGCGCCGTTGAGCGTGTAGTGCATGCTCGTGACGTGGGCGCCCGACACGTTCTGGGCGCCGTAACCGAGCTGGTTGCCGGCGTGCGTGTCGAAGACGTTGGCTGCCGTGAAGGCCGAGCCGACGGCCACGGCGATGACCACGAGGATCAATATCGAAAAGAGATTCGTCCGTCGCGTGCGCAACATTGGGAGGGCCTCCTTGCCCGTGAACCACTCGGCCGTCCTGTTGGCCTTCGGGTTGATCGGCCGGGCGGGGAGCGCCCTTGAGGGCGACGTTCGGCGACGTCATCGCATCGCGCGGGCCGTGATCGGCAAGCGCGCATCCGCCTCGCGGCGCGCGCGGGGCTTCGGAGGCGTCAGCGGTTGTCGGTGACGCCGGCGATGCGGTGCATGCGCTGGCGGCGGGCCCCGGCCTTGAACTCGGAGAGCTCGCTGGTGACCAGCCACAGGGCCAGCGAGCTGAACACGAGCAGACCCAGGAGGCCGGCGAGGTTGAGCCCGGTCGCCAGGGCCGACGGTGACCGCTTCACGAAGGACGCGGGCACGAACGAGAGCTGACGCCCGGCCGAGCTCTTGGCGGCCTTCTTGGCCTTGGGCCGAGCGGCGACTTTCGCAGTGCCGACCGCCTTGCGGGCCGGCTTGCGGACGCGGCGCTTCGGAGTGATCCGCTTGGTGGGCTTGGCGGCCGGCTTCGGGTGACGCTTCTTCTTCGACGACGGCGGGTGGTTGACCTTCTTGCTCACGGACTTGCGGCGCCGGGAGCCGCCGCCGCTCGTGCTCCGGGGCGGAGGGGAGTAATTCTGGGGCGGCGGCGGCGAGGAGAGGCTCGGGGGCGCGACGGTCGTCGTGGTGGGCGCGACCGTGGTGGTCGGGTGCGGCTGGTGCACGGCTGGCTGCGGGGTCGCGGCGCGCGGTGCGGGCGTGAACGTGAGCGACAGCACTACGGCGGGAACCGGCGGGCCCTTGGTCGGGTCGGTGGTGGTCGGGGGCGCCGGCTGGTTCGGGCGGGTCGTGGTGGTCGTCGTGGTGACCGGCAGCGAGAGCGCGTTGTTGATCGCGTTCTCGTCGCCACCGCATCCGGCGGATCCGTTGGGGATGGCGTTGACCGTGAATCCGGGATCGACCATCGACGTCGATCCGGTGGCCGCCGAGTATGGGATCGCGCCCTGCGCGTTGCTCCGCACCACGACCCGGAACGGGCCGACGGTGCAGTTGCTCATCGTGGTCGACGACGACCAGAGCAGCTCGAAGTTGCCGACCAGGAACGCGGACCCGTTGTTGGGGTCGAGACCGCCGGAGAAATCGCTGGTCGCGACCGCTTGCACCGTCACGACGGCCGGCGAGCTCGTTCCGGTCGTGCCGGATCCACCCGACGGCGGGTCCGGCAAGTTGACCTGGACCTCGACGGGCTGGAACGACAGGCTCGACTGCGGGATGGTCACGAGGCCGTTCTCGCGCACCGTCGCCGACTCGGTGCCCATCGTGGACATGCCCGCAACGGTGAACGATGGTGTGAACAGGGACAGATGCATCGATACCGTGACGTCTCCGGCGTTGGCGATCTGCGCCCCGGCGCTCGGCGCCACGAGGGGCGCGAGCAGGCCGATCGCGAGCGCGACGCCGGCCACGAGGGTCAAACGTCGTCTTGCCGAGCGTGACGCCCGTACGCTTAGTCGCATTTTCCCCGCCACAGACCGGACAGAGTAGGACGAAACCTCTGTCGATTGCCAAGGGTCTATCGAACTACTGGCGTACGAGATAGGCGTCGGCGGCAAGTTTGACGGAAGCTTGACCGCCTCCCGCAGGTAGTGTGAAGTTTCCGAACGTCGCGCGCCCGCAGACCGGCCGGCACCGCTCTGATGAGGCGATCGGGACGACTGTCAACGGGGCTCGATCGGACCATGCATCCCGACACTCCGCCATCAGACAGGCCGGCGCGGTTGCGGCTGGTCGACCTCCGGGTTCGCCCCGGTCGCCAGCTCCACCTGGGGGGATCGCTGGCCGGGGTGCTCACCGAGACCCGCGACCGCAGCGCCGCCGCGAACTGGATCGCGGCGACCGTCGCCGGGCCCCGGCCGCCCGAGACCGACGGGTCGATCGACCTCGGCGGAGAGATCGTCTCGGTGCACAGCCTCCCGTCGCCGATGCTGGCGCCGGGCCTGCCGAAGGTCATCGACGGCGACCTCCTGCGCAGCCTCTGGCGGACCTCGCGTGCCCGCCGCCGCGACGTGCTCGCGGCCACGCACGCGTCCTACCGCCTCGAGCGGTACCGCATCGAGGCGGCGCTCGAGCGGGCACGGGCCCGCCGGGTTCCGCTGCCGCGCGAAGTCGCCGCCGGGCCGGAGCCGGAGGAAGTCGCCGCGCCGGACCCGGAGGCCGTAGCCGAGGCCGATGTGGCTCCGGTCGAGCGCGAATACGCCGGAGACGAGTACGCCCCGCTCCGTGCGCAGGTGGAGTCGCTGATCGCCGAGCTCGACACCTTGCCGGCAGCACCACTCCCCGAAGGCGGCCTCCTCGCAGACGCCTGGGACGCGCACTCGCTCCTCGTGGAGGTGCGCGACGCGGTCGACGACCTCCCGGCGAGTGACATCGAGCGTCTGGAGCAACGCGTCGACGACGCGCGCGCGGCGTTGGCAATGACGTCGAGCGGCGTTTCCGACGACATGCGGGCCCTCATCGAGCAGTGCCACCTCGGCGTGTTGGAGGCCGAGGCGGCCGTCCTCTCGGCGAAGCGACGGGAGCGATCCCGAGCTGCCGCGGGCTACGAGCAGGCGGTGGCCGTCGAGCTCATGGCGCTCGCCGATGCGGGCATCGAGTCGTACGCGGCGTTCGTCGTCGCGATCGACGAGGAGACCAGCGCTGCCAACGCGGCGGCGCGGCGCGCCGCGCAAGCCGAGCTCGTGCTGGCGCGCGCCGAGCTCGACGCGCTGCTCGGAGTGCCCGACATGCCGACCCGCGTCGAGCTCGAGGAGCGGGAGACGCAGATGCGCAGCCGCGCGACCGAGCTGCTCGGGCGGGCGCCGGGGCCCGATCCGGTCGGCGAATTGCGCGCGCTGCGGGTGCCGACCGAGGACCGGGACGAGCTCCTCGACGAGATCTCGGCTGCCCTTCGCGAGCGCGAGATCGTCGTCGTCGGCGACCTCGTCGAGTTCGCGCGGTCGTTCGTCGCGCCGGCCCAGCCGCGCGATGCAGCCGCCGGCGAGCCCGCGGCGCGGGTCGCTTCTGTTCGACCCTCCGAGCCGCGGCGGCCGGCGGCGCCGGCGCGGCCCGTGCCCCAGCGGACGGCGACGATCGCATCCCGTGCAGTTGACGTGGAGACGCTGGAGCAGCAACGGTTCGCACATGATCGTGCGCTCGAGCAACTCGACACCGACCTCGCCGCGATCGACGCGGTCTACAACGCTCCGCTGTCGGCGCTCGGCGCCGCCGACGTCAACCATGCGGTCGAAGTGATGCTCGATCTGTATCGCAAGGGTCAACTACTCGGCGGCCGGCTGCCGGTCGTTCTCGACGGCGCCCTCGACGGACTCGCCGCGTCCGCCCGTGAGGCGGCGGTGGAGGTGCTGCTCGAAGCCGACGACTTGCAGACCATCGTCGTGAGCGACGATGCCGAAGTGATGCAGAGCCTGGCCCGCGCCGGCGGCACGATCGTGCGCTGGCCGGAGGCCGAACCCGGCGAACGTGACGCGTCGATGTTGCAACCGACCCCCACGCGCGGCGCATGATCGCGCCGGAGCGCGTTCGCGCAGTCGTCGACGCCTACGTCGACGCCTACCGGCGGAACGACAAGGACGCCTGCCTCGCGCTCTTCGCGCCCGACGCCGAGTGGCACGATCCGGTCGGCGAACCACCCCACGTCGGGCACGAGGGTGTCGGTGCGTTTTGGGACCAGGCGCACGCGATGTCCGATTCCATCGTGCTCGTCCCGAGCGACGTGATCGTGTGTGCGAACGAGGCGGCGATGGTGTTCGAGATCCACGTCGCGATCGCGGGCGCCGACGGTGCCTCGACGACGATGATCATGGATGCGGTCGAGGTGTTCGTGCTCGACGAATCGGCGACGATCACCCAACTTCGCGCGTATTGGGACATGTCGCGGGCGCGTTCGCGCGCTTAGCGCGATTCTGCACCGCCAAAGCGGCGAAACGGCATCGTGCAGGGCTCGTGACCAGCCCGACTTTCGCTCGGCCACCACTTTCGGCCACAATCTATAAGCGATGAACGTTGAATCACGCGATTCCGTCTCGCTCAAGCCCGCCGAGCTCGATGAGTTCGCACAGCTGCTCACTTCCAGCGGGCTCCATCTGACCGAAGAGCAGATCGACCTGCAGGTCGAGGCGTTCCCGCTCGCCGTGGTCGCGGTGTTCGAGAGCGAGGTGCAGGGCGTCATGCTCGGCTCGCTCGAACGCATCGGCGGTACGCCGGCGATCCTGTGGGGCCTCGGCGTCGCGCGCAAGGGCAAACAGGCAGCCGCCGCGCTCAAGGTGATGACCGGCGAGTTGTCGCGTCGCGCCGCGATCTCGTTCCCCGACGAGGACGTGCTCGTCGCGACGCGGCTGTCGCAGCCGAGTTGCTACGCGCTCCTCGCGAGCTACGCGAACTTGGTGCCGCGGCCCGGCTACGTCCCCAACGGCGAAGACCGCGCGTGGGGCCGGCGCCTCGCCAAGCGGTTCGGTCTCGACCCGCACTTCGACGATCGCGGTTTCACGGTCGCGGTGAAGAGCCGCAAGCCGATGTGCGTGCCGATTCTCGATGCCAGTCCGGTGAAGGCGACGGGCGGTGCGAAGATCGTGTCGCTCGTCGGCGACCTCGACGCCACCCGCGGGAAGGCGATGATCGCCTTCGGATGGGCGATCGCCGAGGAGCTCGCGGCCGGCGCGTACGTCGCCGCGTTCTAGTCAGCGGTTCGCCAGCACCGCGTCGAGTTGGGCGCGCAGCGCATCGGGTGCCGTAACCGGCTCGCGGCACGCGTAGTGCTCGCACACGTATGCGGTCGGCGTGTCGCGCGCCGGGCGATCCGCGAGGAGCGGCAGCGAGGCGTCGGGTTGTGACGCGACGAGGGTGACGGAAGCGGGAATCAGCCGGCCGGTCACCTCCGCGCGCAGCGCCTGCGTGCGCGGATCGTTGCGTTCGCCGACGATGACGATCTCGATCGGCGCGCGCACGTGACGTTCGAGCGCGCCGAGCAGATAGGCGAAGCCGGTCGGGTGCGAGGCCATCGGGCCGGCGAGCATCTCGAGGACCGCGATCGCCGGCCCGGCGTAGCGATCTTCGCCGGTCAGCGCGTGCAGGCGGAGGAGGCCGTTCGCGGCCATCGCGTTCGCCGACGGCGTGGCGTCGTCGAACACGTCTTTCGGTCGCACGACGAGCACCTCGGCGTCGTGGCCGGTCGTGAAGAAGCCACCGCCTTCCTGGTCGAGGAAGAGCCGCATCAAGTCGTCGGCCACCTCGCGGGCAGCCGCGAGCCATTCGACGTCGTCGAGCTCGGTCAGGGTGAGCAGTGCTTCCAGCAACGCGCCGTAGTCCTCGGCGTACGCGAGATACGGCGCGCGCCACGACCGCCGGAAGCGGCCGTCGGGGGTGCGCAAGTCGCGCAGGAGGAACCGCGCGTTGGTGCGCGCGACCTTCATCCAGTCGTCGCGACCGAGCGCGGCGGCGGCCTCGGTGAGCGCGGCGAGGAACAGTGCGTTCCAACCGAGCAGCACCTTGTCGTCGCGGCCCGGACGCACGCGTTGCGAGCGGCGATCGAGCAGCGCGGCCCGCTGGCGCGTAACTGCGGCGGGCTCGGGCTCGTTGCGCTCGACGACGTGGAGGATGCTCCCGCGGAAGTTCGTGTGCGGGTCGACGAAGTTCCCGCCCGGCGTGACACCGTAGTAACGCATCACTTCGTCGGCGTCGGCGCCGCATACCTCGCGGATCTCCTCCGGGGACCACACGTAGAACTTCCCCTCGACGCCTTCGGAGTCGGCGTCTTCGGCGGCGTAGAAGCCGCCGTCGGGGTCGGAGAGATCGCGCAGGACGTAACCGACGATGTCGTCGACGACCGCGCGGTAGCGTGCCTCGCCCGTCACGAGGTACGCGTGCAAGTAGGCCCGGGTCAGGAGCGCGTTGTCGTAGAGCATCTTCTCGAAGTGGGGGACGAGCCACGTGTCGTCGGTCGAGTACCGCGCGAATCCGCCGCCGAGTTGATCGTGGATGCCGCCGGCGGCCATCGCGTCGAGCGTCGTGGTGATCATCTCGCGGAGCTCGGGTGCACCGGTGCGCACGAGCTCGCGACACAGGAAGTCGACGGTCATCGCCTGCGGGAACTTCGGTGCGCGGCCGAACCCGCCCCACTGCGGCTCGAACTGGGCGCCGACGTTGCGCACCGCGGTGACCAGGACCTCGGGATCGATGCCCGACGTCGCGGGCGACCGGAGCACGTGCTCGTCGATGGCCTCGGTGAGCTTGTCGGCCTGCGCTTCCACGTCGTCGCGCTGGTCGTTCCACGCCTCGGCGACGACCTCGCACACACGCGTGAACGCGGGCATGCCGTGCCGGTCCTCGTTCGGGAAGTAGGTGCCGCCGTAGAAGGGGCGACCGTCGGGAGTGCACCACACCGACATCGGCCAACCGCCGCGGCCCGTCAACGCCTGCACCGCCTGCATGTACACGGCGTCGACGTCGGGTCGTTCCTCGCGGTCGACTTTCACGTTGACGAACAGCCGGTTCATGACTGCGGCGATCTCCGGGTCCTCGAACGACTCGTGCGCCATCACGTGACACCAGTGACACGACGAGTATCCGACCGAGAGGAAGATCGGCTTGCCCTCGCGGCGCGCCCGCTCGAAGGCTTCGTCGCCCCACGGGTACCAGTCGACGGGGTTGTCGCGGTGCTGGTGAAGGTACGGGCTCGTCTCGCCCGCGAGGCGGTTACTCACGTCGAGGGTTCGGCTTCGATGGCGGTTGCCTTCGCCCACCGGTAGTCGGGCTTGCCCGACGGTGAACGGGTGATCGACGCCACGAGCACGATCTCGCGCGGCAGCTTGTAGGGCGCGAGGTGCTCGCGGGCATGGGCTCGGAGCGCCTCGAGGGTGGGAGCCGTGCCCGGACGCGCTTGCACGACCGCCACGACCCGTTCTCCCCAGCGTTGGTCGGGCACGCCCACCACGACCGCGTCGACGACTTCGGCGTGGCCCTTCAGGACCGACTCGACTTCCTCGGGGTACACCTTCTCGCCGCCGCTGTTGATCGACACCGAGCCGCGACCGAGCAACGTGATCAGCCCGTCGGGATCAGCCACCGCGTGATCGCCCGGCACCGCCCAGCGCACGCCGTCGACGACGGGGAACGTCGCGGCCGACTTCTCGGGATCCTTGTAGTAGCCCAGCGGGATCGGCCCCCGGCGCGCGAGCCGGCCGATGACACCGGGCGGCGCGGGGCGCAGATCGTCGCCGAGCACCAAGGTGTCGTCGGAGACGCGGAACTGCGGCGCCTTCGGGATGTCACTCCCCGAGGCAACGACCGACTGACCTTGCCCACCGGTCTCGGAAGCGCCGTACCCGTCGACGATGAGCACGCCCGGCAGACACTCGAGCAGCTCGCGCTTCAGTGACGGCGACAGGATCGCGCCGCCGGAGAGCAGGACGCGCAGCCCCGAGACGTCGATCGCGCGCCCGGCCTCGCTGCGGAGCGCGTCGAGCATCGGCCGCGCGAACGCGTCGCCGACGATCACCATGAAGTTGGCCTGCTCGCGCTCGACCAGCGCCCAGAGCTTGAGCGGGTCGAGGTGGTGCTCGGTCGGGATCACCACCGAGCCGCCGCTGAAGAGGCTGGTGAACGCCATCCAGTGGGCGGTGCCGTGCATGAACGGGCAGGCAGGAACGCAACGCGACCGGGGCTCCAGGCAACGTTCGGCGATCTCCTCCGGCGTGGTGATCGGTTTGCCGCCGCCGCCCGCGCCGCCCATCGCGCCGAAGAACACGTCTTCGTGGCGCCACATCACGCCCTTCGGCATGCCGGTGGTGCCACCGGTGTAGAGGATGTACAGGTCGTCGCCGGAGCGGGCCGAGAACCGGCGGTCGGCGCTCGCGGCGGCCAGCGCCGGTTCGTAGTCGACCGCGGCGAGGCTCGCAGGCGCCGCGGGCGTGCCGTCGTCGACCGCGACGAAAGTGCGGAGCGCGGGGAGTGCCGGTGCGATCGCCGCGAGCTTCGGCGCGAACTCGCGGTGGAACACCACCGCGCAGGTGTCGGCATCGTCGAACAGGTACCGCAGCTCGTCCTCGACGTAGCGGTAGTTCACGTTGATCGGCACCGCGCGCAGCTTGAACGCGGCCAGCATCACCTCGAGGTACTCGATCGAGTTGTACAGGTAGCAGGCGACGTGGTCGCCGGGCCCGACTCCTCGCTCGGCGAGCGCGTTGGCGAGGCGGGTCGCCCGGGCGTCTTCCTCGGCGAAGGTGAGCCGCCGGTCGCCACACACCATGGCGTTGTGGTCGGGAACCGTGTCGGCGACGCGCTCCCAGAGGTCGGCGAGGTTGTACTCCATGTCCAACCTTCCCGGAACGGTTCGGAGCTCCCGGGCGGACCGTAGTTGTGGCGCGACTCGGGCGTCGAACAGGCTCGGGGCCCTACACGCCCAGGGTCACCAGCGCGGCGTCGACCCGTGGGGTGAGCCGCTCCGTGAACGCATCGCGGGGGCCGTGTGCACCGGCCGCGTCGGCCTCGTCGGCCTCGGCCCAGAGCTCGGACTCGACCGGTGCGAGAGCTCTGTGGACCACCGCGAGGGCGCCGGGGTCGGATTCGACCCGGTCGCGCAGCCGGGCGAACCGCTGCCACTGGGAGGGGTCGGTGAGGATCGCCGGCACCGCGGGCGGGAAGAACGGGACGAACACGCCCGCGCACGGGCTCCCGAGGCACGCCCACGCCCGGGGCGGCGCGTCGGTCCGGAGCTCGGTCACGAACGACGCAGTCGTGGCCTGGTCGGCGCGGAGATGCATGCAGACGGTGACGTGGCGGTCGTGCTCGTCGTGGAACGCGGGCACCGGGTTGCGCTCGCACTCGCGGTCGCGGTCGGCGCCCGCGTCCGGAGCGCCCCAGGGCCCGTTGCCGTGATCGCGCAGCGCCGCGACAACGCGGGCCGCGGCGGTGCCGAGCGTCTGCGGCCCGCCGGGTGACCGGCTGGCGATGCACGCGGTCGTGGCCGCGAGGCGATGGTCAGCGATCGAGGTGCGAATGGTGCGCGAGCGCCAGTGGTCGAAGTCGGCGCCGGGCGCGACGTCGGGCGACGCGACCGTCCAGTCGGTCGAGATGGTGATCCGATTGGAGATCGCGGCGCCGTTCCCGACCGGCCGCGCCGCCCATGTGCGCGCACTGGTCTCGAGCACCCACCCGTCGCGCGCGTCGGCGATCAGGAACGAAGAGAAGTACGGCTCGGAGTGGTGGTGCTCGCCGCTGCCGCCCTGGCCGTGCGCGGTGAGCGCGGCCGTCATGGCGTCGAGCGCGGCTCCCGCCGACGTCCCGCGCTCCAAGCCGAGGCGCACGAGGTCCATGCCGATGAGGCCGGCCGATTGCGCGCGCGGATTGTCGATGGTCCAGACGCGCTCGTTGCCGATCGCGACGCCGTGATCGTTGACGCCGTGCTCGAGGCCCCACAACCACGTCGGGTGCGAGCCGACGAGCGCGAGCGCGCCGGCATCGGGAATGCGGAGGTACTGCGTGTCGAGGAAGTCGCCGGGGCGGCGGGCCGTATGGGCGAGCACCACTTGGGCTTCGTCGGGCGGGCGGTCGGAGTTCTTGGCGAAGACCATCCCGGCGCCGGTGCGTACACAGAGGGTGTCGCACACCGCCGGGCCTCCGAGGTTGATTCGGGTCAGGCCGGACGCGCGGGTCGGCTCAGCGGAACCAGATGCGCTGGTAGTCGCGACTCATCGGGTGCAACAGCAGGCCCACCAGCGCACCGAAGAAGATGAGGTCGATCAACGCGCCGAGATCGGTGAGGGTCGAGATGCCGAAGAATGCGAACAGCAACAGCACCTGCACGATGGACGCGACCACGGCGAGCGTGTAGCCCCACTTCTTCTCGTTCGCGATGCCGTACGCGCCCGCCGCCAGCACGAGGCCGATCAGCGTGAGCGCGGGGAGCCCGCCGAGGAGATTGAAGACGACGTCGATGTAACAGAGGATCACGGCCATGTAGAGCGTCTGCGGCTGCGAGCGATTGACGAAGCGGTGTTGGTTCACGGCACCATTGTGGCGGATTCGTCGCCAGCCTCGGCACCGCCGCCGTTCTGTGCGGCTTCTCGGGCCGCACGAGCGCGGAGTTGGCCGCACGCAGCGTCGATGTCGACGCCCCGATTACGACGCACGGTGACAGTCACGCCGGCCGCCGCGAGGTGCGCGGCGAAGCGGTTGATCCGTTCCCGGTCGGGGGGAGTCCCCGCGAACTCGCCGGTCGGGTTGAGAGGGATCAGGTTCACGTGGGCGCCGCCGCGCAGCCCTTTGAGGCGGCGGGCCAGCAGATCGGCCTGGTCGGGCCGGTCGTTGACCCCCGCGATGCACGCGTACTCGAACGTCACGCGCCGGCCCTTGACCGCCGCGTACTCGCGCGCGGCGTCGAGCACGGCCGCGATCGGGTAGCGCCGATTGAGCGGTACGAGCGTTTCGCGCAACGCGTCGTCGGGGGCGTGGAGCGACACCGCGAGCGTGACCGGCAGCTCGTGCCGGGAGAGGCGCAGCATCCCGGGGACGACCCCGACGGTCGACACCGTGAGGTGGCGCGCCGAGATCCCGAGGTCGTCGTGCATGCGCTCGAGCGCTGCGCACACCTGCTCCACGTTGGCCAGCGGCTCACCCATGCCCATGAACACCACGTGGGAGACGCGCTGCGTGGTCGCGTGCTGCGCGCGCACGACCTGCTCGACGATCTCGGCGCAGTCGAGGTGGCGCTCGAAGCCGGCTTGGCCGGTCGCGCAGAACGTGCAGCCCATCGCGCACCCGGCTTGCGACGAGACGCACACCGTGGCGCGTTCGGGGCTGAGCATCAGGACCGTCTCGACCTGCGCGCCGTCGTGCGTGCGCCACAGCCACTTGGTCGTCGCACCGTCGCTGCTCGTCTGCTCGGTCACCGGCGCGAGCGCGAGCGGCAGCGCCTCGACGAGCTGCTGACGCAGTGCCTTGGGCAGCGTGGTGAGTGCTTCGAGCGGCGCCCGTTGCGCCCACAATCCGTCGTGCAGTTGCGCGACGCGATACGCGGGTGCGCCGTGGGCGACCAAGAGCTCGGCCAGTTGCTCGCGCGTCGCGCCGTAACGCGTGGTCACGTGGTGGTCACCGGCTCGATGTCGCGCGCGTACGCGCGATCGGTGCGGTGAACGGCGAACCCGATCGAGCGGTACAGGGCGAGCGCGCCCGTGTTGTCGGCCGCGCAGAACAGCATCGCCGCGGCGGCACCCGCGGCGCGCACCCTGTCGAGGCCGTTGAGCGCGAGCGCACGGCCGAGGCCCGTGCCCTGCGTGCGGGGGTCGACGCCGATCACGTAGATCTCGCCGAGCGAAGGATCGGGGGCGAGCGCGGGATGCAGCTTCAGCCAGTTGAACCCGGCCATTCCGGCGTCGTCGAAGGCGAGCAGGAACAGGCCGGGATCGAACCAGGGCTCGGCCATCCGTGTGCGGAGCGTTGCCTCGGTCCATCCGCCTTGATCGGTGTGGCTCGCGAACGCGCGGTTGTTCACGCGCAGCCACTCGGTGTCGTCGCGGCCGGGCACGAAGCTCCTGACCTCGATCCCATCGGGCCAGGCCACGGGCTCGCCCAACGGGAGCGGCGCCCGCATCTCGTAGAGCGTGCGCGCCGGGAGAAAGCCGGCCGCGGCGAACGTCGCGTCGTCGGTGTCGGTCGCGCCGAACACCCAGCACTCGAGCGTGCCACCCCCGCGCGCGGCAACGTGGGCCACCGCGGCCTCGAGCAGGATCGTCGTGACTTCGTACCCGCGTGCTTCGGGGAGCCGGACGGTTCCGGCGGTGAACGCCGGCTCGGCACCGTGTCGGGCCACGTGCAGGTAGGCGCTCGCGTCCACCAGGAATCCCGCCGAGTCGGCGCCGGGGTGTGCGAGGTCGCGCCACACGGCATCGCCGAGCGCGGAGTGACCGTCGGCGGCGCGCGCCGCGGCATCGAGCGCGGCGATCACGGGTTGGCGCCCGGAGAACTCGGAGGGATCGACGCGGGTGAGCGCCTCGGTCGTCACCGCTCGAGGGTACCCTTCGGCCGTGGCCCGACCCCGAGGTGCGCGGGCGCGCGCCGGCGCGGTGGTCGAGCTTCTCGCCGAGCTCTATCCCGACGCGCGCTGCGCGCTCACGCACGCCAACGCCTATCAGCTGCTCGTCGCGACGATTCTCTCGGCGCAATGCACCGACGAGCGCGTGAACATGGTGACGCCCGCGGTGTTCGCCCGCTATCCCGCGCCGGCAGATCTCGCGGCTGCCGACCCGGAGGAGCTGGAGGAGCTGGTCCGCTCGACCGGGTTCTTCCGGTCGAAGGCGAAGAACCTCATCGGGATGGCGCAGGCGGTGCAGGAACGCTTCGGCGGCGAGATCCCGACCGAGCTCTCCGACTTCGTCACGCTTCCCGGTGTCGGTCGCAAGACCGGCAACGTGGTGCGGTCCGTCTGGTTCGGCCTCCCGGGCCTCCCCGTCGACACGCACGTCACGCGGCTGTCGCACCGGCTGCGACTCACGGCAGAGGACGATCCGGTCAAGATCGAGGCCGATCTCGGCGCGATGGTCCCGCCCGAGGAGTGGGGGCGGCTCTCGCTCCGGCTCATCGAGCACGGGCGCCGCGTGTGCGACGCGCGCAAGCCGCGCTGCGACGTGTGCACCTTGGCCGGGATCTGCCCGTCGGCCGGGAAGGTGTAGCTGCGCCTATCCGTCGAGGTAGCTCCGGGCGCGTTCGAGGGAGCGGCGGGCGCCGACCACGCCCCGCTCGGCTCCGTACAGCTCGGTGGCGAGCGCGGAGTCGGGGGTGGCGCCGTATCGCTCGGCCATCTCGGTGATCCGGTTCCCGATGTCCTCGAGTTGAGCCCCGAGACTCGAGAGGAGGGCAAGGTCGCTGGTCGTGCTCACCGCTGCAGCATGGCACGCGAGGGTCCGGCGGGCGTCAATTCGCAAGGAGTCGCGCGAGGGGGACCGGTACGATGAACGGCTCCCCATGCTTGCTCGTGTCGACCTTCGTGGCTCTGCCGACGTGCGCCGCGCGCTCGCGCGCCCGCTCGCGGTCGGCAACGATGTCGGGGCGGCCGTCGCCGCGATCATCGCCGAGGTGCGCGAGTGCGGTGACGACGCGCTCCGGGCGTTCACCGAGCGGTTCGACGGCTGCCGGATCGCCGAGATCGCCCTGGGTCGGGCCGAGATGGTGTCGGCGCTCGATCGGCTCGATCCGGGACTGCGCGCCGCCCTCGAGCTGGCCCGCGACCAGATCGTCGCGTGGCACGAGGTGCAGGCCGGTGAGGGTGTCGAGCACAGCCGGCTCGGCGTGCACGTGCGGGAGCTGCTCGTCCCCGTTGACCGCGCGGGTTGCTACGTGCCGGGCGGACGGGCGCCGCTCGCATCGTCGGTCTTGATGACGGCGTTGCCGGCGCGGGTCGCGGGCGTGCCGTCCGTCGCGTTGTGCACGCCTCCCGATCCCGACGGGCGTGTCCACGACGCGATCCTCGCCGCCGCGCTCCTGTCGGAGGTCGACGTCGTGTATCGGGTCGGCGGCGCGCAGGCGATCGCCGCGCTCGCGTACGGCACCGAGACGATCGCGCCGGTCGACGTGATCGTCGGTCCGGGCAACGCGTACGTCGCGGAGGCCAAGCGGCAGGTCGCGGCCGACGTCGGGATCGACGGCTACGCGGGTCCCTCGGAGGTTGCGGTGGTGGCCGACGCGACGGTCTCGCCGGTGCTCGTCGCCGCTGATCTCCTCGCCCAGGCCGAGCACGGCCCGGGCGGGGCGTCGGCGTTGATCACGTGGTTCGAGGAGGTCGGTACCGAGGTCGAGCACGAGCTCGAAGTGCTCCTCGACGGCGCGCCGCGGGCCGCGGAGACCGAGGCCGCGATCCGCGCCGGCGGCCGGCTCGTGCTCGTCGACGGCCCGGAGCAGGCGATCGCGGCGGTCAACGAGATCGCACCGGAGCACCTCGAGCTGATGTGCGCCGACGCCGGCGCACTCGTCGCGCTCGTGCGCAACGCCGGCGCGGTGTTCGTCGGCGCCGACGCCTCCGCGGTGGTCGGCGACTACGTGGCGGGAGTGAATCACGTGCTTCCCACCGGCGGCACCGCGCGGTTCGCGGACGCGCTGCGCGTCGACGACTTCCGCAAGCACATGCACGTCGTGTCGCTCGAGCCCGGCGCGCTCCAGAAGCTCGCCCCGTTCCTCACGACGTTGGCCGAGGCCGAGGGGCTCGCGGCCCACGCCGACGCGATCCGGCGCCGGGAGTCGTGATGAGCCCCACCACCGAGGGCCGCGTGCAACCGCGCGACGACCTGCGCGCGCTCGAGGGCTATCACTCCCCGCAGGTCGACGTGCCCGTGCGCCTGAACACGAACGAGAGCCCCTACTTGCCTCCGGCGGAATTCGTGACGCGTTACGTCGCCGCGTTGCAAGACGTCGACTGGCACCGGTATCCCGACCGCGCCGCGCGCCGGCTCCGCGAGGCGTTGGGGGAGTTCCTCGACCAACCCAGTGAGCGGCTGCTCTGCGGCAACGGCAGCAACGAGGTGTTGCAGACGCTGCTGCTCACCTACGGCGGCACCGGTCGCCGGGCCGTGGTGTTCGAGCCGACGTACGCGCTGCACGCCCAGATCGCGCGCTCGACGGCGACCGAGGTCGTGATCGGCGAGCGCGGCGCCGACTACGCGATCGACGTCGTCGCGGCCGAGGAGTTGCTCCGCGCGTCGCGGCCGTCGGTCGTGTTCGTCTGCAGCCCCAACAACCCGACCGGAACCGTCGAGCCGCGTGAGACGGTCGAGCGGCTCCTCGCCGTCGCGTCCGAGATCGGTGCGTTGCTGGTGGTCGACGAGGCGTACGGCGAGTTCGCCCGCTGGAGCGCGCTCGATCTCGTCGACGACGACCGCCCGCTGGTGGTCGTTCGCACCTACTCCAAGGTCTGGTCGCTGGCGGCGGTCCGGCTCGGCTTCGCGGTCGCGCCGCCGTGGGTGATCACCGAGCTCGAGAAGGTGCTGCTCCCGTACACCCTGTCGGTCCCGACCCAGCTCGCCGGAATTGCCGCGCTCGACTTCCGGCGCGAGATGGAGGAGCGGGTCGCGTCGCTGGTCGAGGAGCGGGGCCGGCTCTTCGCGGCGCTCGCCGAGATGCCGGGCATCGCGCCGGTCCCGTCGGGGGCGAACTTCGTGCTCGTGAGCGTCGACGGCGACGCGCACCTGTTGTGGGAGCGTTTGCTGGAGCAGGGTGTGCTCGTGCGCGACTTCTCGTCGTGGCCGCGCGTCGAGGGGTGCCTACGCGTCACTGTCGGAACGGCCGCGGAGAACGACGCGTTCCTGGCCGCGCTCGGCGCGGTCCTGCCGGAGGTGGTCTCGTGATTCGCAAGGCGGAGATCAAGCGGGAGACGAAGGAGACGACGATCGACCTCGTGCTCGTCGTCGACGGGCGGGGCACGACCACCATCTCGACCGGCATCCCGTTCTTCGATCACATGCTCGAGCAGCTCGGCAAGCACGCGGGCTTCAACCTCGGCATCGACGCGCGCGGCGACCTCGAGGTCGACCTCCACCACACGGTGGAAGACGTCGGCATCGTGCTCGGTCAGGCGCTGCGCGAGGCCCTGGGCGCCAAGCGCGGGGTGCGCCGCTTCGCGAACGCGCTCGTGCCGCTCGACGAGGCGCTCGTGCAGGTCGCGCTCGATCTGTCGGGTCGCCCGTTCCTCGTCTACGACGTCGAGCCGGTCGCGGAGTGGATCGGTACGTTCGACCCGCAACTCGCAGAGGAATTCTGGAAGGGCTTCGTCGACGGCGCCCGCGTCACGCTGCACATCCGCAGTGTCTCCGGCAAGAACGGGCACCACGTGATCGAGGCGTCGTTCAAGGGTGTGGCCCGAGCGCTACGCGATGCGGTGAAGATCGAGGGCGACGACGTGCCCTCGACCAAGGGAACGTTGTCGAGTTGACATGACGATCGCGGTGGTCGACTACGGAATCGGGAACTTGCGGTCGGCCGAGAAGGCGCTGCAGCACCTCGGCGCGGACGCTCGGCTCACGGCAAGCGAGCAGGAGATCCGTTCGGCCGACGCAGTCGTGCTGCCGGGCGTCGGCAACTTCGGCGCCTGCATGCGCGCCCTGCGGGAGAGCGGCCTCGAGCAGGTGACCCTCGACGCGGCCACCGGCACCCGGCCGTTCCTCGGGATCTGCGTGGGGATGCAGATGCTCTTCGACGGCAGCGACGAGTCGCCCGACGCGAAGGGGCTCGGTGTCGTCGCCGGTCGTATCTCGCGTCTTCCCGACACGGTCCGGCTCCCGCAGATGGGGTGGAACACGCTCGAGCCGCGGCCGGGTTCGCGTCTGCTCGCCGGACTCCCCGAGCCGGCGTGGTGCTACTTCGTGCACACGTACGCGCCGGAGCCGGCCGACGACGCCGTGATCGCGGCGTGGTGCGACTACGGGCGGCGGTTCGCGGCCGCGATCGAGCGAGGCTCCTTGTGGGCCACGCAATTCCACCCCGAGAAGAGCGGCGCGGTCGGTTTGGCGCTCCTCGCGAACTTCGTGAAAGCCGCGGCCGCCTGACGATGGATCTTTATCCGGCGATCGACATTCGCGGCGGTCGTGTCGTGCAACTGCAGCAAGGCGACTACGACCGCGAGACGCACTACGACAACGATCCCGTGGCGGTCGCGCGCCGGTTCGAGGCGAGCGGCGTGCGGTGGATCCACGTGGTCGATCTCGACGCCGCGCGCGACGGCGGCGACGCCAACCTCTCCGTGATCGAGGCGATCTGCGCGAACGTGTCGGCGAAGGTGCAGACCGGCGGCGGCATCCGTTCGGTGGAAGATGCCGGCGACCGGTTCGCGGCCGGCGTCACCCGGGTCGTGATCGGGAGCGCCGCGGTCGAGCGGCCGGAGATCGTCGACGAGCTCGCAACACTGCATCCGGGCCGGGTCGCCGTCGGCCTCGATGCTCGGGGGCTCGACGTCGCCATTCACGGTTGGGCCGATGCGACCGGCGCCGACGCCGTGGCACTCGCCGCGCGCTTCGACCGCCCGGGCGTCGGCGCGATGGTCGTGACCGAGATCGGCCGCGACGGCATGCTCCAGGGCCCCGACCTCGAACAGCTGCGCGCGGTGTTGGGTGCGACCGCGGTGCCGATCATCGCCAGTGGAGGCGTGGGCAATGTCGGGCATCTCCGCGACCTCGCCGCGATGGAAGTGAACGGTCGCCGGTTGACCGGTGCCATCGCCGGCACGGCGATCTACGAGGGCCGCTTCACGGTCGAGGAGGGGATCGCCGCGTGCTCGCAGTCCGCGTGATCCCGTGCCTCGACGTCGACGCCGGGCGGGTCGTGAAGGGCGTGAAGTTCGTCGAGATCCGCGATGCCGGCGACCCGGTCGAGCTCGCGGCCCGCTACGACGCCGAAGGCGCCGACGAGCTCGTGTTCCTCGACATCACCGCGTCGTCGGACGATCGCGACACGATGGTGCACGTCGTCGAGCGCGTCGCCGACGAGGTGTTCATCCCGTTCACGGTCGGCGGCGGCATTCGCACCGTGGAAGACGTCCGGCGGATGTTGCGAGCCGGGGCCGACAAGGTCTCCCTGAACACGGCCGCGGTCAACGACCCCGATCTCGTGCGGAAAGCCGCCGACGAGTTCGGCAACCAGTGCATCGTCGTGGCCATCGACGCCCGCCGGCGCAACGCCGACGATCCGAGCCTGGGTTGGCAAGTCGTGACGCACGGCGGCCGCACGGGGACCGACCTCGACGCGGTCGAGTGGGCGGTGCACGCGTGCGACCTCGGCGCGGGCGAGTTGCTCCTCACCTCCATGGATCGCGACGGCACCAAGGTCGGCTACGACCTCGATCTGCTGCGAGCCGTCGCCGAGGCGGTCGACGTGCCGATCATCGCGAGCGGAGGGGTCGGCACCCTCGAGCACCTGTGCGCGGGCGCGACCGAGGGCGGCGCGACCGGCCTGCTCGCGGCCTCCATCTTCCACTTCGGCCAGTTCACGGTGCGCGAGGCCAAGGAGCAGCTGGCGGCGCACGGGCTCACCGTTCGTCCGTAACGCGGCTATCCGGCCCGGTCGAGGCGGTTCGCGGAAGTCGCTCCGGGCCCGGTCTCCGTCGTAACGGTCCCGTAACCGGAAGGTGGTTCCACCCCGGGGCGGGCAGGAGTACGGTGGCCCGACAGAGTGCCGGGCTCGGCGCCCGGCACGGAGCGAAGGAGGGCCTATGCCCGAGACACACGCTCTTGCGCACGGTGGTGCGGTCGACGATCACTTCTTCCGCCGCTACCGGGCGCTTCTCGATGCCGAGGACTGCGCGTTCGACGAGCTCGAACATGCGTATGAAGACGGCGACCGCAGCGCCTTCGATTGCGATCTCGAAGCGTGGCGGTCGGCGGTGAGCCGCCGGAGGTCGTTCCTCGAGGGGAACGGTTTCGCGGTGACTCCCATTCTGGCCTGACCCAGAGCCCGGATCAGCCTCCGGGTCTCGCGAAACGGGCGAGGCCGGCCCGCGTCTCCGTGACGACGCGGTCGGTTCGACCCACGAAGAAATGACTCGCGCCCGGAACGATCGCCACGGTCGTGTCGCGCCAGTCGGCGACGGCCGTTTGCACCTCGGCCGGTTTGCGGAACTCGTCGTGCTCGGCCAGCACGAGGTGCTTCGGCCGGGCGTCGGTCGCGGCCGCGAACGACGCCCGGAAACGGAGCGGCGGCGCGATCGCGACCCAGCCCGCGATGCGAGGATCCGCGACCCCGAGGGAGATGTCGGCTCCGAACGACCAGCCGACGAGCGCGATCGGCACGCCGGGCACGGTCCGGGCCATCGTCGCGATCGCGGCGACGACGTCGAGCGACTCGCCGGCGCCTTCCGCGTACGCGCCCGAGCTGCCCTCCACGCCGCGGAAGTTGAACCGCAGGCACGGATAGCCCGCCGCCGGCAACTCCGCGAACAGCACCGAGATCACGAGGCTCCGCATCGAGCCGCCGTACTGGGGATGCGGATGGCAGAGGACCACCACGATCGGAGGGGTGCCGCCGGTCGACGCGAGCTCGGCCTCGAGCGACTCTTCGTCTTCGGTGGTGAGCGCCAACTCGTGCACGGTCATGCGTTGACCCCCACCGAGGAGCAGACGAACGCGAGGACGGTGGCCTCGTCGCGCCAGGCGTCGTAACGGCCCGACGGGCCGCCGTGCCCGGCGCCCATCTCGGTGCGCAACAGGATCGGCTTGCCCGAGGTGGTGTTCACGCGCAGCTTCGCGACCCACTTCGCCGGCTCCCAGTATTGGACGCGCGGATCGTTGAGGCCGGTGGTCACGAACATCGCTGGGTACGGCCGCGCGCCCACGTTGTCGTAGGGCGAGTACGACTTCATGCGCGCGTAGGCATCGGGCTCCTGCGGATCGCCCCACTCCTCCCACTCCGTGATCGTGAGCGGGAGCTCGGGATCGAGCATCGTGGTGACGACGTCGACGAACGGGACCTCGGCCACGATCGCCGCGAACAGGTCGGGCCGGAGGTTCGCGACCGCGCCCATGAGCAACCCGCCCGCGCTCCCACCGCGGGCGACGAGGCGTGCCGGCTCGGTGTATCGCCGCGCGATCAGCTCCTCGGCGCAGGCGACGAAGTCGGTGAAGGTGTTCGCCTTGTGATCCAGGCGGCCGTTCTCGTACCACGAACGCCCGAGCTCGCCTCCACCGCGCACGTGGGCGATCGCGCACACGAAGCCCCGATCGAGCAGCGACACGCGTGACGCGCGGAAGGCCGGGTCACTCGAGTGCTCGTACGCGCCGTAGCCGGAGAGCAGCGCCGGCGCGTGACCGTCGAGCGAGACGTCGCGCCGGTGCACCACCGAGATCGGGACGCGGACACCGTCGGGTGCGGTCGCCCAGAGGCGTTCCGAGGTGTAGAGCTCCGGGTCGTAGCCGCCGAGCACCGGCTGGACGCGCACGACCGCGTTCGTGCCGTTCGTAGGGTCGTAGTCGAAGTCGGTGACGGGCGCGACGAGGGAGGTGTAGCCGTAGCGGACGAGCTGCGCGTCGTATTCGGGATTCGGTCCGAGCCACATGCTGTACACCGGGTCGGATGCCGGCAGCGCGGCCATCGGCGTGCCGTCGACCCGCGCCACCAGCAGCCGATCGAGGCCGTCGGCCCGCTCGCTCAGCACGAGGTGGTCGCGGAACGCGTTGATCGCGTCGAGCCGTACGTCGTCACGGGGCGACACCACGTCGACCCAATGCTCGCGGCCCGGACTCGCGACCGGGGCCGCGACGAGCTTGAAGTTGCTCGCGCCGCCGGAGTTCGTGAGGATGAGGAACCGGTCGCCGCTCTCGTCGCCGACGTGATGTTCGACGCTGTACTCGTGCTCGTGCTCGCGCACCGCGACGACCGAGGGCTCCTGATCGGGAACGTCGGTCGGCACGAACCACGATTCCGACGTCAGCTTCGACGACGTCTCGATCATCACGAACCGGCCCGAGCGCGTGCGGCCGACGTCGACGAAGAACCGTTCGTCGTCTTCGCGGAACACGAGCGCGTCGGTAGTGGTGAGCGTGCCGAGCGCGTGGCGCCAGACCTCGTTCGGTCGCATGGCGTCGTCGGGCCGAACGTAGAAGCACGTGCGCGTGTCGTCGGCCCACGCGAGACCGTACGTGACGTCGTCGACGGCGTCGTCGAGATCGGTACCGGTCTCGAGGTCCCGGAAGCGCAGCGTGTACCGCTCGGCGCCGGAGAAGTCCGTGGAATACGCGAGCAGCCGGTGGTCGGGCGACACCTCGAAGCCACCGAGGGAGAAATAGTCGTGCCCGGCGGCGATGGCGTTCTCGTCGAGCAGCACCTGCTCGGCTCCTCCCGCCGACGGCCGGCGGAGGTGCATCGCGTACTGCAGGCCCTCGACCGTGCGGGAGAAGTAGATCCAGGGCCCGTCGCGGACCGGGGCCGAGTCGTCGCTCTCCTGCACGCGGTTGCGGATCTCGGTGTAGATCCGCTCCCGGAGCTCGGTGACCGGCGTGAGCACGGCCTCGGCGTAGAGGTTCTCGGCCTCGAGGTAGGCGAGCACGGCCGGGTCGTCGCGGTCGCGCAGCCAGTACCAGTCGTCGACGCGCTCGTCGCCGTGAATCGAGAGGACGTGCGGGCGCCGGGGCGCGAGCGGCGGCGTCGGCGTCGGCGGAGCCATGCCGGCGAGCCTAAACGGCCGTCGGCGCCGCGGGGATCCCGGTACGATGCCCGCTCGATGCCCGCCCCTTCGACGACGCCGATCACGTACACCGCCGACGAGCTCGACGCGGTCGCCTACAACTCCGACGGATTGGTTCCCGCAATCGTGCAGGAGGCCGGCACCAAAGAGGTGCTGATGGTCGGCTGGATGAACCGGGAGGCGCTCGAGCGCACGCTGCAGACCGGTCGCACCTGGTTCTGGAGCCGCAGCCGCCAGGAGTACTGGTGCAAGGGCGAGTCGTCCGGTGACCGGCAGTACGTGCGGGACGCGCGCTACGACTGCGACATGGACGTGCTGCTCATGGTCGTCGAGCAAGAGGGTCGGGGCGCGTGCCACACCGGGGAGCACACTTGCTTCTTCCGCGCCTTCGGCGACGGGTCGTCTCCCGGCCCGGTGTGAGCCGCTCACCTTCGGGCCCGGCGCCGATCGGGACGCCCGGTCGGTGCGGTGACGCCGCCCCGTGACCGAGGGCCGGAGGTCGTAGCCGCATGGATGCCGTTCACCCGAGTTACGAGACGTTTGCCGAGCAGGCGAGCGAGTACACGGTCGTGCCGGTGTGGCGCGAGGTCCTCGCCGACCTCGAGACACCGCTCTCGGCGTTCGTGAAGCTCGTCGGCGATCGTGAGGGCTTCCTGCTCGAGTCGGTCGAGCACGCGGAACGTTGGGGCCGGTTCTCGTTCCTCGGCCGTGATCCGGCGCTCACGTTCGTCGCCCGCGGCCGGCAGCTCGAGTGGATCGGCGGGAGCGCACCCTCGGGGATCCCCTCCGACGAAGGAACCCTGGCCGCGCTCGACGCGCTCCTGAAGCGGTACCGTGCGCCCGCGCAGCCCGAGCTGCCGCCGTTCCACGGCGGGATCGTCGGGTGGATCGGGTACGACACGGTTCGCGAGATCGAGCGACTGCCCGACGTGCCCCACGACGACCTCGGCTTCCCCGACGCGGTGTGCTCGCTGGCCGGTCAGGTCGCCGCGTTCGACCACTTCCGCCAGCGCTGCTTCCTCATCGAGAACGTGTACCCCGAGCCCGGCGCCGACGGCGCCACGCTGCGCCGGCTGTACGCCACCGCGATCGCGCGGCTCGACGCGGCCGTATCCGATCTCGGTCGCCCCCTGCCGTACGCGCCGACGCTGCCCCCGGCCGACGAGCTCACCGAGCTCCCGGCGGTCGAGGTCAACATGAGCGAGGGGCAGTGGACCGCGGCCGTCGACGCCGCGAAGGAGCACATCCTCGAAGGCGACATCTTCCAGGTGGTGCTCGCGCAACGGTTCGCGTTGGTCGAGCCGGTTGATCCGTTCTCGGTGTACCGAGTGCTGCGGCTCGTGAACCCGTCGCCGTACATGTACTTCCTGCGGCATCCGGAGGCGACGATCGTCGGATCGTCACCGGAGCCGATGGTGCAGCTGCTCGGCGGCCGGGTGATCAGCCGACCGATCGCGGGCACACGGCGCCGCGGCCGCACACCCGAGCACGACCAACGGCTCGCCGCGGAGTTGGTGGAGCATCCGAAGGAACGGGCCGAGCACGTGATGCTCGTGGATCTGGCGCGCAACGACGTCGGCCGGGTCGTGCAGTTCGGCACCGAGCGCGTCGAGGAGCTGATGACGCTCGAGCGGTACTCGCACGTGATGCACCTCACGAGCCAGGTCGCGGGGGAGCTGGCTCCCGGCCGCACGCCGATCGACGTGCTGCGCGCGACGTTCCCGGCCGGGACCGTGAGCGGCGCGCCCAAAGTGCGCGCGATGGAGATCATCGACGAGCTGGAGCCGACCAAGCGCGGGCCGTACGCCGGAGTCGTGGGCTACGTCGACTTCTCCGGCAACCTCGACACCGCGATCGCGATCCGCACGATGGTGTGGCGCGACGGGCGGGCCACGCTCCAGGCGGGCGCCGGCATCGTGGCCGATTCGGTTCCGGCCGACGAGTCCCTGGAATGCCGCAACAAGGCCCGGGCGTTGTTGACCGCGGCGGCCGCGGCCGCTCGGCTCGACCCGACGAAGGCCGGGCCCGACCCGGTGGAAGCCCGGGTCGACGGAGTGGAGGATTGACACGCATGGTCACCGCAGCGATGGCCCGGGTCGAGCGCGACGTCGTGGTCGCGTCGGGGCCCGACGCCACCACCTTCTTGCAGAGTCTCCTCTCGCAGGACCTCGCGCCCGTCGCGGTCGGTGAGAGCACGCACGCGCTCCTCCTCGAGCCGAAGGGCAAGCTCGTCGTCGACCTGCGCGCGGCGCGGGTGCACGACGACGAATGGTGGTGCGTGTGCGAGGCCGGCTTCGGGGCGACGCTCGCCGCCGGGTTGAAGCGATTTCGCATCCGGGTGAAGGTCGACATCGAGGAACGCTCGGCCGATCTCGCGACGGTTGCGCTGCGGGGGCCCGACGCGGTCGAGCTCGCGGCGAAGGTGCTCGATCCGTCGGGCGCGGTCGTCGCGATCCGGGTCGACTGGCCGGCCGATTCGGGTGTCGAGCTCGTGGGCTCACCGACCGCGGTCGACGCGGTCGCGAGCGCGCTGCTCGGCGCGGGCGCGACCAAGATCTCGGCTGACGAGTACGAAGCGCGGCGCGTCGAAGCCGGCGTTCCCCGCCAGGGCTACGACATCGACGAGTCGACGATCGCCCAGGAGGCGTACCTCGAGCGCGACGCGGTCTCTTTCACCAAGGGCTGTTTCCTCGGGCAAGAGCTCGTCTGCCGGATCGACAGCCGCGGCCACGTCAACCGCGTGCTGCGCCGGTTGCGCTCGGATGCGCCGGTTGCGCGCGGTTCCGCCGTCGTCGCCGACGGCAAGGAGGTCGGTCTGGTGACGACCGCGGTCGGCATCGTCGGGCTGGCGACGATCCGGCGCGCCGTCGAGCCGGGTACCGAGGTCGTGGTGCGCGGTCCGACGGGTGACATCAGCGCGCGGGTGGAAGCGGTCGCCGGCGACGCCTGATCACTGCCGTTCAGATGACGAACGGGGTCGAAATTCGACGTCGTTGGTCATGTGAACCGGGAGCGAGACCCTGAAGCGGGTGCCGCCCTCGGGCGGCGCGGCGACGCTTGCCGTGCCGCCCATCGCGGCGGCGAGCTGGCGCACGATCGCGAGACCGAGGCCGGTGCCCACCGACCGACCGGGCGCCGAACGCGCGGTGTAGAGCCGGTCGAACACGCTCGGGAGGTCGTGAGCGGGGATGCCCGGGCCGTCGTCGACGACGCTGATGTCGACCCACATCGAGTCGCGCGCCGTCACCGAGACCTCGATCGCCGACGTTGCGTACTTCAGCGCGTTCTCCACGAGGTTCGCGACGATCTGGGCGAGTCGCTCCGGGTCGAGCTCGACCGCCAACGCGTCGCGGGAACGCGCGCGCAGATCGATCCCCAACTCCTGCGCCTGGGGTGCGAACGCCTCCGCCGCGTTCGTGACGATCTCGGTCACGTCGCACGGCCGGGGATTCAGCGAGAACTCGCGGCTGTCGAGACGCGAGAGGTCGAGCAGGTCGCGCACGAGCCGTTCGAGCCGGCGCGCCTCGGAGCCGATCACGGTCGCGGCGCGCTTGCGGGCGTCGGGGTCGGCGTCGTCGAGAGTGCCGTCGGCGAGGGCCTCCGCGTAGCCGCGTATCGAGGTGAGCGGGGTGCGCAGGTCGTGCGAGATCGAGAGCAGGAACGCCCGCTGACTGCCGCGCGACTGCTCGAGTTGCGCCGCCATCTCGTTGAGTGTGCTGCCGAGCGCGGCGAGCTCGCGGTCGGCGCCGGGGGGCACGTCGGCCCGCCCCGACAGATCGCCCGCGGCCAGCTGACCGGCGGCCCGTTCGATCTCGCGGATTGGTCGCGTGAGGCGCCGCGCGAGTGCGACGGCGACCGCGATCGCGAGCAGCAACACCGCGACCGCGGCGACGAGGAGGAGCGGGAGCGCGCTCGAGAGCACCTTCGTGTCCACGTGATCGGTCGCGACGACCACGAGGAGCTGGCGGCGGATCCTTCCGGCGGGCAACGCCAGGAACACCGTGTTCCCGCGCCGGCCGCTCACGTCGTTCCCGGCGAGGAGCTGCTCGGCATCGAGGTCGGACGGCTGGAGCGTCGAGGGCAGTGAGAACTCCGTGCTCTGACCGAGGTTGTTGACCGCGCCCGCCGGCGAGACGAGCACCGCGCTCATGCCGGCGACGCGCACACTCACCCGCAAGCCCCGCAGCTGGCGGAGTCGCTTCAACACTCCGGTGCCGAGCGGATCCGAACCGGGCGCCAGGCTCGCCACGAGCGGTTGCAGCTCACTCGTGCGCGACTGGAGATTCGAGAGCGCGTTCTCCTGGAGCTCGCGGCGCACGAGCACGTACGAGGTCGCGTACGAGAGTCCGAGTACGACCACGGCCACGAGCACGATCGCGCCGACGAGCCGAGCGGTCAGCGTGCGCCGTTCCGTCATGCGGGTTCGAGGCGGTAGCCGATGCCGCGCACGGTGTCGATGCGCACGGCGCCGTCGAGCTTCTTGCGCACCTGGGCCACGTGCACGTCGACGGTGCGCGCGTCGCCGAACCAGTCGTAGCCCCACACGTTGTCGAGGATCTGCTGGCGACTCAACGCGAGACCGGGGCGTTCGGCGAGAAAGCGCAACAGCTCGAATTCCTTCGTCGTGAACGCGACGGGCTCGTCTCGCACTCTCACCTCGCGGCGCCCGAGATCGATCGTCGCCGCGCCGGCCTGGAGGATCTCGGCCGCGGCGGGACCCTCGGTGCGGCGGAGCACCGCCTTCACGCGGGCGACGAGCTCGGCCGGCGAGAACGGCTTCGTCACGTAGTCGTCGGCTCCGAGCTCGAGCCCGAGCACGCGGTCGATCTCGCCGTCGCGCGCCGTGAGGAAGATCACCGGGATCGTCGAGGTCAGGCGGAGCCGGCGGCACACCTCGAGACCGTCTACGTCGGGAAGGCCGACGTCGAGCACGACCAGGCGGGGCCGGTGCTCCCCGACGGCGCGCACCCCGCCCTCGCCGGTGGTGGCCTTGACGACGCGGTAGCCCTCACGGCTGAGGTAGAGCTCGATCAGGTCGGCGATGTTCGGTTCGTCGTCGACGACGAGGATCGTGCCGCGTTCCATATGCCTTCAATCGTCGCACCCGGGCACGGGATGAACGTGAGCATCGTGTGAGGGGAGTGTTAGGCCCCCACAGCCGATTCGGGCAGTTCGTTGGCCCGGGCGAGGGCGCCGAGCCAGGCCGCGCTCGGCTTGGGCGTGCGCTCGAACGTGTCGCGGTCTACGGACACCAGCCCGAATCGGGGCTTGTAGCCCTCGGCCCACTCGAAGTTGTCGAGCAGCGACCAGTACGTGTAGCCGCGCACGTCGAGCCCGTCGGCGAGGCAGCGCCCGAGCCCGGCGAGCGCCTCGGTCACGAACTTGATTCGGACGGCGTCGTCGTCGACCCCGATGCCGTTCTCGGTCACGTACACCGGGTTGCCGGTCACGTCGATCGCGTGCCGGATCGCGGCTTCGAGCGACTGGGGCCAGTATTCGTAGCCCATCGACTCCACCGTCGGGCCGTCGGGATCGGGATCCATCGGCAGGCCGTCGAGGCCGATGCGCGTGCGCGTGTACGCCTGCACGCCGATGTAGTCGTCGCCGCGCGTCGGCGTGAGGAAGAAGTCTTCGTGCATGGCTCGAGCGCGTTCGAGGCCCTCCTCGCCGCCCTCGGGTGTGTACCAGTCGGACATCGAAAGGGTCAGGCCGACGGGGAAGTCGCCGGGGCCGGCCTTCAACGCCTCGTAGGAGCGGCGGTGCGCGTCACGTAGGTGCTCGTTTACCTTGCCGTACAGCGCGAAGTCACGCCGGCCCGGAGCGAACCGGCCGGTCAGATAGCCCATCAACGAGACGATGTTGGGCTCGTTGATCGTGCAGGCCATCGCGATCAGATCGCCGAAGTGCGCGACCGACCGCTCGCAGAAACGTGTGAACTTGTCGACGACCGCCGGCTCCGCCCAGTCGCCGCGATCGGCCATCCAGCGCGGCGTCGTGAAGTGATGGAACGTGACGACGGGCGCGATCCCGAGCTCGTGACAGGTCGCGAGCATGCGGCGGTAGTGGTCGAGCGCGGCGCGCGAGAACTCGCCGTCTTCGGGCTCGATGCGCGACCACTCGAGCGAGAACCGGTACGTGTCGAACCCGAGGCCCGCCGCGAGCGCGATGTCGTCGGGGTAGCGGTGCAGGCTGTCGCAGGCATCGCCCGAAACGTCGACGCACCCGGAGTCGGGGGTGTGCTCGAACGCCCACCAATCGTTGTTCCAGTTGCCGCCCTCGATCTGGTGCGCGGCGCCGGCCACGCCCCAGACGAAACCATCGGGAAGAGTCACGCTCATCCCGGGAGGCTAGATCTCCGGGTGACGGCCCGGCCCGGCCGTACACTCGCCGGACACTGTGACGGTCCTCGACGACATCCTCGCCCGTAAGCGCGACGAGGTCACGATGCTGCGGCGCCCGCAGACGCGTGACCTGCTCAAGGGACGCGCGCTCGAGGCGCCGCCCGTTCGCGACTTTGCCGCGGCCCTGCGCCCGACCGGCGGCCACCTCGCCGTGATCGGCGAGCTCAAGCGCCGGTCGCCTTCGAAGGGTGACCTCGCCCCGGATCTCGAGCCGGCCCTGACCGCGAAGGCGTACGAGTCGGGTGGCGCGGCCGCACTCTCGGTGCTGACCGATGCGCCGTTCTTCGGTGGCCGGGTCGACGACCTCGTGTCGGCGCGCGCGGCCACGTCGCTCCCGGTGTTGCGCAAGGACTTCACGATCGACGAGGTGCAGGTGTACGAGGCGCGCGCGATCGGCGCCGACGCGATGCTGCTGATCGTCGCGGCGATCCCCGACGACACCTTGCTCGCGGATCTTCATGCCTTGGGCCGCGATCTCGGGCTCGCAGTGCTCGTGGAGGCGCACGACGCGCACGAGATCGAGCGGGCACTCGGCGCGGGCGCGGAGATCCTCGGCATCAACAACCGCGACCTCGCCACGTTCAAGGAGGATCTCGGGGTGGGTGAGTCGTTGGCCGCGCACGTGCCCGCGTCGGTGGTCGCCGTCGCGGAGTCGGCGGTGCGTACTCCGGCCGACGCGGCGCGGTTGGGTGCCGTAGGGTTCGACGCGGTGCTCGTCGGCGAGGCGCTCGTACGCGCCGACGATCCTGCCGCCTTGGTGCGCGACCTCGGGGCCGCGCCGGTGATTCGGAGGTCGTGATGGACACCCGCTTCGTGCTTCCGCAGAGCAGCATTCCGACCGCCTGGTACAACGCGTTGCCGGATCTGCCCGAACCGCTGCAGCCGCCGCTGCATCCGGGCACCAAGGAACCGGTCGGGCCCGACGACCTCGCGCCATTGTTCCCGATGGCGCTCATCGAGCAGGAGATGACGGGCGCACCCAGCGTCGACATTCCGGGCGAGGTGCTCGACATCCTGCGGCTGTGGCGCCCCACGCCGCTCGTGCGCGCCACTCGCCTCGAGCAGGCGCTCGGCACCCCGGCGCGGATCTACTACAAGGACGAGTCGGTCTCGCCCGCCGGCTCGCACAAGCCCAACACCGCGGTCGCGCAAGCGTTCTACAACAAGCAGTCGGGCACGACCCGGCTCGCCACCGAGACGGGCGCGGGTCAGTGGGGCTCGGCGCTCGCGTTCGCGTGCTCGCAGTTCGACCTCGAATGCAAGGTCTACATGGTGCGCGCGTCGTACGAGCAGAAGCCGTACCGCCGGGTGCTCATGGAGACGTGGGGCGCGTCGGTCGTCCCGTCGCCGGTCGACGATCCGACCCATCCCGGATCGCTCGGCGCCGCCATCAGTGACGCCGTACGCGACGCCGCGCCGCGGGCCGACACGCACTACTCGCTGGGCTCGGTGCTCAACCACGTGCTCCTGCACCAGACGGTCATCGGCATCGAGGCCAAGGAACAGCTCGCGCTCGCCGGCGAGAGTCGGCCCGATGTCGTGATCGGCTCGTGCGGCGGCGGGTCGAACCTCGGGGGGATCGCGCTGCCGTTCATGACCGACTCGGCTGTTCGCCTGCTCGCAGTCGAACCGGCGTCGTGCCCCACGCTCACGGGCGGCAAGTTCGACTACGACTTCGGCGACACCGCCATGACCACACCCTTGCTGCCGATGTTCACGCTCGGTCACGACTTCGTGCCGCCCTCGATCCACGCGGGCGGTCTGCGCTACCACGGCGATTCGCCGATCATCTCGCTGCTCGTGAAGTGCGGCCGGATGGAAGCGGTCGCGTACCCACAGGGCAAGACGTTCGAGGCGGCGGTGCAGTTCGCGCGTACCGAAGGGAAGATCCCGGCTCCGGAGACCGGCCACGCGATCCGCGCCGCGATCGACGAAGCCCTCGCGGCGAAGGAGGCCGGTGAGGAGCGCGTGATCCTGTTCAACTACTCCGGCCACGGCTTCCTCGACCTCCAGGCCTACGACGACTACAACCACGACCGTCTGATCGACGCGTGAGGGCCGGGTAGCGGCGCGTGTTCGTCAAGATCTGCGGCATCACCAACGAGGACGACGCGCTGCTGGCGGTCGCGCTCGGCGCCGACGCGTTGGGCTTCGTGTTCGCCCCCAGCCGCCGGCAGGTGAAGCCCGACGCCGTGCGCGACATCGTGCGGCGTTTGCCCCCCGAGGTCATGACCGTCGGGGTGTTCCGCGACGATCGGCCGGCCCACGTCGTCGACGTCGCCTCGCGCGTCGGGCTCCATGCCGTGCAGCTGCACGGTCGTGAGCCCCGCTCGGAGGTGCAGTGGGTGCGCGAGCGGGTGCGCTTCGTGATCCAGGGATTCGCCGCCGGTGACCCGTCGCTCTCCGCGGCGGCCAACAGCCCGGCCGACGTGATCTTGGTCGACTCGCCCGACCCGGGTTCCGGCCGGGTCTTCGACTGGCGGCTCGCCGAAGGCGCTCCGAGTGGCGTGCGCCTGCTCATCGCCGGCGGTCTGACCGCACACAACGTCGGCGACGCGATCCGGGTGCTGCGTCCGTGGGGTGTCGACGTGTCGAGCGGCGTCGAGGCCGCGGCGGGTCGCAAGGATCCCCGCAAGCTGCGCCAGTTCATCGAGGCCGCGCGCGCCGCGGCGGCCGAGATCGGCGACACGACCGTCGATCTCACCCGCGACGAGCACGGCCGGCACGATCGCGGGTTCGACGACGCCGACGACGACGGCACCCGCCCGTTCGACTGGCAGCTCGACGACTGAGCCCGTCGGGGATCGGTGCGCCGCTCGCCTCCGGATTCACAGCGGTCTGTCACACGCTCGACCCCTAACATGACCCGACTCGTTCCCGTGTCGCGGGCCGCGTGCCCCTCCTCCCACAACGAAGCAGGAGTCGAGACATCGATGTCAGTCCCGCCGCGCGGTACCTCCGTGCACCTCGAGGAGCCCGGTCCGGAACCCGAGGGCCTCGGCCGGTTCGGCGAGTTCGGCGGGAGGTTCGCGCCCGAGACGCTCGTGCCCGCGTTGGCGCGGCTGGAGACCGACTTCCGCGACGCGTGGGCCGACGACGCGTTTCGCGACGAGTACGCGTCGCTCCTGTCGAGCTACGTCGGCCGGCCCACGCCGGTCACGGAATGCTCGCGACTCTCGGAGCGGCTCGGCGTGCGCGTGTTCCTCAAACGCGAGGATCTCGCGCACACGGGTTCCCACAAGATCAACAACGTGCTCGGGCAGTGCCTGCTCACGCGGCGGATGGGCAAACGGCGCGTGATCGCGGAGACGGGCGCCGGGCAGCACGGTGTTGCCGCGGCGACGGGCGCCGCGCTGTTCGGGCTCGGCTGCACGGTCTACATGGGCGCGGTCGACGTCGAGCGTCAATCGCTCAATGTGTGGCGCATGAAGCTGCTAGGCGCCGACGTCGTCCCGGTGCAGTCGGGGAGCGCGACCCTCAAGGACGCGGTCAACGAGGCGATGCGCGCGTGGGTCGAGGCGGTCGAGTCGACGCACTATTGCATCGGCTCCGCGATGGGCCCGCATCCGTTCCCGTGGATGGTGCGCGAATTCCAGCGTGTCGTCGGCGACGAGGCGCGCGCCCAGACGCGCGAGTTGCTCGGTGGTAACGATCCGCAAGTGGTGGTCGCGTGCGTCGGTGGCGGCTCGAACGCCATCGGCACGTTCACGGCGTTCGTCGAGTCGGATGCCCGGTTGATCGGTGTCGAAGCGGGCGGGCTCGGACTGGAGACGGGCCATCACGGCGCGGCGGTGAGTCGCGGCATCCCCGGGGTCGTGCACGGCATGCGTTCGCTGTTCCTCCAGGACGAGTTCGGGCAGGTGCTCGAGGCGACGTCGATCAGTGCGGGCCTCGACTACCCGGGTGTCGGACCGGAGCACGCGATGCTCGCGGCCCAGGGCCGGGCCGAGTACTACTCCGCGACCGACGAAGAGGCGCTCGAGGGGTTCAAGCTCCTCGCCGCGACCGAGGGGATCGTGCCCGCGCTCGAGCCCGCGCACGCGATCGGCTGGCTCGCGCGGGAAGCCGGGCACTCGGTTCCGGCCGGCTCGACCGTGCTCGTCACGCTGTCGGGCCGGGGCGACAAGGACGCGGCCCAGGTCGCCGAGCGCCTCGGAGAGATGACGCCGTGACGAACCACGTACGCGGCGTCCCGCTGGAGGCGCACTTGCGGGAGCGACGGGCCGAGGGCCGCAAGCTGCTCGTTCCGTACGTCACCGGCGGGCTCGGGCGTGAGTGGTGCGATGTCGTGCGGGCCGTGGTCGGGGCCGGCGCCGACGCAGTGGAGATCGGCATCCCGTTCTCCGATCCGATCATGGACGGCCGCACGATCCAGGAGGCGAGCCAGCGGGCGCTCGATCTCGGCGCGACGCCGATCGGTGTGATCGACGCGCTCGCCGGAGTCGACGCGCCGGTGCCGCTGATCGTGATGACGTACTACAACCTCATCGCCCGCCTCGGGCACACGCGCGCCGCGGAGGCGCTGATCGGTGCGGGCGTGACGGGTGCGATCATCCCCGACCTCCCGCTCGACGAGCTCGACGGTTGGGGCGACGCCGCGGATGAGGCCGGCGTGGCCACGGTGCTGCTCGCGGCGCCGACCACCCCGGACGATCGCCTCGCCGCGATCTGCGAACGTTCGCGCGGCTTCGTGTACGGCGTCTCGCTGCTCGGAGTGACCGGTGAGCGAACCGCGCTCCCGGTGCACGCGGAGCAGATGGGCCGCCGCTGCAAGGCCGTGACCGATCGTCCGGTGCTCCTCGGCGTCGGCATCTCGACTCCCGAGCAGGCCGCCCAGGCCGCGGCGAGCGCCGACGGCGTGATCGTCGGCAGCGCGCTCGTGCGCCGGCTCCTCGACGGCGGCGGCCCCGACGAAGCGGCCGCGTTCGTGGCCACCCTCCGCGCCGCCCTCGACGCCTCCTGACCCGCGCGAGGCGCCGCCGCAACGGAGTCAGGCGCAGATCCGGAGGCCCGGTCCGTCGACCACCTGGCGCGCGGGCGATGCAGGGCCGGAGGTCGTAGCCGCAACGGAGTCAGGCGCAGATCCGGAGGCCCGGTCCGTCGACCACCTGGCGCGCGGGCGATGCAGGGCCGGAGGTCGTAGCCGCAACGGAGTGTGACATTCGGCCTACAGCGGCTGCGGCGTGGCGCCGATATCTCCCGGGGTACGGCATGGATGCCGGGGATGGATCCAGGGAGGGATCATGGAAAAGGGATCACTGATCGGCATTTCGGTGGCCGTGATCGGCGTGTTCCTGAGCGCCACGATGCACGGCATCAACATCGTGTTCCTCTTCACCGAGTTCCCGTCGCTCATCATCGTGTTCATGGGCTGCATCGGCGCCACCATGATCTCGTTTCCCATGGCGGCCACCTCCAACCTTCCGAAGTACGTGAAGAAGGTCATGAAGGGCGGCGAAGAGCACTCCGCCATGGAGACGATCGGGCAGATCGTGAAGCTCACGAACCGCGCCCGTTCGGAAGGCCTCCTCGCGCTCGAGGACGAGGCGAAGTCGATCGAAGACCCGTTCTTCCGCAAGGGCATCGAATTCGCCGTCGACGGCACCGACCCCGAGGCGTTGAAGAAGACGCTCCTCTCGGAGATCAGCGCGCTGCGTGACCGGCACAAGGTCGGTCAGGGCTGGTGCACCCAGGCCGGCGTGTTCGCGCCGACGTTCGGGATCATCGGTGCGGTGTTCGGTCTGATGGCGACGATGGCCAACCTGTCGAAGCCGACCGAGGTCGGAGCGGGCATCGCCGGCGCGTTCGTCGCGACGTTCTGGGGTGTGTTCCTCGCCAACGCCGTCTTCCTGCCGTTCGCCAACAAGTTGAAGCAGCTGTCGGCCGAAGAGATCGCGCACAAGCTTCTGATCGTCGAAGGGATCATGGCGATCCAGGCCGGCGTGAGCCCCCGGGTGGTCGAGGAGCTCCTGAAGTCGCACGTTCCGCCGTCGGAGCGTGAGGAAGTCGTCGTGACGCCCGCATCGTCTGCGCCTCCGGCTGAAGCCGAAGCCGCGTAGCCGGTAGATGCACGCACGATGTCCGGCGATAGTGGGCTCCCCGAGGAGCACGAAGAGCACGTGAATCACGAGGCGTGGGTCATTCCCTACGCCGACCTGCTCACGTTGCTGATGGCGATGTTCATCGCCCTGTTCGCGATTTCCACCGTGAACACGTCGAAGTTCAAGGACCTCGCGCTCGGATTCAACCAGGCCCTCGGCGGGGGCAAGCTCGACTCGTCGGTGTTCGCGGGTTCCAACCCCAAGGACAGCTCGCCGATCCCGGGCAACGGCTACGGCAACGGTCCGGGCTCCGGGGGCAGCCTCGTCGCGAGCAACAACATCCTGACCGCGACCCAGCTCGCCCAGTTGTTGAACGCGACCGATCAGCTCCAGAACGCCAAGGCGCAGCAAGCCGACACGCTGAAGCAGGTGCAGCAGAAGATCGATGCCAGCGCGCGGGCCGGCGGGTTCAGCCGCGACATCAACACCCAGCTCCAGTCGCGCGGTCTGGTCGTCACCCTCGTGACCGACAAGGTCTTGTTCGACAGCGGATCGGCTTCGCTGCGCAAGGCCGGCGACCCGTTGCTCCAACTCGTGGGCGAGGCGTTGCACTCGGTTCCCAATCCGGTGCTCGTGGTCGGCTACACCGACCCGGAGCCGATCTCCACCTCGGTATACCCGTCGAACCTCGAGCTCTCGAGCGCACGCGCCGACCGGGTCGCCGAGTACTTCATGTCACTCGGTCTGCCGGAGTCGCAGCTCTTCCCGGAGGGTCTGGGGTCGCGCGATCCCGTCGCGTCGAACGCAACGGCCGCCGGTCGGGCTCGCAACCGGCGGGTCGAGATCATCGTGCAGTCGTCGGTGGTGAACCAGACGCTCGCGAACGCGGGCCTCGACAAGACACCGGTCACCACGCCGAACGCGGTGCGATCGCACGTACACGCCGACGTCAAGACCGACGTGAAGCCCGCGGCCTCCGATATCGCTCCCCATCTCGGCGTCGGCTGAGCATCGCTCGCGGGTCGGGACGCGCCGGGGCGAGCCGGTAGCTTGTCGGCCATGGCTGACAAGATCACGATGTCCAACGGTGTGCTGGTCGTTCCCGACGAGCCGATCATCCCCTTTGTGGAGGGTGACGGCACCGGTGTCGACATCTGGCCGGCGGCGCAGCTCGTCATGGACGCCGCGGCCGCGAAGCACGGCAAGACGATCGCCTGGAAGGAAGTGCTCGCCGGGCAGAAGGCGTTCGACGCCACCGGCTCGTGGCTGCCCGACGAGACGGTCGACACGTTCCGCGACTACCTCATCGGCATCAAGGGCCCGTTGACCACGCCCGTCGGCGGGGGCATCCGTTCGCTCAACGTGGCGTTGCGCCAGCTGCTCGACCTCTACGTGTGCCTGCGCCCCGTGCGCTGGTTCCAGGGCGTGCCCTCTCCGGTGAAGCACCCGGAGCAGGTCGACATGGTGATCTTCCGTGAGAACACGGAAGACATCTACGCCGGCTTGGAGGTCGAGGAGGGCACGCCGGAGGCGAAGCGCCTCATCGCGATCCTCAAGGACCAGTTCGGTTGGGACATCCGCGAAGACTCCGGCGTCGGCATCAAGCCGATCTCGGAGACCGGTTCGAAGCGCCTGATCCGCGCCGCGATCAAGTACGCGGTGGAGAAGGGCCGCAAGTCGGTGACCCTCGTGCACAAGGGCAACATCCAGAAGTTCACCGAGGGCGCGTTCATGAACTGGGGCTACGAGCTGGTGCGCGAGGAGTTCGCCGACGTCGCGGTCGGTTGGGACGACTGCGGCGGCAAGCCCGGCGACAAGGTGCTCGTCCAGGACAACATCGCCGACATCACCCTCCAGCAGGTGCTCACCCGCCCGGCCGAGTTCGACGTGATCGCGACCACCAACCTCAACGGCGACTACCTGTCCGACGCGCTCGCGGCGCAGGTCGGTGGTATCGGCATCGCTCCCGGCGGCAACATCAACTACGTCACGGGTCACGGCATCTTCGAGGCGACGCACGGCACCGCGCCCAAGTACGCGGGCCAGGACAAGGTCAACCCGAGCTCGGTGCTGCTCTCGGGCGTGATGATGTTCGAGCACCTGGGCTGGACCGAGGCGGCAGTCGACATCGAGCGGGCGATCGAAGCGACGATCGCCGACAAGATCGTCACCTACGACTTCGCCCGCCTGATGGACGGCGCCACCGAAGTCAAGACCTCCGCTTTCGCTCGCGCCATCGTCGAACGCCTGTAACCGGTTCACGCGAGAGGCGTCTCAGGACCACACGGCGTGTGGTTCAGAGACGCATCAGCTCGTGGACCAGGCGGTCGAGGGATTCGCGGTAATTGGGGAGGAGTGGGCGGCCGGCCACGCGCAGGGCGAGGTTGTCGAGCTCGGAATTCGCCGGACGGACGGCGGCCCGCGGTGGGTCGAGGTCGGCCGTCTTGATCGCCTCGACCCGGCCCGGATCCTTGGCGGCCGCGGTGAGCACGACGCGGGCGAACTCGTACCACGTCAGCGCGCCCTGATTCGTCACGTGCCAGGTGCCCGGCAACCGGTCGACGACGAACGTGCGCAGGGCGACGACCAGATCGGAGACGATCGTGGGGGAGCCGCGCTGGTCGGTGACGAAGCGCATCGTCCCCTTCTCCTGCCCCAGCCGCATGATCGTCTTCACAGCGTTCGAGCCGTTGATCCCGCACACCCACGACGTGCGCACGACCGCGCAATCGGGATCGATCTCGAACTCGCCGGCGAGCTTCGAGGCGCCGTAGACGGAGAGCGGATTCGGCGTGTCCCACTCGTGGTACGGCTCGTCCTTCTCGCCGTCGAACACGTAGTCGGTCGAGAGCGCCACCACGTACGCGCCAACCCGCCGGGCCGCCTCCATCACGTTGCGGTTGGCCAGGGCGTTGTCGCGGTACGCGTGATCGGGGTCGGCCTCGCATGCGTCGACTGCCGTCCACGAGGCGCAGTGGACGATCGCATCCGGACGCGTGCTCGTGACTGCGGCGAGCACCGCTTCACGATCGCCGGTATCGAGGTCGGCGTGGGTGCACGCGATCACCTCGAACGGAGCCAGCGCGTCGACCATCTCGCGGCCGACCCCCCCTCCTGCGCCCGTGACGAGGACCTTCACGCGTTCACCTTTAGGGGCTCCCACCACCACCGGTTCGCCCGGTACCACTCGACCGTCTCGGCGAGCGCCTCGTCGAGCGTCCGATGCCGCC
>Ga0265338_10000404_pt1 | contig 77425 bp, 80 predicted proteins | sample 42126metaG_FD_193579 | JGI IMG/M metagenome (GOLD analysis project Ga0265338, IMG submission 193579) | Rhizosphere microbial communities from Carex aquatilis grown in University of Washington, Seatle, WA, United States - 4-21-26 metaG | ecosystem: Host-associated > Plants > Roots > Rhizosphere...
CGGCGGTGATCGCGAACGCGTACACCGAAGAACGCGCCGAGCAACTGGCCGAGATCGAGGCCGGGCTGGTCGATGTGGCCCGGAAGGTTGATCCGAAGTCGTTGCGGGCGGCGGTGGCCCGCTACACGGATGCGATCGACGGTGACGGTGGCGCCAACTCCGACGAGCAGGCGTATACGAAGAACCGGTTCCATGCGTCGTTGGTGGGTGACCGGGTCCATGTCAACGCATCGCTCGATCCCGAAGCTGGTGAGATCGTCAGTGCCGCGGTCGAGGCCATGGCCGCCGATCTCAAGGTCGACGGCGACAAACGCCGCACCTCCCAACGCTACGCCGAAGCATTCGTCGAGATCTGCCGCCGTTCACTGATCGTGAACCACAACCACGTGAGTCCCTCGACCCGCCGGCGCGGGCAACCCCATTTGAGCTTCGTCGCCGATCTCCACGACCACGACGCCGACCATCCCGACCTCATCGCCGACATTCGCGTGGAAGGTGAACGGTACGGGCGGCTGTCGCGCGCCACGCTGGAACGGTTGGCGTGTGACTGCAACATCAACCGGATCATCACCGACGGTGACGGCCTCATCGTCGACGTCGGGCGCACCACGCGCAACATTTCGGCGCCGTTGTGGCGGGCGCTCGTCGCCCGAGACCGGCACTGCACCGCCCCCGGCTGCACCGTCCTCCCCGGCTGGTGTGAAGGACACCACGTCTGGCACTGGGAAGACGGCGGCCCCACCAACCTCGACAACCTCACACTCCTGTGCTGGGCCCACCACCGAACACACCACCTCGAACACCCCCGAAAACGCGAATGAAACCGCGCCCTCAGGAGAGCGCGCACCCGGGTGCGATCGGCGCTGTCTCTTGGCTGCCTTGGAGACAACGGACGGTGAGGTCGAGGAACCGATCGTGCGGTTTCAGCGTCAAACCAACGTGGTAACGAGTCGGGCGTTTGCGATCGGGGCGTGCGTCGTCGGTCTGTTGTGCGCGAGCGCCTGTTCGAGCGGGGCCGGTAAGCACGCAGCGGCGACGAACACCGTCGGCGCGACGACACTCGTTACCGCCACCGTCGCGAGCGCGACGGCGACCCGGCTCGCCGCCGGCCATTGGTCGACGATCCCGGCCGCGCCGCTCTCGAATCGTCTGTTCGCGTCGGTGGCCTGGACTGGCAAGGAGCTCATCGTCTGGGGCGGCAACGATTCGCCTTCCGGTCAACCGCACAACGACGGCGCGGCGTATAACCCGACTACCCGTGAATGGCGGAAGCTGCCTCCCTCGCCACTCACGCGGCGCGGGGGCGCGGCCGCGGTATGGACCGGATCGGAGGTGGTGTTCTGGGGCGGTGTCGTGCCGGCACCGGCCGGCAGAGTCACATCTGGCTCCGTCGCGACGGCGGCGTACCGGCCCGACACGAACTCGTGGCGGACAATCGCGCCCGCGCCGCTTCCCCCTACGACGTTCCCGATCGGCTTTTGGACGGGCGACCGGGTGCTCCTCTTCTCAGGGCTCGATGCCGCTTCGTACGATCCCTCGACCAACAAGTGGCAGCGACTTCCCTCACCTGTTCTGCCGTTGCACCGTCCCGGTTGGAAGGTGCGACGCGGCGGCTGGGAGCTCGCCGTATCGGCCGGACCGGGCCGGATCCTGGCGTGGTCAGGATGGGGCGCACAGAAACAGATCGCACCGAACTCGACCGAAGCAAGTGCGGGATCGGATCTGTTTCGCTACGACGAGTCGACCAATCGCTGGACGGCTCTTGGCCCGACGGCCGCAGCGATTTCCGGACCAGGCGAAGCATTCTGGACGGGCAGCCGCGTGCTCTTCATCGGGTCTGCAGCGCGGGCGCCCCTCTCGCAAGGGCCGCCCGAGCCATTGATGACTGCGAGCTACGACCCGGAGACGGGTAAGGCCACAGCCGTGCCGGCTGGCGCGTTGGTCGCGAACGGGTTACAGGTCTGGACCGGCGGCGCGCTGTGGTCCGACAGAGGCGCCGGCGACGGCCCTGGCGACACGGCGACGGCATTCGACCCCTCGCGCGGAACATCTCGACGCCTGACGGGTGCGCCCTTCACATCGAACTTTCCGGCCGTGCCGATCTGGACCGGCACCAGCGTTCTCATCTACGCCTCTGCGCAGATCGAACCGATGCAGCCGCACCCGGTCGGCGGTCTGGAGTACGTCGTTCGGTAGGCGCCGGCATCGTCGACTATCGACGAATGATGCCTGCGCGGTCGCATCTCGGGAGACGTTGAGGAGCACCGGAGTGTGTTGGAACGCTCTCTGGCTACGAGAGCGGAATCAACTGAAATCGGTTCCGCTCGAGCCGGATGCGGGATGACCACGCCGTGAAGCGCGGCTGAACAGGTAGAGCGGGAGGCCGAGGCCGACGGCCAGAAAACCGAACCAATCGTGGCCCGGAGCCCAAAAGCCGACCAAGACCAGGTACAGGATCACCAGAACGGCGAAGAAGGCTCGGAGAGGGTGGGCGGCAACGAACTTGTCCTCCCAGAGCCGGTGCTCGCGAGGCACGTTCACGTACGGATGCTACGCCCGGCGAAACGGAGCTATGTAACGCGCGCTTCTTCCCACGCTCGAGCGACGACCTCGTCGACTGTCTGGTCGGGCGTTTGTTCGGACGTATCCAGCCAGAGGCCGATCCGCAGTACGCCGCGGCGGAGCGATTCGTCAAGTGCGGCGACCGAGTCGAAGCCGGGCCGGTAAGCCGTCTTCACGCGGGATGCCTCGCGAGCGGCGACGACATCGGCACGCGGCGCAAGCGTGACGACACAGAGCGGGCGACTCTCGATCATCGCCACGTAGTCGTGGACCATCGGACCGAGGACGACATCTTGCACGACAACGGAGAATCCCTCCTCGAAGTAGGCGTCGGCGGTCGCCGCGCCGAGCGCATAGCGCAGCCGGAGTTGTCGCAATGCTTCGGCACTCGGGTCGGCGCTCATCTCGACCCGACCCGTCACGACCATACGACGGAAGACATCGCCCTTCACGTGAACCGCTCGGTCGAATCTCCTCGCGAGCCGGTCGCTCACGGTCGTCTTCCCGGCCGCCGAGATCCCCGTGACGAGCACGACTACGTGTCTTTCGGTCAGCGACACGCGCGAAGGCTACGAGGGCGGCGCGTCGATCGCGTCGATTGGCGACGGTCCATGCGCGCCGTCGATGGTCAGGATGAGCACGGGACGGCCCGGGCCGTGAAAACGGATGTCGCCTGTGATTCGAAGGGCGATACGACTTTTGATCTTCATTCGGGTTGCGTGGATCCGAAGACGAACCAGCGGGTGGCCTCGATGTGCGAGTGCCAGCCTTCGCGGTCGATGAGGGTTGCGAGCTCGTCGGGTTCGTACATCACCTTGACGACGCGGAACTGCGAGCCGTCGTCCAACCGGCGAACGTGCAGATCCGGGAGATACTCGACCACGAAGGGATCCTTGACGTGCGGCTGTGCCGGATCGGCCCGGCTGTCGATCAGGAACGCACGGCCGCCGGGCCGGAGGCAGGCGCGCACCAGCGACCAGAACTCCACGAAACGCGACCGGGGAACATGAGACAGCCAGAACGAGAAGAACACGACGTCGAAGTCGCGCTCGGGTGACCAGTCGAAGAGATCCGCGACTACGTAGTCGACGTCCGGGCGACGGACACGGTCGCGGTTCAGCGCGATCGTCTCGGGCGCGGCGTCGACAACGGTGAGGTGCTGCGCCACCCGGGCCAGGCGTTGGGTCCACCAGCCGGTGCCGCCGGCGAGCTCCAGCACGTCGCCGCGCGGATCGAACGCGGTCAGTGCCGCGTCGACTCGCGCGACCTGACGGTCCCACTCGGCGAGGGCGTCGGCGTCGCCGCGGTCGTAGCGACCGCGGCGTTGCCACCAGTCGTCGTACTCGGGAGCGCGAGCCCGGTAGTACCGCCGTTGTTCCTCGAGCACGTCCTCGTCGTCCACGGTCAGATCATTGCCCGTCACCCGCCTTCGGCGCTCGCGATAATTCGGGTGGTGGCGGAGTCGTGAAGGTCGTGGTCGCGATCGGCGGTAGTGCGACCGAGTGCTCGTCGTGCTCGCCGAACGGCGACGAAAATCGGTCGACGGCTTCGGGGCCCGGTGATCAGATGCCGCTCCGTGTCGTTCGCCAGGATGCACACCGATCAGGTCGACAGCGACGCGGCGCTCGTGCGCCGGCTGCTCGCCGCGCAGTTCCCCCAATGGGCGGACCTGTCGATCGAGCGCGTCGCGTCGAGCGGCACTGACAACGCGATGTACCGGCTCGGCGCCGATCTGGTCGTCCGAGTGCCGCTCATCCACTGGGCGGTCGGGCAGGTCGAGAAGGAGTGCGCGTGGCTGCCGAAGCTGGCGCCCAACCTGCCGCTCGCGGTGCCCGAACCGCTGGCGATGGGGGAGCCGGCCGAGGGCTACCCCTGGCGCTGGGCGGTGTACCGGTGGATCGAGGGCGAGATCGCACGGCCGGGTTGCATCACAGATCTGCGCCAGGCCGCGATGGACCTTGCCGATTTCATCGTCGCGCTTCGCGCGCTCGACCCCGCGGGCGCCCCGGTGTCGCAACGCGGCGTGCGACTCGTGACCAAGGACGACGAGATCCGCGGCGCGATCCACGAGATGCGACACGAGTTCGACGCCGGGGCCATGACCGCGGTGTGGGAAGCGGCGATCGCGGCGCCGCCGTGGGACGGCCCGCCGGTGTGGGTGCACGGCGACGTGAAGGACGCGAACCTCCTCGTGCGCGACGGGCGACTTCAGGCAGTGATCGATTTCGGTTGCCTCGGCCTCGGCGAGCCCGCCAACGACCTCGATGTCGCGTGGGATCTCTTCTCCGGGGAGAGCCGCAACGAATTTCGCGCCGCGCTCGGTGCCGACGACGCAACGTGGGCACGCGGGCGCGGTTGGGCACTCCTGGCGATCTACGGCATTCCGTACTACGAGCAGACCAACCCGGGGCTCGTCGCCCGGGCCCGCCGCGTGCTCAACGCGATCCTCGACGACTGCTGACGCGCGACGCGCGGGCGCTTCTGACGCAGTTACGCGCGGGTGGCGACCACGGGGAGCGGTACCGGCCGCCACGTGCGGCCGCCGTCGTGGGTCTGCAGGAGGCGGCCCGCGCCCGATGCAGTCGTGAACAGCCAGCCGTCGGCGTCGGACGCGAACTGCAGCGCGCCGCTGCTGGCCACGCCGCCGAGCGTACGTGCGTTGATGTTCGAGTGGAGCGTCGTCCAATGGGCGCCGCCGTCGGAGGTCGCGACGACGATCGCGCCGTTCCCGGCCCACCAATGCGTGGCGTCGATGGCGACGGCCCAGGTTGCGCGAACGGGCGGAACGCAGAGCAACCAGTGCGAGCCGGCGTCGGTCGTGAAGTAGAAGTACGCGCGCGACGTCGCTTGCTGACCCACGACGACCGTGCCGATCATCGTTCCCGCGCCGTGGTCTGCGTCGAACACGGGCGGCCCGGTCTCCTGCTCGTAGGTGTCGGCCTGGATACGAGCCGTGGTTGCCTCGGGTGGGAGCGGAAGGGTCGCCGGCTGCCAGGTGTGGCCGGCATCGTGCGTGACCTCGAAGAAGAAGCCGATGATGCACACCCCGGTCGCGAAGCCCGTCGTCGGGTTCGCGAAGCCGATCCCCGCCTTGTCGCACCCCGAGCCCAACGCACCGGGCGACCCCGTCTCGCCGCTCGGTCGCGGCCCTCGTGACATCTCGGTCCAGTGGAGTCCGCCGTCGGTGGTGTGCCAGACGTCGGCTGCCTCCTGGTTGGCCGCGCCGCCCTGACCGGACTCGAGCCAAAGGTCACGATCGTCGACGACGCTGAACCAGTCGGAGCCGTAGCCCGCGATGTCGGTGCGGACCCAGGTCGCGCCGCCGTCGGCCGTCGCGAACAGGGTCGCCGTGTGCGAGAGCTCGCCGACGACCGCGAGGATCGCGTGCCGGCTGTCGGTGGCGACGAGGCCGCCGACCGACTCGAACGGGTTCTGCAGCCCGTGCAGCGGAGGCGTGACGTTCGACCACGCGCGCCCACCGTTGTTCGTGACGAACACCTTCATGTGGACGGTGGCGATCCAGGCGTGCCCGGGCGCGACGAGTTGGAAGAAGTCCGGCTCGACCGTCTGCGCGACAGTGCGCGGCTTCGGCGGTCGGGGCGCGCTGGTCGGTGGTGCGGTCGCGAACATCGCCGTCGACGAAGATCTGGAGGTCGACGCGGTCGAGCTCGCGCCGACGTTCGGGTGACTTCCACAACCCGCGGTTACCAGGCTCACCCCGACGAGCAAGAGCGTTCGGTCGAGCAGGCCGCGACCAGACCATCGTACTTCACACCGTCAGACACGCCGCAGCCGCGCGGGCTGTTTGGCCGGTGTCGAACGCGCCCGGAGCCGGAGCTATTTGCCGAACCAGCGATCGCGCCGGCTCGCGCCGAAGTCCTTCTTCGCCTCGGCGAGCGCGAGTGAGGGTTCGCTGAAGATCCCGGATGGCGAGGGGCCGCTCAGGAAGTCGACGTCGAACTTGGCCACGTGCGCACCGCCGAATTCGATGTAGCAGGTCGCGCGGCCCTGGTAGGAGTCGGGATGGTCGCCGCCGCGGTACCGGTGGATCAGCACGTCGGCGACCGTGCGGGCTTCGCCCTCTGCGATCACGCCGACGCGCGGCACGGGCGCGCTGGTGATGTCACCGACCGCGTACACGTTCGGGAACGACGTCGCGAACGTCGTGTGGTCCACCGGGATCCAACCGTCGACGGTCAGCCCGGACGCTTCGACCACCGGCGGCACGCGGTGCACCGGCACGCCGAGAAAGAGGTCGTAGGAGATCTCGCGCCCGTCGCGAAGCGTCGCGGTCTTCGTCGCCGGATCGAGCGAGGTGACCACCGTCTCCGGATGGAACTCGATGTCGCGCTCGGCCAGGCCACCCAGGATGCCGCCCGAAGCCTCCTTCGAGATCGGGATCGGCATGGGCATCGGGGTCATGACCTTGATCGTGATCGCGTCGCGCTTTCCGCGCTGCACCAGGAGGTCGTGCAGCATCATCGCGGCCTCGTACGGAGCGGCCGGGCACTTGAAGAACGGACCGAGCACGCCGATGATCGCGTCGCCGGCGTCGAACGTCGGGAGCACGTCGCGGAGCTCGATGGCACCGGCTTCGGTGTAGAACTCGTTCCCGCCTTCCACGAGACCGGGGGTCGCGCCCGGATCGATGTCGGCGCCGAGCGCGATCACGAGCACGTCGGCGTCGTACGTCCCGCCCGAAGTGACGACGCGGCGCGCGACCGGGTCGATCGACTCCACCGTCTCCTGCTTGAACTCCACCGAAGGCTTCGTGATGTCGCGGTACTGCATGCGGACGGCGTCGACGGGATGCCGCCCGAACATCACGTCGAGCTTCGAGTAGCCGAACATGAACGAGTCGTTCTTGTCGATGAGCGTCACGCGAACGGCGTCGGGCACCGACTCGGAAAGGCGCGTCGCGAGCTCGAGCCCGCCGAATCCCGCTCCGAGTATCACCACGTGGTCCATCGTTCCTGTTCCTTTCGTCGCGCGAACGCGCCCAGGCTACGAGCGCGTGCTCATCCCTGCAGGTGGCGGCCGAAGAAGTCCCAGATGAGCTTCCAGCCTTCCTTGGACGCCTCGAGGTCGTAGTTCGGTCGGTCGACCGAGAAGAAGGCGTGGCCCGCGTTCTCGAACGTGTGGAGCTCGTAGGTCTTGCCGTGCGCCCGCAGCGCCGCCTCGATCTGCGCCGTCTGTTCCGGCGAGGGATTGGTGTCCTGCGCGCCGAAGAGGCCGAGTAGCGGGCACGTGAGTCCCGGCGTGAGGTCGATGGGCGCGACCGGGCGCGCGGGCGTCAGATCCTCGGGTGCGGCCACGACTCGACCGCCGTAGCAGTCGACCGCGGCGTCGAGCTCGAGGCTGCACGCGACCACGTACGCCTGACGCCCGCCCGAGCAGTAGCCGATCACGCCGACCCGGCCGTTCGACTGCGAGAGTGCCCGCAGGTAGTCGGCCGCGCCGCGCACGTCGCCGATGCACTGCTCGTCGGGTACCCCGCCGGCGTCGCGGGCCGCGGCCGCGGCGTCGGCCGACGAGGCGCCGGGCGCGTAACGGTGGAAGAGGTTCGGGCACAGCGCCGCGTACCCGTAGACCGCGAAGGTGCGGACGATCTCCTTGGTCGATCGGTCGTAGCCGGGCATGTGATGGATCACGACGACGCCCGGATGCGGGCCCGCCGACGTCGGGTGCGCGAAGTACGCCTCGATCGCGTCGCCGCCGTGACCCGTGATCGTGACCGTCTCGGCCGCCATGGGCGTGTCCATCGCTATCTCCTCTCGCGAACCGCCGGCGCGACGTCGGTCATGAATCGTTGGATGGTCTCGGGCGTGCCGAAGTCGGAGAACTGGAGCACGAATCCTTCCACGCCGCGTTCCACTTCCGCGCCGAGCGCGTCGGCTACTTCGTCGGCGGTGCCCGCGATCACACCGCCCCACGTGCCGAATCGGCGATGCACTGTCGCGGTCACCTCGTCGCGCGAGGAAGCGTCGGCGGCGAGCCCGATCGGGTGTTGCGTGGAGACGCGCGCCCGGCCCGCGCGCCGCCGGAGGTCGTCGATGCGATCGAGCGCGTATCCGGGGCAGTTCCACCAGTCGGCGAATCGCTCGACGAGCGGCATGGTGAGCTGGGGCCCGCCCCCGCCGATGTGGACCGGGACACGCGCCTGGGCCGGGACCGGCCGCCCGATCGCGCGCCGCAGCCGGTAATGCGTGCCGTCGTAGTCGAACGGTTCGCCCGCGAACATCAGCTCGAGGATCTCGAGCGTCTCGCGCAACTTGTCGGAGCGCACCTTCGGCGGCTCCGGTCCGAAGCCGAACATCTCGAGCTCGGCCGGCACGGATCCCCAGCCGATGCCGAGGTCGAGGCGGCCCCCGGAGATGACGTCGAGTGTGGCCGCCATCTTGGCGAGCAGCACGGGATGGCGGAACGGGTCGCAGAGCACGAGGTGCCCGATCCGGATCGTCGACGTGCGCGCCGCGAGCGCGCTCGCGACCGTGAACCCTTCGAGCGTGTCGACCTCGGGCGCGGCCGGCGCGGTGAAGTGGTCCATCAGCCACACCGTGTCGAAGCCGGCTGCCTCCGCGGCGAGCGTGCGTTCGAGGATGCGGTCGAACGACATCCGCAGCTGCGGGAGATAGATGCCAAAAGAAAGTTCGCCCACGAGACGGGAAGCTAGCGTCCGATTCCGTCATGGATCTCGCCGGCGCCTCCGCGATCGTCACGGGGGGCGCGAGTGGCATCGGCGCCGCGACCGTCGCCGCGCTCCAGGCGGCGGGGGCGCGCGTCGCGGTGCTCGACCTGCACGACGCGCCCTCGGCCGATCTCTCGTTGTCCGTCGATGTCGGCGACGAGGACCAGGTGGTGGCCGCGGTGCACGAAGCGGGCGCGCGACTCGGTGCACCCGACGTCGCGGTCGTCAACGCGGGCGTCGGCGGCATGGGCGCGATCCTCGATCTGAGCACCGAGGAATGGGACCGCGTGATGCGGGTGAACCTCCGCGGCGGCTTCGTCAGCTTGCGCGAGTGCGCCCGGGCGATGGTCGCGTCCGAGCGCCCGGGTGCGATCGTCGCGGTCACGAGTGTGTCGGGCTTCCTCACCGATCGGTCGATGGCGCACTACTCGGTCTCCAAGGCCGGTCTTGCCGCGCTCGTGCGCGTCGCCGCGCGCGAGCTCGGGCCGCACGGCATTCGCGTCAACGGCGTCGCGCCGGGCACGACCGACACGCCGATGTTCGCGGCCACCGACCGGATGCGCGGGTATCGAGCGCGCGTTGCGGCACGCGCTGCGCTCGGACGCGTCGGCTCCGCGGCCGAGGTCGCGCAGGCGGTCGTCGCGTTGTGCACCCTCGACTGGGTCACGGGCCAGATCGTCGCGGCCGATGGCGGCGTCTCGCTGGCCAGCCCGATCGACCCGATGGATCCCAACCCCGTGACCGGGTCATGAGCGTCGAGATCCACGCCGTGGTGTTCGATTTCGACGGGCTCGTGCTCGACACCGAGATCCCGGTGTACCTGTCGTGGTGCGCGGCGTTCGAGGCGCACGGCGCGGTGCCGCCCACGATCGAGGAGTGGGCCGTGACGATCGGCACCGCCGACGATGTCGACGTGCACGGCTGGCTCGACGAACGCGCCGGCCGCCCGGTGGACCGGCACGCGATGGACGCGTCGCGCCGCGCCCATCGCGACGCGCTGTTGGAGGTGGAGGTGGTCAGGCCCGGCGTCGTCGAGTGGCTGGCCGAGGCCGATGCCGCGGGCGTGCACCTCGCGATCGCTTCGAGCTCGCCCGCCGACTGGGTCGAGGAGCACTTGGGCCGGCTCGAGCTCACATCCCGGTTCGCCACGGTCGTGACGGCCGGAGGATCACTGCGCGGAAAGCCGGCGGCCGACGTCTATCTCGAAGCGTGCGCCCGGCTCGGGGTCGAACCGGCGCACGCGCTCGCGGTGGAGGACTCACCCAACGGAATCGCCGCGGCCAAGGCCGCCGGCCTGTGGTGCGTCAACGTCCCCAACGACCTGACCGCGCCGCTCGATCGTTCGGCGGCCGACCTTCACCTCGCGTCACTTGCCGACAGCACACTCGCGCAGGTGCAGGCTCGCCTCGGCGCGCGCCCGTCGAGCTAGCAGCGACCACCCCACGGAGCGTTTCCCTGCCACTGGTAGAGCGCCCATGCCATGTTGTCCTGGTCGGACTCCGACGCGCGTGACGGGAGCACGCCGACGAGGTCGAGCCGGCCCACGTGCGAGGCGGTCACGTTCCAGGTGGTGGGTGCGAACTGATACGCGCCGTAGTAGGTGCCACCCGAGCTGACGACGCCGTAGTTGCCGTCGCTCTCCCTCGCCCGGGTGCACACGAGGAACGGCTCGTCGTGGACGGCGCTCGCGCCGCCGGATCCGGTCGCGGGCGCGGGAGGCGGAGTCGCCACGGTCGTCGAGGTCGACGTCGTGGTGGGCTCGGCCGGGCTCGCCGAGGTCAGCGCCACGACGGTCGGCCGGGTCGCGGCTGCGGCGAGGGCCTGGTCCTGATGGCGCCGGAGCGCGGCCGCGAGCTCGGCGCGGGCCTCGGCATGGGCCGAACCCAGCTCGAGTGACGCGAGGAGCGTGTCGAGCGCCCGCCGTTGGTGGGTGAGGAGCTGGAGGGTCTTGGTCTGGTCCGACCGGGCCGCGTGCAGGGCGGAGCGGCGGGCGTCGAGGTCGGCGAGCGACGCTTCGAGCTGGTCGATCACCGCTTGGCCTTCGCTGTTGGCTTGCCCGATGAGCGCGGCGCGGCGTCCGAGCTCGAGCGGATCGCCGCCCATCTGGGTGTCGCTCATCACGCCGAGCGCCTGCGTGTTGCTCTCGTAGAGCTCGACCGCGCGGGCGTCGGCGACCTTGCGCAGCTTGTCGACGCGTACCTGGGTGGTCGCCATCGTCGCGGTCAGCGTCTGGATCTGCACGTCGAGGTCGGCGACCTTGCGCTGCGCGGCGAACCACTGGTTGGCCGCGGTGTCGATCGCGGCGCGGGTGCGCGCGATCGATTCGCTCGCCGTTTGTGCGGAGACCGCGCTCGGTGCGCCGACGAGTGCGAGCGCGAGCACACACGCGACAACGCTCGCGAGCGTGAGGGGGGTCGTCCGCGACAGCCGGCTGACACAACGGAGCATTCCGAACCGGTGCTCCGCCACACCAGTGCTGCGCCCGACGCGACCGTTGCGGGTCCGGGGCATGCGGTGAGGACGCTAGTGAAGTCGCCCCGCGAGAGCGACTCTTGCAACCACGGAGCGTGGTGTCACTTGGACGGACGGCGACAACCCCCTGCTCCAACGCACCGTTCCCGACCGAAGAAATTCCCGCGCACGCGGTCGGATCGTCCCGTTATGGACCTCACCGCGAGGCCGCATCGCGCGATTTGGCGGGTGGTCGTCGGGGCGCCCGATCGCGCTCAGGCGATCGTCGCACCGCCCTCGACCGGCAACGTCACGCCCGTGAGATGGCGCGCGTCGTCGGTCAGCAGGAACACCGCCACGTCGCCGATGTCTTCGGGTTGCGCGTGATGTCCGAGCGGGACCGTGCGCTTCGCGCGCTCCCGCGCTTCAGGGGTCGCGAACGTCCCCGCCGTCATCGGCGTGTCGACGCCACCTGGGCAGATGCAGTTCGCACGGACGCCGTGCGGGCCGTACTGCACCGCGAGCAGTCGCGTCAGCGCGTCGACGCCGCCCTTGCTCGCGGTGTATCCCGCGCCGAACCCGTGGCCGCGTATCGCGGCGGTCGACGCGATCGTCACGACCGCGCCGCCTCCCTCCACGAGATGAGGGAGTGCGTGCTTGATGACGGCAAACGTTCCTACCAGGTTGACGCGCAGCACGGCCATGAAGTCGTCGACCGAGACTTCGTGCGCCGGGCGCAGATCGGGCCCGTGGAAGATGCCGGCCGCGGTGACGACGCCCGAGATGCGCCCGAGCTCGCGGTTGGCCGCGGCCACGGTGGTCGTGACCTGCGAGTCGTCGGCGACGTCACAGGGATAGGCCGACGCGGTGCCGCCGCGGGCTCGGATCATGGCCGCGGTCTCCTCGGCGTTGTCGCGATGGCGGTCGACCACCGCCACGCTCGCGCCCTCCCGCGCGGCCCGCTGGGAGGTCGCCCGGCCGATCCCGCTGCCCCCGCCCGTGACGAGAACGGCCTGCCCGGTGAGTCGTCCGCTGCTCTCGCTCATGGCCGGCGAGCGTACGCCCCGCCCGGCGAGCCGGGTCCGGGGGCAACGGCGGACCCTAATCTGACGCGCATGTCAGCTACTGCGAGCGAGATGCACACGGTCGACGGCAAGGTCGTGATCGTCACCGGTTCCGGCAAGGGCATCGGCAAGGGGATGGCGTTGCACCTCGGGAAGGGCGGGGCGCGGATCGTCGTAGCCGAGTGGAAGGACGAGCTCATGGCCGACACCTGCCGCGAGCTCGGACAGCTCGGGATCGAGAACCTCGGCGTCGTGTGCGACATCCAGCAGCGCGACCAGATCGACGCGATGGTCGCCGCCACCGTCGAGCGGTTCGGGCGGGTCGACGGGTTGATCAACAACGCGCAGACGTTCCGGCCGCTCTCGCCGATCGCGGAGGTGTCGGAAGGCGACGTCGACGTGTTCTACGACTCCGGTGTGAAGGGCACGTTGTGGGCGATGCAAGCGGTGTACCCGCACATGCGCGCGCAGGGATGGGGCCGGATCGTCAACTTCGCCTCGTCGATGGGCATCACCGGCGGCGCCGGGTTCGCGGCGTACAACGCGTCGAAGGAAGCCGTGCGTGCGCTCACGCGCACGGCGGCGCGCGAATGGGCGGCCGACGGCATCGTCGTGAACGCGATCGCGCCTGCGGCCGCGACACACCACGGCGACGCCGCGAAGCAGAGCGAGGGCTACCGCATCTTCATCGAGAACTGCCCGATGAAACGCCAGGGTGATCCGGAGCTCGACATCGGTCCGCTCGCGTGGTTCCTGTGCTCCGATGCCTGCCGCTACCTCACCGGCCACACCTTCATGGCCGACGGTGGCGCGTTCATGTGGGCCTGAGCACCGCCCGCCACTCGGTCGGGGCGGAGACGCTCCGCGCCGACGGTTACCGATTCGTCGTCGACGTCGAGCCCGGGCCCGCCGACTTCGACGGGCAGGGTCACCTCAACAACGCCGCGACCGTTCGTATCTTCAACGACATTCGCGGCTCGTACGTTCGCGACGAAGTGGGTGCCGAGTTCGTGGCGTCGCTGCGGACCGACCGGCTCGTCGTCGCCGCGAAAGAGGTGCACGTGCTCTACGAGTCGGAGGGGATGCCCGGCGAGTTATTCGTGGGCGGCCAGCGTTATCTCCGGCGCGAAGGGAAGGCCGCGCTGCTGGAGGAGCGGCTGGTCGAAGCGGCGACGGGGCGCGCGCTCGCGCGGGCGTGGGTGCTCCAGCTGCTCGTGCAGGACGGCCGGGTCATCGAATGGCCGGCGCTCTATTTCGAGCGGGTCGCGGCGATCGAAGGGTTCGCGATACCAGTGCGACCGCGGTCGCACGGTCGCGAATGGGGACCGGGCGCGTAGCAGACCCGCGAGCGGTCAGGCGCCGAGATCATTGAGCAGCGCGCCGAGCGCGTCGACCGCGCGCGGCACCGCGGCGTCGTAGCCCTCGGCGACGATCGCATCGCCGATCAGCTCGAGGTCGAACACGCCGCGGTAACCGGCGTCGAGCACGATGCCCAGGATGCGTGCGAGCGGTACGTCGCCGTCGCCCGGCACCAATCGCTGCGACGACGCGACGGTCCCGACCTTGAAGTCGCTCACCTGCACGAGCCGGATCCGATCGATACCGGCGCGGATCGTCGCCTCGAGCGCGCGCTCGGCCCAACACGCGTTGATCTCCATGCACACGCCCACGCCGAAGCGGCGCGCCAGATCGATCGCGTCCTTCAGGCTGTGCACGAACCCGACGTCGACGCGCAACGAGTTGGTGTGTTCGATCGCGAACGGGATCCCGCGTGCCTTCGCCTCGTCGAGCACCGGCGCCAGCGCGGTCTCGAGGTTGTCGGCCGCCGCTTCCCACGTGAGCGGTGCGAACGGTCCGGTGGTGAACACCATGCACTCGGCGCCGACCGCGACCGCGGTGTCGAGCGAGTGCACGAGCCGGTCTCGTTGCTTGGGCCAGCTCGCCGGGTTGGCCAGGTTGAACGGTCCGAGGCCGATGAGGTTCGCGACGCGCAGCCCGCGCCCGACCGCCTCGGACACGAGCTTGGTTCCCGCTTCCCATCCGAACCGCTCGAGCTTCGCGACCGACACGCCGGCCGTGGTGATGCCATGACGTTCCCAGAACGCGAGGTCTTCGTCGAGGGCGAGATTGAAGGTGGAGATCGCGCTCACGCACGCGCGGGGGTGCATCGCGGGCTCAGCCCAGGGTGAGCCCACGGGCGACGCTGCTGCCACCGTCGAGCTGCATGTTGATGCCGGTGACGAACTCCGCCTCGCGACTCGCGAGATACACGACCGCGTACGCGATGTCGGATGCGACGCCGAGGCGGGTGAGATGCATGCCTTCGTAGCGGGCGCGGCGTTCCGGCGTGATGTCGGCATCGCGGCGGTCGTTCAACACGTAGCCCGGGCTCACGGTGTTGCACCGGATCCCGTCGGCGGCGTAGTCGACCGCGATCGATCGGGTGAGCCCGTTGAGCCCCGACTTCGCCGCGATGTAGGCCGCGAAGCCGCGGCTCGCGCGTTCGGCCTGCCGGCTGGAGACGTTGACGATGGAGCCGTGGCCCGCGCGCTGCATGTGGGGGATCGCGGCGCGCGCGCACCACATCGGCGCGGTGAGGTCGACGCGCAGGATCGCGTCCCACGCCTCGGTGCCGAGGTTGCCGACAGGACCGTCGGCCGCGCCGCTGCCGGCCGCGTTGTTGACGAGCACCGTGAGCCCGCTGAGCCGCTCGGCCGCGGTTTCGATCAGGTTGGTACACGCGGTTTCGTCGCCGAGATCGGCCGCGACGAACGACGCCGAGCCGCCGGAGGCCGTGATCTCGGCGACCACCGCGTCGCCGCGGCCCTGGTCGCGGCCGGTCACCACCACCGCGGCACCCTCGGCCGCGAGCGCGGCCGCGATCGCGCGCCCGAGGCCCGAGGTCGAGCCCGTGACCACCGCCTTCTCCCCCGAGAGTCGCACGATCCGACGTTATCCGGCTGACCGTTTCACCCCGGGTGGCGAAAGGCGCGGTCAGCGGGTCTCGCCGGGGAGGAGGGTCAGCACCTCTACCCCGGTCGGGGTCACGAGCAGGCTGTGCTCGAACTGGGCCGAGCGGGAGCCGTCACGCGTCGGCGCGGTCCAACCGTCGGGCCAGATGCGCCCCAACTCCGATCCGCCTTCGTTGATCATCGGTTCGATGGTGAACGTCATGCCCGACTCGATCACGGTGTCGGCGTGCGGGTCGTAGAAGTGCGGGACCGACGGCGCGGTGTGGAAGGTCTCGCCCACGCCGTGTCCGACGAACGAGCGCACCACGCTGAAGCCGTTGCCTTCGGCGTGCTCCTGGATCGCGCGGCCGATGTCGTTGATCCGGCCTCCGGGGCGCACGGTGTCGATGCCCTTCCACATCGACTCGTACGTGGCCTGCACGAGATGGCGCCCGATGTCGTCGACGTCGCCGACGAGGAAGGTCGCGCTGCAGTCGCCGTGCACGCCGTGCAGGTAGATGGTGACGTCGCAGTTGACGAGGTCGCCGTCTTGCAACTCGCGGTCGTCGGGGATGCCGTGGCAGATCACCTCGTTCACGGAGGTGCACAGCGACTTCGGGTAGCCCTTGTAGTCGAGCGTGCTGGGGTAGCCGCCGCGCGCGATGTACCCCTCGTGACAGATGCGATCCAGCTCGTCGGTCGTGACACCCACCCGCACCGCGGCGCCGACTTCGAGCAGCACCTCGCGCGCGGCACGCCCGGCGGCCCGCATGCGGTCGGGGATCTCGTCGGGCGGAACCGCGGGCACCAGCGGCGGAGCGTCGGGTGCGTACGGAGGCCGGGGAATCCCGGCCGGTACCGAGCGGTGGGGCGAGAGGTAGCCGGCGCGTACGGGCGGGCGGCGGTGCTCGTCGACGCGCCGCGTCGAGGCGACCCGTCTCCTGACCAACCGTTCGCGCTCACGCCGTTTGCTCACACCTGTATTCTGCCCAATCCGAACCGGCCTCTGGGCCCGCGGGCTCCGCTCGCACACACGGAGGTGCCCGTGCGTCAGTCCTGGCTCAGCCCGCTCGCAGCCTGCCGCCCGGCCGGCGCCAAGGGCATGGGCATCTTCGCCCTTGCCGACATCCCGGCCGGCACGACGGTCGCCGGCTTCGGCGGGAACGTGGTCGACCGCGCCGAGCTCGACGCGCAGCCCGAGGAGATCCGCACCCACGCGCTCCAGATCGACGACGATCTCTTCATCGCCGGCGAGTTGCCGTTCGACGATGCCGACTTCGTCAACCACTCGTGCGACCCGAACTGCGGCATCGTCGGCTCGATCCTCCTCGTGACGATGCGCGACGTCGCGGCCGGCGAGGAGCTCTGCTTCGACTACGCGATGACCGACACCGACGACTACGACGAGTTCGCCTGTTCGTGCGGCGCGGCGTCGTGCCGCGGGACGGTGACCGGCGCCGACTGGAAGGAGCCCGAGCTCCGCGACCGGTACCACGGCTGGACCTCGGCCTACATCTCGCGGCGCGGCTCGTAGTCACGGATGGACCCGCGCGAGCGATTCGCGGCGGCCGTCAACCGGCCCGCGGCCGAGATGCCGCTCGACGTCGCCGCGCTGTGCATCGCCGCGAGCGCGCACCCCGGTCTCGACGTCGACGAGTGGCTCGGCCGGCTCGACGACCTTGCGGCCGGTTGCCCGGAGGCAACGTTCGAGGCGCTGCGCGTGCATCTTTTCGGCCACGAAGGGTTCACCGGCAACCTCGACCACTACGACGACCCCGAGAACTCCTTCCTCGATTCGGTGGTCGTGCGCCGCGTCGGGATCCCGATCTCGCTGTCGGTGCTCATGATCGTGGTCGGGCGCCGGCTCGGTGTGCCCGTGGAGGGAGCCGGGATGCCGGGTCACTTCCTCGTGCTCGACACCGCCCGGGGCAACGTGTGGTGCGATCCGTTCCACCGCGGCGGGCTCCTCGACGCCGACGGCTGCCGGCGCCGGTTCGACCTCGTCTACGGCGGAACGCTTGCCTTCCAGCTCGGTTTTCTCGCCCCCACCCCGCCCCAGGCGATCGTCGCTCGCATGCTCGCGAACCTCGAGCACGGCACGCTCGCGGCCGATCCCGTGCAGCGGGCGTGGATGTGCTCGCTCCACTTGAGCATTCCGGGCATCACGTTCGCCGAGCAGCTGGATCTCGCCGACCAGCTCGCGGCGACCGGCGACATCATGCGCGCGGCGAAGGAGTTCGACCTGCTCGCCGAACGCATCGATGCCGGCGCGCCCGACACGTCGGACGCCGGCGCCGACGCGGCCGCGCGCATGCGGACGCGCGCCCGGTCACTGCGCGCCCGGCTGAACTGAGCGAGCATGGGCGAGTCGCGCGTCATGCCGATGTTCCCGCTCGGCACCGTCTTGCTCCCGCACGCGCTGCTGCCGCTCCACGTGTTCGAACCGCGTTACCGGACGATGACCCGACAGGTCCTGGGTTCCGACGGAGAGTTCGGCGTCGTGCTGATCGAGCGCGGGAGCGAGGTCGGTGGCGGCGACGTGCGCTTCGCCGTCGGCACCGTCGCCCGCATCGTGCGCGCGCAGGAGCTGCCCGACGGCGGCTACGCGCTGGCAACCGTCGGCGTCCGCCGCATCCGCGTCGCGAGGTGGCTCCCCGACGATCCGTTCCCGCAAGCCGAGGTGGTCGATCTCGGCGAGCCGCCGACGGCGCTCGACCACGAGCGCCTGCGCGCCCGGGCGGTGACCGCGCTCGACGCGGTGTGCGAGCTCTACCGCCGCGCCGATCCGCGCGTTCCCGCGCTGCCCGCGATCGGTGACGACGCCGAGCGCGCGTCGTACGAGATCGCGGCGCTGGCTCCGATCGGTCCGCTCGACGCGCAACGCGTGCTGGAAACCGACGGGGCCGGCGACCGGCTCGCGCTGCTCGCCGAGTTGCTCGACGACCACGCGCGCGTCCTCCTCTCGGGCGACTTCTTGCCGCCCGAGTGACGTCGCATCCGGGCGGGTAACCTCCCGCCACATGACGCAACACTTCGACGAATCGGCCGCCCGGCAGCGGCTCGAGGCCGACCGCGAACGGGTGCAGGGCCTGATCGGAGACCTTCAGCACGAGGGCCTCGACGAGGAAGCCGCCGACCAGGTCGGCGACAACGCGCACGTGACGGACCCCGCCGATCAGGGATCCGAAACCTTCGAGCGCGAGAAGGACATCGCGATCCTCGAGCAGCTCGAGCGCGACCTCGCCGAGATCGAGGCCGCGCTCCAGCGGCTCGACGAGGGCACCTACGGTATCGACGAGGTCACCGGCGACCCGATCGCGCCCGACCGGCTCGAGGCCTATCCCGTCGCGCGGACCAACATCGACACGCCGTCGGCGTGAGCGTCACGCTGCGGCTGTTCGCCGCGGCGCGTGAAGCCGCCGGCCGCGGTCACGAGGACTACGACGCGGCGCGCGCCGCGACCGTGGGTGCGCTGCTCGACGCGGCCGAGGCCGACTACGGACCGAGGTTCGCCGAGGTGGTCCGGCGTTCCCGGGTGTGGGTGAACGGCGACGAGCCGGCCGAGGGTCGGGCGACGCCGCTCGCCGACGGCGACGAGGTGGCCGTGCTGCCACCGGTCAGCGGCGGCTGACATCCCGGTTCGTGCCGGCCGGCGTGGGAGTCTGCCCGTCGGGGCCGCGCGCGTGCTGAGCTAGCCTGACCCCGCGCCATTCGGGGATCCTCGCTCCCGATGACTGGGGCTTCGCCGAATCATCACGATTCGATTATCGAGGAGTTGATTGCCACGGAACGCGTTCAGCGTCTACTCGACCCGGGCTACGCGACCGGCCTCGAAACCCGTTCGCTCGAGCAACTGCGATCGATGCACGAAGAGTGCTCGCAGGCCGAGCTCGCGCTCTCGTACTACCGGCGACTGGCTCAGGCTCGCATGGAGATCCTCGAGGCCGAAGTCGCGCGCCGCGAGCGGGGCGGCTCGGTCGGGGATCTCGTCGCCGATCTTCCCCGCATCCTGAGCGCGGAGTCGGGCCGCTCGACGATCGCGACCACACGCGGCGCGCCCGCGGCCGAAGGACCCACGATCGATCTCCGCTGGCCCGACCATCGTGAGCAGCTGGTGGTCGACACGACGCTCGCGAAGCTGCCGGTGCTCCCGCTCGAAGAGTTGAACGCGACCCTTGCCGCGCTCGAGGGTTTCGAGCGCGAGTTGTCGGATCTGCGCGCGCAGCTGCACGCGGTGATGGACGTCATCGACCGCGTGATCGCCGACCGCCGGGTCGCCGGGGCGATGGGATGAGATCGGAGTCGCTGGAGTCCCTCGAGACGCGCTTGCACGATCTCGGCGACTTCATCCGCGATCAGCGGCGCAACGCGCGCCTGTCGTTGCGGAAGCTGAGCGAGCTCGCCGGTATCTCCAACCCCTATCTCAGCCAGATCGAGCGGGGGTTGCGCAAGCCTTCCGCGGAGATCCTGCAGGGCATCGCGCGCGGTCTGCGGATCTCGGCCGAGACCCTCTACGTCCGGGCCGGGATTCTCGAGGAAGAGGGTGAGCCCCCCGACCTCGTCACGACGGTGCTGCGCGACCCGACCCTGACCGAGCGCCAGAAGCAGGTGCTGCTCGAGATCTACCGGTCGTTCCAGCAAGACGACCGCGAAGGCGCCGCCGGATAGCCGAAAGTCGCGTGGCCGAGGAGCCACGACCCCGGGCGCCGGGGGCTTGGGTAGTCTCCCGCTTATGTCTGGCCGTGAAGGGTCGTCGGGGGCCGTGCGGCGCGTGGCGGTGTTCAGCATGCACACCTCGCCGCTCGCGCAGCCGGGTGCCGGCGACGGCGGTGGCATGAACGTGTACGTGCGCGCGTTGGCTTCGGCGCTTGCGCGCGCCGGTGTCGAGTGCGACGTGTTCACGCGCTCGGAGGTCGCGTCGCAGCCTCGCGTCGTCGAGGTCGAGCCCGGCTTCCGGGTCGTACACGTGACTGCCGGACCGGAGGCTCCGGTCCCGCGTTTCGAGCTGCCGGGTCTGGTCGACGAGTTCGTCGCCGAGACGACGCGCGTCCTCGACTCGAGCGCGCCGGTCGACGTGCTGCACGCCAACTACTGGTTGTCGGGCGCGGTCGCGCACAAGCTCAAGCACCTGCGCGACCTCCCGATGGTCGCGACCTTCCACACGTTGGCGCGCGTCAAGGCCGACGCGGGCGTCGACGACGATCCGGATCAGCGCGCGCTCGTGGAGCACGGAGTCATCGCCTGCTCCGACCTCATGCTCGCGTCCACCGATGCGGAGCGCGAGCAGCTCGCGACCCACTACGGCGCGGTGCCGGAGCGCGTCGAGGTGGTCCCGCCCGGCGTCGATCACTCGGTGTTCTTCCCCGACGACTCCCGTGTCGCCAAGGACCGGCTCGGGCTCGACGCGCGGCGGATGTTGCTGTTCGCCGGCCGCATCCAGCCGCTCAAGGGCGTCGGGATGGCGGTGCGCTGCCTCGCCGAGCTCCGCGACCCCGAAGCGATGTTGCTGGTCGTGGGTGGGCCGAGCGGCCCCGACGGTCACGACGAGCTGGCGCGGGTGCGCGAGCTCGCGCACGAGCTCGGCGTTGCCGCCAATGTGCACTTCGTCCCACCGCAGCCGCACACCCGGCTCGCCGACTACTACCGCGCCGCCGACGTGTGCATCGTCCCTTCCCGGGCCGAGTCGTTCGGGCTCGTCGCGCTCGAGGCCGCGGCGTGCGGGACCCCGGTGGTCGCGGCGTCGGTCGGGGGGCTGCGCTCCCTCGTCGACGACGGCGCGACCGGCTTCCTCGTCGACGATCGCGATCCGGCGGCCTATGCCGCACCCGTCGCGATGCTGCTCGAGGATCCGGAGTTGGCCGCGGAGATCGGCGCGATCGCTTCGGCGCGATCGCGGAAGTACTCGTGGAGCATCACCGCGGCCCGGCTCCGGCGCCTGTACGGCGATCTCGTCGCCCGAGGTCTCGTCCGCTGCGACTGACGTGAGCGACGGCCGCGATCTCGCGCTCGACGAGGAGTTCCGGGCCGAGAAGCACGCGTTGATCGCGGCCCACCTCGAAGGCTCGGTCGCGCGCGAGCCGTGGGTGCAGGTGGTCGAGTACGACCCGCAGATCCCGCGCTGGTACGTGCGGTTCGGATGCGACGGCCGCGACGCGGCCACGATCTATTTCGACCTGCACCAGCGCACGCTTCGCTACGAGGTGTACTTCCTGCCCGATCCGCCGGCGCACCAAGAGGAGCTGTACCGGTTCATGTTGACGCGCAACCACACGACCTACGGCGCGCACTTCTCGATCGGCCCCGACGGCGACTGCTATCTCGTCGGGCGGGTCCTCCTCGAGCACCTCGACGTCGACGAGCTCGATCGCATCATCGGGGTGCTCTACGAGCTCGTGGAGCGCTGGTTCCAGGTCGCGGTCGGCATCGCCTTCCGCCGGAGCTGACGAGCCGAGGCGCTTCATCTGAGTGTTGGTGAAAATGTCTGAGTAGGTCTTGTCTTGTGTAGATCGACCGTGCTACCGTCACGTTGCCGTCGCAAGACGGCCGAAGCTGCCGGGCCCGAGGTGCGGGAGGGGCAGCCCCGTTCGGGGAAGTGCGGGGCCGTTCCGAATGTTCCTCGGGCCCGACTTTTCGCCCCGGCCGCTACGCGTCGCCGGCATTACCCTCGCGACATGACCAGCGTGGCCCTGATCGGCGGCGGGAAGATGGGTTCCGCGCTGCTCGGTGGCCTCCTCGAAGGTGGATGGGACGCCGACGCTCTCGCGGTCGCCGAGGTCGACGCGGAGCGGCGGCGCGAGCTCGAACGTGAGTTCCCCAAGGTGCGCGTCGTGCCGAGCCCCGCGTGGGCGGTCGCCGACGCCGACGTCGTGATCGTCGCGGTGAAGCCGGCCGACGTCGCGTCGAGTCTCGAGGTGGCCGAGTCGTCGTTGCGGCCCTCCACACTGGTGCTGTCGATCGCGGCCGGCGTCACCATCGCCACGCTCGAGGCTCTGGTTCCGGGCCGGCCGGTGGTGCGCGCGATGCCCAACACCCCCGCGCTCGTCGGGCTCGGCGCGTCGGCGATCGCCGCCGGTCGTCACGCCGGCGACGAGCACCTCGCGCTCGCATCGCGTTTGCTCGGCGCGGTCGGCATCGTGGTGACGGTCGGTGAGGGCGCGCTCGACGCGGTCACCGGTCTGTCGGGTTCGGGCCCGGCCTACGTCTTCCTGATGGCCGAGGCCATGATCGAGGCCGGCGTCCTCGTCGGGCTGGCGCGTGATGTCTCCGAGCAGCTGGTGATCCAGACCTTGCTCGGCTCGGCCACCCTGCTCGCCCAAGGTGGCGACAGTCCGGCGACGCTGCGCGCTGCGGTGACCTCGCCGGGCGGCACCACGGCGGCCGGTTTGCGCGAGCTGGAGTCGGCCCGCCTGCGCGCAGCCCTCCTCGATGCGGTCAGCGCGGCCACGCGCCGATCGAAGGAGCTCGGCGCGCCGGGATGAGCAAGTCGCGCAACCGCCCTCCGCATCTCGAGCCGAGCATCGGGAACCAGCAAGTCGCGCCGCCGCCGACCCTGGCGGAGGTGTTGGAGCGATCGCACGTCGCCGGTCGCGCCGTTGCCCCCGGGCCGTCGGAGCTGCGGCGCCTGGTCGAGCGCGCGGCGGGCGACCACGGACAACCCGTGTTGCTCAGTGACGCGTGGACTGCGGTGGAAGAGGTGTACGGGGCGACAGCCGCGGAGCCGCACATCGACCCCGAGATGACGATCGCGGCCGCGCGCCGCGCGGTGGCCCGGATCATCGCGGTGGCAGGGTCGGGTGCGCACATCTCGTTGGCCACGAGCCGGCCGGCGTCGCTCATCACCTTCTACCTTGCGCTCGCCCGCTTGGCCCGCATCTCGGGGGGCGACGTCGCCGACGACGCCGACTCGCCGCCGCTGCGCGCCGACGGCCGCGCCGCCCGCGGGATCCGCTGGGTCGACGGTGTGGCGGTCGTCACCGACGGGCTGTCGCTGTGCTCCACCCGCGGCCCGGAGGCCCCCCAGGAGTGGCTCTTCCTCGTGCCCCGGCCGGCGCTCGTGGTGGCCGACGGCCCGTTCGCCGACGTCGCGCTCGACGCCGGGATCGAGGTGATCGCCCCGGCCGGGCTCGACCATTGCGCGCTCGCCGTCGCCCGCCGCCGCGACCGCTCGTGCCTCGTGATCCCGATGTGGACGGACCGGGCACCGGGCGCGTATCGCCCGCTCCTCGAGGCCGCGCTCGATGCGGCGCTCGCGCCCGGCGTCACGACCAACGGATCCGACCGCCGCGACCGGAGCTGACCGCGCCGCGTGCGCGGGAGTCCGGCAGCGCGCGAGGTCTGAGCGATCACTCGCCCCGGTAGTTGACCCTCGACAACTCGTGGCCCAGCGACCTACGCTTAGCGGGAGCGGGTGGCGTAGGGAGTTCCGCGTGGGCAATGGATTGAGCAAGGCGCGCTTCTTGACGGTTCAGGAGGTGGCGGACCTGATGCGGGTTTCGTCAATGACCGTCTACCGATTGATCAAGGCCGGCGAGTTGCCCGCAGTGCGTGTGGGCCGGTCGTTTCGCGTCGCCGAAGGCGACGTCGACACGTACCTCGCGTCCGGCTACACCCAAGCCGGTTAGCAGCGCGTCGACGCGAGTGGGGGGCAATTCGTCGGCCGGCCGGAGCGGCTTCGCCGCGCCCGCGCCCTCTTCATCACATGAAGCGTTTGGGCTGATGTCGGGGCGCGATGGCGGCGCCGTTTTCGGGCGGAGGTAGCGTCGACGCGGTGACCGCCCGTCCGCCGTTCGTGTCGTTCCTCTCCGACTACGGCCGGGCGGACGAATTCGTCGGGGTGTGTCACGCAGTGATGCTCGACATCGCGCCGGAGCTCCGGATCGTCGACATCACCCACGACGTGCCGGCGTTCGACGTACGCGCCGGGGGGCTCGCCCTCGTGCGCGCGATTCAGTACCTGCCCGAGGGCGTCGTGCTCGCGGTCGTCGACCCCGGCGTCGGCACCGAGCGTCGTTGCGTCGCGGTGGAAGTCGAGAACGCCGTGTTCGTCGGGCCCGACAACGGGTTGCTCGCACCGGCGGTGGCGATGCTCGGCGGGCCCCGGCGGGTCATCGAGATCAGCGCGGTCGAGTATCAGCTGTCGGCTCCGGGCCCGACGTTCGCGGGGCGCGACGTCATGGCCCCCGCGGCCGCGCACCTCGCCGCGGGAGTGCCGATCGGCGCGTTGGGTCCCGAGATCGATCCGGTGGTGCTGACCCCCGCGCTCATTCCGCTCCCCGACGTCGAGGGCGAGGGAATCATCGTCGGCGAGGTGCTCTGGGTCGACCACTACGGCAACTGCCAGCTCAACGTCGCGCCCGAGCAACTCGCGGACGCGGGCGCGGTGGTTGGCGACGCGCTCGAGGTCACGGTGTCGGATCCAGCCGGCGTGCAGGCGGGCCGGCGGGCGCGGTGGGTACGCACGTTCGCCGAGGCAAAGCCGTCGGAGCTTGTCGTGTTGGTCGACTCCTACGGCATGTGCACGGTCGCGCTCGACCGCCGATCGGCGGCGGCAGATCTCGGCGTCCGCGCGAGCAGCAGCATCACGTTGTCGACGCAGGCTGCCGCGCTCGAGCGGAGCCCGGCGGGGGAAGTCCGCGTCGGTCTCGGCCGCCGGGAGGGACGGTCGTGAGAGCCGGGACGAGCTTGGTGCTGGTGGTGCTGCTCGTGCTCATCCTGGTCGCGTCGATCGTGCAGTTCGCGTTCCGGATGTAGCCGGCGAGCGCCGGGAGACGAGTTCGGGGTCCGGCCGCAGTGCGGACGCTTTGGGGCGGGCTGGGAGGCTACGTTGCGTGACCGCCCGGGAAGATCCCGGGGCGACCACACGCCCACACCCGCGACCGGAACCCCCGATCTCGTGTCGTGCGTTCCGTGATCGCCGAGGGTGGGTGTCCCGCTCCCCGCCGGTCTTCCGGCCCGCACGCTTATGGACCAAAGTAACGACACGCACCGCGCGATCCTTGAGGGTTCTTCGCCAGATTTACCACGCTCAGTAGTATTTTGGGCGCCAGAGGCGTCTCGGGACCACCCGAGCGGTGGTGTACAGACGCCCCGGGCGTAGCCTCCCCGCGTGAATCTCGGCGCGGTGCTCCTCCAGGGCGCGAGCTCGCCCGACGCGGTCGCCGTGGTGGGGCCGGAGCGGGAGACGTTCGGTTCCCTGGCGCTCGCAACGGGTCGGCTGGCCGCCCGGCTGGCGGCGCAGATCGAGCCCGGCGACCGGGTGGTGCTGCTCGCCGGCAACGAGCTCGCCTTCGTGCGCGCGTATCTCGCGATCCTCACCGCCGGCGGCGTCGCGGTCCCGGTCAACGTCGCGTCCCCGTCGCTCGAAGTGGCGCGCGAGCTGGCGGTGGTCGAGCCGAAGCTCGTGGTCGCGTCTGCGGCCTACGCCGACCTCGCCCGCCGCGCGTGTTCGCAGTGCCCGACGGAAGTGCCGTTGTTCGTCTACGACGCAGAAGCCGCGCAGCAGCTTCCGGCCGAGCCGCTCGGCCCGGTCACTCGCGCCTCCGACGACCTCGCGGTGTTGCTCTTCACCGCGGGCACGGCCGGAGCCCCGAAGCCGGCGATGCTCACGCACGGTTCCCTGCTCGCGAACCTCGAGCAGATGCAGGCGCATCCCGGCTTGCGCGTCCACCGCGACGACGTCGCGCTCGGGGTGTTTCCGCTCTTCCACGTGTTCGGGCTCAACGTCGTGCTCGGCTTGTCGTTGATGGCGGGCGGGAGCGTTTCGCTCGTCGACCATTTCCATCCGAGCGAGACCCTCACCCGCGTGCGCGCCGACGGTGTCACCGTGGTCGCCGCGGTGCCCGCGATCTTCGAGGCGTGGCTCGCGCTCGATGCCGCGGCGGCGCCGGCCGACTCGTTCGCTCGAGTGCGGCTCTGCGTTTCCGGCGCCGCGCCGCTGCGGCCGGAGCTCGTCGCCGCGATGTGGTCGCGGTATTCGATCGACGTGCACGACGGGTACGGCCTTACCGAAGCCTCTCCGGTGGTCACCACGAGCGCGATCGCGGTGAAGCCGCGTCCCGGCTCGGTCGGGCCGCCGTTGCCCGGAGTCGAGGTGCGCCTCATCGATGCCGACGGTCACGACGTGCTGCACGGCGATCCCGGCGAGATTCTCGTGCGCGGGGCGAATGTGTTCGCCGGCTACTGGGCCGACCCCGACGCGTCGGCGCGGGTGCTCGACGCCGACGGCTGGCTGCACACCGGCGACGTCGGTGTGGCCGACGACGATGGTTGGCTCGCGCTCGTCGAGCGGGTGAAGGACGTCGTGATCGTGTCGGGCTTCAACGTGTACCCGGGCGAGGTGGAGAACGTGCTCGCACAACACGCAGACGTGGCCGACGTCGCGGTTGTCGGTGAGCCGCATCCGCGTACCGGCGAGACGGTGGTGGCGTACGTCGTGCCCAAGCCCGGTCGGCATCCCGATCCGGTCGAGCTGCTGCGGCACGCGGGCCGGCGACTCGCGCGCTACAAGCTCCCGACGCGCGTCGAGCTCGTCGACGAGCTGCCGAGATCGTTCGCGGGCAAGCTGTTGCGCCGCGAGCTGTCGTCGGAATCGGGCTCGCCGGGGACGACCTCGGGCGCGACCACCAGCTGACGGCGAATGCCCGACGCGACGGCGAACCCCGCGTAGATCACCGCGATCCCGATCGCGAGTGTCAACGCGAACGCTTCGTCGGAGCCGACCACGCCTTGCAGCAGACCGCCGCTCGAGAGCACGAGCGTGCCGAGTGCGATGAGCGCGTTGCCTCCGGCCAGCCGACCCGATCCCGGCTTGCGCGATCGCGCGAAGCGGACCGCCGACCACGCCGCACCGCCGAACACGACGATCGCGCCCACGCCGCTACCCGTGCCGGCGAGCGCGCGGGGCAGCACGCCGAAGTGGTCCTTGCCCACGGGAATGCCGGTGACCGCGATCGCGCCGTGCATCGGCGCCGCGAGCATCACGCCGATCCCGACCCCCGTGAAGATCAGGAGGCCGGTGCGGACCCGATCGCCGACGCGGCGGCCCATCAGCAGATAGACCGTCCCGAGCGCGAGCCACGGCACGTTGATCACGGCGCCGAGGAGATAGAACGCGCGGAACGTGCCCCGGTCCCACCCGGTCGAGGCACCGGTGGCCAGCGCCGCGGACGCGAGGGCGAAGAGCGCGAGCGCGAAGGTCCAGGCGCCCTGGTGCGGCGCTCGCGACCGCGACCAGCGGACCGCGGTCGCCTGGGCGAAGAGGGTGGCGATCGCGGTGGCGATGAAGGCGAGACCGGCGACCATGGGCTCGCTGAGCGTACGCCGGAGACCGCGCCGCTGCCCGCTCGGGTGGGGCCCGGGGCGTCGCCCCACACTTAGAGAATCCGGTCACAAAGTCGGTACCCTGCCCATCGAACGTGTCGGGCCTGGTGAGAGGAGCGGGGTGGGCGACACTGCACGACGCCGGATCCCCGAGGCGACGGTGGCGCGGCTCCCGCTCTACTACCGGGCCCTGCTGGACGCGGCCGAGCACGACGTGGCCACGATCTCGTCCGAGCGCCTGGCCGAGCTCGCCGGCGTGAACGCGGCGAAGGTCCGCAAGGACCTTTCGTATCTCGGGTCGTACGGCACCCGGGGCGTCGGCTACGACGTCGACTACCTCCTCCACGAGATCTCCCGGGAGCTCGGGCTCACCCGCGACTGGCCCGTCGTGATCGTCGGCATCGGAAACCTGGGTCGCGCCCTCGCCAACTACCGTGGTTTCGGTGCCCGAGGATTTCGGATCGTCGCGCTGGTCGACGCCGACGACGAGCTGGTGGGCGACGCCGTGGGCGACCTGACGATCGAGCCGATGGCAGCGCTGGCCGGCATCGTCGAGGAGCGCAAGATCACCATCGGCATGATCGCCACCCCGGCGCCGGTGGCCCAGGAGGTCGCCGACGGGCTCGTGAACGCCGGGGTCCGTTCGATCCTCAACTTCGCGCCGGCGGTCCTGACCGTCCCGAACGGGGTTTCCATCCGGAAGGTCGATCTCGCGATCGAGCTCCAGATCCTGTCGTTCTACCAACTCCGGCGCGGCGCCCCGGCCGATCGCCAGTCGGCCGAGAAGGCCGAGAAGGCCGGGTGACGCTCGTGGCCGAGCACCCCGAGGCGCCCGCCCGGGCCGGTATCACGGGGCTGCCGGTCAACCTGATCGTCCGCGACCGCCGGGTCGTGGTGGTGGGCGCGGGCCGGATCGCGGCCCGCAAGATCGAGCCGCTGCTCGATCTCGGCGCCCGGGTGCACGTGATCGCCCCGGTCGTGACGCCCGAGGTGCGGGCCTGGGCCGAGGCCGGGCGCTGCTCTGTCGAGGAGCGTGAGTTCCGCCCGGCCGACGTCGAGGGCGCCTGGCTGGTGCTGACCGCGACCGACGACCCCCTCGTGAACGCCGCGGTCTACGCGGCCGGTGAGGCGGCCGGCGTGTGGACGAACAGTGCCGACGATCCGGCGAATTGCTCCTTTACGATGATGTCGGTGATCCGGCGCGCCGACCTCGTGGTCGCCGTCGGCACCGGTGGGCGCAGCCCGGCGCTCGCCGTCTACCTCCGGCGGTTCCTGACCGAGGAGCTCGGCCCTGAGTACGAGATCCTGCTCGAGCTGCTCGCGGATGCCCGGGAAGCGTTGCGCGCGTCCGGACGTTCGAGTGAGCATGCCGATTGGCAACGGGCGTTCGACTCCGGCATCGTTGACCTGGTGCGCGCCGGACGCGTGGCCGACGCGAAGGAGCTCTTGAACTCGTGTCTCTGATCGTGGTCGGTCTCAACCACCGCACGGCGCCGGTGAATCTGCTCGAGCGGATGACGGTGCCCGAGGAGCAACTCACGAAGGTGCTCCACGACCTCGCCGCTCGGGAGCACCTGCTCGAAGTCGTGGTGCTCTCCACGTGCAACCGCATCGAGGTCTACGCGCGCTGCACGCACTTCCATCCGGCCGTCGGCGACGTGAACGCGTTCCTGGCGTCGTACTCGGGCGCCGCGCCCGAGGACTTCGCCGACCTGCTCTACACGTACTACGACGACGCCGCGGTTGCGCACCTCTTCGGGGTCGCGGCCGGCCTCGACTCGATGATCGTCGGCGAGAGCGAGATCCTCGGCCAGGTGCGCGAGGCCTGGCAGGCTGCCGTACGCGAAGGCACCGCGCCGCAGCTCGCGGGGCTGTTCCGGCACGCCGTCGAGTCGGGAAAACGCGTGCGCACCGAGACGGGGATCGGCCGGCACCCGGTGTCGATCCCCTCGGCCGCGGTCACCGTTGCCGCCGAGCACCTGGGCACGTTCGACGGCGCCAAGGTGCTCGTCGTCGGCGCGGGGCAGATGGGAACCGGCCTCGCGTCCACGCTGCGCTCGCGAGGTGTCGACCACGTGTGGATCGCGAACCGCACGTTGGAGCGGGCGCAGGAAGCCGCGGAACGCATCGGTGGGCAGGCGATACCGCTGAGCGAGATCGCCGACACCCTCGTAGATGCCGACGTGTTGCTCTCGTCCACCGCGTCGCCGCAGGTGCTCATCGAGCGATCGACGATCGAGATGGTGATGGCGTGTCGCGGCGGCCGGCCGCTGCTCGTCGTCGACGTGGCGCTGCCGCGCGACGTCGACCCCGGCGTGCGCGAAGTCAACGACGTCACCTTGCTCGACCTCGACGACTTGAAGGACTACGCACGGCGATCGGCCGAGCGGCGACGCGCGGAGATCGGCAAGGTGCGCGAGATCCTCGCGGCCGAGATCGACCGCTACCGCGCCGACCGGTCGAGTCGCGAGGTCGCGCCGCTCGTCGTGTCCCTGCGCCAGTTCGGCGAGCGCGTGCGCGCGGGTGAGCTCACGCGTTTTCGCTCCAAGCTCGAGAAGCTCGACCCTGATCAGCGCGCGGTCGTCGAGGCGCTGACGGAGGGCATCGTCAACAAGCTCCTCCACGAGCCGACGGTGCGCGTGAAGGACGCGGCGGGCACCCCGCGCGGCGAGTACTACGCCGACGCGCTCGCGGCGCTCTTCGACCTTCCTTCGTTCGAAGGCTGACTCCGTGCTGCGGATCGCGACGCGCGCCAGCGCCCTCGCGCGCTGGCAGGCCGAACGCGTGGCCGCGCTGCTCGGCGAACCGGTCGAGTACGTCCTCGTCACGACCACCGGCGATCGCGATCAGCGTCCCGACCTCCACGCGATCGGAGGGACCGGCGTGTTCGTGAAGGAAGTGCAGCAGGCGGTGCTCGACGGCCGCGCCGACCTCGCGGTGCACTCGGCCAAGGACCTGCCGGCGCAGACTCCCGCTGGCCTCGTGCTCGCGGCAGTTCCCGAGCGAGGCGACCCTCGCGACGCGCTCGTCGGCGTCGCGCTCGACGCCATCCCGACCGGTGGTCGCGTCGGCACCGGGTCCGTGCGCCGGCGCGCCCAGCTCGCGGCTGTGCGTCCCGACCTCGTGTTCGCGCCGCTGCGCGGCAGCATCGAGACGCGCATGCGCAAGCAGGTGGAAGAAGGCCACGACGCGGTCGTCGTCGCGGTCGCCGCGCTCGACCGTCTGGGCCGGAGCGAACAGGCGAGCGAGGTGCTCGACCCGTCGGTGCTGCTGCCGCAAGCCGCGCAGGGAGCGCTGGCGGTCGAGTGCCGAACCGGCGACGACCGAGTGCGAGCGCGACTCGCCGCGATCGACGACGGAAACGCCCATTTCGAGGTTCGGGCCGAACGCGCCTACCTGGCCGAGCTCGGCGGCGGGTGCACGTTGCCCTGTGGCGCGCTCGCGAGCTTCGAGCCCGCCACCGGTCAAGTGACGCTCGACGCGCTGCTCGCCGCGACCGACGGTCACATCGTGCTGCGAACCCGGGTTGCCGGGTCGGATCCGATCGAAGTGGGCGCGGCCGCGGCGCGCGATCTTCTCGACGGCAAAGGCGGCCGCGCCGTGCTCGACGTCGAGATGACGTCGTGAAGGTTCGGCCGGCATGACGGTGTATCTCGTCGGCGCGGGTCCCGGCGACCCGGGCCTGCTCACTCGGCGCGGCGAGGAGCTGCTGCGGCGCGCCGACGTCGTGGTGTACGACCGGCTCGCGTCGCCCGCGTTGCTCGGCTTGGTGCCGGCCGGTGCGGTGCTCGTCGACGTCGGCAAGGCGCCCGGCCGCGTGGCGATGGCGCAGGAGGAGATCAACGAGCTGCTCGTGGCGCGGGGTGCGGCCGGCTTGGAGGTGGTGCGCCTCAAGGGCGGCGATCCGTTCGTGTTCGGCCGGGGCGGCGAGGAGGCCGAGGCGTGCGGTGACGCCGGCGTGCCCTTCGAGGTGGTTCCCGGCGTCACGAGCGCGATCGCGGCGCCGGCGTACGCGGGGATCCCGGTCACCCACCGCGGCTTGTCTACCAGTGTCACCATCGTGACCGGCCACGAAGACCCGACGAAGTCGGGCACCGACACCGACTGGGCCGCACTCGCGCGGGGCACCGGGACGCTGGTCGTGCTGATGGGTGCCGGCCACCTCTCCGACATCGCGAAAGCCTTGCTCGCGGGAGGGCGCGCGCCTTCGACGCCGGTGGCGGCGATTCGCTGGGGAACGCGCCCGGAGCAACGCACAGTGCGCGGCACGCTCGCGACGATCGCGGAGCTCGGCGTCGCGTCGCCGAGCGCGATCGTGATCGGCGCGGTGGCGGGCCTCGATCTCGGTTGGTTCGAGCAGCGTCCGTTGTTCGGGCGCCGGGTGGTGGTCACGCGTGCACGTGAGCAGGCGAGCGAGCTCCGGCTCCGGCTGGAGCAGTTGGGCGCGGAAGTCATCGAGTTGCCGTCGATCGCGCTCGAGTCCCTCGACTTCGATCTGCCCGCGCTCGATCGCTACGAGTGGATCGTGTTCACGTCGGCCAACGGCGTAGATGCCTTCTTCGATCGCGGGCTCGCGTCGGTCGGCTTGGATGCGCGCGCGTTGGCGCCGGCCCGGGTCGCGGCGATCGGGCCCGGCACGGAGCGCGCGCTCGCGCGGCGGGGCATCCGCGCCGATCTCGTTCCCGATCGTTTCGTTGCCGAGTCGCTGCTCGCGGCGCTCCCGGATCCCGAGTCGTCGGGCGCGCGGGTGCTGCTCGCGCGCGCGGAGACCGCCCGCGACGTGCTCCCCGACGGCCTCGCGGCGCGCGGGTACGCAGTCGACGTGCTCGCGGTGTATCGCGCCGTTCCGGTCGCGCCCGACCCGGCCGACGTCGCGCGCGTGCGCGCGGGCGAGGTCGACGCCATCACGTTCACGTCGTCGTCGACGGTGTCGAACTTCGCCGACGCGGTCGGCCCGTTCGAGGGCACGCCGCCGGTGATCTCGATCGGTCCGGTGACGTCGGAGACGGCCCGCAAGCGCGGATTGGCGGTCGACGCGGAAGCCGATCCCCACACCATCGACGGCCTGGTCGAGGCGCTGCTCTCCCGGCTCGCCGGCACCGAGCCGGCCGGGCGCTGACCGGTACCATCGACCACGTGTCGTTCCCCGAGCATCGCATGCGGCGGCTCCGGCGCACGCCGGCGTTGCGCCGGCTGGTGGCCGAGCATCAGGTTCGCGTGGATGATCTCGTGGCCCCGCTGTTCGTGAAGGAAGGCATCGACGCTCCTGAGCCGGTCGTGTCGATGCCCGGCGTCGTGCAGCACACGCAGGAAAGTCTGCGCAAGGAGGTGCGCGCGCTCGCCGACCTCGGCGTGCCCGCGGTGATGTTGTTCGGCATTCCCGAGCGCAAGGACGCGCGCGGTTCCGAGGCCGATGCCACCGACGGCGTGGTGCAAGTCGCGTTGCGAACGCTGCGCGAGGAGGTCAGCGACGCCATGGTCCTCATGGCCGACGACTGCCTCGACGAGTACACCGACCATGGTCACTGCGGGCTGCTCACCGCCGGCGGCGAGATCGACAACGACGCGACCCTCGAGCGTTACGCCACGATCGCGGTCGCGCAGGCGGGTGCCGGCGCCGACGTGATCGCGCCGTCGGGGATGATGGACGGCCAGGTCGGTGCGATTCGCCGGGCGCTCGACAGTGCCGGTCATTCGCAGGTCGCGATCCTGGCGTACGCCGCGAAGTACGCGTCGGCGCTCTACGGTCCGTTCCGCGATGCGGCCGAGTGCGCGCCGCAGTTCGGCGATCGGCGCGGCTACCAGATGGACGCCGGGAACACCCGTGAGGCGATCACCGAGGTTGCGCTCGACATCGAAGAGGGCGCCGACATGGTGATGGTGAAGCCCGCGCTCTCGTACCTCGACGTGATCGCGCAGATCCGGGGATCGTTCGACGTTCCGGTCGCGGCCTACCACGTGAGCGGTGAGTACGCGATGGTGAAGGCCGCCGCGCAGCTGGGTTGGCTCGACGGCACGGCCACCGCGATGGAGCACCTCCTTTCCATCAAGCGCGCCGGCGCCGACATCGTGCTCACCTATTTCGCCCGCGAGGTCGCCGAGCTGATCCAAGCGTCCTGATGGCATCGTGGTTCGAGCGGGCCGAGGCCCGCATCCCCGGTGGCGTCAACTCGCCGGTGCGCGCGTTCGGTTCGGTCGGTGGAGATCCCTTCTTCGTCGCCCGGGGCCACGGCGCATACCTCGTCGACACCGAAGGTCGCGAGTACGTCGACTACGTGCAGTCGTGGGGCGCGTCGATCCTCGGTCACGCGCACCCCGACGTCGTGAAGGCGGTGCAGCAAGCCGCCGCCGACGGAGCGTCGTTCGGCGCGCCGACGCCGCGCGAGGTCGAGCTCGCGGAAGTCATATGCGAGCGCGTCCCCTCGGTCGAGAAGGTGCGGCTGGTGTCTTCGGGCACGGAGGCCGCGATGACCGCGGTGCGGCTGGCGCGCGGTGTGACCGGCCGGGCGAAGATCGTGAAGTTCGCGGGTTGCTACCACGGCCACGCCGATGCGTTGTTGGCCGAAGCCGGCAGTGGCGTGGCGACCCTGGGTTTGCCCGGCTCCGCGGGCGTCACGCCGGGCACGGTCGCCGACACGATCGTCGTTCCCTACAACGATCTCCCGGCACTCGATGCCGCGCTCGCCGAGCACGGCGCCGACGTCGCCGCGGTCCTGGTGGAGCCGATCGCGGCCAACATGGGCCTGGTCCTCCCGGACGACGGATATCTCGCCGGGCTGCGCGAGCGGTGCACGCAGGTCGGTGCTCTGCTCGTGGCCGACGAGGTCATCACCGGCTTCCGGGTCGGCCCCGCGGGCGCGTGCGTCCGATTTTCGATAAGGCCCGACTTATCGATTTTCGGGAAGGTCGTGGGCGGCGGCCTGCCGCTGGCGGCAGTTGGCGGGCCGGCGGCGGTGATGGACGAGCTCGCGCCGCTGGGCTCCGTGTACCAGGCCGGCACCCTCTCCGGGAATCCACTGGCCACCGCGGCCGGGCTCGCGGTGCTCGCGCACCTCGACGCCGCGGCGTACGACGCGCTCGAGGTCACGGCCGAACGGCTGGCGGCCGGTTTGCGAGATGCGTTCGCCGCGGCCGGGGTGGCCGCGCGGGTCACGCGGGCGTTCACACTCGTCGGCTTGTTCTTCTCGCAGTCGCCGGTTCGCAACTACGACGACGCGCGTGCGGCCGATCACAACCGCTACGCGAAGTTCTTCCACGGCCTCCTCGACCGCGGCGTGTATTTCGCGCCGAGCGGCTACGAGACGCTCTTCCCGAGCCTTGCCCACACCGACACCGACATCGACCGCACGATCGATGTCGCGGCCGAGAGCGTGCGCGACACCTGAGCGGGGCGCACACTCGCGCAACGCCTGATCGGGCAGACTTTCCCGATGGGCAGGTACCGAGTCGGGCGACGGTCGTGAGTCGCGCCCTCTTGCGAGTGATCGTGGTGACGCTCTTCGCCGGGAGCTCGGTGGGGGTGGCCGCCATGTCGTCGGCGGCCGGTACGTTTCCTGCTCCTCCGCACTCCGCGGTCGGCGGATTCTCGGTGAACGGCGCCGGCTTCTCACTCGTGTACGCCGACGGGAGTGTGAGGCCCGGCCCGTACGGTGACGCGTTCGATCTCCACCTCCCGCTGCGCATCACTGCGGCCGCGGTGCTTCCGGGTGGCGGCGGGTACTGGGAAGTTGCCGCCGACGGAAACGTCTTCAACTTCGGCGCGGCGCCCGCGCTCGGCGGTACCGGCGGTGTGCCGCTCAACAAGCCGGTGTTCGCGATCGCGCCGACACCGACCGGTAAGGGCTATTTCCTCGCGACGCGCGACGGTGGTGTGTTCGCGTTCGGCGACGCGCTGTTCCACGGCTCGGCCGCGTCGCTGCCGCTGAAGCAGCCGATCATGGGGATCACGACGAGCCCGACCGGTCACGGCTACCGGCTCGTCGCGCGCGACGGCGGCATCTTCAGCTTCGGGAAGATCGCGTTCGCCGGCAGCTTGCCCGGCCGTCACGTTCATGTGAGTGACGTGATCGGCATGGCGGCGACGCCGAGCGGCAACGGCTACTGGATCGCGCGCAGCAACGGGCAAGTCGCGGCGTTCGGCGACGCGCCGCCGCTCGGCAACGGCACCGCGTCGGCGTGCGATCGGTTCACCGCGATCATCGGGAACCCGAACGCGCTCGGCTACCGGCTCGTGAAGGACTCGGGCCGTTCCGTCGGCTTCGGCGACGCGCCCGGCGGCGTCGCGCCGATCGGCCCGCAGCGACAATGCGGGCGCGTCACCGCCCGGATCGAGCTCGCGTCCACCACTGTCGGCGCCGGATCGTCGGTGAACGGCGATTTCGTCGTCGACAACGAGACCGGGCATCCGCTCCGGATCCTCTCGCGCGGATGCAAGCCGAAATGGGCGGTGACGATCGCCAATGACGACGTCCCGAACGCGCCGCTGTTCACCACGGAGTGCACACGGAAGCCGCTCGTGATCGCGGCCGGCGAGAGTCAGCGCCCGTTCACCGTGCGAGCCAGTTGTGTCGATTCGCGCGGGCCGTGTGGCGGCGCGGCCCGCGCCCTGCCGGCCGGACAGTACGAGGCGGAGTTCGTCCCCTTCGGCCTGGGCGGCCGCGTCCCGCCGGTTGCGCCGGTCCCGGTGACGGTGGTCGCGAGGTCTTAGCGGTTCTGGTCTTCGCGGCGCCGGCGGACCTTGTCCATGTAGAAGAGGGAGCCGGCGAAGAGGAAGACCATGATCGCGAACGCAAGGAACGCGGCACCACCGTCTTTACTCGCGTCGATGAGCTGCTGCGCGAGAACCATGCGGACCTCCTAGGCGCTCGGTGTCGGGACCGGCACCGGTGCAGACGCGGCGCGCTTGCGCTTGCGTTCGTCCTGCTCGTACCAGTGGAGGCCGAGGAGCGACAGACCGAACAACAGGACCGACGGGATCCAGAACTGGAACACCACGGGCTCGCGCAGCGAGCCGAAGTTGTAACTGAGGATCGCGTATCCCGTGGCTTGCAGCGGGTCGCACGCGGGTGCCGCGCCGACCGGCAGGTTCGTGTCGACCGGGCAGTACTGCAAGGCCGCGTACTTGTGGTTGTGCCAGAAGAGGTTCTTGGTCCCGCCGCCGATGATGTAGCTCTTGTAGCCCTTGAAGTCGGTCAGGTACGCGAGTGAGGCCGAGAACTTTGCGAAGGGTTGCGCCGGAGGGGTGACCCCCGCGATCGGGGGCGCCGAGACGAGCGCGGCGTCCGACGCGGGCCGCAGGTTCCCGAGTTGCACTTCGGTGGCGAGCTCGCCCTTGGTGGCGATGTCGCGAACCGCAGGGATCTTCGACTGCGACGGGTCGCTCACGCTTTCGACAACGCTCCACGACGGCGAGTGCCCGTGCGGCGGGTCGATACCGCTGTTGCCGGAGGTGAGCCACAGCGTCGTGAGCAGCACCATGAACCCGGTGAGCGACGCGAACGCCACGAGGAATCCGAGGCGCGCTCCGAGGTTGGTCGACACGAGCAGGTAGGTCGAGCCGCAGAACAGCCCGATTGCCGACAGCACGACGAGCACGCCGAGGATCGTCGGGTTCCAGAGATTCGGGTGGGCGGGGCCCTCCACGATCTCCGCGATGAGGTGCGGCATCATCGTCAACCTCCCGCGGCGGTCGTCGTGGTCGGCGGTGTGCGCGACCCGCTGTTGGTGTCGCACACCGGCTCGACGCCGGTGAATGTCGACGTGTCGAGGCAGTACCGCTCGTAGCTCACGATCTCTTCGATCTGCTGCTTCGTCATCATGTTGGCGAATCCCGGCATCTTGCCGCTTCCGATGCCGCCGTTGCCGTAGGCCTTGAACGGTATGGATCCCGTGCTCACGAAGTCGACCTGAGCGGAGAAGCCGCCCGACGCGTCGGTGCCGAAGCGCCGGATCACGTCGTTGTCGCGCAGGTTGAAACCGATGCCGCCGCCGGTTCCGCCGCCGCCGCCCGGAGGGCCGAGGCCGTCGATGCCGCCGGGCTGGTCCGGCGGGGCGGAGGAGTCGAACGTCGACCAACCCTCCGTGTGACAGCGAGCGCAGTTCGCCTCGAACAGCAGCTGGCCGTCGCTGACGTTGGCGCGCCGCTTGACCCAGTCTTCGGTCCACGCGAGCGCGGCCTGGTCCGACTTCACGGTCGCGAGGTCGGTCGTGAACGTGCCGCACGCGGTGGCCTGGGCGGGATCGACCTGCTTCGGGTCCGTCTTCACCTGGGCGATGATCGTGTCACAGGCCGAGGTGAGCTCCGCGTCGGTGGCGTCGGGCTGCTTCAGCACCTTCTGCAGTGCTTCGCGATCGGTCGCGAGCGTCTTCGTGTCATCCTGCAACTTCGAGCGCGCCGCGTCTTCCTGCACGGCCGGGCACGACATGTACTGCGGACACAGCGTCTTGGGGTCGGTCGACTTGGCGGCCGCGAGGTTCTTCGTCTCCTGCGCCATGATCTGCGCGGGCTTCAGCTGGATCGTGCGCAAGAACGCGACGAGGTCTTGGATCGACTGCACGTTCTTGGGGCCGCCTCCGGCGACACCCCAGGCCTGCATCGGGGTGCCGGGCCGGCCGTAGGTGATGATGTTGGTGACGTCGCACACGGTGCCGTCGGACTGCTGGTCGACCGGCTGCGAGCAGGTGGGGTCCTCCTCGAATCGCTCGAGCACGGTGTTGAGCGGAGGCACCTGCCAGGTCTCCTCGACCCCGTTCACCGCGAACTGCGTTTGACCGCCCTGGCCGTCGGCGCCGTGGCAGTTGGCGCACTGGAGCGACTGGGTCGGGTCGTAGGTGAGCATCGACGAGTTCGAGAAGAGGATCCGGCCGCGGGCGGCGGCGTTCTTCGAGAAGTAGGTGACCGATTCCTTCTGCCGGCTCGGCTCGTGCAGCCAGTAGAGAGGGAGCGCGACGGCGACTACGGCCGCGAAGAGCAGTGCCCAGCCCTGCACGCGCTCGAGCCGCCGGCTCTCGAGCTCGTCGTCGGCGAGGAACGGCGTGAGGTTGGCGGGTGACGTCTCTTCCGAGACGCGCCTCGGAGACAGCACGGCCCAGATCAGGTAGCCGACGATCGCGACGACCGCGATGAGGTTGAGACCGATGAGAACGTGGCGAACGGTCACGACACACTCCACGCGGCAGCCATCGCCTCGGGATCGCGACGATGAGTGCTGATCAGACGCAAAGCGGCCCTTCCTGTTGCTGTCCGGTCGTGTTGGTGCCGATCGGCGGTCCGAGCTCGATGTCGCCCGTGTTGATGGTCATCTGCCCGCCGGCCACGAGGATGGCGAAGCGGTCCATGCCCCGCGGCGCGGGGCCGGCCTTCTTCTCGCCGACCCGGTTGTACTTCGAGCCGTGGCAGGGACACTCGAACCACTGTGAGGTCTGGCACCACGGGACTCGACAGCCGAGGTGCACGCAGCGCTGGTAGAGCGCGATCCAGCCCTCTTCCATCCCGGAGTAGGTGACGGCGCTGTAGACCTTCTTCGCGGCCGGGAGGTCTTCCTTCGGGTACTGCTGCACGTAGGCGCGGGCCTCGGGGATGTAGAAGGGCGCGGCGTGCGCCTCGATGTAGGCGAGGATGTCGCTCAGCTTGCCGGCCGCGATCTTGCCGCCGAAGCCCGACGAGCCGGTGGGCCACAAGAACCCGAGACACGCGGCGCCGAAGCCGGCGATCGAAAACCCGACGACGTATCCGAGGCCACGGTTGAGGAACTGGCGGCGGGCAACGCCCAGCTCCTCCTCGTCGACCGGCTCCCACCGTGCGACGTCGCCGCGCCCGCGTCTCGCGGGAACGTTCTCGAAGGTCGCGCGCGTGTCGTCGGCGCGTTCGCGCCCGGTGGTCTCGAGCTCCGTCGACGTCGACACCGCGGCCGGACCCGCTTCACTCCCGGAGTCGCGGTGCTTCGTCTCGCGCGACAGACCGCCCGTCGTGCCGCGTTGACGATTCACGGCGAGCACGAGGGTCGTGCCGACCGCGAGGGCGAGGATGACGATGATCGGGATGGCTACTGCCATCGCACGGCTCCTACAGCTCGAAGAAGATTCCTTGCTTGTCCCACGGGAACACGAAGTTGAATCCGGGTCCGCGGAAGAAGCATCCGATGATGACGAGTACGGCCCACATCATCAAGAACATCGTCATCATCGTGATGGCGAACTTGCGGTCGCTCGGCTTGTGCGACGGGTTCTTGTCGATATAGGGCGTGATTGCGAGCAAACCGAGCGCGATGCCCGGGATCAACACACCGGCGACCGCCGGGTTGAACATCTTGAGCAGCTCTTGCAGGCCGAGGAAGTACCACGGCGCCTTCGACGGGTTCGGAGTCGAGTTGACGTCGGCGAGGCCGAGCAACGGCGCCTTCACGAGCGCCGAGAAGACCGTGATGAAGGCCATCAGCGAGAGGATCGAGGCGAACTCGAGCACGAGCAGGTGCGGCCAGACGTGCACCTTGTCCTGGGCCTCGGCACGCGTCTGCTGGATCGACCCCGACTTGACGACGGTGAGCAGGCGCTGGGTGTGCCCGCCGGGTCCGGTGGTGGTCGGCGCGGGCGCGGCGACCGCAGTCGCGGTGCGCGTCGCACCACCGCCTCCGGCCGCGGCCGGTGCTGCGTCTCCGCCGCCACCCGCGAGCGCGGCCTTGCGCTTGCGCGACCGCTCGAGCAGGTGCGCGGGCACGCCCCCCTTGTCTTCGGTGATCGATTCGCCGGCGTCGGACGCGGCCGCCGCGACTTCCTCGACGGGTTCGACCGCGCCGGCGTCGGCGGCCGGGGCGTCGGGCGTGCTCTCGGTCTCGCCGTCGTCGCCCTCCACGGGGAGGCCGAGCGCCTTGCGGCGCTCACGACTGCGCTTGAGCAGGTGTTCGGGAACTTCGGGCACTGGGCTCCTCGCCTCCCTTCGCGCCTAGAGGGGACCGGAGATTCCGCCGTCTTTGCGGACTCTCCAGAAGTGGACGGCCATGAAGATCACGATCACGAACGGCAACATCAGTACGTGCAGCACATACCAACGGAGCAGCGTCTCACCGCTGATGGTGCGTGACCCGAGCAGCACGTAGTTGACGGAGTTCCCGAACACCGGCGTGTAGCCCATCATGTTGGTGCCGACGGTCACCGCCCACAGCGAGAGCTGGTCCCAGGGCAGCAGGTAACCGGTGAACGAGAGCAGCAGGGTGAGCGTCAACAAGATGATGCCGATCACCCAGTTGAACTCCCGCGGCGACTTGTAGGCGCCGTGGTAGAAGACGCGCGCCATGTGCAAGAAGACGGACAGCACCATGAGGTGCGCCGCCCACCTGTGCATATTTCGCACAAGGGAACCGAACGCCACCGCCGTTTCGAGGTTCTGCACGTTCGCGTAGGCGTCGGTGACGGTGGGCCGGTAGAAGAACATCAAGAAGATGCCGGTCACCGTGAGCAGGATGAACAAGAAGAACGACAGGCCGCCCAGGCACAGCGTGTAGGAGACCTTCACCGCGTGCCGCTTCACCTTCACCGGGTGAAGGTGGTACAGCACGTTGTTCATGATCACGTAGGAACGGTTACGGGGACTGTCGGTGTAGCCCTTGCGGTAGATCGAGCCGGGCCGGAAGATCGAGTTCCAAGCCTGTGACGAGCGCGTCTTGTCGCCGACCGCGGCGACGCGCTCGGCGATCTTGGGCCGATGACCGTTCCCGTTGCTGCTTCCGTTACCGATCGCCACGAGCTGCCTGTCTCCCGATCAGAAGCGGACGCCGTAGGCGTAGCCGTGTCGGTTGGTTCGTTCGTTCGGGTCGCCGTCGCCCCACTGGTCGGTGACCTTGCCGAGGATGATGACACCTGTGGGGCACCGGTCGACGCACAGCGCGCACCGCGTGCATACGTCCTCGTCGACCACGAAGAACACGTGATCCTTCGGGTCGTCGCCCGGCTGGTCGGCGTTGACGGCTTCGTCGATCGCGTCGTTGGAGAGCATGTGGATGCACTTCCACGGACAGATGTCGACGCAGCCCTCGCAGAGGATGCACTCGGCCTGGTCGATGTGCAGGAACTGCTTGGGCTTGACCGCCTGGGTCAGCCACTTCGGGTCGACTTCCTGCAGCACGTAGGAGGTCGAGAACTCGGGCATCGGCGGGTTCGCATCGGTTCGCGCCATCACTCACCCGCCGTCGTGACCGGGCGCCCGTAGGCGGAGACGCGCTTCTCGCGGCGGCGCAGCAACCGGGAAAGCGGACCACCGCCCGATTCGGCGGGGGTCGACTCGCCCTCGGCTTCCGCGTCGAACGCGGGACGCTTCTGCCATTTGGCGAACATCACGATCTGCAGGGTGAGCACCAGCCCGTAGATGACCGTCACACCGATGTCGCCCACCACTGAGCGGGTGATGTCGAAGTGGATGATCCGGTTCTTGTGCATCAGGAAGGTCGCCGTGTTGAAGTTGAGGTACGAGTTCGAGAACGTGAGCCACTCGTGCGGGATCGTGCCGTAGCCCAACGCCATCATGAACCAGACCCCGAGCGCGCCGAGAATTGTCTGCGCCCAGGTGGCGGGCTCGGCCGGCTTCGGCTTCTTCGTCAGGCGGAAGCCGGCCAGGAGGCCGATCACGAACAGGAGCGTCCACCAGATCCCGCGGCCCGCGTGCCGCACCCACTGCGAATGGTGGTTGATGTAGATGCCCTTGTGCCGCGCGAAATCGATCCACGGCACGAATTTGGGCAGCACGTTCGGGACGTGCAGGGCAAGCATGCTCACGTGGATGTCGGGCATGGCCCGGGCGCTCCTTGTCGGGAAGCGGGCGCGAAGTTCTTGCTACCACGCTAGGTCGCGCCCGGGCACATCGCGCGCCAGCCCACCCGCCGATGCGCGCCAGCCCCCGGGCGGGAATATTGCCGGTGCGGTGCCGGCGGTCGTGGCGTGTGATCATGGCGACGTGAGCAACGTCGCGAACGTGGATTTCGACGTGCTGGTGGTCGGCGCCGGGCCCTCGGGCGCGTCGGCCGCCTTCTGGCTCGCCTCCGCCGGCCACCGCGTCGTGATGGTCGACAAGAAGCGGTTCCCGCGGGAGAAGACGTGCGGCGACGGGCTCACGCCGCGGGCGGTCCGCCAGCTGCACGACATGGGCCTCGCCCGCGAGCTGTCGGAGTTCCAACGGTTCGACGGCCTGCGCTCGATCGGTCACGGCATCACGCTCGAGCTGGCCTGGCCCGAGCACCCCGACTTCCCGCCGTACGGCTACGTCGTACGCCGCCGCGAGCTCGACGAGATGGTGGCCCAGCGCTCGGTCAAGGCCGGCGCCACCTTGTGGGCGGCCACCGAGGCGACGGAGCCGCTCATCGAGAACGGCCTGGTCAGCGGCGCGATCGTCCACGACAAGGACACCGGGACGACCCGATCGGTACGGGCCCGCTACGTGATCGTGGCCGACGGGGCGAACTCCCGGTTCGGCCGGGCGCTCGGAACCGCCCGGAACCGCACCTATCCCCTCGGAATGGCGATTCGCGGCTATTTCACCAGTCCGCTCCACGACGACCCCTGGATCGAGAGTCACCTCGACATCCGCGATCGCGATGGGAACCATTTACCCGGATATGGGTGGATATTTCCGGTTGGTGACGGAACCGTCAACGTCGGGGTCGGGCTGCTCTCGACGTTCACCGGCTGGAAGAACGTCAACACGACCCACCTGATGGACGCCTTTTGCGCGACCGCTCCCGCCCGATGGGGCATATCACCCGACACCGCGACCTGCGCGCCGACCGGCGGCAGATTGCCGACCGGCGGATCCGTGATGCCCAGGGTCGGCCCGACCCATCTGGTGGTGGGCGACGCGGCCGGCTCGGTCAATCCGTTCAACGGCGAGGGTATCTCGCTGGCGTACGAGACGGGACGGCTCGCGGCCGACGCCGTCGACCTGGCGCTGCTCACCGGCGACCGCCGCGCGCTCGAGACCTACGGCGAGCGGCTCGACGAGGTGTACGGCCTGTACTTCAAGGTGGCCCGCACGTTCGTGCGTGCGATCGGCAACCCGGCGGTGATGCGCGAGCTGACCCGTGTCGGCATGCGCAGCCGCACCCTGATGGAGTGGGTGTTGCGGATCATGGCGAACCTCATGCGCCCCGACGAGCTCGGCGCGGCCGAGGCGGCATACCGCGCGGTCGCGGCCATCGTGCGCCTCGTGCCGGAATCGCAGGTGCCGGGATCGTGAGGCGCCGGGAGCTCCGCTGTGCGCCGGGCGCTTCGGATAGCCTCCGCGTCGTCCCCGGCCGAGGCGCGCAAGCGCGGGCGAGCACGCAGGTGAGTAGATGAGCGACTACCTGCCGATCCTTGTGATGTCGGTGCTCGTCATTGCCTTCGTCCTGCTGTCGTTCATCGCGTCGCAGTTCCTTGTGCGCCAACGCGGCAACGCTGCGAAGCAGGCGCCGTACGAGTGCGGGATCGTGCCCGAAGGCGCCGAGAAGGCCGAGCGATTCCCGGTGAAGTTCTACCTGGTCGCGATGAGCTTCATCGTGCTCGACGTCGAGATCGTGTTCCTCTATCCGTTCTCCGTCGTGTTCCGCGGCCTCGGGCTGTTCGGCCTGATCGCGATGACGGTGTTCGTGCTGGCGTTGCTCGTCCCGTTCGCGTACCTGCTCTCCGTCGGCGCGCTCGAGTGGGCTCCGGTGCGCGACGTCATCGAACGCCTTCCCGGACCGCTGTTGCGCACGAGCTCGGCGGTGCTCGACCCGACGCTCGATCCGATGGCCGACTCCGGTGAGGCGGCCTGATGCCCCTCGACCAGATCCCGCACAACTTCATGACCGCGCGTCTCGAAGACGTCGTGCGTTGGGGCCGCCGCAACTCGGTGTTCCCCGCAACCTTCGGTCTCGCGTGCTGTGCGCTCGAGATGATGGCCACCGGCGCCGCGCACTACGACCTTGCTCGCTTCGGCATGGAAGTCTTCCGTGCGAGCCCGCGTCAGGCCGACCTGATGATCGTCGCCGGGCGCGTCTCGCAGAAGATGGCTCCGGTGCTACGGCAGGTCTACGACCAGATGGTCGAGCCCAAGTGGGTCATCTCGATGGGCGTGTGCGCCAGCAGCGGCGGCATGTTCAACAACTACGCGATCGTGCAGGGCGTCGACCAGATCGTCCCGGTCGACGTGTACGTCCCCGGGTGCCCGCCGGGTCCCGAGACGTTGATGCACGGCATCCTCACCTTGCACGAGCAGATCCGCACCGGCGAGTTGCTCCGCCGGCGTGAGGCGTCGCCCACTGGCGGCGCCGCGATCCAGCTCGACACCTCCGCGCCCGCGCCGGCGGGGATCTGACGGCGGCGAGGACAGGCGACGATGGCCGACGACGAAGCTCGTGAAGATGTGCACGAGGCCGAGCCGACGCCGGTCGCGCCCGACGACGAGGTCGCGGCCGCGATCGTCGAGCGGTTCCCGGGTTCGCAGTTCGATCGCAGCCACGGTCAGCCGGTCGTGTACGTCGACCGCGCGGTGTTGGCCGATGTCGCCGGCTTCTTGCGCGACGAGCAGCAGTTCACGATGTGCGTCGACATCACCGCGACCGACCACCTGCTCGACGGTGTCCGCTACGTGCCCGCCGGCGTCGCGGTGGAGCGATACGAGGTCGTCGCCAACTTCCTCTCGCACGTCCGGAACCGGCGCGTGCGCATCATCTGCGAGGTCCCGGCCGACGACCTCAGCGTCCCCTCGCTCACCGCGGTCTACCCCGGAACGAATTTTCCCGAGCGCGAGACCTACGACTTCTACGGCATCGACTTCGTGGGGCATCCCGATCTCACGCGGATCCTCATGCCCGACGACTGGGAGGGCCACCCACTCCGCAAGGACTACCCGCCCGCGCGCGTCCCGGTCACGTTCAAGGGCGACCCGCACCCGAGATGAGCGCGCATGAGTGAGATCCGGAGCGACGAAGAGCAGCTCGAGGAAGAGCGTCTGGAACGCCAGACGTCCGAGGGCGCGCAGGAGCTGCAGCCGCGCGTGCGCACGAAGGAAGTCGTGCTCACCGGCGGCGGGATGTGGCCCGAAGACGAGCTCGACGACACGATGATCATCAACATGGGTCCGCAGCACCCGTCGACGCACGGCGTGTTGCGACTCATGATGGAGCTCGACTCCGAAGAGGTGCTCCGGATCAAGCCCGTGATCGGGTACCTCCACACGGGTATGGAGAAGACGGGTGAGGAGCTCACGTACGTGCAGGGCGGCACGAACGTCACGCGTATGGACTACGCCGCGCCGCTCTCGAACGAGCTCGTGTACAGCATGGCGGTGGAGCGCCTGCTCGACATCGAGGTCACGCCGCGCGCGACGTGGATCCGCATGATGCTGGTCGAGCTGAACCGGATGTCGTCGCACCTGCTGTTCCAGGCGACGAACGGCATGGACATTGGCGCGGTGTCGATGATGCTCTACGGCTGGCGCGAGCGCGAAGAGGTGCTCCGCTACCTCGAGTACGTCACCGGCTTGCGCATGAACCACAACTTCATCCGGCCGGGGGGCGTAGCCGCCGACCTCCCCGACGGTTGGCAGGAGCGCGTCCTCGAGCTCTGCGACACGGTCGAGCACGGTGTGAGCGAGTACGACGAGCTGCTCTCGGAGAACCCGATCTGGCGTGAGCGCACCGTCGGTATCGGGCTCATCACCACCGAGGAGTGCCTGGCGCGCAGCATCACGGGACCGATCCTGCGCTCGACGGGATTCGCGTGGGATCTCCGGAAGGCCCAGCCGTACCTCGCGTACGACGAGGTCGACTTCGACGTGGTCTACGGCGCCAACGGCGACGTGTTCGACCGCTACCGGCTGCGGCTCGCGGAGATCTTCGAGTCGATCAAGATCGTGCGGCAGTGCGTCGAGCGCATGCCGGCCGGCGACTACCGCGTCCAGGACAAGAAGCTCACGCCTCCGCCCCGCGCGCGGATCGACGAGTCGATGGAGGCGCTGATCCACCACTTCAAGCTCTTCACCGAGGGATTCAAGGTGCCCGCGGGCGAGACGTACCTCTCGATCGAGTCACCGCGCGGGGAGATCGGTTGCTACATGGTGAGCGACGGTTCGGGGAAGCCGGTGCGCATGCACATCCGCGGGCCGTCGTTCTACAACCTGCAGAGCATCGAGCCGATGGGTACCGGCAGCCTCGTGGCCGACGCGATCGCGATCGTGTCGAGCGTCGACCCGATCATGGGCGAGGTCGACCGATGAGCTTCTTCACGGAGCCCAATCGAGTGCGCGCGAAGGAGATCGTGGCGCGCTATCCGCGGCCCAAGTCGGCGATCCTGCCCCTGGCCCACCTCGCCCAGGACCAAGACGGTTGGCTGAGCGCGGCGGCCATGGACGAGATCGCGGAGCTCACCGAAGTGACCGCCGCGGAGGTGCAGGGCACCTGCTCCTTCTACACGATGTTGAAGCGCCGACCGTGCGGCAAGTTGGTCGTGTCGGTGTGCACCAACGTGACGTGTCTCGTGACGGGCGGCCCCGAGATCCTCGAGCATCTCGAGGAGCACTACGCGACCGATCCCGAGGTGACGGTGGAAGAGGTCGAGTGCCTCGCCGCGTGCGGCGGCGCCCCTTCGATGCAGGTGAATTACGAGTTCCACGAGAAGCTCACTGCCGAGACCGCGCAGGGAATCGTCGACGAGTACCGCACCGGCTCGCGCAAGGCGCGCACGATCTCCGGATCGGTGGTGCAGCCATGATCGATCAGGAATTGAGGATCGTTACGAAACGGCTGCACGAGCGGCCCGACGATTCGTGGACGATCGACGGCGCGCTCGCGAGCGGCGCCTACGAGACGTTGCGCGCCGTGCTGGCCAAGGGCGATCCCGCCGACGTGCAGGAGCAGGTGAAGGCTTCGGGCCTGCGCGGCCGCGGGGGCGCCAACTTCGCGACCGGACAGAAGTGGTCGTTCCTTCCGGCCGACCTCTTCCCGCGATACCTCGTGGTGAACGGCGACGAGGGTGAGCCGTCGACGTTCAAGGACCGCATGCTCGTGGAGCGCGATCCGCACCAGCTGATCGAGGGGATCATCGTCTCGGCGTTCGCGATCCAGTGCAACAAGGCGTTCGTGTACCTGCGCGGTGAGTTCGCGCTCGGGTACGACCGGCTGACGCGAGCGATCGACGACGCCCGCGCGAAGGGTTTCCTCGGCGAGAACATCCTCGGCTCGGGTTTCGACCTCGAGCTCGTCGTCCACCGCGGCGCGGGCGCGTACATCTGCGGTGAGGAGACCGCCCTCATCGAGTCACTCGAGGGTGAGCGGGGCATGCCGCGCCTGAAGCCGCCGTTCCCGGCGATCGCGGGGCTGTACGCCAAACCGACGGTGGTCAACAACGTCGAGACGCTCTCGACCGTGCCGCACATCGTGAAGATGGGCGGCGCCGCGTACGCCGAGATCGGCGTGAACAAGTCGACGGGCACTCGGGTCGTCGCGATCTCGGGCCACGTGAAGAAGCCGGGTAACTACGAGATCGAGTTCGGTTGCACGTTCCGCGACGTGATCTACGGGTTCGCAGGCGGGATCCGCGACGGGCACGAGCTGAAGTTCTTCCTACCCGGCGGCGCGTCCTTCCAGTGGCTCACCGATCGGGACGAGCACCTCGACGCGATCTACGACATCGACTTCGTCCAGCAGAACCTCGGGACCACGCTCGGTTCGGGAGCGGTGATGGTGTTCGACGACTCGACTGATCCGCTGTTGGTCGCGTGGCGCCTCGCGAAGTTCTACGCGCACGAGTCGTGCGGGAAGTGCACGCCGTGTCGCGAGGGAACCGGTTGGATCGAAAAGGTGCTCTACCGCATGTCTCACGGATTCGGCCGGCCCGAGGATCTCGACCTGCTCATCAGCGTCGGCGCGGGGATCTCTCCCAACGTGGCGACCGCGCCGTTCACGCAGACCACGCTGTGCCCGCTCGGACCGAGCGTCGTGTCGCCCATCGCGAGCCTCGACAAGTACTTCCGCGAAGAGATCGCCGAGCGGCTGAGCGCCGACGCGGGAGCACGCGCGTGACCACGACCGAGCAGCCGAAGCCCGAGCAGGTGAAGGAGACCGTCACCGTCACGGTCGACGGTGTCACGTTCGAGGCGCCGAAGGGCGAGTTGCTGATCAAGGCCGCGCAGGAGCACGGCGTGTACATCCCGCGGTTCTGCTGGCACGAGCGCATGAAGCCGGTCGGCATGTGCCGGATGTGCCTGGTCGAGGTCGAGGGTGTGCGCGGCTTCCCGCCCGCGTGCACCACGCCGGTCGCCGAGGGCATGGTCTGCAACACCCAGAGCGACACAGTGAAGAAGATCCAAGACGGCGTGCTCGAGTTCCTGCTCGTGAACCACCCGCTCGACTGTCCGGTGTGCGACCGCGGCGGGGAGTGCCCGTTGCAGGACCAGACGCTCGCGTTCGGTCCGGGCGAGTCGCGGTTCATCGAGGAGAAGCGCCACTTCGAGAAGCCGATCGAGCTCAGCGATCTCGTGCTCCTCGATCGCGAGCGCTGCATCCAGTGCGGGCGCTGCACGCGCTTCGCCGATGAGATCGCCGGCGATCCGCTGATCGACTTCGTCGATCGTGGCGATCGCATGCAGGTCCTCAATTTCGCGGAACAGCCGTTCGACTCGTACTTCTCCGGCAACACGGTGCAGATCTGCCCGGTCGGCGCGCTCACCGCGCGCCAGTACCGCTTCAAGGCCCGGCCCTGGGACCTGGAGACGGTGGAGACGTCGTGCAACGCGTGCGCGGTGCAGTGCCGCGGCGCGCTCCAGTCGTCGTCGAACCGGCTCGTCCGGCTGCTCGGTGTCGACTCCGAGCCGGTCAACCACGGTTGGCTGTGCGACAAGGGTCGCTACGGCATCGAGTGGGTGCACTCCGACCGGCGTCTCCTCGAGCCGGTGTGCCGCGTCGGCGACGAGCTCCGCGAGGTGTCGTGGCCCGAGGCGCTCGAGACCGCGGCCACACTGCTGCTCGACGCGCTCGAGCAACACGGGCCCGAGTCGATCGCGCTGCTCGGTGGTGCGCGCGGCACCAACGAGGACGCGTACGCGTTCGCGCGGCTCATGAAGGGTGTGATCGGCACCGACAACGTCGACGCGCAGATCGGCGACGGCCTGCCGGCCGAGGTGCTGCTGGGAGTGCCGCGCGCCGAGATCGCCGACTGCGATCGCGCGGCCGCGATCGTGCTGCTCGGGCCGGATCTCGAAGAAGAGCTGCCGGTGCTCCACCTGCGGCTCCGGCGCGCCGCGGTCGAGCTGGGCGTGCCGATCGTCGACCTCGCCGCGGTCTCGCACGGGCTGACCGAGTACGCGAAGGTGGTCGCCCGTTCGATGCCGGGCGAGGAGCTCGGCGGCGCGGCGCTCGACTACATCAGCGACGCGCGCGGCGACCGGCCCGGACCGGTCGTGGTGGTGCTCGGCCGCTCGTCGCTCGCGGAGTCGAGCTCGGTCGCGATGCGCGCCGCGAAGACCTTGCGCGACGTGCCCGGCGTGCGGTTCCTGTCGGCGCTGCGGCGCGGCAACGTGCACGGTGCGATCGATGCCGGGCTCGTGCCCGGGTTCCTGCCGGGACGCGTGGCGCTCGACGCAGGCCGCGACTGGTTCGAGGCGGGGTGGGCCACCGAGGTGCCCAGGAGCAAGGGTCTCGACGCGCAGGGAATTCTCGAGGCGAGCGCGGCGGGCAAGATCGAAGTGCTCGTGATCTTCGGTGCGGATCCCGTGGCCGACTTCCCCGACGCCGACCTCGCACGCCGCGGGATCGCCGGCGTGAAGAAGATGATCGCGGTAGGCGCCTTCCTCACCGGCACGTCGAGATCGGCGGCGGTCGCGTTGCCGTGCACGCTGTGGGGCGAGAAGACGGGCAGCGTGACCAACCTCGAAGGCCGCGTCCAGCGCGTGGGCCGCAAGGTGGCGCCCGAGGGCGCGGCCATGGACGACTGGCGCATCGCGACCGAGCTCGCGTTGCGCCTCGGCACCGACTTCGACTTCGCGACGGTCGACGAGGTCACCGACGAGCTCGCGCGCGTCGCGCCGGCTCACGCAGGCGTCGATGCGGCCCTGTTGCGTCGCGCCCGCGACGGCGTGGTGTTGCCGTTGAGCGACCATCACCGCGAGGTGGTCTTGCGGACCGGTTCGTTGTCGATCCTGGCCGACGACGGGTCCGGCGCCTCCTGGGACCCGATCAAGGCCGAAGGTGAGGCCGCGCGCGGCGTCGCCGACGTCATGGACGAGACGGAGGCCGACGCCGCGGCCGAGGTGGCTGCGGTCGCCCCCGAGCTGTGGGCGTGGGACGGCAACGTCCCGGACGTCGTCGTGCCGCCACGCGACGCGTACGCTCTGCGCCTCGTGGTAGGTCGCCGGCTCTACGACAGCGGACGCATGGTCAGCGAGGCGCCGGCTCTCCAGCGCGTGCGCCGACCGTTCCCGTTGCGGATCAACCCCCACGCCGCGGCCCTCTTGGGGCTCGAAGCCGGCGCGCAGGTGCGGCTCACGACCAACCGCGGCTCCAACGTCGTGACTGTGCAGCCCGACCGGCGGGTGCCCGAGGGCATCGGCCAGCTCGACTTTCCCGCCGACGGCACCGGTCCCGCCGAGTTGATCGACGCGCGTGTCACCGTGACCGACATGCGCGTGGAGACGATTCGATGAGTCATCTCGTCGCGGTCGACCCGCTCTTCAACGGCTCCGTGTCGTGGTCGGTGCTGTTCGTCGTGGTGATCAAGGTCGTGATCGCGTTCGTGATCCTGCTCGTGTCGGTGATGCTCTACATCTGGGGCATGCGCAAGGTCATCGCCGACATGCAGAACCGGATCGGCCCGAACCGCGCCGGCCCCTATGGCGTGCTGCAGACGCTCGCCGACGGCATCAAGCTGTTCTTCAAGGAGCAGTCGATCCCGACCACTGCGGATCGTCCCGTCTTCCGGCTCGCGCCCTACCTGTCGATCATGCCGGCGTTCCTGATGTTCTGCATCGTCCCGATCGGCGGGACGGTCTCGATCCTCGGTCATCGCACGTTCTTGCAGGTCGCCGATCTGCCGGTGGGTGCGCTGTTCATCCTCGCGATGTCGGGCCTCGGCGTGTACGGCGTGATGCTCGCGGGCTGGTCGTCGGGCTCGAAGTACCCGCTGCTCGGTGCGGTGCGGTCGACCGCGCAGCTCCTCTCCTACGAAGCCGCGTTCTCGCTCGCGATTCTCGGGGTGCTGATCCAGGCCCAGTCGCTCTCCACGCACGACATCGTGACGCTGCAGGCGTGGCATACCGCCGCGTCGTTCGTGCGCGACTGGTTCTGGGTGCGAGCGCTGGTGCCGTTCGGCATCTTCCTCATCGCGGCCACGGCCGAGACGAACCATCCGCCGTTCGACCTCGTCGAGGCCGAGCAGGAGCTGGTCGGCGGCTTCAACACCGAGTACACGGGCATCCGGTTCGCGATCTTCTTCCTCGCCGAGTTCATGAACGTGATCACGATGTCGGCGATCGCGACCACGCTGTTCCTCGGTGGTCCGTCGGGTCCCGGGCTCGGCTTCCTCGCCCGCGCCAACTTCGTGAACGTCTGGCTGATGCCGGTGCTGTGGTTCACCGCGAAGGTGCTCGCGTTGCTCTTCGTGACGGTGTGGCTGCGGGCGTCCCTCCCGCGCATGCGCTACGACAAGCTGATGGCGCTCGGCTGGAAGTACCTCATCGAGATCGCGATCCTCTGGGTGATGGTGTCGGCCGCGCTCGTGGTCGGCAAGGATCAGCACTGGAACCCGGTGATCGTCGCGCCGGTCTCCGCCGCGATCGCGATCGTGGCGTTCTCGGGTCTCTACATGGCGATACCCAAGGCCGGCGAACACGTGGAGGAGTTCCACTAATGGGCCGCTTGTCCGGGTTCAACGTCACGCTGCGCCAGATGTTCAAGCCGCGCCTCACTACGGAGTATCCGAAGGTCAAGCGCCACAAGCCCGAGCGCCAGCACGGTCGTCACGTCCTCAACCGCTACGAGGACGGGATGGAGAAGTGCATCGGCTGCGAGCTGTGCGCAGGGGTGTGCCCGGCGCACTGCATCTACGTGCGCGGGGCCGACAATCCCGTCGACGACCCGGTCTCGCCGGGTGAGCGGTACGGCTTCGTCTACGAGATCAACTACTTGCGGTGCATCCACTGTGACCTATGCGTCGAGGCGTGCCCGACCGAGGCGATCACCGAGACCAAGCTCTTCGAGTTCTCGTTCACGAACCGGGCCGACGCGATCTACACCAAGGAAGAGTTGTTGGTCGCCGACGACGGTCGCGCCCAGCGCATGCCGTGGGAGCTGTGGACCGGCGGCGAGGACGATCACACGAGCGCATGGATGCGGGCGACCGCGGCCGGGGGCGCCGCCGAGTACGAAGGTCGCGTCGGCTGGTCGGGCGAGCTCGGCTTCGGCGTGCGGCCACCCGAGCGGGGACAGAGCGATCTCGTGCCCTCACAGGCCGACACCGCCCCGCACTTCGACGAGTCGGGCCCAGGCCACTGATGGACATCTTGATCTTCTACGTGTGCGCGGTGGCGATCATCGCGGGTGCGTTCGGTGTCGTGCTGTCGCACAACCCCGTGCACTCGGCGCTGTTCCTCCTCATGACGCTGGTCAGCGTCGCGGTGCTGTTCCTCCAACTCGACGCCGCGCTCGTCGCCGCGATCCAGGTGGTGGTGTACGCGAGCGCGATCGTCGTCTTGTTCGTCTTCGTGATCACGCTGCTCGGCGTCGACAAGCACGAGACCTTCGAGGAGCCGAGCCTCTTCCAGCGGCCGGTGGCGATCGTGCTCGGTGTGCTGATGTTCCTCCAGATCGTCCTGCTCGCCGGACACCACTGGGTCACCGGCGCGCACTCGACGCGCGGCAAGCTCGCCGGTGTGCGCACCGGCAATGTCACGACGCTCGCGAAGAGCCTGTTCACCGATTTCGTCTGGGCCTTCGAGATCACCGCGGTCTTGCTTGTTATCGCCGTCGTCGGTGGTGTGGCGCTCGCTCGGCGCAGCGGGCAGCGGGCCGGCAGCCATCCGGGCCAGGGGAGCGAGTCTTGATCGCGGTCGCGAACGTGACTCCCACCTATTACCTCGTGCTGGGCGCCGCCCTGTTCACCATCGGCGGTGTCGGCCTGCTGGTCCGGCGCAACACCCTCGTGATGTTCATGTGCATCGAGCTCATGCTCAATGCGGCGAACCTGACCTTCGTCACGTACGCGAAGGCGCTGAACGACGTGAGCGGCCAGGTGATCGTGTTCTTCACGCTCGTGGTCGCAGCCGCGGAGGTCGCGGTAGGTCTCGCGATCATCGTCGCGATCTTCCGGCGTCGCCAGGACGTGACGGCCGACGACGTGAACGCGCTCGAGGGCTGATCGTGACCGCGCAACACCTGCTCGACGTGGCCTGGATCCTGCCGGTGATCCCCGCCTTCGGCGCGGTCGTGCTGTTGCTGGCCGGCTCCCGCATCGGCGAGCCCAAGGCCGGATGGTTCGCGACGGCGATGATTGCGCTCGCCTTCGTGGGCTCGGTCATCGTGTTCTTCGCGTTGCACTCGCTCCCGGCGTCGCAGCGTTCCAACGTGAGCGACGGCTTCACGTGGATCCAGGCCGGCGCGCTCCGCGTCGACTTCCGCGTGCTCACCGACCCGCTCTCGTCGACGATGATCTTGTTCGTCACCGGTGTCGGGTCGCTGATCCACCTCTACGCGATCGGCTACATGCACGGCGATCCACGGTTCGGTCGCTTCTTCGCGTACCTCAACCTGTTCACGGCGTCGATGCTGGTGCTGGTGCTCGGCTCGAGCTTCCTGATGACTTTCATGGGCTGGGAGGGCGTCGGGCTGTGCTCGTACCTCCTGATCTCGTTCTGGTTCGAGCGCAACTCGGCCGCGGTCGCCGGCAAGAAGGCGTTCGTCACCAACCGGGTCGGCGACTTCGGCTTCATGCTGGCGATGTTCCTGATCTTCTCGAAGGTCGGCACGCTCGATTACGGCGCGGCGGCGGCCGCCGCACCGCATCTCTCCCAATCGACCGTCACCGCGATCGCGCTGTTGTTGTTCGTGGGCGCGATGGGCAAGAGCGCCCAGGTTCCGCTGCACATCTGGCTCCCCGACGCGATGGAGGGCCCGACCCCGGTCTCCGCGCTGATCCACGCCGCGACGATGGTCACGGCCGGCGTGTTCCTGGTCGTGCGGGCTCACGTGTTCTTCGACGTCTCTGCCCACGCGAGCACCGTGGTCGCTTGGATCGGCGCGATCACGGCGCTGTTCGCGGCGACGGTCGCCGTGGTCCAGAACGACATCAAGAAGGTGCTGGCGTACTCCACGATCAGCCAGCTCGGGTACATGTTCCTCGCGGTCGGCGTCGGCGCCTACGGGGCGGCGATCTTCCACATGGTCACCCACGCCTTCTTCAAGGCGCTGCTGTTCCTCGGCGCGGGCTCGGTGATCCACGGCATGGGCGACGAGCAGGACATGCGCCGCATGGGTCGCCTCCGCAAGCTGATGCCCGTCACCGCCGGGACGTTCATCGTCGGCTGGCTCGCGATCGCGGGCGTGATCCCGTTCGCGGGCTTCTGGTCGAAGGACGAGATCCTGGCCAAGGCCTGGTTCCACCACGACTACGCGCTGTGGGCCGTGGGTGTTCTCGGCGCGGTGCTCACCGCCTTCTACATGACGCGCCAGGTCTGGCTCGTCTTCTTCGGCCAGGAGCGGTGGAACACGGCAACCGACGTGGAAACCGCTGACCACGACGACGCCCACGCCGGTGCGCACGGCGACGCCCACCCGCCGCACGAGTCGCCGTGGATCATGACGCTCCCGCTCGTCGTGCTGGCCGGGCTCGCGTTCGCCGGCGGGGTCATCGACCTCCCGTTCGACAACAGCAAGCTCAACCTCCTCGACCGGTGGCTCGCGCCGGTACTCCGGGGCGCGCCCGAGATCCACGCCACGTCGTTCGGCGCCGGCCTGGCCCTGTCGACGGGCGCGCTGGTGGTTGCCGTGGTCGGGATCGTCGTCGGCCGCGCGGTGTACCGCAACGGCCTCGACGCGCGCGGCAACGATCCGACGGTCGAGGCGCTCGGCCCGTTCGCGAAGGTGCTCGCCAACGCGTACTACCTCGACGTCGGCCTCGCCCGGTTCGTCAGTGGCCCGATCACCTCCGCCGCGCGCTTCCTCAGCGAGGGTGTCGACCGCGACACGATCGACGGCGCGGTCAACGGCATCGGGCGCACGTTCCAGCGCGCGGGCGGCGGGCTGCGCAAGGTGCAGACCGGCCTCGTGCGCAACTACGCGTTGGCGATCGTGCTGGGAGCGGTATTGGTGCTCGTGTTCGTCACGACGAGGGCGACGCTGTGATCGCGGAGACCGCGGCCGCCGCCGCCCACGTGCCCAACGCGGGGTTCCCGCTCCTCACCGCGCTGATTCTCGTGCCGGCCGCCGGCGCGGTGATCACGCTGTTGGTCCCCGGTCGCCGCTCGGAGCTGACCCGCGTCGTCGGCTACGTCACCAGCGCCGCCACCTTCGGTCTCGCGGTGTACCTGCTGGTGCAGTTCGCCACCGCGCACACCGGCTACCAGTTCGTGTCCGACCACACGTGGATCCGGGCGCTGGGTATCCGGTGGATCCTCGGGGTCGACGGCATCAGCTTGTTCATGGTGGCGCTCACCACGCTGCTGATCCCGATCAGCATGCTCGCCTCGGCCGAGCTCGAGAAGCCGAAGTCGTTCACGTTCTGGATGCTGCTGCTCGAGGCGGCGGTGATCGGCGTGTTCATCGCGCTCGACTCGATCGTGTTCTTCGTGTTCTTCGAGCTCGTGCTCGTGCCGATGTACTTCCTCATCGCGGGCTGGGGACACGGGAACCGTCGCTACGCCGCCGTGAAGTTCTACCTCTACACCGCAACCGGCTCGGCGTTCCTGTTCGTCGGGATCCTCTCGGTTGCGTTCCTGCACCAGCACGCGACCGGCCACCTCACCTTCGACGTGCGCGTGCTCACGACGTGGGCGTCGTCGGCGCACGGCGTGTCGGTGTCGACGGCGAAGTGGCTGTTCGTCGCCTTCGCGATCGGTTTCGCGGTCAAGATCCCGCTCGTCCCGTTCCACACCTGGCTGCCCGATGCCCACACCGACGCGCCCACTGCGGGCTCGGTCGTGCTGGCCGGCGTGATGCTCAAGATGGGCACCTACGGCTTCTTGCGGTTCGCGATCCCGATGTTCCCGCAGGCGGCCGTCGACCTCGCGCCGATCCTGCTCGTGCTCGCGGTCATCGGCATCACCTACGGGGCCATCGTCGCGACGATGCAGCCCAACCTCAAACGCATCATCGCCTACTCGTCGATCGCGCACCTCGCGTTCGTCGTGTTGGGTGTGTTCGCGTTGACGAGGGAGGGGATCTCGGGCGGCCTGTTCACGATGCTCTCGCACGGTCTCACCACCGGGGCGTTGTTCCTCCTCGTGGGCATGCTCTACGACCGCCGCCACACGTACGAGCTGACCGAGTTCAACGGGTTGTGGAAGGCGGTACCCGTCTTCGGCGGGTTGTTCGTGGTCGCGACCTTCGCGTCGATCGGGTTGCCGGGCTTCTCGGGTTTCGTCGGCGAGTTCCTCTCGCTGCTCGGTTCCTTTCTCACGAGCAGGTGGTACGCCGTCGTCGCGACAACCGGCGTGATCCTCGCCGCCGTCTACATGTTGTGGGCGGTGCAGCGCGCGTTCACCGGTGAGCCCGACGAGAAGAACGCGGCCACGCGCGACGTCGGCTTCCGCGAGATCTGCACGGTGGCGCCGCTGCTCGGTCTCTCGCTGTTCCTCGGCTTCTATCCCAAGCCCGTGCTCGACCGCCTGCAACCGAGCGTCGCGGCGCTCGTGTCCCAGGTCGAGTCGCACAGCAATCACAAGCCGCCCGCCGTCGACTTCGCCACCGACGAGTGCGTCCCCGACAGCAGCGGCCGCTACACGATCTCCGTGAGCACGTATGCCGCCTCGGTGCGCCACAGCGGCGCGCCGTACACGTTGCTCGTTCCCGGTCCGCTGAAGCCGTGCGAACCGATCGAGGGGTCCAAGTGATCGCGCTCGCCCCCGTCGCCCACATCCAAAGCCCGTCGATCGACTGGTTCGCGATCGCGCCCGAGATCGCGATGTTCTCGGCCGCGCTCGCGATCGTGCTCCTGCGTTCGCTGGTCCGTCACCACCCGCGCGTGCACGAGGCGTCATTGATGCTCGCGATCGGCGGAGTGGTCATCGCCGGGGTGTTCACCGCGGTCCAGTGGGCGTTCGTGCAGAACAACGGGCCGTACCAGACGCTGCTGACCAGCGAGAAGCCGCAGGTCGGGATGGTCGCCGTCGACGGGTTCGCGGTCTTCGCAATGACCGTCGTGCTGATCGCGACGCTGCTCGCGCTCCTGCTGTCGTCGAGCTACCTGAAGCGTGAGCACCTCGAAGGTCCCGAGTACTTCGCGCTGATGATGTGCTCCGCCACCGGCATGATGCTGATGACGTCGGCGAACGACCTCGTGACCGTCTTCTTGTCGCTCGAGATCCTGTCGATCGCGTTGTACGTGCTCGCCGCGTTCGATCGGCGGCGCACGACCTCACAAGAGGCCGGTCTCAAGTACTTCCTGCTCGGGTCGTTCTCCTCGGCGGTCTTCCTCTACGGCGTGGCGCTCGTCTACGGCGGGACCGGCACCACCAATCTCACGGGTATCGCGTCCTTCCTTGCGACCACGACGCTCCTCCACGACGGCGCGCTGCTGCTCGGTGTCGCGTTCCTTCTCGTCGGTCTCGGATTCAAGGTCGCGGCCGCGCCGTTCCACATGTGGACGCCCGACGTGTACCAGGGATCTCCCACCCCCGTGACCGCCTTCATGGCGTCGGCTACCAAGGCCGCGGCGTTCGCGGCGATCCTGCGCGTGTTCGTGGGGGCGTTCTCGCTCTACAGCGTCGACTGGCGACCGATCGTGTTCGCGCTCGCCGTCGTGTCCCTGCTCGTCGGGAGCGTCGCCGCGATCGTGCAGACCGACGTGAAACGCATGCTCGCCTATTCGTCGATCAGCCACGCCGGCTACATCCTGATCGCCGTGCAGGCGGCGACGGCGAAGGGCACGAGCGCGGCGTTGTTCTACGTGCTCACGTACGCGTTCATGACGATCGGCGCGTTCGCGGTGGTGGCGGTCGTCGCGACGCAGGGCGACGATCAGCACGCGCTCGCCGACTATCGCGGCCTGGCCCGACGGCAACCGCTCCTGGCCGGCGTGTTCACGTTGTTCCTGCTCGCGCAGGCCGGCGTGCCGCTCACGGGCGGGTTCGTGGCGAAGCTCTCGGTGTTCAGCGCGGCAGTCGACCAGCGGCAGTACGTGCTCGCGCTGATCGGCATGCTCGCCGCCGCGATCGCGGCGTACGTCTACCTGCGCATCGTGCTCGCCATGTACGCGCCCGCCGACGACGACGCGCAGCCCGCGGCCTCGACCCGCGCCCAGGTCGACTTCGGAACCCGTGTCGCGCTCACGCTCGCCGCGGCCGCGGTGCTCTTCCTCGGGATCGTGCCCGGCGGCATGCTCGACTTCGCCAAGCACGCGACCCAGCTGCTGACGCACTAACACTCGGCTGCGACCTGCGGCCCTCGATCGCCCGTGTGACTTTCGTCATCTGGCCGGGCCTCCGGATCTGCGCCTGGCCGTTCGACACTCGGCTGCGACCTGCGGCCCTCTCTCGCCCGTGTGACTTTCGTCATCTGGCCGGGCCTCCGGATCTGCGCCTGGCCGTTCGACACTCGGCTGCGACCTACGTCCAGCGGTCCTACGCGACCACGTCGCCTTTCCGGCGGCGGAAGCGGCGGCGGCTCGCGGGCACCGCGGCGCGGTCGAGCGCGTCGTTGGCGAGCTCGTACGCGGCGTCGATCAGCTCGCGCGCGCCGGAGAAGTCGAACAGATCACGGGGGTCCGGCGGGCGGGGGAGCTGGATCACCTCGATCTCGGGCGGCGCGAATCGCAGCTCGAGCTCGAAGCGTTGGCTGCGCGCGTGCGTGAAGCTCGTCATCACCACGTCGAGCGGTGATCGCTCGACTCGCTCCGACATGCCCGACGAGACGTTGAGGACGAAGACCCGGTCGACGGGACCGGCCAGCGCGTGCGAGAGCGGCACGTTGTCGACCACTCCGCCGTCGACCAGCCGCCGGCCGTCGTGGTGGACGATCGGGAAGACGCCGGGGAGGGCGGTGCTCGCGAGGAGTGCGGGCTTGAGCGGCCCGCGAACCAGTACGACCTCGTCCCCGGTGTCGAGGTCGGTCGCGATGACCCGCAGTGGCACCTGGAGGTCCGAGAACAGGCGGGCGGGCGTGCTGTGGTGGATCAGCGACTCGAGGCCGGAGCTCTCGAAGAGGTGCGTGCCTCGCCGCACGACGTTCCAGGCCCGGTGGATCTTCCCGCCGGGAAACACCTGATCACTGCGTAGTTGCTCCCACACCGCGGCGAGCTGCGCCACTCCGGTGAGGTTCGGGGCGTAGCAGATCCCGGCCCCGTTCAACGCTCCTGCGGAGGTGCCGATCACGACGTCGGGCACGATCTCCCGCTCGAGGAGGGCCCGGAGCATGCCGACCTGGCTCACGCCCTGGTTGCCGCCCCCGGAGAGCACGAACGCGGTGCGCGGGCCGTCGGGCCTCCGTGGCGCGCGCCGGCGGCCACCGGTCGGGAAGGCCAGTCGCGAGCCCATTCTGGGTTCATCGGCCGGCCTCGGGGTGAGCTTGCGTGTATTTGGTCTCCCGGTCGCTTCGTCCACGTTCATCACCAACGCGCGAAGGCCGTCGCCCATTTCTCTTCCGCGAAATGCCCACGCGTATACTCCGCCTCGATCCCTCCCCGGTCTGGTCCCGGAGCCGCGTCGTGACCGAGTTCTACAGGCAGTACCTCGCCGTCGCGGTCTTCGTCGTTGCAGCATTCGGCATGGTCGGAGCGATGCTCACGGTCGCCCGGATCCTGCGTCCGACGCTCCCGCAGGACGAGAAGTACATCACCTACGAGTCGGGATCCGACCCGCTGCCGCTGTTCGGGCAGGCGAACGTCCGCTACTACGTGTACGCCCTGCTCTTCGTGATCTTCGACGTCGAGGCCGTGTTCATCTTCCCGTGGGCGGTCGACGTCGACGCGTTGCGCTGGTTCGGGCTGATCGAGATGACCGTGTTCGTCGCGGTGCTGCTCCTCGGCCTCGCGTACGTCTGGCGCAAGGGGCTCCTCAAGTGGGCCTGATCAGCTCCGGCAATTCGCCGAAGCCGCTCACGTGGCTGCTCAACTACAGCCGCAAGTACTCGCTGTGGATGTTCCAGTGGGGCCTCGCGTGCTGCGCGATCGAGATGGGCGCGGCGCTGGCCGGGCCCCGCTACGACGTGATGCGCCTCGGGGTCATCCCGTTCCCCGCGAGCCCCCGCCAGGCCGACCTGATCGTGATCTCGGGCACCGTCACCGACAAGATGGCGCCCGCGATCAAGCGCCTCTACGAGCAGATGCCCGACCCGAAGTACGTGATCTCGATGGGCTCGTGTGCGAATTGCGGCGGTCCGTACTGGGACTCGTACTCGGTGACCAAAGGCGTCGATCAGATCATCCCGGTCGACGTGTACGTGCCGGGCTGTCCGCCCCGACCCGAAGCCTTCATCCAGGGCATCGTGATGCTGCAGGAGCGCATCCAGAACGAGAACCCTTCCGAGCGCTGGCGCGCCACGCAGCGGGACCCGATCGTCGTTGGCTGACGAAGTGCCCGGAGCTGAGGTCGAAGCGACGGAGTCATCCGTCGCCGAGGCGACCGCATCGACGATCGTGGAGAGCGGCGCGCTCGACGACGCCGCGACGCAGATGCTCGCGCGCCTCGAGGCGGAGCTCGGCGATGCGATCGTCGAGCACGGCGCGACCTACGGCGACGTCGTCGTTCGCGTGCGCCCCGACGCGTGGCGACGCACGGCGACGTTCTGCAAGGAGGAGCTCGGCTGCGACTACCTGTCGTTCGTCTCCGCCATCGACTGGATGCCCACGCCGGCCATCGTCGACGAAGGCTCGGGCGACACCTCCACGCCCGCGCAACCGAAGGAGACCACCTACGGCGTCGCCGGCTCCGGCGGGCGGTTCCAGGTGTTCGCGATCGTCGCGTCGACACGCGGCGCGCACCAACGGGTCGTGCTCAAGACCGACCTCGACGATGCGCAGCCGCACATCGAGTCGTGGGTGCCGGTGTATCCCGGCGCCGATTGGCACGAGCGCGAGACGTGGGAGATGTTCGGCATCGTGTTCGACGGGCACCCGGCGCTCCGTCACCTCTATCTCCCGTTCGAGTTCGAGGGCCATCCGCTGCGCAAGGACTACCCGCTGCTCGCGCGCGAGGTGAAGCCCTGGCCCGGCCTCGTAGACGTCGAGCCGATGCCGGGCGAAGACAGCGACGACACCGATGCCGCGGCCGTGGAGGCGTCGTGACGACCGGCACGGAGCTCCCGCCCCCCAACTTGCCCGGTGGAGTTGGGCAGCTGCCCGAGGTCCACCTCGACCCGCAGATGCTGCGTCAGCTCGCCGAGGCGCAGGTCAACGTCGAGCTCGACACGGGCGACATGATCCTCAACCTCGGCCCGCAGCACCCCGCGACGCACGGAACGCTGCGCCTCGTCGTCCGGCTCGACGGCGAGCGCGTGATCGCGGCCGATCCCGTGATCGGCTACATGCACCGGGGCTACGAGAAGCTCACCGAGTACCGCACGTACCCGCAGATCACCACGCTGATCAACCGCATCGACTGGCTGTCGTCGTTCGCCAACGAGGTGCCGTTCATCGCGGGTGCCGAGATGCTGATGGGCATCGAGGCGCCGCCCCGCGCGCAGTACATCCGCACGATCCTCACCGAGCTGTCGCGCATCGCGACGTTCCTGCTGTTCCTCGGCGAGATGGGTCTGCAGGTCGGCGCGATCACGCCCGCGTTCTACGGCTTTCGCGACCGCGAGTACGTCCTCAACCTGATCGAGGCCGTCACCGGTGGTCGCTTCCACCCGAACTTCAACCGCATCGGCGGACTCAAGGACGACCTGCCGTGGGGTTGGAACAGCGACACCCGCACCACCATGCGCAAGGTGCTCGAGTCGTGCGACGAGTTCGAGAACCTCGTGGTCGGCAACCCGATCTTCGAGCAGCGCACCCGCTCGATCGGCATCATCCCGGCGGATCTCGGCGCGGCCTACGGCGTCTCGGGCTCGAACATCCGCGCCAGCGGCGTCGACTGGGACCTCCGCCGCGACGGCAATCCGCACCTCCCGTACAACGAGATCGAATGGAAGGTCTGGACGCATCCCGACGGCGACTCCTTCGCGCGCTACTGGGTACGACTCCAGGAGACGCGCGAGTCGGCGCGCATGGTGCTGCAGCTCATCGACCAGATGCCGAGCGGCCCGATCATGTCGAAGGTGCCGCGCATCATCAAGGTTCCCGAAGGCGAGGTCTGGGTCAACACCGAGAACCCGCTCGGCGAGATGGGTTACTACATCGTGTCGAAGGGCGCGACCGGCCCGTTCCGCGTGAAGATCCGGTCGGCGTCGTTCAGCAACGTCTCGATCCTCCCGTGGATGCTGCGCGGCGTGTACGTGCCCGACATCATCACGATCCTCGCGAGCCTGTACTTCATTCTCGGGGACATCGACCGGTGAGCGCGATCCCGAGGGGCATGTCGTGATCGGGCTGCAGATCGGTTGGGGCACCACGCTCGCGATCAAGACGCTGATCGTGCTCGGCTTCGTGCCGCTCAGCGCGCTGATCCTCGGCTACACGTTCCTGTTGAAGATGATGAGCCACATGCAGAGCCGGCTCGGTCCGATGGACCCCGGCGGCTTCCACGGCTGGTACCAGCTCATCGGCGACGGCCTGAAGTTCATGCAAAAGGAAGACATCATGCCCGCCGAGGCCGACCGGCGCGTCTTCGCGCTGGCGCCCGCGGTCGTGGTGCTGTCGACGTTCCTCGTGTTCGTCGTGATCCCGGCCGGCCCGCGGCTCGTCGTCGAGCCGCTCGACGTCGGCGTCTTCTACGCGCTCGCAGTCTCGAGTCTCTCGGTCATCGGCGTGCTGATGGCCGGATGGGCCAGCTCCAACAAGTTCGCGCTGATGGGCGCGCTGCGCGCCGCCGCCCAGCTGATCGCCTACGAGTTGCCGCTCGTGCTCGCCGTCGTCGGCGTGGTCATGCAGGCGGGCACGATGAGCCTGCAAGGGATCGTGTTCCACCAGCAGTCGGGCTCGCTCTTCGGCTGGAGCGGAATCGGGCAACCGTTTATTCTCACCCAGTTCGTCGGCTTTGCCCTATTCATGGTGGCCGCCCAGGCCGAGCTCACCCAGCCCCCCTTCGACATGCCGGTCGCCGAGTCGGAGCTGGTCGCGGGCTACATGGTCGAGTACACGGGCTTTCGTTTCCTGTTCTTCTTCATCGGCGAGTTCGGTACCGCGTTCGCCTTCTCGGCGCTCGCGGCCACGCTGTTCCTGGGCGGCTGGTCGGTGCCGTGGGTCCACGGCGTCGCCGCCGACTGGTTGGGCCCGTTGGTCCTCTTCGCGAAGGTGATGTTCGTCGCCTTCTTGATGTTCTGGGCTCGCTTCACCTACCCCCGATTGCGCGAGGATCAGCTCCAGGCGCTCGCGTGGAAGTGGCTGATCCCGATCGCGCTCGTCAACATCCTCGCTACCGGCGTGTTGAAGGTGGCTTTCCGATGAAGCGCGAGATCAAGGGAATGTTCACCGGCCTCGGTGTGACGTTCAAGACGATGATGAAGCCGACCGTGACCGTGCAGTACCCGCACGAGCGCGAGGATCCGCCCACCCGCGCCCGCGGCGTGATCGCGCTGAAGGAAGAGAACTGCACGGTGTGCATGCTCTGCGCACGCCAGTGCCCCGACTGGTGCATCTACATCGAAGGGCACAAGGAGCAGCGCCCGCCCCGTCGTGAAGGCGGCAAGCCCCGCAACGTGAGCGTGCTCGACCGCTTCGACATCGACTACGCGCTCTGCATGTACTGCGGCATCTGCGTGGAGGTGTGCCCGTTCGACGCGCTGTTCTGGAGCCCCGAGTTCGAGTACTCCGAGCAGCGCATCGCCAACCTCCTCCACGACAAGGACCGCCTCGGCGAGTGGATGGCCACCGTGCCCGAGCCCGAGCCGCTCGAAGAGGGCGCCGTGAAGGGCAAGAAGTGAGCCTCTCCCACCGAACCGGCGTGACTCAGGGGTCTATGCGACCGCTCACTCACGCCAGTTCGTGGTCGGGGGGCGTCGCGTGATCGCCGAGAACGTCTTCTTCGGGATCATCGCGGCCGCGATGGCGATCTCCGCGCTGGGCGTCGTCAGCACGAAGAACGTCGTGCACGCGGCGTTGTTCCTCGTGATCGTGCTCGCCGGCGGCGCGGCCCAGTTCATCCTGCTCGGCCAGGAGTTCGTCGCGTGGGTGCAAGTGCTCGTCTACATCGGCGCGGTGATCGTGCTGTTCCTGTTCGGGATCATGCTCACCCGCGCGCCGATGCACCCCGAGGGGTCGCTCGGCAACGATCTCCGCTGGCCGGCCGCGGCCGCCGCGCTGTTCCTCGCCGGCATCCTGGGCGGCCTGTTCGCGCACACCTTCGGACGCGACAAGCTTCACATCAACGCCCCGATCCGCACCGCCGACGTCACCAACGCCATCTTCCGCATCTACATCATCCCGTTCGAGATCGTGGGTGTCCTGCTCCTCGGCGCGCTGATCGGCGCGGTCGTGCTCGCGAGGCGCGACTGATGCTGCTCAACCAATTCCTCATGTTGAGTGCGTTCCTCTTCTGCACCGGCATCTACGGCGTGCTGACCCGCAAGCACACCGTGCTCGTGCTGATGAGCATCGAGCTGATGCTCGCGGCGGTCAACATCAACCTCGTGGCCTTCGGCGCCTTCCACAACTCGGTGATCGGCCAGGTGTTCGCGCTGTTCGTGCTCACGATCGCCGCGGCCGAAGTGGGAGTCGGGCTCGCCATCGTCTTGCTGATCTATCGCAACAGCCACAGTGCCGACCTCGACGACGCCCACGCGTTGAAGGGCTGACGCGATGTTCTTCCTCGATCACGCGTGGCTCGTGCCACTGATCCCTGCGGTGTCGTTCGTCGTGATCCTGTTCTTCGGCAAGCGCTTCCCGCAGAAGGGCTCCGAGGTCGGGACGGTCGCCGTCGGCGCGTCGTTCCTGCTCGCGTGCGGCACGCTCGTGCAGTGGATCAAGCGCGTGCAAGATGCCGACCACGCGCACGGTGTGGGCGCCGCGATCGGCGCGCTCGGGCGCAGTGTCGGCCGGCTCGGGGCCGAAGGCACCGCGGCCCAGGTCGCTCCGGTCGTGCACCACCTCACGTGGTTCCAGAACGCCGGCGTCCGGCTCACGGTCGGCGTCCAGATCGACGGCCTCGCGTCGATCGTGATGTTCGTCGTCACCCTCGTGTCGCTGCTGGTGCACGTGTACTCGATGGAGTACATGCGCGGCGACCGCCGCTACACCCACTTCTACGCGGCGCTGAGCCTCTTCACCGCGTCGATGCTGCTGCTCGTCGTGGCCGACAACACCTTGCAGCTGCTCGTCGGCTGGGAGCTCGTGGGTCTGTGCTCGTTCATGCTCATCGGGCACTGGTGGGAAGAGAAGCCGAACTCCGACGCCGCCCTGAAGGCCTTCCTCACGACCCGCACCGGCGACATCGGCCTGCTCATCGGTGTGGTGATGACCTACTGGTTGGTCGACCGGGCGACCGGCGGGCACGGGTCGTTCAACATCCTCGCCGTCAACCAGGCCGCGTCGAGCTCGAAGGTCGGCCACACGCTCGTGATGTGGACCGCGCTCGCGCTGCTGCTGGCGATCATCGGCAAATCGGGCCAGTTCCCACTGCACACGTGGCTGCCGGACGCCATGGCCGGGCCCACTCCGGTGTCCGCGTTGATCCACGCGGCCACCATGGTGGTGGCCGGCGTCTACATGGGCGCGCGTCTCTACCCCGTGTTCTGGCACGGCCTGTCGATCGGCACGCCCGGACACGGCGGGCTCAATGCGATGGCACTGATCGGCGGGATCACCGTGATCATCGGAGCCGCGCTCGCGTTCGTCCAGGACGACATCAAGAAGGTGCTCGCGTACTCCACGATCAGCCAGCTCGGCTACATGGTGATGGCGCTGGGCGTCGGCGCGTGGACCGCGGCGGTGTTCCACCTCTTCACGCACGCGTTCTTCAAGGCCGACCTGTTCCTCGGCGCCGGCTCGGTGAGCCACTCGGGCTCGCACCACTCCTTCGACATGAAGAAGGACATGGGCGGGCTGAAGAAATACATGCCCAAGACGTACGCGACGTTCGTGATCGGCTCGCTCGCGCTCGCGGGCATCTTCCCGCTGGCCGGTTTCTGGTCGAAGGACGAGATCCTCGTGAACGCCGGCCACAACGGCTACCAGGCGTTCGTCGTCGTGGGGCTGGTCGGCGCGTTCATGACGGCCGCGTACATGACGCGTTGCGTCTACCTCACGTTCCACGGCGAGTACCGCGGATCGGTCGAGCACGAGCTCGCCGAAGTGCACGAGGCGGAGGTGTTCGCCGAAGGCGACGAGCTCATCGAGCACCACCTCGCCGAGGAGCAGGATTCCTTCGTACCCGGGTTCGGACCGCACGCGGCGGCGGCCCACGGCGACGACGGCCACGGCCACGGTCCCCACGAGAGCAACGGGTTCATCACGATGCCGCTCTTCGTGCTCTCGTTCTTCGCGGTGTTCGCCGGGTTCATCAACGCTCCGGGCGTGGAGAAGTTCGAGAAGTGGTTCCAGCCGCGGGTCGCATTCGTCGACGTCAGCACCGCCAAGTTCAGCGTGATCCTCGCAACGATCTCGGTCTTGATCGCGCTGGCCGGCATCGGCGTGGGCTACGCGTACTACTGGCTCGGGGCCGGCCCGCAGCGCCTCACCGACCGCAACCCGCTCGCCCGTTCGCTGAAGCACTTCCTCGTGATGAAGTACTACCTCGACGTGCTGTACACCGACATCATCGTCGGTTCGCTCAAGGGTGCGATCGCCGACGGCGTCTACTGGGTCAACCAGCACGTCATCGACAACGTGCTCAACTACGCCGGTCGCGGCGCAATCGGAGTCGGCCGGTTCACGTACGAGTACATCGACCAGCGCGGTGTCGACGGTCTCGTGAACGGTCTCGCGAACGTGACCGGTGAGGCGGGCGGCGAGGTCCGTCGCGTGCAAACCGGTCGCCTGCAGTTCTATGCCTTGATCTTGGTCCTCGCGGTTGGGCTGTTCGCCCTCGCGCTGTGGATCTTCACGTAAGCGGAGGGGAATCGGCTCGATGAACTGGTTCGACTCGTGGGCGTTGACACTCACGGTTCTGATTCCGGCGGTAGGGGCATTGATCGTGATGCTCGTGCCGCGGGCCGAGGAGGAGTCGATCAAGTGGATCGCGCTCCTCGCCACGCTGGCGCCGTTGGCGGTGACGGTCGGCATCATGTTCCGCTTCAAGTACAACCACAGCAGCCGGCTCCAGTTCAACGTCGACAAGCGCTGGATCGACGTCATCAACAGCCACTACCACGTGGCCATCGACGGCATCTCGCTCCCGATGCTCGTGCTGTCGGCGTTCATCACCGTGCTGTGCGTCATCTACTCGTGGAACCACTTCCCGGAGCCGCACAACCCGAAGGCCTTCCTCGCACTGATCCTGATCCTCGAAGTCGGCATGAACGGCACGTTCATCGCGCAGGATCTCATCCTGTTCTTCGTGTTCTTCGAGATCGTGCTGCTCCCGATGTTCTTCATGATCGGTGTGTGGGGCGGACCCAACCGCCAATACGCGTCGATCAAGTTCTTCCTGTTCACGCTGTTCGGCTCGGCCCTCATGCTCCTGGGCTTCCTGGCGCTCTACTTCAAGGTCGACGTGAACACGCACGTGGCCGGCATCCAGCACAGCTTCGACATGGTCCTGCTGACCAAAGCCGCGGGCGCCGGGTTGGTGAAGAGCACGCAAGACCTGATCTTCGCGGCGATGTTCCTCGGCTTCGCGATCAAGGTGCCGATGTTCCCGTTCCACACGTGGCTGCCCGATGCGCACACCGAGGCACCCACGGTCGGCTCGGTGCTCCTGGCCGCGATCCTGCTGAAGTTGGGCGCCTACGGATTCATCCGCATCGCCCTGCCGATGCTCCCGCACGCGGCCAAGGACTGGGCGCCGTACATCGGCGGTCTCGCGGTGATCGGCATCATCTACGGCGCGCTCGGCTGCCTGGCCCAGAAGGACATGAAGCGCCTGATCGCCTTCTCTTCGGTCGCGCACATGGGCTTCGTGATGCTCGCGATCGCAACGATGACCTCGTTCGGCATCAACGCTGCGATCTTCGGCATGGTCGCGCACGGTCTGATCACGGGCATGTTGTTCTTCATCGCCGGATCGGTCCAGCACAACTACGGCACCCGTGAGATGTCGCGGCTCGGCGGGCTCCTCGTCTCCGCGCCGAAGATGGGTTGGATCCTCGGCTTCTGCGTGATGGCGAGCCTCGGCCTCCCGGGCCTCGCAGGATTCTGGGGCGAGTTCCCGGCGATCCTCTCGGCGTTCAGCCCCGCGCACGGGCTCAGCCAGCCGCTGTTCCGCTTCTACATGGTGGTGGCCGCGGTGGGCACGGTGTTCGCCGCGGGCTATTTGTTATGGATGTTGCAGAAGGTCGCGTTCGGCGAGCCGAAAGCCGAGTTCGCGAACGCGCACATCCACGACGTCTCGAGCTTCGAGTGGACCGCCTGGGCGCCGATCCTGGCGCTCATCGTGGCGCTGGGCGTGTTCCCCAACATCGTGTTCCACGTGACCGACCCCGCCGTCACGCACGTGACGAACGCGATCGCGACCGTGATCAAGTGACTGTGATCTTGGTGATTGGGAGCTGCTGACGTGCTCGCCGCCGCCCTGACCGCGCACGCCGCGGCCTTCAAGAACCCCGTCTTCGACTGGCACGCGCTCGCGCCCGACATCATCCTCGTCGTGACGATCGCGGCGGTGCTCGTCGCCGATCTCCTCCTTCCCGACCGGGAGGCGTGGCAGACGTCGCGCATCGCGTCGGTCGGCGTTCTGGCCGCGCTGGTCCCGATCGCGACGCTCGCGGCCAGCGGCCACGACCGGTACATGTTCGGCGGCGCGTACGCGGTCGATCACTACGCGCTCGCGCTGAAGGGCTTCTTCCTCGTCGCGACCTACGTCACGATCCTGATCTCGGTCGACTACATCAACGACGGCGACTATTACAAGGGCGAGTTCTACGTCCTGCTGCTCACCTCGGCGTTCGGGATGAGCATGATGGCGTCGGCGCGCGATCTCATCACGTTGTTCGTGGCGCTGGAGACGATCTCGATCCCCACGTTCATCCTCGCGACCTTTCGCAAGCATGACCGCAAGTCCAACGAGGCGGGCGTCAAGTACTACCTGATCGGCGTGCTCTCGTCGGCGCTGATGCTCTACGGCATGTCGTTGATCTTCGGGGTCACCGGCGCGACCAAGCTCTCCGACATCGCGCACTACGTGTCGGTCCACGGCACGTCGTCGTTGCTGACCGTCGCCATCTTCTTGTCGCTGATCGGCTTCGCGTTCAAGGTCAGCGCCGTACCGTTCCATTTCTGGGCGCCCGACACCTACGAAGGTGCGCCCACACCCGTCACCGCGTTCCTCTCGGTCGCGTCGAAGGCGGGCGGGTTCGTTGCGCTCATCAGCATCATCTACTTCGGCTTCTACGCGAACGGCTCCGGCGCGCACGCCTGGTGGGCCGCAGTGCTCGTGCTGGCCGCGCTGTCGATGACCTTCGGCAACCTGGCCGCGTTGCGCCAGACCAACATCGTGCGGATGCTGGCGTACTCGTCGGTGGCGCAGGGCGGGTTCATGCTCGTTCCGTTCGCGGCGGCGGGCATCGCCGGCGCCCGGGGCGACAACAGCGTGGCGGCGAGCGCGATGAGCGCAGTCGTGATCTACCTGTTCGTGTACGCCGCCATGAACCTCGGGGCGTTCGCGATCGTGATCGCGGTGGCGCGGCGTACGAGCAGCGGCGAGATCTCGTCGTATGCAGGCCTCTTCGCCACGTCGCCGGTGCTGGCGGTCACGATGACCCTCTTCATGGCGTCGCTGGCCGGGGTGCCCCCGTTGGCCGGCTGGTTCGCGAAGTTCGTGATGTTCCGAGCGATCATCCAGGCCGGCACCGGCTGGGGTGTGGCGCTCGGGGTGCTCGCGGCCGTCAACTCGGTGATCGCGTTCTTCTATTACTTCGGCGTGGTGCGCAAGATGTGGTTCGACGAGCCCGCCGAGGGCGACCGCACCGCGATCCGCGTCCCACCGGCGCTTGCGGGCGCCATCGCGCTCATGGGCACGGTGGTTGTCGTGATCGGTGTGTACCCGGAGTTGTTCGCCCGCATCGGGGAGCGGGCGTTCTAGCCGGACCGGCCACCGCCGCGATCGCGCGTCTCATCCGACGCGAGGGCGCGATCACCTACGACCGTTTCGTAGAGCTGGCGCTGTACGAGCCCGAAGTCGGCTTCTTCGCGTCCGGTCACGGCGCCGGGCGCGCGGGCGGAGACTTCGTCACGAGTCCGGAGGTCGGCTCGCTGTTCGGCGCGTGTGTCGCGCGCGCGCTCGATCGCTTGTGGCGGGAGATGGCCGAGCCCGATCCGTTCGTGGTCGTGGAGGCCGGCGCGGGCAACGGCCGGCTCGCACGCGACGTGCTGCGGGCACAACCTGCGTGCCTGGGCGCGTTGCACTACGTGCTCGTGGAACGATCGGCACCGCTCCGCGAGGAGCAACGCGAACGGTTGGATCTCGAGCCGGCCGACGAGGCGCTGGGGCCGTTCTCGCGCGCGTCGTCCGGCGATTCGCCAACTGCGGTCGAGGGCTCGGGCCCGGTGTTCGTGGCGCTCGATGAGCTCCCCGCGCTCGAGATCCGCGGCGTGGTGATTGCCAACGAGTTGCTCGACAACTTGCCGTTCGGCGTTGCCGAGTCGAGCAACGACGGCTGGCGGGAGGTGCGGATCGCGCTCGCACCTTCGGGCGAGTTCGCCGAGGTGCTCGTGCCCGCCGAGTCCGCGGATGCCGGAGTGCTCGACGCGATCACTGCCGGACTCGTAGTGCCGGTCGGCTCGCGCCTTCCGATCGCTCGCGGCCTCGACGCGTGGTTCGACGTCTGCGCGCGGCTGCTGCACCGCGGATCCTTGGTCACGATCGACTACGTCGACGACGTGAGCGGACTGGTACGCCGGGGCGCCGCGCCCGGCTCGGCGACGAGCTGGCTGCGGACGTACCGCGCGCACCAGCGCGCCGGTTCGCCGCTCGACGCGGCCGGTGAGTGCGACATCACCGCCGACGTCGTGCGCGAGCAATTGCTCCGCGCGGCGCGGGCGTCGGGCTTCGCGCTCGTGGCCGATCAGTCCCAGGCCGAGTGGCTCCGGGACCTCGGTATCGACGATCTGGTCGACGACGCTCGCCGCACGTGGGACGAACGCGCGCATTTGGGCGACCTCGAGGCGCTGGCCGGTCGGAGCCGCGTCGGCGAGGCGACGGCGCTCGCGGATCCCGAGGGACTCGGCGCGCACCGCGTCGTCACCTTCGGGAGGTAGCTAACCTGCGCGCACTCGCAAGAAGAGGGGACTCGCATGTCGGACGCGCTCGAAGCGCTACTCGAGGAAGGGCGGACGTTCCCTCCGCCCGAGGCCTTCCGCAAGGACGCACTGGACACCGACGCATCGGTGTACGACGACGCCGAACGTGATTGGCAGGGATTCTGGGCGACCCAGGCGCTCGCCCTCGACTGGACCCACGAGTGGCAGACGATCCTCGAGTGGGATCTGCCGTTCGCGAAATGGTTCGTGGGGGGCAAGCTCAACGTCTCGTACAACTGTCTCGATCGTCACGTCGACGCCGGCCACGGCGATCAGGTCGCGTTCCACTGGGAGGGCGAGCCCGGCGACACCCGCACGGTCAGCTACCGAGACCTGCTCGAGGAGACCTGCCGCGTCGCCAACGCGTTGCGCTCGTTCGGCGTGGGCAAGGGTGACCGCGTCGCGATCTACATGGGCATGGTGCCGGAGACGGTCGCGACGATGCTCGCGTGCGCCCGCATCGGCGCGGCCCACTCCGTCGTGTTCGGCGGTTTCAGCGCGCAGTCGCTCAAGGATCGCATCAACGACGCGCAGGCCAAGGTGCTCGTGACGGCCGACGGCGCGTGGCGGCGCGGTGGTGTCGTCGCGTTGAAGGACATCGCCGACGAGGCGCTCGCCGAGACCCCTTCGGTCGACCGTGTCCTCGTGTTGCGGCGGACGCGCAACGAGGTCGCGATGCAAGCCGGTCGCGACGTGTGGTGGCACGACACCGTCGCCGGGCAGCCGGCCGAGTGCGCGTGCGAGGAGATGGACAGCGAGGACCTCCTCTATCTGCTCTACACGTCGGGCACGACCGGCAAGCCCAAGGGCATCATGCACACGACGGGCGGGTATCTCACGCAGTGCGCGTACACGCACCGTCACGTGTTCGACCTCAAGCCCGACACCGACGTGTACTGGTGCACCGCCGACGTCGGCTGGGTGACCGGACACTCCTACATCGTCTACGGGCCCCTCGCGAACCGCACGACGAGCGTCCTCTACGAGGGCACGCCCGACTTCCCCGACAAGGACCGGCTCTGGTCGATCGTCGAGAAGTACAAGGTCACGATCTTCTACACGGCGCCCACCGCGATCCGCACGTTCATGAAGTGGGGCGACGAGTTCCCGGAGCGGCACGACCTGTCGTCGATCCGGCTGATGGGAACGGTCGGGGAGCCGATCAATCCGGAGGCCTGGGTCTGGTACTACCAGGTGATCGGCGGGGCGCATTGCCCGGTGGTCGACACGTGGTGGCAGACCGAGACCGGCGCCATCATGATCAGCGCGTTGCCCGGGGCCACCACGCTGAAGCCCGGGAGCGCGACCTTTCCGTTGCCCGGCATCCAAGCCGGCATCGTCGACGACGCCGGCCAACCGGTCGGGATCCCCGGCGGGGGCTATCTCGTGCTCGAGCGTCCCTGGCCGTCGATGTTGCGCGGCATCTGGGGCGACCCGCAGCGTTACCGCGACACGTATTGGAGTCGGTTCGACGGCAAGTACTTCGCGGGCGACGGCGCCAAGCGCGACGACGCCGGCTACTACTGGCTCCTCGGGCGCGTCGACGACATCATGCTCGTGTCGGGGCACAACATCTCCACGACCGAGGTCGAGTCCGCCCTGGTCGACCATCCCGCGGTCGCCGAGGCCGCAGTGGTCGGCAAGGCCGACGACACCACCGGGCAGGCGATCGCCGCGTTCGTGACGTTGCGCGCCGGTGTCGATCCTCGCGACGACCTGGTCGAGGAGCTGCGCGACCACGTGTCGGAGCTCATCGGCCCGATCGCGAAGCCCAGGACGATCCTGTTCACCGAGGAGCTGCCCAAGACGCGTTCCGGCAAGATCATGCGCAGGCTGCTTCGGGACGTCGCGCAGGATCAGGCGCTGGGCGACACCACCACGCTTGCCGACCCGACGGTCGTCGACGGCATCAAGTCGCGATACCTGGCGAACTCGGCGACGGAGGACTGAGCTCCCGCGTGCGTGTCCTTCCCGAACACTGGACCTGGCGGGCCGAGCCGCTCGTCCCGGCCGCCGCGGTCGTGGTCGACATCGACGGCGTGCTGTCGGACGCGTCCCGCCGTCAGCACTACCTGGAGTCACCCCGCCAGGACTGGCGTTCGTTCTTCGACGCCTGCGGTGAGGATCGCGTCATCGAGGAGGTCCGCACCGTCCTCGAGCTGCTGGATCCGGCGTTGCAGATTGTGCTGCTCACGGCCCGCCCGCACCGGGTGCACCACCTGACCGAAGCGTGGTTGCGGCGCTACGACATCCGCTGGGACCTCCTCATCATGAGGCCGTGGGGCGACTACGAGCTGGCGCGGGACTTCAAGGAGCTCACGGTGTGGGAGCTCCGGTCGGCCGGGTTCGAGCTCCGGCTGGCGTTCGAGGACGATCGGCGCAACGTCGAGATGTTCCGGGCCGAGGGAATTCCCTGCCTGTACGTGCATTCCGGCTATTACGACTGATCGCCCCCGGATCACCGCCCGCGCGACTCCGCGACCCGCCCCGGCGCTGCCGGTCGGGCCGAGTTCGGCCAATACCCCTGGAGTCCGGGCCTCCTCGCGCCGAAGAGAACTTCGAGGCTTGGACCGGAGGCGCCTGCCTCCGACCCCCGGAAAGGGTCCTGGATGTGCCGAGTGCGAGCACGAGCGCGCCGCCGCGGGCGCGTACGAGCAGGTGATCGTCGATGCGCCTGACCCGAACGCGCTCCGATTCCGGGAACGACGAAGCTCGCGACGCCGATCACACGCCTGACCGACCGTCGGCCGACGCCGCCGAACGTGGTGCGACACCCGCCGATCTCCTGCACCCCGGCGTCATGAGGCCCGGCGCGCCCGCAGGGCCGCTCGCCGACGATGAGCCCGACAGTGCGCCCACCGCGTCGGAAGGCGACACGCTCCTGCCCGACCAGATCGCCGAGCTCGGGCTCGCCGCCGGCGTGGTTCCCCCCGTCGCCGCCGCCCCGGCGCCCCGCCCGGAGTCGGCGCTCCCGCCGCCGCCGCCGGTACCGGCCCCGGCCGCGATGCCTCCGGTGCCGGCAAAGTCGCGCGCCGATTTCGTTCGGGGGAAGAAGCGCACAAAATCGCACGACGGCGAGCGATCCCAGCCCGACTCGCCGAGCCCGGTGGCCGAAGCCGCGGCGGAGATTCGCGACAACGAGAGCGGCCCCCGTCACAGCGGCCGGCCGCTCGGTGAGCTCCTCGTCGGGCGCGGTCTCGTGTCCGAAGACCAGCTGGGCGAGGCGCTGACGCAACAGACCACCTCGGGAAAGCGACTCGGCAACCTCCTCGTCGAGCTCGGCTTGCTCGGCGAACGATCGCTCACCGACGTGCTCGCGGAGCAGCTCGGGCTCCCCGTGGTGGATCTCAGCCGCGCCACGATGGATCCCGAAGTCGTCGCGCTGATGACCGAAGAGGACGCCCGCCGCCTCGGCGCGCTCCCGACGCATCGTGACGGTTCGCGCATCGAGGTCGCAGTTGCCGATCCGCTCGTCGAGGACCTCGACAAGCAGCTCATCGAGATCCTCGGCTCGCTCGTCCGCATCAAGCTCGCGGTGCGCAGTGACCTGGAGCAGGCCCTCGACCGTTGTTACGCGCCGTCGGCCGATCTGGGTGACGCGCTGCGCATGTTCGAGGCGAAGCTCGAAGCGCGGAAGGCGTCGCAAGGACCCGAGTCGGCGGTGCAGACCGTCGTCGACGAGAACGCGCCCATCGTCAAGATCGTGAACGTCATTCTCGAGCAAGCGGTCGTCGACCGCGCGTCCGACGTGCACATCGAGCCGATGGGCGACACCGTGCGGGTGCGGGTCCGGACCGACGGTGCCCTGCACCAGATCACGACCCTTCCCGGACCGATGGGTCCCGCGCTCATCAGCCGCATCAAGGTCATGTCCGACATGAACATCGTCGAACGTCGCCGGCCGCAAGACGGCCAGATGGCCGTGTCGATCGGCAATCGCGATCTCGACGTTCGTGTCTCGACGATGCCCACCGCGTTCGGCGAGAAGTGCGTGATGCGAATTCTCGACAAGACCCGCGCGGTGATCGAGCTGCCGGCGCTCGGCATGTCCAACGAGACGTACGCGCGCTACTACGACCTCATCAAGTCTCCCTACGGGATGGTGATCTGCGCCGGTCCGACCGGTTCGGGCAAGACCACCACGTTGTACGCGACGCTCACCGCGATCAACAGCGAGGACATCAACCTCGTGACGATCGAGGACCCGATCGAGTACGTCTTTCCGACGATCAATCAGATCCAGATCAACGAGCCGGCCGGTCTCACGTTCGCCAACTGCCTGCGCTCCGTGCTGCGTCAGGACCCCGACGCAATCCTCGTCGGCGAGATCCGCGACGTGGAGACCGCGCGTATCGCCACCCAGGCTGCACTCACGGGTCACTTCGTCGTGTCCTCGCTGCACGCGACCGACGCGACGTCGGCGCTGCACCGCTTCATGGACATGGGCATCGAACCGTTCCTCATCGCGTCGTCATTGCTCGGCGTGGTCGGGCAGCGGCTGGTGCGCCACATGTGCGAGCACTGCGTGGAGCCGTACTCGCCCACCCCCGAGGAGCGATCGTTCTTCGAGCGGGGTGGCGGGTCCCCTGACAAGAACGACTTCGTGGCCGGTGTCGGCTGCAACTTCTGCGGTCACACGGGTTACTACGACCGTCTCGGGATCTACGAGGTCTTGGCCGTGACCGACGAGATGAAGGAGCTCATCGTCACGGATGCTCCGCACTCTCAGCTGCGCGCGCTCGCGATCGAGCAGGGCA